>Ga0209693_10000364_pt1 | contig 18149 bp, 12 predicted proteins | sample HubBroMetageWRM3_FD_188345 | JGI IMG/M metagenome (GOLD analysis project Ga0209693, IMG submission 188345) | Warmed soil microbial communities from the Hubbard Brook experimental Forest, New Hampshire - Hubbard Brook CCASE Soil Metagenome WRM 3... | ecosystem: Environmental > Terrestrial > Soil... | reverse complement strand
AGCAGTTCGGTCCACAAGTAGGTGAAGCGTTCGGCGTAAGCCCAGCCCTCCGGCCTGAAGTCGGCGCCGAACCAGTCCTTGCCCAGTCCGGGGGCGATGAGCTGGACGGAGGCGATGGCGACGAGGATCATCAGCACGACCGTCAGCGGCCGGTAGGCCGGCATCTTGAACGGCCGGGGCGTGTCCGGGTGGCTGCGGCGCAGCTTCCACAGGGCCGGGTAGATGAGCAGGTAGCTGATCAGCGTGGTCGAGATCGTCACGCCGAGTACGGCGTCGAAGTACTTGGCCGCGTTGCCGCTGGTGATCTGCTGGGCCAGGATGACGACGATGGTGGCCACGACGCCGCTGAACACGTTGACCCGCACCGGCGTGCCGAACTTGGCGTTGATCACGCCGAGCGAGCGCGGCCCCGCCCCGTCGTAGCAGGACACGGCCAGGGCCCGGTCCGCGCCCATGATCCAGGTCGCGCCCGAGGTGAGCAGGCACACGATGAACAGCAGGGCGCAGGCGTCGCCGAGGATGAGCCCGGCCCCGGACAAGCTGACCGCGCCGCTGGCCGCCACGTGGCCGCCGTACACGGTGAAGACGGTCTGGATGGCGCTGACGAACCCGCTGAAGTTGGTGATCGCGCTGGTGGGCAGGACGATCAGGATGCCGAGCACCGGCACGGCGTAGAGCACCACGCTGGCCACGGTGGAGCGGGCGATGCCGAACGGCACGTCGCGCTGCGGGTTGGTCATCTCCTCGCCCGCGCTGTTCGGCAGCTCGAAGCCGACGAAGTTGAACAGCAGCACGCCGACCAGGACCACGAAGCCGCCGGCCGTCGGCGAGTAGCTGCCCGCGCCCAGGCCGTGCACGCCGTGCTTGGCCGCGTAGATGCCGACCGAGATGATGAACAGGCCGAGCAGCAGGAACCGGGCGTAGGCCCCGGCCGTCGGCACCCACTTGCCCACGCTGAACGAGGTGATGGCGGCCACGATCGAGGTCCAGACGAACACCAGGGCCACGATGTACCAGACCGCCGTGGGCAGCGCGTTGCCGTTGTTGAAGAACACCTCGATGGCGCCGATGCAGCTGATCGCGAGCGTGCCGCCGATCCAGACCGGGTTGGTGATCCAGTACAGGAAGTTGTTCACCGCTCCGGCCAGGTGCCCGAAGGCCAGCCGGGTCCAGTAGTAGGGTCCGCCCTCCTGCGGGAAAGCCGTACCGAGCTCAGAGAACAACAGGGCCTGCGGGACGAAGAAGACGACCGCGTAGATCATCATCCAGGTGAAGGCCTCGCCGCCGGCCGCCGCCACCGTGGCGATGGTGTCCACGCCGACGATGGTGCAGATGAGGAAGAACAGGATGTCGAAGCGGCCGAAGTGCTTCTGCAGCTTCTGCCGTTCGACGTCGGCAGCGCTCAGCTCGGCCAGGGTGTTGGTCATCCAGACGCTCCTCGCGGTCACCAGAAGGCCACATCCAAGCCCGCGGCGGTTTCGAGCCTGTTACCGATTTATGGCATCTCTGATCGAATGACGCAAGGGTTTGAGTGATTCTGGTTGTTCATCGAGCCGCAGCGGCGGGCCGCGTCATCCGGCGGGAGTCATCCTCGACGGCAACAGGATCTGCGAAGAAGGGGTCGGAGTAGACGTGCCGCTTGGTGCGCGCCGGGCGCCGGGCCGGGTCTAGATGACGGGGCAGGGCGGCGGCCCGGTATCGCGGCCGGGCAACCCGCCGCAGCCGGGCCACCCGCAGCGGCAGGGACAGAACCGTCATCGCTGGTCAACTCCTCCGGATTGCCGTTTCGCGGTGTTACCGAGACTAGGAGCGGCAGATCCAGGACTACGATCCAATGGCATGGCCGGAACACAGGCCAATTTGGCCTGGGAGACGCTGCTTGACCTGTCCGCCACCCGGCCGGGGCCGCTGCACATGCGGCTGGCCGCGGCCATCCGGGCGGCGATCAGGGCCGGGCGGCTGCCGGTCGGCGCGGCGCTGCCGCCCAGCCGGATGCTCGCCGCCGACCTGAGCGTGTCGCGCTGGACCGTCACCGAGGCCTATGGCCAGCTCATCACCGAGGGCTACCTGACCGGCAAGACCGGCTCGGCCACCCGGGTGACGTGGTCGCCCCGGCCCGGCGACGAGCCGCGCGGCGAGCCGGCCCGCACGCGCCAGGCGCCGGCCGGCCCGCCGTCCCCGCCGGCCGGCTTCGACCTGGGCTCCTATACCCCTGACCTGCGGTCCTTCCCCCGGCGCAAGTGGGTCGAGGCGATCCGGGCGGCGGCCGAGACGGCGCCGTTCGACCGGCTCTCCTACTCCGAGCCAGGCGGGATGCCCGAACTGCGGGCCGTCCTAGCCGAGCACCTGAACCGGAGCCGGGGCGCGGCGGCCGAACTGGACACGATCTGTGTCGTCATGGGGGCCGGACAGGGCATGTTCCGGCTCTGCCGCGCGCTGGTGGCGGACGGGCATACCGCGATCGGCATGGAGACCCCCGGATCGTCGCGGCTGTGGCAGGCCGCCCAGGAAGCGGGCCTGGAGCCGGTGCCGCTCCCGGTGGACGATGACGGCCTGATCGTGGACGCTCTTGGCGAGCAGCCCGGCCTGCGCGCGGTGTGCGTGGGCGCGGCCCGGCAGATCGCACTCGGCTGCCCGCTGGCCTCGCATCGCCGCCCCGCGCTGGTGGACTGGGCGCGGCGGGTGGACGGGCTGGTCATCGAGGACGATTTTTACTCCGAGTTCAGCTACGACCGCCCGACGCCGCCCGTGATTCAGGGCACGGCCAAGGACCGGGTGGCGCTGCTTGGCTCGATGAGCACGGTGCTGGGGCCCACGGTCGGGATCGGCTGGGTGGTGGCACCGCGCCGGTGGGTGCAGGCCGTGCGAGCCGAGCATGAGATTCAGGTGCTCCCGCCCGCGCTCAACCAGCTCGCGCTGGTCCAGCTCATGCAGTCCGGGGCCTACGACCGGCACCTGCGCGCCTCGCGGCAGCGTTTCCGGGCCCGCCGCGGTGTGCTGCTCGACGCGCTGGGACGGCACCTGCCCGGGTACCGGGTGCGCGGCGCGGAGGCCGGAGTAGCGGTGCTGCTCGAACTGCCATCCGGGACCGACGAGAGCGCGATCCTGCGGGCCGCCGCACGCCGCGGCATCGAGTTGTGCAACCTGTACGAGGTGCAACTCCCGCCGCGGCCACGGGACCCGGCGCTGCTGATCGGGTACGGCAACATCAAGGACAGCGTGATCGACGCGGCCGTCGCGGCGCTGGCCGAGGTCATCCGCGAGGCCGGCTGAGCGATGAGTCCGGCATCGACACGCATCGGCTCGACCGGCGAGCCGGACGCGTTCGCGGCGACGCTGCGTGCGGTTCTGGCGGGCTAACCGCTCAGATTCTTCATCTTCTGCTCACCCAGGCGTTTCTTTTCTTCAGTTTTCGGCTCGTTGAGGAGCATACTGTCCAGATCTGGGCGAGCCTGTCCGGTGGGCCTGAACCGGGCAACTGATTGCTCGCGCTTGTCCTATCAGCTCGGACAACGGCATCAGGAGGCCCTAACGTGACGATTGAGGTGAGCCGGCGCCAGCTGATGGCGTCGGCCGGCGGGATGGTGCTCGCGTCCTTCGCGCTGCCGTCCAGCTTGCGGAAGATCATCGCCGGCGCCCCGCCGGCGGCGCCGGGCCGCGCACGCCTGGCCAGCGCGGCCGTCTCGGACATCAAGCACGTCGTGGTGCTGATGCAGGAGAACCGCTCCTTCGACCACTATTTCGGCGCCATGCCCGGCGTGCGCGGCTTCGCCGACCCGGGCGTGCCGAAGACCCGGTTCTATCAGTACGACGCGGACAACCCCGACAAGTACCTGCTCCCCTTCCACACCGACACGCACAGCACCAGCGCGCAGAACCTGCCCTCCAACAGCCACAGCTGGGGTCCCCAGCACCAGTCGTGGGACAACGGGAAGATGGACGGGTTCGTGACGGCGCACCTGGCCGCCGACGGCGTCGCCGGGCAGTACACGATGGCCTACTTCCAGCGGGCCGACGTCCCGTTCCACTGGGCCCTGGCCGATGCCTTTACGATCTGCGACGGGTACCACTGCTCGATGCTGGGCCCGACCTGGCCCAACCGGCTGTACCTGATGACCGGCCAGGTCGACCCGGCCGGCGTGGCCGGCGGCCCGGTCTACAGCAACTACGTGCCGGCCGCGGGCTACTCGTGGAAGACCTACCCGGAGATGCTCACCTCGGCTGGGGTGAGCTGGAAGATCTACCAAGAAGCCGACAACTACGGCATGAACGTGATGGAGTACTTCGACCAGTACCAGAACGCCTCGACGTCGTCGCCGCTGTACCAGAACGCCATGCGCTTCTACCAGCCGGGGCAGTTCGAGTACGACGCCATCAACGACCGGCTGCCGGCCGTGTCGTGGATCATCCCGACGTCCTTCCAGTCCGAGCACCCCGACTTCATGCCCGCGGCCGGGGCTGACTTCGTGGCGAGCAAGATCAACGCGATCGCGTCGAACCCCGACGTGTTCGCCAAGACGGTGTTCGTCCTCATCTACGACGAGAACGACGGGCTGTTCGACCACGTCACCCCGCCCACCCCGCCGGCCGGCACGGCGGGCGAGTTCATCACCGTCGACGGCGCCAGCGATCCGATCGGTCTCGGCTTCCGGGTGCCGTGCATCATCGTCTCGCCGTGGACGGTGGGCGGCTTCGTCTGCCACGACACCTTCGATCACACGTCGGTGATCCGGCTGATCGAGACGGTGACCGGAGTCGTGAACCCGAACATCACCCCGTGGCGGCGCAAGACCGTCGGCGACCTGACCAGCGCCCTGGGCGCCGTCCCGAACGGAAGGTTCCCGCGGCTCCCCGGGACCAAGGCGGAACTGGAGGCCGCGGAGAACGAGGTCCTTCAGTTCCAGCTCCCGCCCATCCCGGGAGCCAGCCAGACCTTCCCGGTCCAGCCACCCGGTCGCAAACCGGTACGCACCGGCGCGGCCAGCACGGCAGGGGTGATCTGAATGCTGACCAAACGCCACGCCCTGGTAGCAGGCGGAGCCGCCGTGCTGCTCGCGGCCGGGACCGCGACCATCATCACCGTCACCAGCCAGGGCTCGTCCGGCGGAGCCAGGACCGCCCACCTGGCCTCGTCGACGTGCACCGGGCCGGCCGGCGCCGCGTACGTCGCCCTCGCGGGCTACCAGTCCTTCGACGCCATCGATACGTCCAATTGCTCCTACATCCAGAACTACAACGTGGGCGACCCGCAGGTGCCCGGCGACTCGGGGGACTACAACTACGCCTCGAGCCCGCAAGGCATCGCTATCCACGGCAACACGCTGTACTTCGCCGACACCGGCAACGACATGGTGTCGATCGTCGACGCGGCCACGCTGAACCCGAAGAACTACAACCCGGCCGAGACCGACATCCACGTCGGGATCAACCCCGATGACCTGGCGGTGTCACCGGACGGTACCCAGCTGTGGGTGGCCGACACCGGCCCGCAGACCGGCCCGGGGGCGCCCACGAACATCGAGGTGATCTCGACCGCGACCGACGGTGTGACCGCAACCCTGTCGCTGCCCAGCGCGCCTGAGCAGGTCGCGTTCTCCCCCTCCGGCGCCACGGTCTACGTGACCACGGCGGCGGGACTGTGGGTCTTCAACACCGCGACCCACCAGGTCACCAGCGTCATCCGCGGCCTCGGTGACCCGCACGGGATCGCCGTCTCCCCGGACGGCAGCACGGTCTACGTGACCAACACCGCCGACAACGTGGTCGAGGTCATCGACGCGGCCACGGCCAAGGTCACGGGCACGATCCCGGTCGGCCAGCTGCCGTGGGGGCTGGCTCTCTCGGCCAAGGGCGGCACCTTGTACGTGGCCGATCCCGACTCCAACCAGGTCTCGGTGATCAGCACCGCGACCGACGCCGTGACCAGCACGATCTCGCTGGCCGGCGGACCTGACACGCTGGCCCTGACGCCGGACGGCTCGCAGCTGTGGATCTGCGGGCTCACCTCGAGCATCCTCACGGTGGTGAACACGTCGAACGATAGCGTCGTCGGCAGCCTCAACCTGGGCGGCGACGGCGCCAACTCCGGCGACGGCATGGACCCGACGGACATCGTGATGACCACGACGCCCACCCCCGGCGGAAGCTAGGCAGTTCGCCGGCCGCACGAACCGCGCTCCGTTCGGAAAAATAAAAGCTCTTTACGCCGAACGGAGCGTGGTTCGTGCCCTACCGGCCTGCCTGGAGGCGGGCCGTGAGGCCGTCGAGGAGGAGCTCGACGCCGAACTCGAAGCGCTGATCGCTGTCGGCGACGATCGTGTCGGCCATGGAGGCGATGAGCGGGAACCGGTCCGCGGGCAGCCGGCGGAAGTAGTCCCGGATTGAATCGAGGTATTCCTCCACCTGCAGGCCCTGCTTGATCTTGGCCGCGTACAGCGCGCCCTCGTAGACGTCCGCGTCGATGTAGAGCTGCAGCCGGTCCACGGCCCAGCCCGCCACCTCGTCACCGAACCCGGCGGCCCGCAGGATGGCCAGCAGGCCCTCGATCACGCGCAGGCGGTTCGGGCCGGTCGGCATGGAGGCGAGCGAGGCCCGGGTGATGTCGGCGTGCCGGGACCAGACCCGCTGCGCGTGCCGGGCGTAGGTCCGGAGCTGATCCTGCCAGCGGGCCGGATCCGGCTCGGGGACCTCGATCTCGCCCGCGATCCGGTCGACCATCAGCTCGAGCAGCTCGTCGCGGCTGGCCACGTGCGCGTACAGCGACGCCGATCCGGTGCCGAGATCCTCGGCGACCCTCCTGGTGCTGACCGCGTCCAGGCCGTCGCGGTCCAGGATCGCGATTGCCGCGGCGACGATCCGCTCCCTGGTCAGCGGCTCCTTGACGGGCCGGCGGCGGCGCGGTTTCTGCCACGGCAGGGCCGGCAGGTCGCCGTGATCCGGCTGCTCGCCCGGGGCCGGAGCCCCGGCTTGTCGCGTGGGTTCCACGTCAGCAGCATAGCCGAACGCTGCTCTTGACGCGATCAGTGACCGTGATACGATCAGTGATCGTAAGTCGATCGCCGATCGTTGATCGCTTGTCATTGGGAGGCTGCTATGGAAGCTGGCGTTACGGTGGAGCGGACGGGCGCTGCTTCGCCTGTCCGGGTTCCGCGGGCCGCGTGGGCCGTGCTGGCCATCGTGCTGATCGCGGACGTCATGGACCTGCTCGACTCCACCATCACCGTCATCGCCGCGCCGACCATCTCGGCCGGGCTGCGCGGCGGCCCGGAGCTGATCAAGTGGCTCGGGGCCAGCTACGCGCTGTCCCTGGGCGTCCTGCTGGTCACCGGCGGCCGGCTCGGCGACAGGTACGGCCGGCGCCGCACCTTCCTGATCGGCATCGCGGGGTTCACCGCCGCCTCGCTCGCCTGCGGTCTGGCGTGGGATCCGGCCTCGATCATCGTGGCCCGGCTGATCCAGGGCGCCTTCGGCGCGCTGCTCATCCCCCAGGGGTTCGGGATCTTGGGGTCGGTCTTCCCGCGCGAGCACATCGGCAAGGCGTTCAGCACGTTCGGCCCGATCCTCGGGCTGTCCGCCGTGGGCGGGCCGCTGCTGGCCGGGGTGCTGATCGACGCCAACCTGTTCGGCCTGAGCTGGCGGCCGATGTTCCTGATCAACATCGTGCTGGGCGTGGCCGGCCTGGTGGCGGGGCTGCGGCTGCTCCCCCGCGACCGCGGCGACGCGAGCGTGCGGATCGATGTTGCGGGGTCGGTGCTGCTGGCCGGGACCATGCTGGGCCTGTTGTTCGGGCTGATTGAGGGCTCCACCAGCGGCTGGACGGCACTGCCGATCGCCGCGATGGCCGCCGGGCTGGCCTGCTTCGCGGCCTTCTGCCAGCGTCAGCGCACCGCCGTCGCCCCGCTGATCAAGCCGTCCCTGCTGCGCAACCGGGGCTTCACGGCCGGGCTGATCGTCGGCCTGGTCGTCTTCGCCGCGATCGGCGGCCTGATCTACGCGGTCTCGTTGTACCTGCAGCGCGGCCTGGGCTACAGCCCGCTGCGCGCGGCCGTGGTCGGCTTCGCCCCGGTGGCGGCGGGCCTGGTGATCGCCTCGGTCGCGAGCATGAACCTGCTGGGCAGGCTCGGCCGCAAGCTCACCCTGGCCGGCATCGTGGTTACGGTGGCCGGGGTCGGGTGGCTGCTGTTGCTGGTGACCGGCTCGACGCCCACGGCCGCGTCGCTGGCCCCGGCCATGACCGTCATCGGCCTCGGCATGGGGGCCACGTTCGCCACCATCTACGACATCGCGATCGGCGACATCGACCCGGCCGAAGCCGGCAGCGCGAGCGGCTCGCTCAGCTCGATTCAGCAGCTCGCCAACGCGATCGGCCCGGCGATCATCACCACGATCTACTTCGACGCGGTATCCGGCGGCCAGGGGCACGCGATGAGCGTCAGCCTCGGCGCGGTGATCGGGATCGGGGTGCTGAGTGCGCTGGCCGTTCCGCTGCTGCCGCGTAGGGCGCAGGCCGAGGCTCTCTGATAGCTGCTAGCGGCATAAGCCACCGCGCCCCAGGCCTGGTTCGTGAACGGCAGGACGCAGTGGCCTCAGCAGCCGACGCACTGATCGGGGATGTTCAGCGCGATTACCGAGTCGGTCAGGATGACGGTGGCCGGTGGCGCGGTGAACAGGCCTCCGCCCTGCAGTTTGACGCCGTGGCTTCCGGTGAGTGAGTTGCGGGTCACGGCCGTGTGCTGGAGGGCGAGCTCTACCGGCGGCCCGGTGAAAGTCGTCCCGTTCCAGATGCCTCCGCCTTGCGCTTCGCCCGAGGGCCCGGTTGCGGTTCCGGAGTTGCTGGTGACGCTGTCGCCTATCAGCGTGAGGAGGCCGTCGTTGAAGACGCCGGCGCCCTGGATGCTGACCGATCCGGTGGTGCTGGTCGCAGTTGCGGTATTTCCGCTGATGGTGCTGTCCCGGACGGTCAGCAGGCTGGTGTTGCCGAACAGGCCCAGGGCGCCGTTCACCGCGGCAGCGCCATGCGGGCTCACCATCGCGGCGTAGTTGCCGGTGATCTGCGTGTTGCTGATCGTCCCGCCGCCGTCCACTTCCAGCGCGCTGCCCGCCGGTCCTACGTCCGCCGAGGTAGAGGAGTTGGTGATCGCGCGGTTGCCGGAGATGACGGTGTTGGTCATGGTAAGGGAGCCGTTGCTCACGTTCATCGCGGCGTCGATCGCGGACGGCTCGCCGTTCAGATCGGTCGCGATGGCCGAGTTATTCGCCACCAGCGTGTTCTGGACCGTCGTGCTTGACACGCCGGGGCCGGCCACGATACCGCCCGAGTTCGCGGTCGGGTCCTGGAATTTCCCGCCGAAGAAGCGCGGGAAATCGCTGCTGAGGAGCGCGCTGTTGCCCGCGATGTCGCTGTCTTCGAACGCCAGGGTATTTGTGCCGCCTGCCGGCCCGAAACCGGAGTAGCCGGCGAAGATGGCGGCGCCTTCGGCGAAGCGGCCGTCCGGGATGATCGCCGTGGCGTGGTTGCCCGCCACGACGGTGCTGGTCAGCGTGAGGCTGCCCTGCCTGCTGTATATCCCCCCGCCGTCCGCGTCGCTGGCGACGCCTGGCAGCCCTGGCGCCGCTCCGACGCTGTTGTCGGTCACGGCGGTGTGCGTCAGCGTCAGGATCCCCCAGCTGTCGATGCCGCCGCCCCAGGCCGGGGCGAACGGGCACTGTCCCTTCGGGAAATGGCCTGGGCAGCTGAATCCGGCCGGGATCGTGCTCCTGGGATCAGCGTGGTTGCCGGTGATCACGCTGTTGGAGATCGTGACCGTCGCGCCGACCGCGAGGTGAGCACCCGGCGGGATCTCGATGCCGCCACCAGCCGCCCAGACCCCGGCCTTACCCGTGAACGGGATCGATTCCGGGCTCGACCGGGCAACGCCGCCGGTGATCGTCACGCCGCTGATCGAAACGACCGGCTCGCTCGACGCGCCGAAGGCGCCTATCGTCAGCACCGAGCCGCCGCCGCGGATGATCGTTGCGGTCGGCCCGGCGCCCAGCAGATATACGCTCTTGGTGATCGTGACTCCGCCCGCGAAGGTACCGGGCCCGATGGTGATCGTGTCGCCGTCGTGCGCCGCATTGACGGCAGCCTGAATTGTCGGATAACAGCCAGAGCCGCCCCCCACGCACAGCGCCGCGGCCAGCGCCGGCTGCGCCACCATGGCGAGACCGCCAGCAGTCGCCACTGCCATGAGCCCGGCCAGTACGCGCCATTGCCCGCCGCGCCTGTCAGGCATCACTGCGGAACGGGATCGTGACTTACTGACGGCGGGCCTCCGCCTGCTGCCTGACTTGGTCAGCCGCACCCGCTGTGCTCTGATCATGCCCGCCTCCCTCTGGCATCCCGGGCGCTGACGGGAGCAGATGCGCACGGGTCATGAGACGCAGCATCGCGCGACGTCTGCCCGTTCATCCCGCGGCGTGGATGCCGGTTTACCGCTGTCACCCGATACTTGCGCGGCGGGCTTACAGGAAGCTGACAGTCTCTGACCGCGCACCGACCCGGTCCGCCCGCGGGTTGACGCGGCGTGGTGCGGAGTGTGCGCGGTCGTGCTTGGATGTGGGCGGGAGCAGGTGGCAGGGATGATCGACTACCGGATTCTCGGGCCGCTCGAGGTCAGCGCGGACGGGCGGATGATCCAGATCGGCGGCCCGAAGCTGCGGGCGTTGCTGGTTATCTTGCTCCTGCGTGCGAACCAGGCCGTCCCGCGCGATGTCCTGGTCCGCGACCTGTGGGGAGAGCACCCTCCGGCAGGCGCGCAGGGCAGCCTCGAAGTGTACGTCTCGCGGCTGCGCAAGGCCCTCGGCGCGGCAGCCGACGGTCCTGCAGTGGCGACCCGGCCGGGCGGGTACTGCCTGCTCCTTGAGGATGGGCAGCTAGACGTGCGCCAGTTTGAGCGGCTGGTCGAGCAGGGCAGGAGCGCACTCGCGGGCCACGCGCCCGACCAGGCGGCCGCGCGCCTTCGCGCGGCACTGCAGCTATGGCGCGGCAACGCGCTCGGCGACCTCGGCTGTGAGCCGTTCGCGCAGGTGGAGATCGGGCGGCTGGAGGAGCTCCGGCTCGGTGCGGTCGAGGACCGGATCGAGGCAGACCTGGCGCTGGGCCGGCACGCCGGCGTCGTCAGTGAGCTTGAGGCGCTGGTGGCCGTGCATCCGCTGCGCGAGCGCCTGCACGGGCAGCTGATGATCGCGCTGTACCGGGGCGGACGCCAGGCCGAGGCGCTGGAGGCCTACCAGGCGGCCCGCCGGATGCTAGTCGGGGAACTCGGCCTGGAGCCGGGACCCGCACTGCAGCAGCTGGAACGGGCGATCTTGCGGCAGGACTCCTCACTCGATCTGCCCGGACAGACGGTCGCTGATCCCGCAGTTGATCCGGCGCCGGGAACCGGCCAGCCCTCGTCGACCGGCCCGATGGAAGGAATCCGCGGCACGACCTGGCTCGAGCGGCACCGCGCCTTGCTGGCCACTCGCCGAACGCGCGTGATTGCCATCGTACTGGCTAGCCTGGCGGTCCTCACCGCCAGTTTCGTTGTCTTCTCCCGCGGCGCTGGCGCAAGAGAGGTGACGCTGGCAGGCGCAAACGGCCTGGTGGCCGTGAACACTGCGTCGGGTCGGGTCGTGACGGCGACCTCGCTCAGCGGCGCACCGGGCGCGGTCATCGGCGGCGATGGCTCGGTGTGGGTGGCCGATCCCGGCGGCGGGGAGGTGTCGCGCATCGACCCCGGCTCGGGCGTCGAGGTCGACCAGATCCAGGTGGGCGGTGATCCCGGGAGCATCGTCAGCGGCGGCGGGGAGATCTGGGTGGCGAGCACGGTCGGTGCCACCGTCACCAGGATCGACCCGACTACCGAAAGCGTGACGCAGACGGTCCCGCTGCCCGGGGCAAACCCGGGCGCGATCGCCTACGGCGCGGACGGGTTGTGGGTCGCCGATTCGGCCGCAGATGAGCTGTTCGAGATCGACCCGGCGAGCGGCTCGCCGCGCCGGACGTTCTCCCTGGGGCTGCAGCCGAGCGCGGTCGTGCTGGCAGACGGGGCCATCTGGGTAGCGGGGTACGACGACGCTACGATCGAGAAAATCGATCCCGCCTCGGGGCGGACGACCGGGCGGGTGCACGTCGGCAACGGCCCGGTCGCGCTTGCTTTCGAAGACGGCTCGCTCTGGGTCGCCAACAGCCTGGACGCGACCGTCTCCCGTATCGATCCGGCCACCCTGGCAGTGACAGCCACGATCCCGGCCGGCAGCGGCCCGTCCGCCCTGGCCGTCGGCGCGGGATCGGTATGGGTCGCCAATCAGTACTCCGGCACCGTCTCGCGGATCGACCCCCGCCGCAACCAGGTAGCGGCGAACGTGGACGTGGGTGGCTCCCCGACGTCGCTCACGATGGGCGGCGGACGGCTGTGGGCGGGAGTGGCGTCGGACAGCGCCAGCCACCGCGGCGGGACGCTGGTGATCGTGACACCGCACACCCTCACCTCCACCGCCCCGATGACCCTCGGCTCGGTCGACCCGGCGTTCTACAACTACGCCAACAACCCGCAGTTCACCGGGCTGGCCTACGACGATCTCGTCACATTCCAGCAGAGCCCGGGCGCCGACGGGCTGCGGCTCGTCCCCGACCTCGCACTAGCGGTCCCGACCGCGGCCGACGGCGGCGCGACCTACACCTTCCGGATCCGTCCGGGGATCAGGTACTCCGACGGTCAGCCGCTGCGCGCCAGCGATTTCCGTCGCGGGATCGAGCGCCTGTTCCGCGTCGGATCCCCGGGCAGCCCGCTATTTACCGGCGTCACTGGCGCCGCCGCGTGCGTTCAACGCCCGGGTAGCTGCGACTTGGCCCGCGGTATCGTCACCGACGACGCCGCCGGGACGGTCACATTCCACCTGACCGCGCCCGACCCGGAGTTCTTGTTCAAGCTGACCGAGTTCGCTTTCTCGGCACCGATCCCGCCCGGGACACCGGACCACGAAACCGGCTCGCACACCGTGCCCGGCACCGGGCCGTACCAGATCGCCAGCCTCAGCAATACCGAAATCCGGTTCGCTCGCAACCCGTTCTTCCGCGAGTGGTCCCACGCCGCCCAGCCGGACGGTGATCCCGACTCGATCGTGTGGCAGACCGTGCCGACCGCGCAAGCCGGCGTGACCGCGGTCGAGCAAGGACGGGCCGACTGGTTCTACGGTCAGGTCCCCGCCGCCCAGTACCAGCAACTCGAACTTCAGGACCCGGCACAGGTGCACTCCAACCCCCAGTTCGCCGTGGAGTTCTTGCCGTTCAACACGAATCTGGCGCCATTCAACGACGTCCGGGTCCGGCAGGCCCTCAACTACGCGATCAACCGGAGCGAGATCGTCCAGCTGTACGGCGGGCCGAGCTTCGCCACGCCAACCTGCCAGCCGATCGTGCCGGGCCTGCCGGGCTACATCCCCTACTGCCCGTACACGCAGAATCCCAGCCCTGCTGGTGCCTGGAGCGCCCCGGACATGGCCCGCGCCAGGCAACTGGTCGCAGCGTCCGGAACACGGGGGGAGCAGGTCGACATGTGGGGCGTGCCCGACGAGGGATTCATCCCCCCAGCTACAACGGCCTACGTGGCCGGCGTTCTGCGCGCCCTCGGCTACCGCGTCCGCGTGCATCTCATCCCGGCTGCCGCGATTACTGAGGCGCTGTGGGAGCGGATACAGCTATCGACCGACGGCGACTGGCTAGCCAGCTATCCCGACCCGTCGTCCTACATTCCCCAGTTCGTCGCGTGCAACGGCGGTAACAGTAACGGCTACTACTGCAACCCGGCGCTCGACCGCGAGATGCAGCAAGCCGAGCGGCTCGACCTCAGCGACCCTGCCCGGGCCGCCGCGGACTGGGCAGCGGTCGACCGTCAGCTCACCGACGCCGCCGTCTGGGTGCCCACCGTGACCCTGCGAGACGTCGAAGTGACGTCTCGCAGCCTGGGCAACTACCAGTACAACCCGGTCTGGGGCTTCCTCGCCGACCAGGCCTGGCTCCGATAGCACCAGGGCGATGACCTAGAGGTGCAGGTCGCCCAGGACCTGCCGCAGCGGGCCATCCTCCAACATCTTTTGCGCGGCGGGAGCGTCGGGGGTGGGTCAGAACTGTGTGCGGAAGGGCTCGGCTAGTTGGTTGGCTAGGAGGAGCAGGGCAGGGCGGGATGGGGCGTCTTGCTCGACGGGGACCGGGCGGCCATCTAGGCCGGTGCGGCCCACGGCGTCACGGCGGGTCGGGAACCTCGCGTAGCCGGCCAGGACGTCCCAGATGGTCAGTACCACGCCGAGGTTGACAGCCTGGTCGTCGGTCGCGTGGTGCAGCCGGTGGTAGGCCGGGCTCACGATCATGCGGCCCACCGGGCCGAACGTCCAGCGCAGGTTGGCGTGCTGGAGGGTGCCGACGCAGACGTAGACCGTGATGAGCACCGGGGCGATCGCCCGGGTCGGCATCAGGGCCATGACCGGGATCGTGGCCAGGATGAACCCCGTAGTGTGCATGAGCGGGTGCGCGCGGAAGGAGGTGAGGACGCTGAGCTCCTCCTGGCTGTGGTGCAGGGCGTGGAAGCGCCATAGGGGGTCGAACCGGTGATCGGCGTAGTGGGCCAGCCAGTTGGCGCCGTCCATGGCCAGGATGGTGAGCGGGACGAGCAGCCAGGCGGACCAGTGCTCCGTCGAGCGCAGCTCGATCCAGTGCGCGTGGCTGCCGATCAGCGTCGCGCCCCCGACGCTGAGCAGCGTCATCAGCGGGATCACCACGATGGCGTGCAGGGCCAGGTAGCACGCATCCTGCACGTGGCCGCGGGCCAGGACCGGGCGCGGCTCGGCCGGCCAGATCCGTTCGCAGATCCCGGTCGCGACCACGAGCGCGACGAGCAGCGGAGCGGCGAGCTCGGCCCACCCGGCCGACAGCACCGTCTGGAGGCGGCCCTGCTGGAGCAGGTCGGCGACAGCGGCCCACAGGATCAGGGCAGTGATCGCGGCCAGGCCGAACGAGGGCAGGCACAGGCGCCGCCACTGGGCCTCCCACCGGGCCTCCCACCGGGGCCGCGCCGGGGCGCGCACCTCGATCTGTGAAGCGGACACCAGAGCTCCTCGACTCGCGCCTCGACGGCGCGACTGCCACGCGCCTTCAATTGAACACCACGAGTGCCGCCAGGCGCGGGTTCAGTTCAGTCCACCAGCGGCGTAAAGGAAGGGGAGAATGAGGCCGTGGATGACTCCGGGATGACTAGGGCAGTGGTGGCAACGGCGTTCGGCGGGCCCGAGGTGCTGGCGGTGATCCAGACGCCGGTCGGCTCGCCGGGGCCGGGCGAGGCGCTGGTCAGCGTGCGGGCGGCGGGCACCAACCCGATCGACTACAAGCTGTACAGCGGCGCCATGGGGCAGGACACGGCGCGACTGCCGATCTGGCTGGGGTTCGAGGCGGCGGGCGTGGTGACCGAGGTGGCCGACGCCGCCGAGGGGCCGGGCGGGCCGGTCCGGGTGGGCGATGAGGTGATCGCGTACCGGATAAACGGCGCGTACGCCGCCGACGTGACGGTGCCCCTGTCCAGCGTGATCCCCAAGCCGTCGCCGCTGTCGTTCGAAGAGGCCAGCGGGATGATGCTGACCGGCGTGACCGCGGTGCATGCGCTGACCGTGGTCGCGGTCGGCGCGGGCGAGACCGTCCTGATCCACGGCGCCACGGGCGGGGTCGGCCTGATGGCCGTGCAACTCGCGGTGGACGCGGGAGCGCGGGTGATCGGCACGGCGAGCCAGGGCGGGCATGAGCTGCTGCGGGAGTTCGGCGCGGAGCCGGTCTTGTACGGGGCCGGGCTGGAAGATCGGGTCAGAGCGCTGGCCCCGGGTGGCGTCGATGCGGCTGTGGACTGCGCCGGCGGGGATGAGGCGCTCGACACCTCACTCGCCCTCGTGGCTTCTCGCGGCAAGATCGTGACCGTGGTCGCCAGCCGACGGGCGTTCGACTCGGGGATCAAGGTGATCGGAGGCGCGCCGGGCGCCGACCCAGGGACCGAGATCCGGGCCGCGGCCCGGCTTTCGCTTGCTCGGCTCGCGGAGGCGGGCAAGCTGCGAGTGGTGGTGGCTGCGGCGTATCCGCTGGCCGAGACCGCGGCTGCGCACCGGGCGCTGGCCACCGGGCATACCCGCGGCAAGATCGTGCTGGTGCCTTAGGCGACTTTGCCTTCTGTTTGAAGGACGGCCGCGGCCTGTCCGGTCTCCTCGAGGATGAGGTCGTAGTTGATGGCCGCGCCGGCGGCCAGGCCGGCGGCCGCGGCGGTGATGACCTGCGCCTGAAGGTTGGTCAGGTTGCCCGCGACCCAGACCCCGGGGACCGCGGTCGCGCCGACGGGATCGGCCTCGATGTAGGTTCCGATGAGGTAGTCGCCGTGCCGCAGCTCGGCGGGCTCGAGGCCGAGCGGGGCCAGCAGCTCGGCGCGAGCGTGCATGCGCGGCGCGACGATGACCGCGTCGAGCCTTATCTGGCGCCCGTCGGCCAGCTGGACCCCGGTCAGGCCTTCGGGGCCGGCCTCGATCTCTTGGACCGGGCCCTCGGTGACGGTGATGCCGCGGGCGTCGAGCTGGTCGCGCTGCTCGCCGGTCAGCGCGGGACCGGAGTGCCGCAGCAGCGTCACGTGTGTGCTGAGCTGCCGGAACAGCAGCGCCTGGTGCACGGCGGTCGGGCCGGTGGCGAGGATGCCGATGCGCTGGTCCCGGACCTCCCACCCGTGGCAGTACGGGCAGTGCAAGACGTCGATGCCCCACCGGGCGGCCAGTCCCGGCACGTCGGGAAGCTCGTCACGCAGACCGGTGGCGACCAGCAGCCGGCGGGCCACGACGGTACGCGACCCGATGTGCACGCCGAACCGGTCGCCGTCCCGGCTCAGGGCGGTGACCCGCCCGGTTTCCACCCGGCCGCCGTACCGGGCCACCTCGGCGCGCCCGGCCGCGTAGAGCTCCCCGGGCGGCGTGCCGTCCCGGGTGAGGAAGTTGTGCACGTGCCCGGCGGGCGCGTTGCGCGGGTCCCCCGCGTCGACCACCAGGACCGAACGGCGGGACCGGGCCAGCGCGACGGCGCCGCTCAGCCCGGCCGCGCTGCCGCCGACCACCACCACGTCATAGATCTCATCCATGCGCACAGGATTATCTGGGTGGACGCGACTTGACAAACCTTCTTGCCGAAGCAGCAAATGGTCGGATGGAGCGCGATCCCATCCTGGACGCGGTCGGCCCGCGTCTGCGCGAGCTGCGCCGCCGCCGGGGCGGGACCCTGGCCGAGATCTCAGAGGCGACCGGGATCTCGGTGAGCACGCTGTCCCGGCTGGAATCCGGCGGCCGCAAGCCGACGCTGGAGCTGCTGCTGGCCCTGGCCCGCGCCCATCAGGTGCCGCTGGACGAACTGGTCGGCACGCCGGCCGACGATCCCCGGGTCCGGACCAAGGCGCTGAAGCGCAACGGCCGGACCCTGATCCCGCTGACCCGTCAGCCGGGCGGGATCCGTGCTTACAAGATGATCATCCCGGCGGGCGAGCCGGCCGGTGATCAGCAGAGCCACGAGGGCTACGAATGGATGTACGTGCTGTCCGGCCGGCTGCGGCTGCGGCTCGGCGAGCACGACTTCGTCATGAAGGCAGGCGAGGTCGCTGAGTTCGACACTCGCACACAGCATTGGTTCGGCGCCGATGGGTCCGAGCCGGTCGAGGTGCTGACCCTGTTCGGGCCGCAGGGCGAGCGCATCCACGTCCGGGCCCGCCCGCGCAGCCGGAGCTGACGCGTTTCCCTCTCCGATGCACCCCCGCTACGTCGCCGACGCCTGCGAGATCCGGACCAGGTTGCCCGAGGGATCGCGGAACGCGCAGTCGCGCGGCCCCCAGGGCTGGTCTATGGGCTCCTGCAGCACCTCGGCGCCGGATGCCCGTACCTTCTCGAAGGTCGCGTCGAGGTCGTCGACACTGAAGATGATTATGGGCAGAACGCCCTTGGTGAGCAGTTCCTGCAGGGTGTCGCCATCGGCCTGGGACCGGCCGGCGTGCGGCTCGGAGAGCACGATCCCCAGGCCCGGCTGATCCGGGCTGCCGAGGGTGACCCAGCGGAACCCGCCCGAAGCG
>Ga0209693_10000361_pt1 | contig 18269 bp, 17 predicted proteins | sample HubBroMetageWRM3_FD_188345 | JGI IMG/M metagenome (GOLD analysis project Ga0209693, IMG submission 188345) | Warmed soil microbial communities from the Hubbard Brook experimental Forest, New Hampshire - Hubbard Brook CCASE Soil Metagenome WRM 3... | ecosystem: Environmental > Terrestrial > Soil... | reverse complement strand
CGCCGGTGGCGGTACCGGGCGGCCGACGGAACTCATACCCGATTCTCTTCGTCCACGCGGTGATCCGCTGGACGGTCTTTGCTGCGGTGCGGCGTGTCGGGGGGATCCGGACGATCAAGGTCGGCGGGGTCCGGTTGGCCGCGGAACCGGTGCCACAGACGTCGTCCCGCGAGCGTCGCCAGCACCGCCGCCGCGCTCAGCGTGATCGCGAACAGCACCTTGCCGTAGGCATTCGAATGCACCGACAGCCGCACCGGCTCGCCCAGCGGCACCCCGGCCGGAGTGTGCAACGTCACGTCGATCGCCACACGCTGGGTGAAGTTCACTTCGATCGGCACCCGCAGCGGCAGGTATCCCGGCGGCATCTCGATTTCGCCGGGATCGGTCACCCGCATACCCGGCGGGGCCTCGACGTGCAGTCGCACCCGGATCGGAACGGCCAGCCCATTGTGCAGTGCCACTGGGAGCGGGCTGTGTTCGGTGGCCAGCGTGTAGGACCCGGTCGGGTTGACGATGATGACCGCACCGAACAAGTCATCGATCGCGTTTCCGACGATCTCCAGCCGCCGTTGCGCCAGCCCGTTGCGGGTGTCGGGCCGTTCGGCCTGGCTGATGGCACGCAGCATGTCCTCGCGCAGCGGCGCGGTGTAGCTGACGCCGGTCAGCCCGGTCCGGGCATCGGTCGTCAACGCTGCGGTCAGCCCCCACAGCCGGCCCACTTCGTCAGCGATCTTGGCGACGACGTCGTTATCGAACCGGCCGCGTTCGCCCGCGCCGAGGCCGGGAAGTTGCGGCGTGCCGGTGACGGGTGGGATGGCTGAGGCATCGGCGATCAGCGCCGGCAGCGGCCGTGGCACCGCCAGACCGGAGCGGATCGCGGTCGCCAGCGTGGTCAGAATGGCACCGGCGTCGTCGGAGCGCAGTTTCCAGTTGGTCGGCGGTAGCAAGACCTCGGCGCGCGGCGTGACGCCCGGCTGCAAGGTTCGCCACAGCATCGAGCCCAGCGCGTCCTCACGGCGGGCGGTGTCGGAGTCGTGCTGAAGCGGAACCGCGAGCGCGGCGTTCAGGTAGGTCGGGGCGACCGGGTCAGAGCCGGTCGCCGCGAAGGCAGCGCCGACGGCCGGGTCGAACGACGCGATCACCACCTGCGGCGACAGCCTGCGCGGCGTGGTGTCCACCGACGCGGGCGAGGCGGCGGCGGAACCTTCGGCGGACGAGTCAGCGGCGGCGATCACCACGGTGTTGCCGTTGGCGCTCAACAGGTTCACGGCCCGGCGGGTCAGCGAGCCGTCGGGGATCAGGGTGGCGCCGCGGACCGCGGTGACGCCGAGGATTTCATCGACGATGTCGCCGGCGGAGCTGGTGGCGATCGTGCTGAGCCCGGGATCCCCGACCCGTTGCACCGCGTCGAGGTCGGCCTGGGCATACGGCAGCGGGGCCACACACGTCCGGTGCGCCAGTGCGCGCAACCGGTCCAACCAGCTCACCGCCGCGGCCTGCCCGGTCCCGGGGCGCGTCGGGGTCCCCGGTTGTTGGGCGGAGCCGTCGGGGGAGTCGGAGACGACGTAACCGCCGGTCATCGCATTGACGGTGACCAGCAGGTCCGGGTCGACGGCCAGGCACAGCGAGCGGCTGACGGCGCCGTCGGGGTCGACGTCGCGGCTGGTCGCGAATTCGGCCGCGGCCAGCAGGACGTCCAGCCGGCCCCCGCTGGCCAGCGACGTCGCCAGCTCGTCGTCCATCAACCGCACCGGTATCGTGCCGCCCGGCACACCGGGCGCCAGCCGGGGGCGGTCGGCCAGCGGCCACAACATGGTGATCGGCACGGGTTTGGAGGTGTCCGGCGCGACGACCCCGCTGAGCACGTCGCCGGAGGTGTCCAGCGGATCCGGTGGTACTCCCACCACCGGCAGCAGGAACCGGGCGTTGTCGAGGCGTGCGGGTTCGCCGTAGTCGGGTGTTCCGTTGACGTTGACCAGCAGCGGGTAGACACCGGGCTTGCCGATCCCCAGCGAACGTTTGGTCAGCGAGCGGACCGGGGCGGACAGCGTGAAGCCCACCTTGTGGCCGCGCTGGAGCTCAGGGGAGACCGTCAGGAAATCGGCAACCGGCTGGTATTGGTCGGTGTTGCCGTCGAGGTCGGTGCGCAGCGCCGCCGATGCGCTCACCGCCGGGGCATGTTCGAGGCGAATCACGACGTCGCGGACCGGACGGTCGCCGACGTTGGTCACGGTTCCGGCGACGGTGACGACGGGCTCGCTGGTCGTGGTGACCGTCTGCGGGGTCACCTGGTCGATCCGGACCTGCACGAATGGTGTTGCGCCGGGCTCGCCCGCGGCGGCGCGCGGCGCGGCGGTGGGCAGTGTCAGGCCCGCTGCTAGGCCGGTCAGGATGCCGACCACCACGGCGAGGCGCAAGACGGCTCGCCGGAGCTGCGGCCTCAAGGCGCCGCTCGCACCCGCAAGCGGGTGGTGACCCCACGCCCCCTCGCCGCTGCGCGGCTGGGGGTGCCCCCACATTGGTTTGCTCTGCATCGTCGTTGGCGGCTACGGCGCGGGACCGCGACCGTTCTTCCGGCCCCGCACCGACTCGTCGGGCCGACGGTTTCGGGTGCGCGAATGTGTTTGCGGGCGCCGTCGCGGCGAGCTGGGTGGCAGTGGCGGCAGCGCGGCCGGGCCGTCGGTCTGCAGCTTGTCGATCAGTTCGTCGGCCACCTCGGCCAGCCGGCGTTCGTCGGCGTAGGCGAGCCGCGACGGCAGCTCTGGGATCGGCACCCACGCCACCTCGGCGACCTCGACGTCGTCGTCGGACAACTCTCCACCCGAGCAGCGCATCAAATAATGGTGCACGGTCTTGTGCACCCGCCGCCCGTCGGTGACGAACCAGTAGTCGATTCGGCCCAGCGCCGCCAGCACGCTGCCCTGAATCCCGGTCTCCTCAGCGACCTCGCGAATCGCGGTCTGCTCGGCCGTTTCACCCTGCTCGATGTGGCCTTTGGGCAACGACCACAGCATCCGGCCGCGCCGGTCGACGCGTCCGATGAGCGCGGCGACCTGCTCTTCTCGCGGCCTGTCGATACCGTCGATGACCAATCCGCCGGCCGACGTTTCGTGCACGGTGCGCAGTCGCTCAGGTCCGCGGCGGCCGGAACGGGAGCGGCCGGGCTTGTTCACACCGGCAGGTGTGGCGCCGTCGATCGCCCCGTTGTCGGTTTGGCCCTGCACGGACCCGGCGCTGCGACGACCACGGCGCCTCCCGCGGCGCCGACGTGGTTGCGCTTTTTCGCCGTCGGACACCCAAGCGATAGTAGCTGGCGTGCTCAGACGCTCCCGGCCGCACTCGCCGGACTAGGCTGCCCGACCGCAGATTAGGCTGTTCGTGTCCGGCGACGATGCGGGCCGGAACGGCCTGGGGAGGAGGCGGACTACGCTCTTCGGGTGCCCGAAGCTGCCCAGGACGCCGATCTGCTGACCGCGGCTGCGGTTGCCTTGAACAGGCACGCCGAGCTGCTGCGCGAGCTCGGCTCGGTGTTCGCCGCGGCGGGCCACGAGTTGTATCTGGTGGGCGGCTCGGTGCGGGATGCCCTGATGGGCCGGCTGAGCCCCGACCTGGACTTCGCCACCAACGCGCGGCCCGAGCAGGTGCAAACGCTGCTGCGCCCGTGGGCAGATGCGTTGTGGGACACCGGTATCGAGTTCGGCACCATCGGTGCCGGCAAGGATGAGCATCGGCTGGAGATCACCACCTTCCGCGCCGACCGCTACGACCGGGTGTCGCGCAACCCGGAAGTACGGTTCGGCGACTCGTTGGACGACGATCTGCTGCGTCGCGACTTCACCGTGAACGCGATGGCAGTGCGCATCACATCGGCCGGGGCCGGCGAATTCGTCGATCCGATAGGCGGTTTGGCCGCGTTGCGCGCCGGTGTGCTGGATACGCCGGCAACGCCGTCGCAGTCCTTCGGCGACGATCCGCTGCGGATGCTGCGCGCCGCGCGGTTCGCCTCGCAGCTGGGCTTCACGGTCGCCCCGCGGGTGCGGTCGGCGATCGAGGAGATGGCACCGGAGCTGGCCCGGATCAGCGCCGAACGGGTGGCCGCCGAACTGGACAAACTGCTGCTGGGCGACGACCCCGCTGCCGGCATCGAGCTGATGGTGCAGACCGGGATGGGCGACGTGGTGCTACCTGAGGTCGGCGGCATGCAAATGGCAATCGACGAGCACCACCAGCACAAAGACGTCTACCAGCATTCGCTGACGGTGCTGCGCCAGGCGATCGCGTTGGAAGACGAGGGGCCCGACCTGGTTTTGCGCTGGGCGGCGCTGCTGCACGACATCGGCAAGCCCGCCACCCGCAAGCATGAGCCAGACGGCGGAGTCAGCTTCCACCACCATGAGGTGGTCGGTGCCAAGATGACTCGAAAGCGGTTGCGTGCCTTGAAATATTCCAAACAGATGGTCGACGACGTCTCGCAGCTGGTGTATCTGCATCTGCGCTTCCATGGTTACGGCGAGGGCAGGTGGACAGACTCGGCGGTGCGTCGCTACGTCACCGACGCAGGACCCTTGTTGCCCCGGCTGCACAAGCTGGTGCGGGCCGACTGCACCACCCGCAACAAGCGACGAGCCGCCCGTCTGCAAGCCAACTACGACAACCTCGAAGCGCGCATCGCCGAACTGGCCGCAAAGGAAGACCTGCAGCGGGTCCGTCCCGATTTGGACGGCAACGAAATCATGGAACTGCTGGGCATCCCGCCGGGCCCGCAGGTGGGGGAGGCGTGGGACTACCTCAAAGAATTGCGGTTGGACCGTGGACCGCTGAACCGTGACGAGGCGACGGCCGAGCTGATGACCTGGTGGCGCTCCCGCGGGAACCAATAGCGGCTCGACGGCGTCCCACCCGGCATGGAGTACTGCTTGGGCGACGGCGACGGAACGGCGACGATCTGGGAGCGCGGCCCTGATCTCGACTTAGACGGTGACGGCCGGCTAGATGCCGTCGGTCTGGATTTCGACGGCGACGGACTGGCCGATGACGCCCTGGCCGACCTCGACGGCGACGGCCTGGCCGACCATGCCGTGCTCGACCTCGACAACGACGGCACGGCGGAAAGCTACTTCACCGACGATGGATCGGGGACCTGGGCGGTGGCCGTGAGCCCGCCGCGAGCGGGCAACCCTTCGCAGGGAAATCCCGCCGAGGGACAACTCCGCTGGCTGGGCCTGGACGGCGTCGAGCACACCGGCGGGCCGCTGGTGGACTTCGACGGCGACGGTCAGGCCGACGACCGGCTACTCGACAGCGACGGGAACGGGCTGGCCGACCGGGCAATCTCCGCCGACGAGAACGGCGTGACCGGCTACGTCGATACCGACGGCGACGGACGTTGGGATGTCAAGCTGACCGACACCGACGGCGACGGCGCCGCCGATGCGGCCAGCGCGCTGCAGCCCAAACCGTAGGCCCCCTTTCCGCGCACCCGGGCGGTACTGTGACGGCCCATGGACGTGGAGCAGGCACTCCCTGACTCGGTGAGCGACGCGCTTGAAGAGATACTGCGCGACGACCTCAACGTCGATATCAGCCGGGTGACCCGCGATTCCCGGCTGGTGGATGACGTGGGCCTGGACTCGGTGGCTTTTGCCGTGGGCATGGTGGCGATCGAGGACAAGCTCGGGGTGGTGATTTCCGAACAAGAGCTGCTGACCTGCGACACCGTCGGCGACCTGGAGAAAGTCATCCGGGCAAAGGTGGCGGTCACCCAGTGACCGTGCTGGCGTCCGCGTTGGCCCGGTCGATGCGCACATCAGCTCACGACCTGGTGGTCTTCGACAGGGAGGGCGAAACCTGGACGCGGCACCCCTGGCCGCAGGTCCACGCCCGCGCTGAGAGGATCGCCGCGCGCATCCTCGACGAGGACGAACCCGGCGCGGTCGGGCTGGTCGGCGAACCGACCGCGGACTTCGTCGCGGCCGTCCAGGGCGCCTGGCTGGCCGGCCAGAGTGTGGCGATCCTGCCCGGGCCGGTCCGCGGCGCCGACCCGCAGCGCTGGGCGCAAGCGACGCTGACCCGGTTCACCGGAATCGATGTGCGCATGGTGTTCAGCCACGGCGATGAGCGTGACCTGCTCGCCGCCGCGGGCGGGCCGCTGCCGGTCATAGACATCGGCGCCGCCGCAGCGGCGAAACGTTCGGCGAACGTCGCGCCGGCTGACAGCGCCCCCGGCAGGGCTGCGGTGCTGCAGGGCACCGCGGGAACTACCGGAACCCCACGCACCGTGCAGCTGTCGCCCGAGGCGGTGCTCAGTAACGTCAACGGTCTGCTCACCGCGGCCGCGGTAAACCCGGCCGAGGATCTCGGCTGCACGTGGCTACCGCTGTACCACGACATGGGTCTGACGTTCCTGCTTTGCGGCGCACTGTCAGGTGGCCCGTTCTGGCTCGCGCCCACCGCGGCCTTCGCCGCGTCCCCGTTTCGGTGGCTGAGGTGGCTCAGCGAGAGCGGCGCAACGATGACCGCGGCGCCGAACATGGCGTACAGCATGATCGGCAAGTACGCGCGGCTGGTCTCCGACGTCGACCTCGGCCGGGTGCGGGTCACGATCAACGGCGGCGAACCGGTCGACTGCGCGGCGATGGACCGGTTCGCGACGGCGTTGAGCGGCTTCGGGTTTAACGCCGGCGCGATGGCGCCGTCCTACGGCCTGGCCGAATCCACGTGCGCGGTCACGGTTCCGGCACCTGGAACCGGCGCGCTTTGCGACGAGGTACGTTCTGCGGTAACCGATTCCGAGAGCACCGCGCCGCGCCGGCACGCGATCCTCGGACAGCCGATACCCGGTATGGAAGTGCGCATCGGCCCGGTGTCGGAGCGGTCCGCGGAGGTCCTCGATCGCGAGGTCGGCGAGGTCGAGATCCGGGGCACGTCGATGATGTCGGGATATGTTGGCGAGGCGCCGCTGAAGCCCGGAACCTGGTTCCCTACCGGCGATTTGGGCTACCTCACCGACGACGGGCTGGTGGTGTGCGGCCGGGCCAAAGAGATCATCACGATCGCGGGCCGCAACGTGTTCCCCACCGAGATCGAACGCGTGGCCGCCGAAATCCGCGGCGTGCGCGAGGGAGCGGTGGTGGCGGTTGGCAACGACGACGCGATACGTCCGGGGCTGATCATCACCGCCGAGTTCCGCGGCCCCGACGAGCCCGGTGCCCGCAGCGAGCTAGTCGCCAAGGTGGCGTCCGAATGCGGCGTCGTGCCGTCCGATGTGGTGTTCGTCAAGCCGGGATCACTGCCACGCACCTCGTCGGGCAAGCTGCGGCGACTGGAAGTCAAGCGCAACCTGACGGCGGCCACCACATGACCGATGCCGCGGGGCTGAGCATCGAGGAATACCGGACCCTCCTGGACAAGGTATTCGACGGGCAAGTCGTCGGCTGGACCGCGGAAGCCGAAGCCAGCGAAAGGTTTCCGCGCAAGCTGATTGAGCACCTCGGGCAAAGTGGGGTATTCGCGCACAAGTGGGGCGACGGGCTTCACCCCGACGTGGCCAAGCTCGTCGCTCTCGCGTCCGCTCTGGGCCGACTGGGTTCGGCGGGTATCGGTGTCGGGGTCAGCGGGAACTGGTGGCCGCGCCGATGAAGCCCGATTACGACGGCTACGCCGAATTGATCGGGCGGGGCAACGCGTAGAGCGCCATTCGGCGATTGCTCATGTCGTGCTCACCCAGAAACGTGCAGCCGGCGTATTCGCACAGCCGCCGCGCGCCGGTGTTGCGGTGGTCGGGGTCGAACATGATTCGGCGACAATGCGGTTCGACTTCGAAGATGCTGGCGACAATGCGCGGCAGCAGAAACGGACCAAGACCCTTGTTGACGACCGTCAACTCGGCGATGGCCGCGTGCAGCCCGATGTCGTAGGCGTCGGCTTGATACCGCGTGGCGATGGAATCCTTTGCCGCTCGGTACACTTCGACATAGCCGCCGTCCTGACCATGCATGCTGCCGACGAACGGCCGGGAGTAGTTGCCATCGAGCTGGGCGCGCAGGTATTTTCGCCAGCGCGACGCCGGCCAAGCAGACTCCCACGCCTCGGCCAGATGCGGCAAGTTCATCCACTCAGAGATCATGTCGGCGTCGGCGTCCGGATCGACGAGACGAAGCGCGTACGGCTCGCTCAGTATCGGGGTGGGCGGCGGCGGGACGTTGCGGACTTCGTCGGAAAGCCCGTCGGTCAGCTCCCGCGGCAGGATCGGGACGACTTCAGTCATGTCGAGCGGCGAGCCTACCTGAGTACGCCCGCCAAGTTGAGCGCCCCCTTTGTCGATGCTCATCGACCGGCGCTGGGGTTCATGGGTCCCGTCTCTCTTCGCGCGCTGGAGCGCGCTCAGCGCCCGGGACCCGGTGGGCCGGCGAAGGCTTGAGCGATCTGCAGCCACCGCTCCGCATCATCCCCCTCGGCCGTCAGGTCAAGATCGCGCAGCGCACGTCGCTGGGTGACCAGGAAGCAGAAGTCCTCGGCGCCGCCGGTGACCCGCTGTGCGGCGTCCGGCGGCCCCCACGACCAGGTGCCGCCGTCGGGGGCACGTAGTTGGACGAGAAACGGCTCGGTGGGCGTGGGCAGCCCGTTGACGGCGAAGGCGTAGTCGCGGGCGCGCACCCCGATATGGGCGACGGACTGTAGCCGTGCGGTGGGTGGCCGCGTGACGCCGAGCGTGTCGGCGACGTCGAGCCCGTGCGCCCAGGTTTCCATCATGCGCGCCGTCGCCATCGACGCGGCGCTCATCGGCGGCCCGAACCACGGCAGCTTGCGGCCGTCGGGAACCGCCAGCAGCGCGTCGTGCAGCCGTGCACGGGTCAGCCGCCAGTCGGCGAGCAATTCGGCGGGCGCCGTGGCGGCGAGTTCGTCGGCCCCCGCGTTGACGAAGCCGATAGGGTCGGCCGCCGCGAGCTCCAGCAGCGCGGCGAAGGCCGCCTCGTCGGTGACCGCCGTCAGTGCCCCGCGGTCGGTCCACAACAGGTGCCCGATCTGATGCGCAATGGTCCAACCCGCGGCAGGCGTCGGCGCCGCCCAGCGATCCTCGGCAAGCGGCGTGACCAGCGCATCGAGCTCGTCGCTCTCCGCGCGCAGGTCGTCGACAATCTGCTGCAGAGCGGCCATCTGTGTACCTTAGCGATTCCCGGCCGGCTAGCTTCGGCGGCCGACGATGCTGTGAACGGTCAGCCCGCACAGGTAGAGCGCGGACCCCGCCAACACCAGTGCGGGGGAGTGGCCGTCATACGGAATGACGGTCGCCGCCACCGTGATCGCGCCGATGAACGCGACCCAGAACAGCGAATCCTGTACTGCGAACACGTGTCCGCGCAGGGCGTCGTCGACGTCGATCTGAATCGCGTTGTCAGCGCACAGTTTGACGACTTGGCCGGCCGCACCCAGCAAGAACCCACAAGTCACCATCACCGCCAGTTGCAGACCGGCCCCGGCAATCTGGATTGCCGCGGCGATCGCCAATGCTCCGTTGGCGGTCGCATAGCGGCCCCAGCGCCGCACCGCGGGCGGGGTCACCACGTTGGCCAGAAATGATCCGGTCCCGGTGGCGGCCAGGAACAACATCGCGCCTCCCAACGCACCGACGGATGCGGCGGCGCCGCTGTGCACCAGCAGTAGCACCAGCAGCGAGTTGAGGCCGAACACCATCCGGTGCGCTGCCAACCCGGAAAGGGTGGCGGCGACGGTGGGACGGTTCAGCACCGTGCGGATGCCGTGCATCCAGCCGGTGATCACCGCATAGACGACCGATCCGTGGATCGCCCGCCTGGTGTCGTCGGGACCGAGCACGTGGGCACCAAAGCGCAGCGACAGCAGCAGCGCGATCAGCAACGGGACGGTGACCAGCAAGATGATCGAGGCGGCGCCGTTGTCGCCGGAACCGACGATGGTGCGGGGTATCAGCATGAAGCTGGCGCCGGCGAAGGCGGCGACCGCAGCCGTGGCCGACGCGATCGAGTTCATCGTGACGACCTGCTCGCGGGGCACCACATGAGGCAGTGCGGCGGACAGGCCGGAGGAGACGAATCGGGCCAGGCCGTTGACGACCAGCGCGCCACACAGCACCAGCACGTCGCCGGCACCCACGACCAGACAGACTCCCACCAGTGCCACCGCCACCAGCCGGCCCAGGTTCGCGCCGACCAGCACCAGCCGACGGTCCCAGCGGTCCATCAGCGCACCGGCGAACGGGCCCAACAGCGAATATGGCAAGAACAGCACCGCGAACGCACCGGCGATCGCCAGCGGGCGCACGGCCCGCTCGGGATTGAACAGCAGCGCTCCGGCCAGACCCGCCTGGAAGAGCCCGTCGCCGAACTGGCTTGCGGTGCGCAGTTCCAGCAGCCGCCAGAAGTCGGGCAAGCTGCGCACCGCGCGCCAGACAGCGACGGGTGCGCGCGTGTGAGTCACTGAACCTACTTCCCCGTAGGGCCCCGGCTATCCGAACCCACACTGCCTGGGCATCAAGCCCCTGTTAACAACAGTACAAATATCGTGGAGCGCGCTGCTTGTTCACCACAGCGGCACCGTGCGGATGCCATGATGGAGTGGTGGCGCAGCCCGAAGATCCGGAGGACTACATTGCCCCCGCCGCCCATCGAGTGCGAGCGGGCACATTGCTTCTGGCTAACACGGATCTGCTCGAGCCGACATTCCGCCGCAGCGTGATCTACATCGTCGAGCACAACGACGGGGGCACGCTGGGAGTGGTGCTGAATCGCCCCAGCGAGACCGCGGTCTACAACGTGTTGCCCCAGTGGGCCAAGTTGTCGGCAAAACCCAAGACGATGTTCATCGGGGGGCCGGTGAAGCGTGACGCGGCGCTGTGCCTTTCGGTGCTGCGGGTCGGCGCCGAACCCGATGACGTGCCCGGCCTGCGACACGTGGCCGGCCGGATGGTGATGGTCGATCTGGACGCCGACCCCGATTCGATCGCTCCGCTGGTGGAGGGAGTGCGAATCTACGCGGGATACTCCGGCTGGACGACCGGTCAGTTGGAGGGTGAAATCGAGCGCGACGACTGGATTGTGCTGTCGGCGTTGCCATCTGACGTTCTGGTCCAGCCAAGGGTGGATCTGTGGGGGCGGGTGCTGCGGCGCCAACCGCTGCCGTTGTCGCTGCTGGCAACTCATCCGATCGATATCAGCCGCAACTAAGCGGGCGGGCCTGAGTCCGGCTCGCCGTCGACTGGCTCCGGCAACTGATCACGGGACATTCGGCTGGCGATCACCGAGCACACCATGAGCTGTATCTGGTGAAAGATCATCAGCGGCAACATGATCACCCCGACAGTGGCGGACGGGAAGAACACCAGCGCCATCGGAAGACCCGATGCCAAGCTCTTTTTCGAGCCGCAGAACAGCAGCACGATCCTGTCGCCGCGGTCGAATCCGGCCAAGTGACCTATCAGCCGGGTGAACATCAGCACCGCCAGCAGCAGCGCGGTATCGACGACGGCGACCGCGACCAGTTGCCACGGATCGACGCTGCGCCAGATATGTTCAACCACACCCATCGAGAACGCCGTGTACACGACCAGCAGGATCGATCCGCGATCGACGACTTTGGTCAGTACCGAATGCCGGGCAATCCAGCCGGCGATCCACGGCCGCAACAGTTGACCGAGCACGAACGGCAGCAGCAGCTGGAGCACGATGTCGCGGATCGCGGTGGCATCCATGCGGGCTCCGCCGCTGGTGTTCATCAGCAGCACGACCAGCAACGGCGTCAGCACCACTCCGACAATGTTGGACAGCGATGCGCTGACCAGCGCGGCCGAGACGTTGCCCCGCGCAATCGATGTGAACGCGATCGAAGATTGCACCGTCGACGGGACCAGACACAAAAACAGCAGCCCGTTGTACAAGTCGAGGTTCAGCAGCCAGGGCACCAGCCCACGAGCGGCCAGTCCAAGGACCGGAAAGACCACGAACGTGGTGGCAAGCACCAGCAGGTGCAGTTGCCATCGCTTGACGCCCTGCCATGCCTGCTGCGGCGACAACCGGGCGCCGTAGAGCCAGAACAGCAAGGCGATGACGGCTTTGGCGGCGACCGACACCACGTCCGCGGCGGCGCCGCGGGCCGGCAGCAGAGCCGCAAGGGCCACCGTCGCTGCCATAGCCAACAGGAAGGTGTCTATCGGCAGGGTCGATAGCCGCTTCAGCACGAGTGCGGGTGTGCAGTGTTCAACGGCAGGCGAGCGTGCAGGTCGCGCAGCCGCCACCGCAACCGGCAGCGGCCGCCTCGCGGCGCAGCGCGTACCGCGCGCTCTGCCACGAGCCGACGGCTACGGTGCCGACGGCGCCCGCAATGCACACACCGACGCACACCCCGATGAGCGGGAGCGCGGTGTCCCGGGGCGCGGCCAGCGCCACCGCCCCGCCGGCGGCCAGCATTACCGCGGCCGCCAGTTGCGGTGGCGCCAGTGTGCGCGTCATTACCCGAGCGGTGTCGGGGGCAACCGACCGCGACAACGACCACAAGCCGCGCGCGGCCATGACGACAGCCGCGCACACGCACTGGGGCACCCCAGCGAAGCGAGGGGACACTCCGGCGATGAGCATGGGGCCACAATACGAGGCGGCCCGGTTCGCCGTCGCGCCCGGCTGCTAGTGGGGCAGCGCCGCCGGCGGCCCGGCCGTGGACGGAAGTGATGCGGCTACGGCGGGCGCCGCGGGCACCTGCGGTGGAGCCGGCGGTGGGTTGGACCCGGGCGGGCCGACCCGGAAGCCGTTGACGATGGCGTCGGTGGCCGGCGCTTCGCCGACCGCGGTGGCGGCGTCGGTCGTTACCGCCAGCGACACCAAGTACTTGTCCGGTCCGGAGGTGACGATGACGTGGCGCCGTGAGGTGTTGAGCGTCATCTGGTTTTCGCGGTAGGTGCCTTCGATGATCGATGAAGGTGAGCCGTTGAAATCGGCCAGCGAGGCGTTGGTGCTGCGCCAGGCGGGCAGTTGCGCGCTGTCGAGATATCCGTGAGTGATGGCTTCCTTCGGATCGAAATCGCCGACCAGCCGGTACACCACCAGCTGGGCATTGGAGGTGTAGAGGCTGGCGCTGTGGCGATTGGCGGTCACCACGAACGCATCAGGGACATTGGGGTCGGGCACCTGGGTCCAGCCGGGCGGCATAGGCAACGCGATGTCGAGCGCTTTGAAGTTCGGCGCCTGCTGCGGCTCCAGCTCGACGTTCTTGCTGCCGAAAAAATCACGCAGCGTCCCGGACTGTGCCGGAAGGAGCATCGGCGCCGGCGCTGCCTGGGCCAGTGCGGGCGAGGCGGGAGGTGGCACCGCGGGGGCAGCGGCCGCCGTCCCCGGAATGGCATTGCCGACCGCCCCGGGCGCGACCGTGACGGCCTGGGGCATCACCGTCGGCGCGGGGACGGGAGTGGGATTGGGCCTGGGCGGAAAACCCGGCTCTGCCGACGCGACGGGGCAGGCAAAGCCCAGCACACCCACGACGCCAACGGCTAGACCTGCGACCGCCACCCGCCAGCCACGGGCAATCTGCATCATGAGAGTCGGTCCTTCCCAGTCGCTCAGGGGCGAAGCATGAGTCGGACTGTAACCAGCGGGGAGTAGGAGCCACCAGGCCTAAAAAGGGTTGGAATAGACCTGGAATACAGCTGGGATAAAGCCCTGATCGGTCCGCAACTCAACCGAGACAAACACCTGGCCGGCGGGCACGTCACCGCCGCCCTTATAACCTGTTGGACGTGACCGACTCCCCAACGGCCGCGACGGACGCCCACCCTACTGGCCAGGCCGACCCCGACGCCCCGCGATATCGATACAGCGCGGAGCTGGCCGGCCGCATCGAAGGGGCCTGGCAGGACAATTGGAACAGGATGGGAACCTTCAACGTGCCCAACCCGGTCGGGTCGCTGGCACCGTCGGATGGCTCAGTGGTGCCCGAGGACAAGATGTTCGTCCAGGACATGTTCCCGTATCCGTCCGGAGAGGGGCTGCACGTCGGTCATCCGCTGGGCTACATCGCCACGGACGTCTACGCCCGCTATTTCCGGATGATCGGCCGTAATGTGCTGCACGCGTTGGGCTTCGACGCGTTTGGTCTACCCGCCGAGCAATACGCGGTGCAGACGGGCACCCACCCGCGCACCCGGACCGAGGCCAACATCGTCAACTTCCGGCGGCAATTGGGCCGGCTGGGCTTCGGCCACGACAACCGGCGAAGCTTTTCCACCACCGACCCCGAGTTCTACAAGTGGACGCAGTGGATTTTCCTGCAGATATATAACGCGTGGTTCGACCCCGCCGCCAACAAAGCCCGGCCGATCGCCGACCTGGTTGCCGCCTTCGATTCCGGCGACAGGCAATTGGACGACGGCCGGGAATGGGCGACGCTGTCGGCAGGTGAGCGCGCCGACGTGATCGACGCTCACCGCCTGGTCTACCGGGCGGATTCGATGGTGAACTGGTGTCCGGGGCTGGGCACCGTGCTGGCCAACGAAGAGGTCACCGCCGACGGCCGAAGCGACCGGGGGAACTTTCCGGTGTTCCGTAAGCGGTTGCGGCAGTGGATGATGCGGATCACCGCCTACTCCGACCGGCTGCTGGACGACCTCGATCTGCTGGACTGGCCGGAAAAGGTCAAAACCATGCAGCGCAACTGGATCGGCCGCTCCACCGGTGCCGCGGTGCTGTTCTCGGCGCCCACAACCGGCGGCGAGACGGTGGACCTGGAGGTGTTCACCACCCGGCCGGACACCCTCTTTGGCGCCACCTATCTGGTGCTGGCCCCCGAGCACGACGTAGTCGATCGACTGGTCGCAACCGGGTGGCCCGACGGGGTGGACCTGCGTTGGACCTTCGGCGGCGCGACACCGGCTCAGGCCGTCGCCTCCTACCGGCAGACCATCGCCGCGAAGTCCGACTTGGAGCGCCAGGAGAACAAAACGAAAACCGGTGTTTTCCTGGGCAGTTATGCGACCAACCCGGCCAATGGCGAGCAGGTGCCGATTTTCATCGCCGACTACGTGCTGGCCGGATACGGCACCGGGGCGATCATGGCGGTTCCCGGCCACGACCAGCGCGACTGGGAGTTCGCCCACGAGTTCGGACTGCCGATCGTGGAAGTCATTGCCGGCGGCGATATTTCCGAGGCCGCCTACACCGGCGACGGGGAGCTGGTGAACTCGGGCTTCCTCAACGGAATGGACGTGGCGGCGGCCAAGGAAGCCATCACCGCACGTTTGGAATCCGACGGTCGCGGCCGGGCCCGCATCGAATACAAGCTCCGCGACTGGCTTTTCGCGCGGCAACGTTACTGGGGCGAACCCTTCCCGATCGTCTACGACGGCGACGGGCGTCCGCACGGGTTGGGCGAGGCCGCGTTACCGGTCGAATTGCCCGACGTCCCGGACTACTCACCGGTGCTGTTCGACCCCGACGATGCCGAGAGCGTTCCCGAGCCGCCGCTGGCTAAGGCGGCCGACTGGGTGCACGTGGAACTCGATCTCGGCGACGGGTTGAAGCCCTATACCCGCGACACCAACGTCATGCCGCAGTGGGCCGGTAGCTCCTGGTACGAGCTGCGTTACACCGACCCGCACAACTCAGAACGGTTCTGCGCCAAGGAGAATGAGGCCTACTGGATGGGTCCGAGGCCGGCCCAGAACGGCCTCGACGATCCGGGCGGTGTCGACCTGTATGTCGGAGGTGCCGAACACGCGGTGCTGCATCTGCTGTATTCGCGGTTCTGGCACAAGGTGCTCTACGACCTGGGACATGTCAGCTCCCGCGAGCCCTACCGGCGGCTGGTCAATCAGGGTTACATCCAGGCGTTCGCCTACACCGACGCCCGCGGGGCCTACGTGCCGGCCGCCGACGTGGTCGAACGCGACGGAGGGTACGTCTACCCCGGGCCTGACGGGGAGATCGAGGTCTTCCAGGAATTCGGCAAGATCGGCAAGAGCCTGAAGAATTCGGTGTCGCCGGACGAGATGTGTGACGACTACGGCGCTGACACGCTGCGGGTGTACGAGATGTCGATGGGCCCGTTGGAGGCGTCGCGCCCGTGGGCCACCAAGGACGTCGTCGGGGCGCACCGCTTCCTGCAGCGGGTGTGGCGGCTCGTGATCGACGAGCAGACCGGCGACATCCGGGTCATCGACAACGCGAATCTCGACACCGACACGCTGCGGCTGCTGCACCGCACCATCGCCGGTGTCTCCGAAGACTATGCGGCACTGCGTAATAACACTGCGGCGGCCAAACTGATCGAGTACACCAACCACCTCACCAAGCAACACCGCGATTCCGTCCCGCGCGCAGCGGTCGAGCCACTGGTCCTGATGCTGGCGCCGTTGGCACCGCACTTGGCCGAGGAGTTGTGGCAGCGGCTGGGCAACCCGACGTCGCTCGCACACGGGCCGTTCCCGGTGGCCGACCCCGACTACCTGGTCGAAGACACCGTCGAATACCCCGTGCAAGTCAACGGCAAGGTGCGCGGCCGTATCACGGTGTCCGCCAACGCCGGCGTCGATGCCGTGGAAGCCGCTGCGCTGGCCGACGAGAAGGTGCAGACGTTTTTGGCGGGCGCGACCCCGAAGAAGGTGATCGTGGTGGCCGGACGGCTGGTCAACCTGGTCGTCTGACTCGGCCGAGCAGACGTAAAAGCCCCTTCCGCCACGGCGTGTCGGGCGCTTTTGCGTCTGCTCGCGCTCAACGTGGGCGGAGCACGATCTCGTGGAGATGGCCGTCGGGCGGGGTGGCCACCACCTGGGCAACCACTTGCGCCATGGTGTCCGGCTGCAGGAATCGGCCCGGGTCGTATTCGTCGCCCTCGAAAGACACCAGCGCACGCTGCATGTCGGAGTCGGTGCGGCCGGGATACACGGTGGTCACCCGCAGCGCCGGTTCGCTCTCGCGCAGCGAATCGGCGAAGGCGCGCAGCGCGAACTTACTTGCCGAATACGAGGCCATCACAGGCAAAGCCGTGCGTCCCGCGCCAGAGTTGATGAACACCACTTGACCTTGCGCGCGCCGAAGCGCTGGCAGCAGCGCGAGCGTAAGGGCCACGGCGCCAATGACATTAACGTCTAACGTGGTGCGCCACTGGTCGACGGTGGACTCGGCAACCCGCCCCGGAAAGGTCACACCGGCGTTGTGCACCAGCACATCGAGGTCGCCGATCCAGGCCGTGGCGGCGGGGATCGCGTCGGCGTCGGTCAGGTCCAGTGGGACCGTCGTCGCGCCGAGCCGCTCTGCGGTGGCGTGCATCTGAGGCGAGGGCCGCCCGGCCAACAGCAGGGCGTGCGTCGGCGCCAGGGCGGTGGCGATGGCGGCGCCGATCCCGCGGCTAGCACCGGTGATAAGCGCGGTCCGCATGCCTGCCACCTTAGGGGCAGCATGCCGTATCGGCTCTACGCCTCGTCGCCGGCGGCCTGGGCGGGCGCCGGGGTACCTACCGGCTCGCTGGCCGCCAGCCGCTCCAGCGGCGCCAGCGCTTTGGTCAGGGTCTCCACGTCGGGCGCGGGGAGCTGGCTGAGCAGGGACGCCAGAGCCGCGATCCGGTTGGTCAGCGACTCGCGGTGAACGGCCAACCCCCGCGGGGTGATGTCGACCAGGACGGCGCGTAGGTCCGATGGATCACGCGAGCGCTTGACCAGGCCGATCTTCTCGAGCCTGCGGATCGCGACGGTCGTGGTGGGTGTTCGGACGCGTTCGTGCGCGGCGAGATCGGTCATCCGGATCGGACCCTGATCGAGCAGAGTGAACAGGATCGACAGCTGGGCCAGAGTGAGGTCCCCGGCGGCTTCCTTGCTGGCGCTGGGGTCGCCGCGGCGCAGGATCGAGAACAATTTGGACAGCGTGCGGTGAAGCCCCTCAGCCAGTTCGGTCTCCGACACCGTGGCTTCGCGTTCCGCCATAGTTCGCTAGTCTAACCTGTCTAGTGTTCAGCGGGCCTGGAAACCGGTTTTGCCGTCAAAGTACTTGCGACAAAAATCGCTGTAACCGCTCGGTTTCTGCCGCCTCGAAGATCTGGTCCGGCGGCCCGGTTTCGACTACCTGACCGTGGTCCATGAAGACGACGGTGTCGGATGTGGACTTGGCGAAACCCATTTCGTGGGTGACCACCAGCATCGTCATGCCGTCGGCGCCCAAGTCCGCGATCAGCGCCAGAATTCCCTTGACCAGTTCGGGATCCAGCGCCGAGGTCGCTTCATCGAAGAGCATCACTTGCGGCGCCATCGCCAGCGCCCG
>Ga0209693_10000360_pt1 | contig 18282 bp, 13 predicted proteins | sample HubBroMetageWRM3_FD_188345 | JGI IMG/M metagenome (GOLD analysis project Ga0209693, IMG submission 188345) | Warmed soil microbial communities from the Hubbard Brook experimental Forest, New Hampshire - Hubbard Brook CCASE Soil Metagenome WRM 3... | ecosystem: Environmental > Terrestrial > Soil... | reverse complement strand
GGGGGAGGCGGGCGTCGAGCGCGAAGAGGCGCAGGGAAAGCGCCTTGCGACGCTGGCGCGCAATACCGGCGTTGAACACTATGTCTACACATCCGTGGGATCGGCGGACAAGCGGACGGGCGTCCCACACTTCGACAACAAGTGGCGCATCGAGGAGACCGTGCGCGGCCTCCGTTTCCCCTCGCATGTGATACTGCGTCCGGTGTTCTTCATGGAGAACCTGACAGCGCCTTTCAGTCTCCAGGGCTCTACGCTCGCCTGGGCGCTCGGGCCAGACACGAAGCTACAGATGATTGCGGTGGAAGACATTGGCTGGTTCGGCGCCCGCGCGTTCACCGATGCCGCGGCCTTGAACCGACGCGAGATCGATCTCGCCGGTGACGTACGAACGATGCCTGAGGCGGCGGAAATCCTGACGGAGGCGCTGGGCCGGCCGATTGCGTTCACGCAGACACCAATCGAACCGGTCCGGCAGTACAGCAAGGAGATGGCGTTGATGCTCGAATGGTTCGAGCACGTCGGCTACAGCGCAGACATCGCCCGCCTGGAACGCGAGTTCGGCCGCTCGCTCACGAAGCTCCCCGACTGGGCACGCCTCCATACGCGACCAAGTGGGCGCTAAAACGAGAAAACCCATTGTCGACCTTACGCCACATGGTGTGAGTTCGAGCGACGTGATCGTCTATGGCGTTCGCATAGGCCGTAAGCTCGTTTTGGTTCCGAGGATACTGACTTCTCAGGACCGGCAACACGATCATCGAGGAGCGAAGGAAGCTTATAGCGTAAGGAGAAAAATATGACCGAAAGAATTCACGAACTACTGCTCCGTAACCTTCAGGAAGTTTTTGGAGAAGGCGAAGCTGCGAAGCGACGCGCTGCCATCAAGGAACTCTACACGGATGACTGTGTGCTCTATGTCCCCCCGGCCATCTTCGTTGGGCACGATGCCCTCGATAAGTTTGCAGGTGATTTGCGCGCCACGCATCCTCACTTCGCCTACGCACCCCATGCTGCTCCCCAAGCCCTCCACAATGGAGGTCGCCTGAAGTGGGGCTCCGGCCCTCGCGGCGGCGTGCCTGCCTATACGGGCGAGGACGTGATCATCGTCCGAGAAGAAAAGATCGCAGCTCTTTACGTTTTTCTTGACTCTCCCCCCGTATGATCGGACCGGATAGTCTGCTTCATCAGTCGAAGAACGAGCTCGATTGCGACAAAGCTTAAGGAGCGATATATGACGATTTCCATAATCATCGGCAGCACACGTCAGGGCCGGTTCTCTGAAAAGCCGGCTCAATGGATTCTTCAAGAGCTTCGGAAGAGAGACGGGATTGAAGCGCGGCTTCTGGACCTCGGCGATTTCCCGATGCCGTTCTTCGACCAGCCCATGCCGCCGGCGATGCCGGGGCGGCCGCCGTACGAACACGACGTCGTTAAGAACTGGACCGCTCAAATCGCGGCGTCGGACGGGTTTATTTTCGTAACGCCGGAATACAACTACGGTCCCTCCGCAGTTCTGAAAAACGCGATCGATTGGGTTTACCCCGAGTGGAACCGCAAGGCTGCCGCGTTCGTGAGCTATGGCAGCGCCATGGGCGCCCGAGCCGTGCAGCAGCTTCGCGAGACGGCCATCGAGCTTCAGATGGCACCGATCAGATCCTCGGTGCACATTCCCGTAGCAACGCTCTGGGCGCATTTCCAGGGCGGGACGTGGAGAAGGGCCTCGCCGAATTGGAGAAGCAGGCCAACGTCATGATCGACGACCTTTCTTGGTGGACGGCAGCTCTAAAGGTGGCCCGCGAACGATAATGGGCAGACAATGAGCAGCTCAATAAGAACTCACGAAGCGCGAGTGGCCTTGGTAACCGGCGCGGCCCAAGGTATCGGCCGAGCGATCGCGTTGGCCCTGGCGGAACGAGGGGCGCAAGTGATTGCGACCGACCTCACGCCTCCGCACGAAACCGTAGAGAAGATTGGTCCCGCGGCACACGCGTTTCAACTTGATGTGACGGAAGAAGAGGACTGGCGCTCGCTATCCCTTAGAAGCCTGGATCTGGGTGGGGTGGATATCGTTGTGAACAACGCGGGGTATTTTCCAAATCGCTCTATCGACAAACTGGATCTGCCGACGTGGCGAAGGACGATGGCTACGAATCTAGACTCTCACTTTTTGAGTGCGAAATATTTCCTGCCGGCGATGAGAAAGAAAAAGTGGGGCCGCTTCGTCGGCATATCGTCAAACATGGTCGGCTTGGCCATACCCGGCATGAGCCACTACATCGCCACAAAGATGGGAATCATCGGGTTCATGAGAGGCTTGGCTAATGATGTTGCAAGCGGTGGCATCACCGCAAACGCGGTCTTGCCCGGCCTGACGAATACACTGGCAACCGCGCCTCAATCGGAAGAGCAAAAGCGTGGCACCTGGGAACAGCAAGCGATCAAGCGGTTGGGAGAACCCGAGGATATGACGGGCGCGATCCTATTCCTGACAAGCTACGATGCTGCATTCATTACCGGGCAGGCCATTGTCGTCGACGGCGGTCAGTATCGGATCGGCTAAGGGAGTGCATGCCACTTGACCATGGCTCGGATGTCGCGGTTCTCTAAGATTACTCCTCCATGCTTTCCTGTTTCCCGGACCGCAACATCCACCATCGCCCGGCCCAACTCGTCGGCCGAAATCACCTGGTTTGGGAGCAGCACCGGAACGCGGGATAGATCGCGCGCAACAGCCGATAGTTGAAGTTTCGGCTGCTTGCGACGCTCCCGGGTAGGTATCCGAGACAAAGAGGGCCAGATCCAGGTCCGCCGCCTGTGTGTCGGCCCCAAGGTCCCGCTGCGAACACTGGTGTCAATGTTGAGCACGGCGCGTTTATCGACTAACAGAGACTATCTTTTCGGCGTTAGCCTTCGTGATGCGATGTTGCCGCTCGTTCTTGATCACAACTCAGCCTCCTGAAGGTTCAACCCCACAATTCCTTTTGGTCGTCCGGTCTCTTTGTCCGTCTGGGAGAACTCCAAGAACACTCTTACGCTTGCGCCTTCGGGCATCTGTGCGGGGAAAAACTCGCCCAATACCTACGCCTCTGCGCCATCCTGCACCACCTTGAACACCGATTTTGACAGGAAGCTAGGATGAACGGAATCCCAATTCGAGCGGGTTCAACTCCACTTGCGCAACCCCATTGGCCGCGATTGGGTACTCTCAGGTTGGGACGGACGCCACTACTCGCATCGGCAACGTTGAGCTTTGCCCGTAATTGATACCCAGCCGCTTCATCCTAGCGATTAGAGTGGTCCGAGGCAGACCTAGCCGAGCAGCAGCTCCAGTCGCGCCACCGACCACGCCTTTTGTTTGTTCGAGGATCCGAAGGATGTGCGAACGCTCCGCCTGTTCCAGCGTTACCGATCTGGACGACCTCGACGACTTCGAATCCGCCTGAGTTCTGTCGTTGAGTTCGTGCGTCGAACCTTGAAGCACCGCACCGGTCGATAGAATTACAGAACGTTCAATGAAGTTTTGCAGCTCCCGAACGTTGCCTGGCCAGGAATGAAGTACAAGAGCCTCCATGAATTCTTCTGAAACAGCTGTAATCGGCTTGTGCATGCGATCTGCGTACTCCATCGCGAAGTGGTGCGCTAACAGACGGATATCTTCGTGGCGCTCGCGCAGAGGTGGTAATTCAATAGGGAAGACGCTGAGCCGATAGAAGAGATCCGCGCGGAATGCACGGCTGTCCACCATCCCGACGAGATTCCGATGTGTGGCGCAGATCACCCGCACATCGGTATGGATCGTAGCCGTACTGCCTAGACGCTCGAACTGTCTCTCCTGGAGGACGCGAAGAATCTTGGGCTGCAATTCCAAAGGAAGATCGCCGATCTCGTCCAAGAACAAAGTACCTCGGTTAGCTCGTTCGAACCGTCCGACACTGCGTGTCACCGCTCCGGTGTAGGCGCCCCGCTCGTGACCGAACAGCTCGCTTTCCAGCAAACCTGTGGGAATGGCGGCGCAATTCACCTTTACAAACGGGCCTTTCGATCTATTGCTGCACTTGTGAATGGCTTCTGCAATCAGCTCCTTACCAGTGCCCGTTTCTCCGTTGATCAACACCGTGGCGTCGGTGGGGGACACGATCTGTACCATGCCGAGCACCTTCTGGAGAGCGTCGCTGTTACCGACGATCCGAGGCAATCCGCTGCTGCTGAGTTCGTTGTGGTCGAGTGCGACTTTCGCCGACGCCGAAGTTTCGATTTCAAAGGGATGGTTGATTGTCGGTAACTTAACCGCCCAGCTTACTTGTGCCGCCATTTGTTTAGCTCCTCTCGTCTTGCGCTTTCGACCTTTCGATCTTCTAAATTATTGTGCCGCCACTCCCGCTTGCGGCCAACCCTGGATGGAAATTACGCGTCCACTACATCGCGACTCCTGGGAAAGCCTTTTGAGGGAATGAAAAATCTCCTCCGGGTATTTGCGCTAACTCTTCCGGTTTCGGATGTTGATACGCTTCCATCCAAAAAGGCGAGCATCAACCGACCAGGCGCCAGGCCCGACCAGTACCAAAGCAGCTCCGAGGGTTACCAGCAGGATATGAGTCAACGAATCCCTAGGCTGCTCGAACGCGCACCATAACTCAACCGTGGCCGCAAGCGTTCCCGCGATGGGCGTCCACAAACCCGCAAGCAAAAGCGCTCCTGCCCCGGTTTCAAGCACGTACACTATGACTTGTCCGAGCGGAAGTTCGGTGCGCAATCCGACGATCCCATGATCAACTAATGTAAAGCCCGCAACCAGGCGCATCAGTAGAAGCCCTATGCCAGGCCAACCTCGTGGGAATGATGAAAACAATCGCTGGTAAAGGTGCACTCTTCTTGAACTTACGCCGTTCCCCGCGCCGTTAAAAGCTCAAAAAGGGTGTTTCTAGCTACTCTTTCTAGGAACTAGAATTCAATGATTCCGCGCTTCAGCCCGATCGTCGCGGCGTGGGTCCGGTCCTTAGCGCCCAGTTTGGCGAGGATGCTTCTTACCCGGCCCTTTACGGTTTCCTCTGGCACTGAGAGCTGAGCGGCAATCTCCTTGTTAGCGTTCCCGCTGGCAATCAGCCGCAAGACTTCGATTTCCCCCGCGTTCAAAGCATCGTCGGTGGCATGTTCGGCAACTTGATAGGAGATTTCCGGAGAGAGAGTCTTTTTACCGGTGTGGACCGCGCGAATGGTTTCGGCAAGCTCCTTATACAATAGATTTTTAAGCAGATAAGCTCTAGCCCCCGCCTTGAGAGCGCGCATAACCTGAACGTCGCCGGTATAGGTGGTCAGGACGATGATTCGAGCCTCGCTGAACTCACCGAGAATCGCGATCGTCGCGTCCAAGCCGTTCATTTCAGGCATCTGCAAATCCATCAAGGTCACATCCGGGCGGAGCGCTCGGAACGCCTGGATCGCTTCCAGCCCATTGGACGCCTCGCCGACTAAGCTCATGTCCGATTGATGAGTGACAAGGGCAGCGACCCCTCCACGGAACAGGGCGTGATCATCAACCGCCAGAATCCGAATCATGAATTAGTCCCGGTCTTTTTTGCAAACCACCGTAAACGGCGAGCAGGAGAGGTCCCGTAGGCAAGGGATGCAGGAATACTCAGTTCAACCTGTGTGCCCGATCCTTGCCGACTCCTGAGTTCAAGGTGACCGCCGATAAGTTCGGCGCGCTCGCGCATTCCGGCTAAACCCCAGTGTCCGACACGCCCTCGTTTCTCAAGCACCTCCGGGGCGATACCCCTTCCATCGTCATGGACGCGCAGTCGGAACTGGGGCTCGCCATACCAGATGGTCACCTCGATCCGGCGCGCCTGTGCATGCCGGAACGCGTTGCGCATCGCCTCCCCCGCAATTCGGTAGATTTCATCCCGTAGGATCGGATGGACGTCACGGGGCGTGCCTTCCACATCCACAAATGATTCCACGCGCTGCGAATTGGTTTCGTCGCCCGCCAGCTCTTCTCCCAGGGAGCTGATGGCCCGGGCAAGGTCGTTGGTTTCGACAGCGGATGAACGCAACCCCTGTACGGCGTCCCGACCTTCCGTGATGGCCTGCGCAGCATGATCGAGAGCGCTCTCCAGTGTCTTTCGGGCTTCCGCCGGGCGGGCGGGGAGTTCGTCATGAGCCACTTGAAAGCGGAGCATCAACCCCTGAAAACTCTGCAATAGCGTGTCGTGCAGTTCGCGAGCGATCCGCGTCCGTTCGCCGACGCGCTCCTCCAGCCGTAGATTGAACTGCCGCGCGATCTGGTGGAGGCGCAACCGGTACAGTGCCCACGCCAAGGTCAAAATCAAGGCGCCGCAGACCGTCTGAAACCATGCCGTTTTCCACATGGGGGGCAAGATTTCGATTTCGAGCTTCACCCCCGGTTCGCTCCAAGGCCCGCGGCTGGTAGCGCCCTGCAGGCGGAACGTATAGTCTCCAGCGGGGAGAGTGGTGTAGGTCGCCAACCGCTCATCGCTTCCCACTTCGTGCCAGCTGTTCTCCAATCCTTCGAGCTTGTACCGGTACCGGTTGTTGGCCGAATTGCGATAGCTAAGCGCTGAGAATCCCAGCGAGAATATGTTTTGTTCGTGAGAGAGCGTTAAGCGAGTAGTGTAGGAGATGGATTTTTTCAGGGGCGAACGGTCTCCAACCTGAACCGGAATGCCGGATATTCGGAATTCCGTAAGGGCTACAGGCGGCGCGTAGGAATTGCGATCGAGCCGATCAGGATAAAATGCCACGCCGCCTGAAAAACCTCCAAAGAACATTTCTCCGCCCGGACTCTTGAAGCACGAGGCCCAGCCCGTTAAATCGTTGCCCGGAAGACCATCGGCAACCGAGTAGTTACTGAATGTCTTGTTTCGCGGATCGAATCTGGACAACCCTCTATTCGTGCTCATCCACAGAGCGCTCTGGTTATCCTCGAGGATGCAGCTTACGGCATTCCCGGACAGGCCATCCTTCTCGTGGTAAGCGGTAAACGTCCCGGAGTCAGGGTCAAGTTTATCGAGCCCGTTCTGAGTACCGACCCATACCTCCCCAGTTGCGCTCACGTGCACCGTCGGCACCAAGTCGTCGCCAAGTGCGCGAGGATTCCCTGGACTCGACCGGTATATTTTGAGTTGACCGGTAGCCAAATCCAGTCGGTGCAAACCCGAATAGTGCGTTCCGAGCCAGAGGAACCCTCGAGTCGTATCTTCAGCGATGGAGACATACGCTTGGCTCAGGCGGCTATTCCAGTCGGCCTTGAACACCGTGAATCGGCCGGTTTGCCGCTCAAATCGATTGAGGCCATCATTGGTGCCGATCCATAATGAGCCCGCGTGATCGATGAAGAGCCGGTGAATCAGATTGCTGCTCAAACTCGAGGAATCTCCCTCCACATGCCGGAAAATCCTGAATGCCCCTGTGCCGCGGTCAAATCGAATGAGCCCGTTTCCCCAGGTACCTGCCCACAGATACCCCTGCGGATCTTCGATAATCGAAATCACTATAGGCTTTTCACTGAGACCCGCAGTCCACCGCTCAACCCGTCCCGATTTTCGATCAATCCGGTTTAACCCGTCATCGTTGCCAATCCACAGGATTCCGTCACGATCGGCGTATATTGCATTTACCAAATCGACTGACAGACCTTTGGCGGGCCCCAGCCCACTACGGAACGTTTCGAACGGAGCCGGCTCCGTCGAGAAGTGATTTGGACCGTGCCCTTGCAGGCCAATCCAGATGTTCCCTTCTCGATCCTTGAACAACGTCATTACATTTTCCTCTGCCAAGCTGTTCGGATCCGAAGGGTCGTGCCGGTATCGAACGAAGCGGCGCTTTTGTCGATCGAATCGAAGAAGGCCGACACCAGGCGATCCGATCCACAGATTGCCCTGCCGGTCTTCCAGCATGGAGTTTACTCCCGCATACGCCCCCTGCGGCGGGTCGTGTGGATAAAACGAATATCGAACCAGCGTATTCGTCTTCTTATCCAAGGCGGCCAGTCCATTGCCGGTCGCGTTAAAAATCCAGAACGTCCCCGCGCGATCTTCATAAAACGCGGCCCGCACGGCTTGCTCGATCGGAATGTGGAGCGTGACCCTTTCGGTTTTCCGATCGAATGCATCCAGACCCTCGCTCGTGCCAACCCACAACGTCCCTGATTTGTCTTCCCCGCTCCACTGCACGTCATTCGAACTCAAGCCTGAAGCGCGGCGATAACGTCTCACTTGTCCGGTCTTTGGATCGAATCTATCCAGCCCAGTGCCGGTGGCAAGCCATAGCATGCCCGCGCGATCCTGTGAGATATGGATGGTCGTGCCAGCCGGATCGTCAGGTTCCACTTGATAGTGCGTGAATACTTCGGTGGTGCGGTCAAACTTGTCCAGGAACCGATTGGATCCGATCCAAAGCATACCTGATCGGTCTTTGAACAGCGCGGAAACAAAAGTGCCTCCAAGGCTATTTGGCCGCTGAGGATCGTGCACAAACAGCTTGAATTTATAGCCGTCGTACCGATTCAGGCCGTACTCCGTGCCAAACCACATGAATCCCTGGTCGCCCTGGACAATCTGCGCCACCCTGGTTTGAGAGAGACCATCGGCAGTGGTGATGCGCGTGAACCGGATACCTTCCCCGTCTACCATCGGCAAGCGGACTGTCCGAGGGTCGATGTGCGGCTGTGGCACCGCTCCTGTAATTGTAGAAATGGAAAGGATGAAGCACGCTAGTAACCGGCGCGCCATGGTCGGTTGCATACGTCTCAGAACAGGACCTTCAGAGAGAATTGTTCCTGCCGCGGGGAATTGCTGGTTGAGTTGATGATGCCAAAGTTCGGGGCATTGAGGACACTGTTCGGCTGTCCGAAGATCGCGGTATTGGTCAGGTTAAATGCCTCCGCCCGGAACTGAATCGTTGCTTTGTCTCTAATCGGAAAATTCCGGAACAGTGAAAGGTCCAGATCTCTGGTCCAGTCCGTACGGAGCGAGTTTCGACCAAGGGTCCCGAAGGTATAGTCGGGGGGAACCGCAAAAGCCGCGGGATTCAGCCATCCGTTCGGACCTTTGTTGGGGAGGTAGGGATCATTCAAAACAAGATTTGCGCGCTCGAGAATGTTTCCCGTGTTTGCTATGTCTCCATTGACTGTCACGTCAAACGGCACGCCGGAGTAGAGACTTAAGATCCCGTTCAGTTGCCAGTTCGCGGCCGCATACGTTAGGAATGATTTGCCGGTACCGTGACTCTGGCCACTTCGGAATGGGATTTTCCAGTTCCAACTCGCATTGAAGTTCTGTGGAAGGTCGAAGCCGGACACACTGCGATCTGCGTTCATGTTGTAGGGATTCTGCAACTCGCAGCCCTCGGCGCCGAAGCTTCCGGAGCAGGCCACGTCTATCGATTTCGACCACGTGTAGTTGAGCAGGTAAGAGAGGCCGCGCGAGAACCTTTGTTCCAGGCGAACCTCCAGCGCATCGAACTTGCTTTGGCCAATGCTTTGGTCATAATTGGTCGGGCTGATGTAGGTGTAGGGTTGGCGCGACGCAACTGTGGCTGCGTCTCCCGGCCCCGGAGTCTCCGCGACGTTCTGGTAACCTCCCAAATCGAGGTGCAATGACCGGGAGCCGACATAGGCCACCGACAGAACAGTTTGCCTCCCGAGCGACCATTCAACGTCAAAGTTCCATTCATCGGAAAACGGCAACTTGAATCCAGTGGGATTGACAAAATATGCGACTTGGCTGAATGGATTCAGTGCCGGGTACTGCTCAACGCCGGAGCCAGTATTGAACGGATCGCCTATCCCAACGGTAGGAACGGTTTGGTTGAGGTTGTTCACCGTTACCTGTCCGATGTCGGGCCATGTACCCCCATAGTTCTGCGCCAATTGGATTACTGAGTTCCAGTTGTCGTAAAACCGGCCGTAGCCGCCCCGAAGGACTGTTTTGTCCGTGAGCCGGTAAGCGAAACCAAATCGTCCTTGCCAGTTATCATATGAGTTATGGAAAATCGCCCCGTTCTTTTGGTCGGTTACGACAACGTGCGCCGGCAGCACGCCGCCAGGGATGCAAGGAAAGCCCACAGTTGAGGAGCAGGCAGGCGGAACATTGGCGAGAATATAGGTTCCATTGTTGAGGTTCAGATCTCCAATGTAGGAGTCCGGTGTACCTCGCGTTCCGTAAATAGGCCACAGGGTTGCATCCCAACGGAGGCCTATGTTTAACGTGAGGCGATCGCTCACTCTCCACTGGTCCTGAATGTACGAACCATCCACCCATCCCCCATGCATTGTCACAAGCACGTTGCGCCGAAGTGCGTTGTCAGGAACTCCCAGGAGAAACGACGCCAGCGCATTTCCCGTACCTCCCGGACTTTCAAGGTTGGAAGTCTCATAGCTGGTGAAGTTCACGAGTGAGTAGTAAAGCGGCGAGCGTGTATCGTTTGTTGCGAACTCCGCACCCATTTTGAGCGTGTGGCGGCCAACGATTTTCGTGAAGTCACCGCCGAACTCCCACGTGTCGGAGATGCGGGTGTCTTGAATGTGTTGTCCTCCGCTCGCATAGCCACTGATTCCTACCGTCGGTATGTATGGTCCGGCTCCTCCGCGATAGTCCGAAATGAAGCTGGGAGCGAAACCGGAAGCGATCAAGTCGTTGGCGAAGCTGGCCGGAGCATTGGTAACGTTTTGGTTATTCTGGTCATCGCCCCAGTTGCGCGCGAAGTGCAAATCCAGGACGGCCGAAGGGCCGAAGCTATGCGTTTCGTGAACCGCCCCGTTCCAACCTATCAAGTTCAATTCCTGTATCGCGCCGGGTACCCCTCCACCGCTCAGCGATGGCTGGCCAGTTTGGGTTTGATTGTAGTAAGAAATCCGGGCGAACAGGACATCGTGCGCGTTGAAGACCTGGTCCACGCGCATCTGGTAGCTGTCTTGATTCGTGTGTTCGGGGGTCGTGTTCGTGGAATTGTACCCGGCCAGGGTTGACGATCCCGGCGCCGGGAACAGCTTTGCCCACTCGACAGCGGCAGGGCTCAACAGGCTTGGTGGGATGATATTGCCTGCGAACGGAGTGCGAAGATAGCTGCCCGGATTGTTTGGGTCGGACCGCGTGGTGAACGGGTTGTAGACGATCGGCCCGTCCGCGCTAAAATCGCCAGTCAACTCTTTCTGAGTCGGCACGAGGATGGGCGTAGATGAGGCTTGGCTCTGACGATAACCTTCGTAGCCCCCATAGAAGAAGGTCCGGTTCGTTCCCTTGTACAGTTTGGGTATCCAAAGCGGACCGCCCCCGGCCACGCCAAATTGATTCTGGCGCAATGGATCTCGGGTCGCGGCGAAGAAATTTCGTGCGTCGAACTGCTCATTCCTCACGAACTCCCAGAGACTTGCGTGGTAAGTATTCGTGCCCGCTTTGCTCACGACGTTGACGATGCCTCCCAGCACTTGACCGAATTGCGCCTCATCGTTGTGCGATTGCACCTTGAACTCCTGGACAGTATCGATTATCGGGGCGAAGTTATAGTTGCCAATGAAGGAGCCGAGATCGTCTACTCCGTCCAACAGAAACATGTTGCTACGATTGCGCTGTCCGTTGACGGCCGGGAAAGTAAATGAACCGATGGCATTGCCCGCAAATGCACCACCGCCGCCAGCGTTTTGAGCAACGCTGATGGGACTAACGCCCGGAGTCAAAGGAAGCAACTGCGTAAAGTTCCGGCCATTCAGCGGAAGATCGGTCACGGCCCTCTCCGATAAGACGGTGCCGAGTTCAGCCGTCGACGACACAAGGTCCGCTTCTTGGGCACTGACAATGATCGTGTCCTGCTTCGTTCCGACGGCGAGATGAAAATCGTACGTCGCGGTCTGGTCAACGAAAACCTCGAAGTTGGATTGCGATGCCGAAGTGAAGCCATCTTTAACGACCTTCAGTGCGTACCTGGCGGGTGGGACGTTTACAAAAACATAAATCCCGGCCGCATTGCTTGTAGTCGTTCGAACCACATTCGTATCGAGAGCCGTCAGCGTGATTGTCGCTCCCACCACCACAGCGCCAGTTGGGTCGCTAATGACACCGTTAATCGAAGCCGATGCTTGTTGCGCGTAAACTCGGCCCGCGTGGAAAAGAATCAAGGTAGCGAGCGTCAGCAGCGACAACAGAGTTGCGCACCCTCGCACCCGGCTTCCATCGAGCAAGCTGAGGAAAGGATTTCTGTCGATACATCTCTGTTGGCGCACGTTCGACAGGCCCATATAGTATCGAACAAAGAATGGGGCACTCCTAAGGCCTCTGCTTTCCTGCCCCTCCTGCGATTGCCCTCCTGCGATTTATCAGTTACCGTCCGACCGAGCGCTGGATGAAGTCACTCTCCTGTTATCGCCAGCTTCCATTTGCGGTATACGCGCGCCCTTGCTTCTTACAATCCAGCTGATGACTCCGTGGAATCGAGCTCACCTTCAGGAATCCTTACCTCGCGGCTCTGAGTGGGTCGAAAGATGCCAAGCTTTTTCATTTTATAAAGCAGGGTGGTGCGCTTGACTCCCAGTTTGGCTGCTGCGCCTTCCGGTCCTCCGATCATCCAGCCGGATATTTCTAATGTTTGCAAGATTAAGGCCCGGTCAACCTCTTTCAATGCCGTCGACTTCGACATCACAGTTACGGTCTCCAGACGATTCGACGGTAGGGGGTTAGGAAGCACTCCGTCGCCGGAAAGGATCACCGCGCGCTGAATCAGGTTCTGTAGTTCGCGCACGTTGCCGGGCCAGGTGTACGAGCAAAGCGCCGACATGGTTTCTTCATGAATATGTTCAACCCCCTTACCCATCTGGCGGCTGTAGAGATCCACGAAATAATTGACCAGAGCGGGTATATCTTCAGGGCGCGCCCGCAAAGGAGGCAGCATCACGGGGAACACATTGAGGCGATAGTAGAGGTCGCTGCGAAATTCTCCCTGCTTCACCATTTGCTCCAGATCCTGGTGCGTGGCGGCCAGTACCCGGACGTCTACGCGGTGTGTCTGACCACTTCCGAGACGTTCGAACTCCTGTTCCTGCAAAACGCGCAGTAGCTTGGGCTGCAAGGGCAGCGGAATGTCCCCGACCTCGTCCAAAAAGATCGTCCCCTTGTGCGCAAGTTCGAAGCGTCCAACTTTCTGTGCGATCGCCCCGGTAAAAGCTCCCCGTTCATGGCCAAAGAGTTCGCTTTCCAGCAAATCCAAAGGAACGGCAGCACAATTGACCTTCACAAAGGGGCGATCGTAGCGCGGACTAATATTGTGAACTGCTTTCGCGATCAGTTCCTTTCCGGTGCCAGTCTCTCCCTGAATCATGACAGTTGAGGCAGTAGGGGCAACCCGCTCAATCCTCTCAAGAACAGCTTCAAGTGCAGGACTCCTTCCGATGATCTGGTCAAACTGGCGACCTCTGTCGTCCCGGCCCTTGGGTTGAGTTGTTCTGAAGCCGCCCACTGCATCTCTCCTTTTAAAACCCTGCTGAAACTCGGCCTTAGTCTTCACCCTGCAAGGCCGCTCGAACGCCCTCGAGCAGAACTGCGCCGTCAAACGGCTTGGCAAGGAACTTAACCGCGCCCCCCCTCATCGCCTGCAAGCGGATTTTTTCGTCGCCGTGCGCGGTTATGAAAATGGTCGGAATCGGACAATGATCCGCGTTTAACTTGGCCTGCAAGTCCAGTCCGGACATCCCGGGCATACGGATATCGGCAATGAGGCAACCAGTCTTTTGTTGCTGCCCGGAGTTAAGAAAATCCTCGGCAGAGCCAAATGATCGTACCGAGAAACCGCCAGATTTCAGCAGGCGCTGCAATGCGGCCCGGAACGATTCATCGTCTTCGACGACCGCGACCATTTTTGCCCTCCTTTTTATAGCCATACGACTACAACTCTAAATCGCGCTGGAAGGAACAACTATTGTGGCTTTCGATACGGCATCTAATAGATTTGTATAGGAGACTATTGTGAGTTGAGGCAGGTTAGGTTTTAGCTGCCTCAGGAACTTCACGCTAATGCCGGGCAAAATGTCCATGGCGACTAGCTCGTGGCCGGAAGCTTAAGCTTTTCTGCGATTCTTCCGAGTTCAGCGGGGGAGTTGACGCACATTTTACGCATTGCTTGACTGCGATGTACCTGCGCCGTAACTTCACTGATTCCAAGTCTCGAGGCGATCTGCTTGTTAAGCATCCCGGAAATCAGCAGTCCCATCACTTCTTGCTCGCGAGCAGTCAACGTCTCATATCGTTCCTTCAACTTGCGAATCTCGCGACTCTGTTGCCAAGTCTCGTTCTCCCGCACAAGCGCCTGTTGAATCGCATCAAGCAGATCCTGATCTCGAAACGGTTTCGTCAGAAACTCGACCGCCCCAGATTTCATGGCCTTGACGGTCATCGGGATGTCTCCATGTCCAGTGATGAAAATGATGGGAATCTGGACGCCAGCCTCGATCAATCTGCGTTGAACATCCAGCCCACTCATTCCCGGAAGCCGCACATCTAAAACCAGGCAATTAGGGCCATCCGGGAGTCTGCGTTGCAGAAACTCTTGCGGCGTAGCAAATGACTCGGCGCGCAATCCCACCGACTTCAATAGACGCTGCATCGCTGCACGCATACCAGCATCGTCATCAATAATGAAGACCGAGGCGTCGTCCGTTGAGGTCATGCGTGTGCTGTTCTTTGTTGGGGCAGAGTAAACCAAAACGTTGTCCCTCGTCCGGAGTTCGCGGTGGCCCAAAGGCGACCGCCATGCGACTCCACAATGGAGCGTGTGATCGCTAATCCCAGACCCGTTCCTTGCGGCTTGGTGGTAAAGAACGCCTTAAAGATTTGCTCCACCTCGCCGACCGGTAGGCCCATACCTGTGTCGGTGACCGAGATCAATAGTTCACTGTCTTCGACCAACTGCGACTTGATGCTGAGTTCACCCTCGGTATCGACCCCAATCGCCTCAATACCATTTAGAGCGAGGTTCATCAACACCTGCTGCAATTGCACAGGATCTGCGAGTACTCTGGGGAGGCCTTCGGCGAGATCAGTGCGCATCGTAACGGAATGTCGATTGGCCTCGTCGCGGAGCATATCAATCATCTCGCGGATGACGTCATTTATATCAACTGTCTCCAGACGTACAGAACCCTTTCGGTAAAGCGAGCGGACACGGTCGATGATGTCGGCTGCGCGTATGGCGTCGCGGGCCATCTCCGAAGCAGCCTCGCGTGCCTCGGCCACATCGGGCTGATCGCGGTCGAGAAATCGTAGGCACGCTTGAGCATTTGTAACGGCCGCCCCAATTGGTTGGTTCACTTCATGCGCCAAGGAAGCTGTCAGCTCTCCCATCGTGCTGACTCGGTTCAGATGTGCCAGGTGGCCTAGTTGGTATCGTAATCTCTCCCGTTCTGTCTCCTGCTGCTTTTGCTCGCTCAAATCAAGCGCGAACGCAACTCCCTCGCTACCACCTTCTTCGAACAGCGCACCAGCGACCAGCACCGGCACGCGGCTGCCATCTTTCCGGAAAAACTCCTTCTCATACGGCTGGACACTCCCGCTTGCTTTTATTTCCGCCAGGGCGCGTTCATCGTGCTCGCGCCATTCGGTCGGCGTCATATTCGTCCAACGTAAGCGACCCGAGGCGACATCTTCACGGTCGTATCGCACCATGCGAAGGAAGGCTTCATTGGACGCGACTATCGCACCCTCGATATTCCACAGGAAGATTGCCATGATGTTGGCGTCCACCAGGCGCCGAATCTTCCTTTCGCGATCTTCAAGATCGCGATAAAGCCGGGTATTCTCAAGGGATATCGCTGCCTGCGATGCAAGCACCTTCAACACGCTGATACGGTCAGGAGTGAAAACGTGAGCGGTCAGATTGTTCTCAAGGTGGAGAATACTGATGAGTTTTCCCTGGTTGATCAATGGCAACGTGAGAATGGAGCGAGGGCGACGCTGAAAGATGTAGGGATCGGCAGAGAACGGATTCTGAGAGGATGCATCCTCGAGAATCACAGTCTCTCGAGTACGCATTACGTAGTGCACAAGCGACTCCGGCATTGCGGCCGCAGTTTCGGCACCGCGTCGGAATTGTACGGTTACATTACCTTCGCTAGTAGCCGCCTCCGCCTCTATTCGCAGCTCGGCACCTCGCGGGACAATCAATAGACCGCGCCCGGCGCCTGCCTGCTCGATGGCGGCCCGCATGAGCCGGTCGATCAGTTTTTCCAAAACCATCTCGCCCGAGACTGCCTCTGAGACTTTGATTACGGTGGATAGATCCAGGAGCTGGGTCGGCGCCGCGATCGTGCTCGTCACGCCCGGACCTGGGTCCTCATTTCTGAGGTGGGGATAGAGTTGATCAAGTTGCTTTACTTTGGCGTCCGCTCCCCAACGGATATAGCAATACCGGGCGTCCCGCCGATACGCATCGGCGATTTTGTCGAACCCGCGTGCCCCGTAGAAGCGCGCAGCAATCTCGTACGCCAGCGCCTCATTGTGGATGAATCCATTTTCGTGCGCTGACCGAATGGCCTGCTCATATAGGCGCATGGCCTCGAATTCGCGCCCCTCTATCCGTGCGATCTCTGCGCCCAGCAGTGCGGCGCGGTTTTCGAAATTCTCCGGACAATGCTTCGCCCACACTTCAAACATCCTGTACTGTGATCTGAGAGAGTCAAGATGTTCCCGCTTCTGATCATGCGGAGCACTTTCCCAACAGGCCGCGTGAGAGAGGGCGCCGTAATAGTAGAGCTCTACTCGTTCGAACTGAGAAGGCGATGTCCAGGCGACCCGTTGCGCCTTGATTGAAGCCTCCATCGCGGATTCGTAATCGCCCGCGAGGAAGCGAGCCTGCGCTTTGCGGGCAAAGTACCAGCACTCCGGTAGAGCAAAGACGGGGTTGGTCTTGAGATGATCCTCGAACTGGGCCTCATCGAATTCGTCGTAGTTGAAGGATCCGAAGCCGCTGGTGAGACCCCGGAGGTTCCGGACCAATGCCAACTGCACGCTTATAAGATCAACCACGAAGCCGAAGCGCCATTTTTTGGCAAACTCCAGGCCTTGCTCTGCTTGGGACTGTGTCGCCTCAAGCGGATCGCCAACCGTTAAAGAGTTTGAATTCAACGAATCGCAACAGTAAGCTGCGAACGTCAGATCACCGATTCGGTTAGCCACGTCGAAGGCGCCGAGTATCAGATCGCGCCCGCTGCGAGCGTGTTTGGCCCAGGGGATGACCAGATTGCCGAAGGACATATACGTTCGAGCTTCATAGCGCTTCATTCCGCGTTGCTGGACAAGTTGGTATCCAAGGCTGCCAAATCGGAACCCATCTCTATAGTTGCCGAAGCGTGGTCCCGCGATGATCGCAAACCATACATAGGCGAAACACGATGCGTCGCTGTTTCCATGTGCCAGGCTAAGATTCACCATGTGGCAAATAACGAGAGAGGATAAATTCTCGTCGGTGTGCAACGCAGTGTTGACAGTCTCCGTCAAAACGTCAAGAATGTCGAGAGCCTCTGCACTCGCTATCAAAGGCAAGTCTATAAGGTCCTCGATTTGCCGGCCCGCAAGCTGCCACCAGATCCGATCGTATTCGCGCCTTACGTCGTCCCTGCTGGGTCGAGGAGACCAGTGTGTGCCCCGACGCCTAAGATATTCCAAGCATGCCTCCACTGCGTCGCTGCTCCGATCCAGGGTAGTGAATAACGTGAGCCGCAACCGCGTGACGAGCGCGACATCGTGTTCAGATTTCGCGCGCTGGGCGAGCATCGAAAGTCGTTTTTCAGCAGACTCCATACCGGCGGTCAATAGTTCACACTCGGCCATTAGGAGTTCGAGTGAGAAGATAAGCTCATAGCTTGTGTCCCAACTCTCTTCTGTCAGGAGCGCGCGCCCCGTCGCCAGGTAGGAAAGAGCTGAGGCATAGGCGGTCGAAATCTTCGCGCGCCTGCCTGCAATCAGATTCAATTGTGCGGCCCACTCACATTCCTCCGGTGAAGTAATGAGGTGAGTGGCGCGATTGAACTGGTTCACGATCTCGAAGATTCTCTCCTCCCGCTTGTGTGAAGGAATTTCCTCCACCAGCAGCCTTCCGATTCGGAGGTGCGTCTCGGCACGCGATTCCTTCGGGATCAAAGAATAGGCGGCCTCCTGCACGCGGTCGTGGAGAAAACGATACGAATCTTCGGAGCGGAAGATGAACCCCGTTCGGACTGCTTCCCAAAGCTGGGAGTGCATTTCTTCTGAATCCCGGTAGATAACCCGCAGCAAAGTGAAC
>Ga0209693_10000359_pt1 | contig 18300 bp, 14 predicted proteins | sample HubBroMetageWRM3_FD_188345 | JGI IMG/M metagenome (GOLD analysis project Ga0209693, IMG submission 188345) | Warmed soil microbial communities from the Hubbard Brook experimental Forest, New Hampshire - Hubbard Brook CCASE Soil Metagenome WRM 3... | ecosystem: Environmental > Terrestrial > Soil... | reverse complement strand
GCGGCCCGCAGGACGGCGCGCGCCTGCTCAGGCGGGAACACGTTGGGCTCGCAGAAGACGTCGCAGTATTCCGCCAGGCCTTCCGCTACCACGCGAGGCAGCATTTCGTGGATCACCACGGCGACGTATTCATCCGTGCGGCCGCGGTATTCGTCGCAACTGTGAGCCGCGACCCTCTGCGTGCTTCCCGTGCGCTTGAGGACAATCGCGGCGCCGCCGGGCACCCCGTCGGCGAGGGTGGCGTCCCCCGGCCCGGTGACGGCGGAGACCGCGGCCACCCAGGCCTGCTGCTCCTGCTCGGTGGCATCCTCCCACGAGGGCTGGTATCCGGGATGAGCCCCGCGATGGGCTTCGTAGGCGGACCGTGCCAGGCGCTCTAGGTCAGCGTTGCTCACTCCATCGATAATGCCAGAGGGACGCGGCGATGACCCCCCGGAAAGCCTTCATCACGGCCAGTCCCGTGACCCCTGCGACCCCTGCGGCTGCTGTGGCTACAGGCGGCCGTTGGCGCGCAGGACGTGGAGGGCGTCGACGGTCAGGAAGCCGCGCCACTCGCGTTCGGCGGCCGGCGACCAGGCAAGCCAGTTGAAGGTCCATCCGCCGTCGTCGCGCTGGCCGTGTGCGAGGTGGTCCAGGTGGGCCTTGATCGTCGCGTCGTCGAACAGGCTGCGAGCCAGCGAATCGGGCTCGGGAGCGAAGTCCAGCGGGCTGTGCGACTCGCCGGGCGCCTCAGGATCCAGGCTCGCCAGGCCCCGGTCGATGATCAGCGGTCCGACCCGGCCGAACGCCTCGCGGGCCCGATCCCGGTCGGGCACGTGCTGCAGGAACCTGAGCACGCCGAACATCTCGTAGCCGCCCGGCTCGGTCAGCGTGCCGATCCTGGCCCACATCACCTCGGTGGCGCGGTCGAGCCACGGGTGGCTGAAGCCGCGGGCGTACAGGGTGCCCGTGATCAGGCCGGTGGCGATGAGCGAGGCGGGGTGGCCTTCCTCCGGGACCCACCACGGCGCGTGCGGCCAGCCGGCCAGGGTCGCCTCGACGAAGGCCGCGCCCCCCTCGGCGGGGGCGACGGCCGCGAGCCAGTCGCAGGCCCCGCGGACCAGGGCCTCGTCCCATGCGCCGGCCTCGTCCATGATGCGCAGCGCCATCTCGACGGCTGCGGGCTGGCTGCCGGGGGCGCGGCAGTCCGGTTCGAGGGCGTAGCCGAAACCGCCGTCGTCGTTGCGGTAGGCGGCCACCGCGTCCCGGACCGGGGCGGCCGGGCCGTCGCCGAACATCCGCTGGAACCTGCGCCGATCTACCACCCTCGCGTCGGCGGCGATGAAGGCGGCGGCCTTATCGAAGTCTGGAGCGTTCATCCGTTCATGAGATCACGCCCGTGCCGCCCTCGTATTGAACGAAACGGCCATCGCCATGGCATTCTGGCAGCGTGGACTCAGCGGGGCGCAAGGCTGCGGGACCGTCTGCGCATGGGCCCGCGGGTCCGTCCGCGCGCGGAACTGCGGGTCGGTCTGCGCGCGGAACTGCGGGTCGGTCTGCGCGTGTGCCCGCGGGTCCGTCCGCGCGCGGAACTGCGGGTCCGTCTGCGCGCGGGGCCGCGGGTCCGTCAGCGCGCCGGGTGGCAGAGCTGCCGCCCGGCTACTGGGAATGGCAGGCGCCTGCCGAGCTGCGGCATGTCGTCTCGTGCCTGTGGGCGCAGGTCACCACGGATGCCGGTGACCGCGAGGGCCTGGTGCTGCCGGACGCGTGCAGCGACCTGATCTGGGAGCGGGGCAAGGGCGCCTACGTAGCCGGCCCGGACACAGGCCCGGTACCGACCCGGATGCCGGCGGGCACGCTCATCCTCGGCGTCCGCTTCAGGCCCTCGGCGGGCGGTCCGGTGCTCGGCGTGCCGCTGAGCGAACTGCGCGACCAGCGCGTCGACCTCACCGAGCTGCGGCCCGCCGGCGCGATGCGGCTGCCGGGAACGCTCGACCTCGACACCGCCATGGCCCGCGTCCTCGACGTCGCCGGAGCCCTGGTCGCGGACGCCAGCCCGGATCCGGCCGCGATCCACGCCGCGCGGCTGCTGCGCGACCCTAAGGCGCGGATCCAGGACGTCGCCACGGAGGTCGGGCTCAGCCTGCGCCAGTTGCGCCGTCGCTGCCACGCTACGGCCGGCTACGGCCCGAAGACCCTGCAGCGGGTCCTGCGTTTCCGCCGGTTCGTGGCCTGGATCGACGCCCGTCCTGCGGATGGCATCCCGGCCGACCTGGCGGCCATCGCGGCCGAAGTCGGCTACGCCGACCAGGCCCACCTCACCAGGGAGTGCCGCCAGCTGGCCGGCCTGACACCGGCCGCCCTGGCCAGGCAGCGAGTGCTCTAGTGACTCGAGTCACTCGCCTCAGGGCCTGCCAGATGTGCCCGGAATCCATCTAGCGCTTAAGGTCAGAGAAAGTCATCCTGGTAATGACGAGAAACCGAGATCGTTTTGTGACCTTAAAGCTGGTATTCCAAGAGCAGCGAGATATGTCAAACGGTGTGCAGGCTCAGCGGTGGTCCTGAGCCGTTTCTGACGAGGCGTTGGGGGTACAGGCGGTGGCCCAACCAGGACACGCATTCGGTCATGACTTGAGGCCGGGAGCACAGTTCTGCACGGTCTGCGGACGTCCCGCGGCTGACCACGTCGATGTCGATTCGTCGGCCCAGCCGCAATCGCCGCAACCTGGCGTGTTCGCTCCTACTATCGGATCAAGCCAGTATCAGGGTCCTACCGGGGATCAGGGATTGCCGGGGTCGGTCGGGCCCACGGGCCCCAACCCTTCGACGCCCCAGGCGCCCGACCAGCCATGGTGGCGCTACGACAATCCGGAGCAGCCTGCCGGGGCTAACTACCAGGGGCCTCCCGCCGGGGCTAACTACCAGGGGCCTCCCGCCGGGGCTAACTACCAGGGGCCTCCCGTTTACCCCGGCCCGTATCAAGCGCAGCCAGGTCCCACTCTGCCCGGGCCGCAGCCGCCCGGTCCGCCTAGTTCCCGCAAGCCGCTGATCTACGGGCTCGTGGCCGGCCTGGTTGCGGCCGTGGTCGCGGCCGCCGTGCTCGTCCTGTCCCATCACCCCGGGCCGACGACACCCCTGGGCGGGCCGACAACATCGCCCTCGGTGCAGCTATCGTCGACCCCGGCCACCACGCAGTCGCCCACGCAGTCGCCCACGCAAGGAAACACGATCTCCCCCCAGGAGCAGGCGGCGGAGAACCTGTCCGCGCTCCTCACGCAGAGCGTCACGGATCGCAGTTCCATCGACGCCGCGACCACCGACGCCCAGAATTGCGGGCCGATGCTGGCCCAGGATCCGCAGACGCTCGAGAATGCCGCGACGAACCGCCAGAACCTGCTGACGGAGCTCGGGAACCTTTCCGGCACGTCCAACTTGCCGCCGAACCTGATCGCCGATCTGACCGGCGCCTGGCAGAGCTCGATGAAGGCGGACCAGGCATACGCCCAGTACGCTCAGGACCAGATCTCGAACGGCTGTGTCAAGAACGACACGTCCGACCCCGGCTACCAGGCCGCCATCGGCCCGGACGGGCACGCCACCACCTACAAGCAGGACTTCGTCGCCATCTGGAACCCGTTGGCCACGCAGTACGGGCTGCCCACCTACCAGTGGTACGAGCTCTGAGCTGAGCCCAGGGGATCGCTCAGCGCAAGCCGTTCCAGACGATGGCGGCTAGCTGGTCGATGGTGTCGATGCCGTACTGCTCGCTGGGGTCGCCTGTGCTGAGCACGGCCATCAGGTAGTTCCTGCCCTGGCCGGAGATCCACCCCACGCTGTTGATCTGCCAGTCGGTATCCGCGCTGTCCAGCGGCAGCCAGCCGTTCTTAAGCGCCACCGTGACCTGGGCAGGAACGCCGCCCGAGACGCCCCATCGCTGCGATGCCGTCACGTTCTCCATCAGCGACAGGGCATACGAGCGTTCGGCCTTGGTCAGCGGACCCGGCCCGATCAGCGCCTTGAGCAGGGCGAGCTGGTCGGTGGGCACCGTCGTGGTGAGACCCCAGCCCGGCCACGGAAAGCCCGGGCAGTTCACGCAGAGCGACGGCGAGGTATCCGCAAGCCTGGCCGAGTCGTTGAACGCGCGGATCCCGGTCGCGCCGCCGACCTCGTCCCACAGGCTCGTCGCGGAGTCGTTGTCGCTGTCCTCGATCATCGACTGCGCGAGCGCCTGATCGCTTGCCGACAGCCCGCTGGCGCCTCGCTGGGCCAGCAGCGTCTCGAGCACGTCGAGCTTGACCACGCTCGCCTCGTCCTGCGGCTTACCCTGGCCGAGGCTCCAGGTCTGGCCGGTGCTGACGTCGTAGACGGCGGCAAGGACGGTGCCGGTCCGGGTGGAGAGGTAGGAGGCCGCGGTTGTCCCGAACGGATCCCCCTGCCCGCCGGGCTTCGCGGACGCCGACGGGGACGGGGACACCGGCGCGGACACCGACGGAGTCGGCGTTGCCGCGGCGAGCGGGTCGCCCGACGCGCTGGCGGGCAGGGAGGCGCCCGGCACGTACCCAGTGTGGCCTCGGTTCACCAGGCCCACCACGATGCCCACCAGCAGGCAGACGCCAAGAACCGCCAGCACCGCCCTGATGTGCCTGACGGATCTGATCTTCCTGGTACCCCTGGCGGATCCCGCCGAGTGTCTTCCGCTCACCTCGGTGTCAAACGTCCTGCTCTTCGTCTGGTCACAAGCCGCGTCATAACCGACCAATCGCGATTGGACCCAGGCTAACCCGCCGGGCAAACCTGCTGGAATGGCTCTGTCCCAGCGTAGCCCGCCCACTGCTGACGGGTGAGGGACTGACCTGCGATGGCACATGCCGCCGGAAGAAGTTTAGCCGGGAAGCTCACGTCCCAGAGCCGCGCCACGCCGTCCCCTCCGGCGGTGGCGAGCGTGCTGCCGTCCCGGCCGAAGGCCAGGGCGTAGATGGGCTGGGTGTCCGCGGTCATGGGCGAGCCGATTTCCTGCCGGGTGGCCACGTCCCAGAGCCGGGTAGTCCCGTCCCCGCTTGCGGTGGCGAGGATGGTCCCGTCCGGGCTGAAGGCCAGGGCGTAGATGGGCTGGGTGTCCGCGGTCATGGGCGAGCCGATCTCGTGCCTGGTGGCCACGTCCCAGAGCCGGGTGGTGCCTTCTCCGCTTGCGGTGGCCAGGGTACGGCCGTCCGGGCTGAAGGCCACCGCGGCCGGGCCGGGCCCCGAGCCCGCCGTCATCGGCGCGCCGATCGGCCGCTGGGTGGCCACGCTCCACAGCCTGGCCCTGCCGTCCGCGCCGACCGTGGCGAGAGTCGTGCCGCCGGGGCCGAACGCCAGCGCCCCCGAGGTGCCTGACCCGCCGACGGCCATGGGCGCGCCGACCTGCTGCCGGGTGGCCGCGTTCCACAGCCGGGCCTGGCCGCCGGCGCCGATGGAGGCCAGCAGCGTGCCGTTGGGACTGAAGGCCGCGCTCCCGGCGGCATCGGAGGCGGGCAGCGGCCTGCCGATCGGCTGGCCGGTGGCGGTGGCCCATAGCTGCAGGCCGTCGGCTACAACGGCAAGCGTCTTGCCGTCCGGGCTGAGGGCCAGCCCGGTCACGGCGTGGTTGCTGCTGATCGGCCCGCCGACCGGTCGCCTGGTGCGGACGTTCCACAGCCGGACCACTCCCTGGCCCTCGTTGACGGCGAGGATGCCGCCGCCGGCGGCCAGTACGGCCGACGCGCCCCCGGCCGCGGCCGCGCGCGGCGGCTCCGGCGTGCCGATCGCCAGCGCACCGGTCGCCTGATGAAACTCGGCGGGGTCCCACAGCTGGATGGTCCCGGTGCCGCTGCCGGTGGCGAGGCCGCCCGCGGCCGGACTGAACGCCAGCGAACTCACCGCCCCTGCGCCCTGGGCGGCGAGGGAGGCGCCGGCCTGGCTCTGGGTGGCGACGTCCCACAGGTCGGTGGAGCCGTCGGTCTCCGCGGTCGCGAGCATGGTCCCGCCGGCGTCGAACGCGAGGGCCTCTACCGGGTCCCCGGTGGGCATGCCCGCGCCGATCTCCTGCTCGGTGGCCGTGTCCCACAGCCGTGCCGTGCCGTCTTCGCCGCCGGTGGCCAGGACGTTGCCGTCCGGGCTGAACGCGAGCGCCTTGACCGCGGCCGAGCCGGCCAGCATGGCCGTCCCGACCTCCTGCTGGGTGCCCGCGTCCCACAGCTGGACGTTCCCGTCGCTGCTTGCCGCGGCCACCGTCGTGCCGTCGGGGCTGAACGCGACGGCATCCACCGGCTGGAGGTCTGAGCTCATCGGCGCGCCGATCTCCTGCAGGCTGGCCGCGTTCCACAGCCGGACGTTCCCGTCGCCGCCGCCGGTAGCGATGGTAGCGCCGTCCGGACTGAAGGCGACGGCACCGCCTGCTATCTGGCCGGCCAGCTGCCGGGTGGCGATCTTGGCCCCGCCGGTCAGGTTCCACACGCCGATCGCATCCGGGTCGGCGACCTCCAGGGTCTTGCCGCCGCCGGTGAACGCCAGGGCAAGGGCGGCGGCACCCCAGGTGGTCGTGCTGATCAGCCGGTGCGAGGAGACATCCCAGAGCCGGATCGTGCCGTCGGAGTATCCAGCCGCCAGGGTGCCGCCGTGCGGGGCGTAAGCCAGCGCCGTCACCACGCCCGACTGGGCGGTCAGCACGCCGCGCACCGGCTGGGCAAGCGATTCAAGCAGGCTGTAGCGCGCCTGCGCGGTCGGCGCGATCTGCCAGGCGGCCCCGGCGAGGAGCGCGGCGGTGATCGGATCCTGGGCGTCCAGGGCCGTGCTTTGCGCGGCCAGGCGTCCCGATACGTCCGTGGCGCGCTGCTGGCCCGCGGTCGTCCTTGCCGACCTGACCGCCACGACGGCTCCGGCCAGCACGGCGATGACCACCACGACGGCGAGCCCGGCCAGGGCCTGGCGCCGCCGCTTGCCCCGGTTCGCCGCCCGCCCGCTGGCCCGGAGGAAGTCAGCCTCGCGGGGCGACAGCGCCGGGTACCTGCCGGGGTCCGTTTCCCAGACGCGGGCCGCCTGCCTGGCCGCGACGAGCTGGGCCTCCCGGTACAGGTACGCGGAGTCCTTGCCCTTCTCCCGCCACCGTGCCGTGTCCTCGGCGAGCCGGCCGCGCAGGATCATGCTGCCCTGGTCCTGTTCCAGCCAGCCGCGCAGCCGCGGCCACGCCTGCAGCACCATGTCGTGGACGATCTCGGCGCGGCCGTCGCCGAGCACAAGCAGGCGCCGGCCGGCGAACGCCTCGAGCACCGCGTCGACCGCAGGCCACTCACTCCTGGGGTGCTCCGCGCGCAGGTCGCCGAGGGTCACCGGACGCCTGATGGGCCTGCGGTCATCGCTTAGCGCGGTCATCTGCCGCAGGATGTCCCGCGCGATCGGCTTCTGGTCGTCCGCCAGCCCGTCGTAGACGGCGTCGGCACTGACCTCGACGGCACGCACGATCCCTCCGTCAAGGCCAGCGCTGCGGCAGCTCTGCCTGGTCAGCCGGTCGCCTTCGCGTTTCTCCCAGATGAGCATCATGGCCTGGGAGAGCAACGGGAGCACGTGCGTGGCTTCCGCGTCGCCCGCCAGGCCGTCCAGCACGGCATCGGTGAGCGCGGGCTCCACGCTCAGGCCGCTCGCCTCGGCCGGCCCGGTGATCGCGCGGCTCAGCCCGGCCTCGCTCATCGGGCCAACGACCAGCTGATCGTCCTGCATGGCCCGCACGAGCTGGGGGTAAGCGGTGCACCGGTCCCAGTAATCCCCGTCCACCGCGATGACCACCAGGGCCGGTGGTTCCTCTCGCCACCCGGCGGGCCTGGTCGCCGCCGTGCAGACCGCCTCGATGAACGCCGTCCGCTCCCGCGCCTCGTCCTCGCCGGCGGCCGCGAAGACCTGCTCGAACTGGTCGATGATCAGGACCAGCCTGGCGGCATCCTCGGTTACCGCGCCGGGTGCGGTACCGGCGGCGGTCCTGGCGATCTGGCCGATCAGCAGGTGGGCCTCTGCGGGAGCATCGAGCAGGCTCTGCCGGATCGCGGCCGGATCCTGGCCGTTCAGCGAGGCTAGCTGCCGCGCGAGTTCGGTGAGCGGACGGGGGCCCGGCAACATGCTCAGGCATGACCAGGCCGCGGATCCCGGCACCTGCACGCCCCTTGCCAGCGCTGGCCGCAGGCCGGCCTGCAGCAGCGAGGTCTTGCCCGCTCCCGAAGCCCCGGTCACCATGACGATTCCGGTCTGGGCGAGCTTGCCCGCCAGCTCCGCGGTGAGCCGTTCCCTGCCGAAGAACACCGGCTCGTGGGCCTCGTCGTAGGGCAGCAGCCCGAGGTACGGGCAGCCATCGGCCCAGCGGCGGCCCTGGGCCTGGCCGTCACCGGATCTGGGCACCCACTGGCGGGTACGCTGCTCGATGATCGCCAGTTCCTCGCGGATCATCCGCACGTCCGCCGACTGGCGGCCGACCTGCTCCGTGGCGGCCCTGAGCTCAGCCCCCTGCCCGCCCAGGCTGTCCTGGGTGTCCGCGGCGGCACGCGCCAGGTCGGCCAGCATGAACGCCATCTCACCGAACTCGCCGCTGAGCGCCTCAACCCCGGCCAGGACCTCGCGCTGGAGTTCGTGGCTGCCCGCCTCGACCGCCGCGCGGAGCACGGTCCCGCCCGCGTCGATCTCACGCAGCACCATCGCGATGTCCGATCGCATGGCGTCCGCGCGCGCGTCCTGGGCGGCGAGGATGTCCTTGATGCTCCGCGAGACCTCCCGCTGGAGGTCGTTACGCGAAGGCTCTCCGGATGCGTGCGCCGAACGCGCCCGCTCCACCGCCCCGCCGAGCGCCTCGCCGAGGACATCGGCCCGGACCGACGACAGGACCCCGATTCTCCTCACCGCGGCGGCGCTGGCCAGGTCGCTCGCGTCGGCCAGGACCGGCCCGAACGCGGCCGCGCACAGGAGCGGCAGCATGCCGGTGGCGGGGATGCCGCGCAGTTCGTGGCGGCCGTTCCTGGCCGACCGCAGCAGCCAGTCGCGGATACCGGCCTGGAGCCGCTCGACCTCCTCGAAATCACCCAACCCGCCACCCCCCCACGCACATAGCACCCCAAAGACGGCGGAAGCCTAGCCGGCGGCGTGCTCGCTAGGCGGCGTCTTCTGCGTAGTGTGAGCGGGTACCCACCCGTTGATCAGGATTGGTGCGTCTCAGCCGCCGAGGGCACGCACGCCCGGCAGGACCTGCTCGGCGAAGTACCGCAGGAACCGGTCCTGGTCCTGGCCCGGTCCGTGGAACACCAGGTGGTTAAACCCGGCCGCCACGTAGGGCCCGATCTGCGCGATCGCCTCTCCGGGCGTCGAGGCGACGATCCACCGGCTGGCTACCTGCTCGATAGGCAGCGCATCGGCGGCCTTCTCCATCTCGGCCGGGTCCTCGACACCCGCCTTCTGCTCCGGCGTCAGCGCGAGCGGTGCCCAGAACCGGGTGTTCTCAAGCGCGAGATCCGGGTCCGGATCGTAGGACAGCTTGATCTCTATCATCCGGTCGATGCCGGCGGATTCCCGTCCGGCTGCGGCGGCGCCCTCGGCGACCGCGGGGAGCAGCTTGTCCGTATAGAGGTCCATGCCCTTGCCGCTGGTGCAGATGAACCCGTCGCCCGCCCGGCCGACGTACTTCGCCATCACCGGCCCGCCAGCGGCGATGTAGATGGGCACGCCGCCGTCGGGGCGGTCATACACGGTCGCGTCCGTGGTCTGGTAGTACTGTCCCTCGAAGGTCACTCGTTCCTCGCGCCACAGGGTGCGTATCAGCTCTATCGCTTCCCGCATCCTGGCGTACCGTTCGGGGAACGGGGGCCACTCGATGCGCGCGACCGCAACCTCGTTCAGGGCTTCGCCGGTGCCGAGGCCGAGGATGATCCGGCCCGGGTACAGGCAGCCGAGGGTGCCGAAGGCCTGCGCGATGACGGCCGGGTTGTACCGGAACGTCGCGGTGAGCACGCTAGTGCCGAGCACCACCCGCGAGGTACGCTCGCCGACCGCGGCCAGCCAGGACAGCGAGAACGGGGAATGCCCGCCCCGGTGCCGCCACGGCTGGAAGTGATCGCTGACCATGACGCTGTCCAGCCCGACCTGCTCGGCGAGGACGGCGTAGTCGACGAGCTCACGCGGCGCGAACTGCTCCGCCGATGCCTTGTAACCGACCTTCAGACTCAACTGGCTCCTCCTGCTCTCATCTCGTCTCATCATGCCCTCCCAGGTGCCTGCGGTTGATCGCGGGTAACGCCGATGGCGGCCAGCGTCTGCGGATCCAGCACCTGAAGCAGCGGGTCGCACGCGATCTTGAGGCGTTTCACCGCGCCGTCGAGACGGGTGGCGGACTCCTTCGGGTCCGGTTTCCCGCCCGTCAGCGCCAGCGCGTGTGCCATCTCCCCGCCGAGGGCCTGCGCCTGTTCCAGGAACGTCCTTGACACCTTCGCGTCGATCAGCACCGGCGCCGCGACCAGCAGCATCACCATGTAGCTACGGAACTCCTCGGCGGCGGAGTCGCGGTCGCCCGAGCCGGTTACCGCCTGGGTTATCACCCGCGCGGCGCGGGAGGCCTGGCCCTCCACGATGACCGCCTGCGCGGCGATCGCGCGGGCTCTGTCGCTGAGCTGCCGGTACCTGACCACCTGATCGACGACCAGGACCGTGATCAGCAGCACCAGCAGTCCCGACACGGTGTCAGTGGTCAGCGCGTGCCCGCCCCACCAGCGCCGCAGTCCGCCGTCCGTGCTGTCGAGAATCACAAGACCGCAGGTCACCAGCGTCACCACGATCGCGGCAATGCCGCCTTGCCCGCGTGTCAGCACCACACGACCATAGCGGGAGCGAACCGCGGCCCGGCGGCGGACATCGCGCAGGCCAAGCCGGCGATCAGGAGCTGACGGGCTCCGCGATCATGGCGGTGCCGATCTCGGTGAAGCCGATCCCGGCGTAGACGCGGGCCACGGCGTCGTCGCTGGCCGAAAGGAAGACGGTCTGGACCCCGCGCTCCAGCGCGTTCGCCGCGAGCAGCGCGGTGACCGCGGCGCCCAGGCCCTGCCGGCGATCGGTCGGCAGCACGCCGACGCCTGTGATCTCCGCGACGCCGCTTACGGTCTGGCAGCTTCCCGCCGCGACCGGCCCGTCCGAGCCGAAGGCGGCGGCGAGCACCGAATGCCCCGACCGCAGGCGCTCGCGGAACATGGCGATCGTGCCGCCGTCGTAATCCGCGGCGATTTTATCTCGCTCGGCCGCCCCGGCCTCGCCGACCGCCGTGCCCGGATGGCCGAACGCGACCGCGGGCACCGCCCAGATCCGGTCGAGCTCCTGGTCCGAGGGGGCGATGATGCGCACGGTCACCCCCGGCGGCAGCAGCGGCGGCGGCGCGGGCCGGCCCAGCACCATCAGCGGGTGCCGGTGGACCTCCAGGCCCGCATCGGTAGCGGCCGCCGCCATGTCCGGCGCGGTCTGCTCGATCCATTCGAAGGACTCGGGGATGATCAGCTCGCGCTGGCGGGCGCGGACCGCGCGGATATCGGCGGCGGTGACCGGGGGTCTGCTGCCCGGTTTCGGCCGCGCGTAATACGGCCATCCCGATCCGGTGGGGATGAACAGCACGAGCGGTCCGTATTCGTCCGCCCTGGCGCGGCGTCGCGGGACGGCGTCGCAGAACGCCTCAATCCGCTCAATGACAGTGTTTTCTCTCACAGCAGTACTTACCTTACGGCGCGCGGCCCGCTAGTCAACTGTGTTTGCGCACGTGCCCGGCCCGCGGCCGAGCGGAAATTCGGTATACGCGGCGCAGGGCGCAGGCTAACGTGGCTGGCCATGACTGACGCTGGACTTCCCGTGAGCCTGAACCGGCTCGCCTTCCATGGGCCCCTGTCCGAGGCCAGGGCCGCCCGGTTCGTCGACAGGCTCACCCGGACGAAGCCCGGCACGGTCCTCGATATCGGCAGCGGGTGGGGCGAGCTGATGCTCCGTATCCTGGCGGCCCTGCCGGGCGCCACCGGCGTCGGCCTGGACACCGACGAGGGGGACCTGGACCGGGGCAGGGACAACGCCCGCGCCCGCGGGCTCTCCGACCGGGTCACTTTCCTCAAGGAGTCCGCCGTCGGGACCACCCGGGGGCCCGCCGACCTCGTGCTGTGCCTGGGAGCCAGCCACGCGCTCACCGAGGCCGAGCCCCCCGCGCACACGGCGGCCGCGCTTCGTGAGCTGCGGAGGCTGGTCACCCCGGGAGGACGGGTGCTGCTCGGCGAGAGCTACTGGCAGCGCACGCCGACCGATGCGGAGCTGGCCGCCATGTGGCCGGGCGCGTCCGCCAGCGAGCTCGGTGACCTCGCGGGCCTCGCGGACCTGGCGGTCGAGGCGGGCTTCCGGCCGGCCTGGATCGAGACCGCCACCCTGGGGGAGTGGGAGGACTTCGAATCCGGCTACCAGTGCGACGAGGAGGAGTGGCTTGCCGCTCACGACGACCACCCCCAGGCGGCCGAGATCCGCGAGCGCCTAGACCAGCACCGTTCGCTCTGGCTACGCGGCTACTACGGCATCATGGGCCAGGCCTACCTCACCCTGGTCCCGGTCGGCTAGCCGGCCGCCGGACCCAGGCCATGGCCCCTTTCAGTAGCCGTCCGCCGGACCCAGGCGCCGACCCCTTTCAGTTAGCCGTCCGCCGGACCCAGGCGGCCTGGTCGCCGCCGTACCGGCTGAGCGCACGAGACCAGGTGAAACCGTCGTCGTCGAGTCGGCCGAGCGGCGCCACCGTGGTCACCGGCCCATCGCCGCTCTCGACCGTGGTCAGCCAGGCTCGATCGCCGTTATCGGCCGGGATCTGCCGGGCTCCGGCCATCTCGCGCGGCTGGGCAAGCAGCCAGTGCGCCGTGCGGGCGAGGGAGAGTTCGCAGTGGTAGCTGCCGCCGCGGGCGGCCTGCCCGGCCAGCGCGCGCAGCGCGGCGGCCGCACACAGGTAGCCGGTGCCGTGGTCGAGCAGCTGGCACGGCATCGCACCCGGACGCTTGCCATCGGCCGATTCGGTCGTCGCGATGCCGCAGGCCGCCTGGACGATGCTGTCAAAGCCGCGCCGGCCGCCCCACGGCCCGCCGCTGCCCCATGCCGACAGGCTCACGATCACCAGGCCCGGGTGACGTTCGGCCAGCGCGCCCGGCGTAAGCCCGAACCGGTCCAGCGCTCGCGGGCGGTATCCGTGTACCAGCACGTCGGCGCCGGAGAGCAGGTCGTGCAGCCTGGCGTCGCCGTCCGGGGTGCCAAGGTCGAGCAGCGCGCTGCGCTTGCCGAGCAGCCCGTCCCTTGCGTGCAACGGCAGTTCCGGCCGGTCCGGCGCGTCGAGCCTGAGTACGTCGGCGCCGAGCGCGGCCAGGTACCTGGTGGCCGTCGGCCCGGCGATCACCCTGGTGAGGTCGAGCACCCTGATCCCCGAGGCGGGCCGCGTTCCCGCCGCGCGCCGCCTCGGCGGCGCGTCGCCGATCAGGCCCCCCTCGACCAGCCGGGCCGCAGCGACCGCCTGGCCCGCAGGCGCGGCCAGCCAGGCAGCCTCATCGCGCACCGCCGCGGCGACCCCGCCCGCGCCGACCACGAGATCCTCGATCTCGCGTGCGCGCAGCTCCGCGATGGCCGCCGCCACGGAGTCCCGGTCGGCTTGCGTGCCCAGCGCGCGTAGCAGCGCCTCATGGTGCCAGGGATAGTTCGCATGGGTGCGCACCCAGCCGTCGGCGGCCTGCCAGAACCGCGACAGCGGAGCGAAGCCGGCGGCGGCCGGCTCGCCGTTCACCCGCAGGTAGGCCTCGCTCCTGAAGGCCGCCGCCAGGTGCCCCCGGTCCAGCCGCGCGCTTGCCGGCGCTGCCCCGCCGCGCTGGACGTGCAGCTCCGCGGCAGCCAGCAGGGCCGCTCCGGCGCACGCGATGGCCACGTCCTCCACCGCCAGCCGCGACGGCAGCCGGCCGGCCTCCCCGGTGACCTCAAGCGGGGCCGGCAGCCCCATCCCCGCGCCGCCAGAGCCCGTGCCATCAGTGCCGGCGCCGAGCGCCGCCCAGGCTTCGGCCAGCAGGTCCGGCCACAACTCTCCCTCCACTGTCCCTCCACGCTCCTCATTTTCCTGAGGGCCACGTCCCGCATCCGCATAGCACAGTCAGCTTCATCGGGTCCCCTGCTAGCCCGGACGGCGGGCGATCACGTGCAGCAGGCCGGCCACCCCGCGGTAGGGATCGGTGCGCCCGGCCTGCTCCTCGCAGGCCAGCACGGCCTCGATGTCCGGCGGTGGCTCCGCGTCGTTCGGCATGAAGTCGGTGAAGACCCTCACCCCGTACCAGGCGGTGATCGCGAGGCCGAGGCGTGCCAGCCGGTCGCCCAGGTCGCCGAGGCGGTCGGCCCTGGCGGCGACGCCGATCCTGTTCTGGTAGCTGGCCGACCCGAAGGCGTCCGCGCAGGCCGCCCAGTCACCGAGCACCCCTGGCCGCATGGCGAGCGCATCGCCGTTGCGGACGAGGAGCGACAGCAGGCCGCCAGGGGCGGTCAGCCCGGCGACGGCGCGCAGCATCGGTTCTGGATCCGCCGCGTACATCAGCACCCCATGGCAGAGCACGGCCGCGAAGGGTGAAACCACTGCCCGTTCGGCCCAATGCTCTATCAAGCCGCTCTCCGTCCGCACCCTGGCGCGGACCTCGGCAGGCTCGGCGGCCAGGTCCGCCTGGAAGCCGGCGAGCAGCTCCGGCGAGGCGTCTACCCCGGTCACCTCATAACCGCGCCGCGCCAGGCGCAGGGCCTGCGTCCCCTGGCCGCAGCCACAATCGATGATCCGAACGGGCGGTGGTGGCAGTTCCGCGCTCAGCTGCCTGCTGACGAGTTCCTGGCGGACCACGTTCCGCAGTTTCCCCAGCCGGTCTTGCCAGTTCCGTTCCCCGGCGGTGAACGCGGTGCTCAACCGTCGCGTCCCAGTTCCCGCTGCATCAGGACGGTGTCGATCCACCGGCCGTGCTTGCGGCCGACGCCGGCCAGGCGGCCCGCCTCGGTGAAGCCGAACCTGCGGTGCAGCGCGGCGGAGGCGTCGCTGCCGGTATCGGCGATGACCGCGATGACCTGCCGCGCGCCGCAGCGTTCGCACCCGGCGAGCAGCGCGCCGAGCAGGGCGCTGCCCAGCCCGCGGCCGGTGCTCCCGGGGGAGACGTACACCGTGTCCTCGACCGTGTGCCGGTAGCCCCACTTGGGCCGCCACGGGCTGGCATAGGCGTACCCGCCGACCGCGCCGTCGGCCTCGGCCACCAGGAAGGGCAGGTTCCGGCCGGCCAGCTCGTCGAGCCGGCGCGACCAGTCCGCCGCCGTGGGCGGGATCTCCTCGAGCGTGGCAACGCTGGTCGTCACGTAGTGCGCGAAGATCGAGGCGACCTGCTCCAGGTCCGCCGGGACCGCCGCGCGGACGACAGGCTGTGCTGCGGTCCGGGTCACCCTTCCAGCATGGCACGGGCGGTTGTCCGCCTCCGAGCCGATCATGGACAATGGCGCGATGGCAGCGGACTACAACGGCACCGACGCGTTCCGCGGTGCGACCTTCACCAGCGCGGACCTCACCGGCGCGAAGTTCCGCGACTGCGACCTGCGCCAGGTCAGGATCGACGATTCGTGGCTTATCGACGTCCGGGTGTCCGGAGAGGTCGAGAACTTCGTTGTCAACGACGTCGACGTCACCGCGTTCGTGGCGGCCGAGCTCGACCGGCGGCATCCCGAACGCGTCCAGGTGCGGGCGATGCGGACCGTCGACGACTACCGCGCGATGTGGGACACGCTCGAACGGCTCTGGTCGGACACCGTCGCCCGCGCCGAGCGGCTGCCCGAGCCCGCGCTGCATCAGCGGGTCGGGGACGAGTGGTCCTTCGTCGAGACGCTGCGTCATCTCGTCTTCGCGACCGACGCGTGGGCGGGCAGCGCGATTCTCGACGATCCGTTGCCCTACCACAGGCTCGGCCTCCCGCACGGCGGCTACCCGCCCGAGGACGCCGCGGCGCTCGGCGTCGACCTGGCCGCGCGTCCGTCGCTCGCCGAGGTCATGGAGGTGCGGGCCGGGCGCATGGCGCTGGTGCGCGGCATCCTCGACGGGCTCACGGACGCCGAGCTCGACCGGATGACCTCGCGGCTGCCGACGCCCCATCACCCTGCGGAACCGCGCTCGGTCGGCCGCTGCCTGCGCGTGGTGATGAAGGAGGAGTGCGAGCACCGCCGTTACGCGGTCCGCGACCTCGCGGTGCTCGAAGCGGGTGACCCGGAGCCCTCGTGACGGGCCTCAGGCGTGCAGCCCGGTGAACACGCGCCCGAAGACGTCGTTGAGGATCCCTATCGCGTCGGCGCGCGCGATGGCCCCGTCCTGGTCGATGTCTGGGGCCGGAAGGCCGAGCTCCTTCGCGAGCGCCAGCGCCGGGAAGCACACCGCCCTGCACAGGCCCTTCAGGCGGGCCTCGAGGGACATCCGGGCCGGGGTGAAGGCCGGCACCGGCCGCGGCGTGACATCGGGCCAGTCCGCCGGGTCACGCGGGCTGTCCAGGGACAGCACCGGGGCGAGGTCACGGGCCGAGGCGTCACGGGCGGTCAGCGGCGTACTGATCTGCCAGCGTTCCCGCAGGGTCCGGATTACCGACGTGTGCCGGTACTCGTCGTTGATCACCGTGTTCGGCGGGATCCACGGGGAGATGGCGATGGCCGGCACGCGCAGGCCGGAACGGTCGAACGCGAAGCCCATCTGCCCTGGCGGGGCGGCCGGGTCCGGAGGCGCCGCCAGCGGCGGGGGGACGTGATCGTAGGTGCCGCCGTGCTCGTCGAAGTTGACCATGAGCAGCGTGTTATAGGCGTTCGACCCGTCCGGCGAGGACGAGGACCGGATTGCGTCGTAGATCTTCGCGAGCAGCGCCTCGCCGCCGAGCAGCGAGGACGGCGGGTCGAGGTCGGCCCCGGGGAAGATGGCGTCGAAGGCCGGGTGCATGTCGTTGTGGCCGTACAGCAGGTTGGGCTCGATGAACGAGTAGGCGGGAAGCTGGCCGCTCGCCGCGTCCTGCAGGAACCGGTCCGTGGTGAAGAAGTTCGTCGCGAACCGGTCGAGCAGCCGGGGTGCGTGGATGATGCCGGTCAGCGACATGTGGCTGGGCGGGTCGCAGTAGACGCGCCAGGTCAGGCGCTGCGCCTCCAGCCGCTCGAAGATCGTCTCGGCCGTGTTGTGCAGCGGGAAGGAGTCCGCGGGCGACATGTTGACCACGAACCCCGACGAGGAGGCCGCGTGGAAGAACGACCTGTTCGGGAACGTCTGCGACGGAACCTCGCAGAACCAGTGGTCGAAGGTCGCGAAGCCGCGGGCCAGCGCCGAGGTGACCGGCACCTGCGCCGGCGTATAGCCGGTCATGATCTGCGCGTACTCCTCGAACGAGGGCGGCCTGAGCATCTCGGCGGTGAACGCGCTGATGTAGTCGGCGACGAACCCGTCCATGGTCGGCCGCTGGGCCGGGCTGGCCGGCGCGTTGTACGGGGCGACCATGCGCTCGGCCACCATGTTCCGGTTGCCCGGCGGGTCGATCAGCCCGAACAGCTGGGTGTTGACGTGCTGGTACTCCTCGCCCGGATCGGGCGACGGGGTGTTCATGTCGGTCGTGGTGCCGTATGGCAGGAGCCGCGGGCCCGCTCCGGGGACGGCGTCCGGGGCCCAGCCGGGGATCGGGTTGGACAGGTCGAGGCCCGTCACGCCCTCGAACGACGCCACCTCACCCGGCTCATAGAGGCGGCCCAGCAGGTTGTCGAACGAGCGGTTCTCGAACATAATGACGACTATGTGATCGAGGGCATGGCTGCGGTCAGGTCGCGGCATGTCAAGACCCTACCGGTCACGTGCGCTGCGGTAGCGTGCTGACAACGATCCGCTTCCGCCCGCTGGCGGGGGCTGGTGAGGGAGATGTGATGGCCGAGCTTTCCGGCGGCGAACTGGCCAGGCAGGCGGAGGCGTTCTGCGAGGCCAGCATCCGAGACAGCACCGGCCGCGCGGCCCGGATGCTGGCGGCCAATCCGGAGGTCGCCGGCTACAGCCTCGCCACCGCGGTGATCCTCGGCGACGCCGGCCGGGTGCGCGCCGAGATCGGTGCCGACCCCGGCCTGGCGACCAGGGCCGATGCCCGGTCGGGCTGGACGCCGCTGCACGCGGCCTGCGCCTCGCGGTGGCACCGGCTCGACCCGGCCAGGGCCGACGGCCTGCTGGAGGTGGTCCGCATCCTGCTGGACGCCGGAGCCGACCCGAACGGGGGTACCGCA
>Ga0209693_10000358_pt1 | contig 18303 bp, 14 predicted proteins | sample HubBroMetageWRM3_FD_188345 | JGI IMG/M metagenome (GOLD analysis project Ga0209693, IMG submission 188345) | Warmed soil microbial communities from the Hubbard Brook experimental Forest, New Hampshire - Hubbard Brook CCASE Soil Metagenome WRM 3... | ecosystem: Environmental > Terrestrial > Soil... | reverse complement strand
ACTCTAACTAATCGGCGGGCGCATCTTATGCCGGTCCGAATGACCCTGAAACAGCCGCGCCGCCGCAATCACCGCGTGATCGTCGAGCCCGCGTCCGATGAATTGCACTCCGAACGGAAGCTTATCCTTGCTCAACCCGCATGGCACGCTGATCGCCGGCAACCCGCACAAACTCGAAACTCCATCCGGCGCGCGCCGTTCGATCGGCCCCGCCGAATCTTCTTCCGGAGGCGCGCTCAATGGCGCCGCCGCAGACGATTCGCCCGCCGTAGCCAGCACGTCAAACCGCTCGAACAACTTGTCCACCTGCGCCTGCAAGAAAGTTCGCACGCGCTGCACCTGCAAATAATCGCCCACCGAAAATTCCTGGCTAGCGTAACCATTAATCTGCCCGACCGGATCAATCAACTCCGCGCAACGCCCCGAAACAATCAGCTCCTGAAACGCGGAAGCGGATTCCATCAGAATCGTCAGCTCCGCCGCTTCTTCGTAAGGCCCGTCCGGCATCTCCGCATCCGTAATCGTCGCGCCATTTTTCTCCAGCACTTTCAAAGCCGCATCCACCGCCGCTTGCAGTCCTGGCTCTTGTTGATTCCACACATTCGTCAATCGCCCAATACGAATCGGCTTCGCACTTTCCGCAGTCGCCGCGGAATACGCAAAATCAGAAACCCCCGCAGGCAAAGAATCGAAATCCAAAGGATCGTGCCCCGCAAGAACCGAAAGTATCAGCCCGCAATCATCCGCCGTGCGCGCCATCGGTCCTAGTTTATCCATCGTCCAGGCGATCGCCATCGCGCCATGCCGGCTCACGCGCCCAAAACTCGGCCGCATCCCGGAAATTCCGCACCACGACGAAGGACAAATAATCGAGCCGCGCGTATCCGATCCGATCGCCCAAGGCGCCATCGCCGACGCCACAATCGCGCCCGACCCGCTGGACGAACCGCACGTCCAGTACTGTGTGTTCCAAGGATTTTTGCACGGGCCGGTCAATGACGCGTCGCCGGCGGAATATCCCAGCCCGCCAGCCAGCTCAATCATCGCCGCTTTCCCGATCAGCACCGCTCCGGCGCGGTTCAATTTTTCGATCACCGTCGCGTTGTAGTTGAATGTTTGCTTCGCCAGCGGACGCGCTCCCCACGTAGTCGGATACCCTTCCACCGCCACAAGGTCCTTCGCCGCATACGGCACGCCGTGCAAAGGTCCGCGATACTGCCCGGCAGCAATTTCTTTTTCAGCCGCATGCGCCTGCTGCAGCGCCAAGTCTCGCGTGACTGTCGCAAATGCGTTCAGCTTCGGCCCAAGCGTTTCGCTGCGCGCCAAAAAACTTTCCGCCAGCTCGACGGGCGAAATTTTGCCGCCGCGAATTTGTTCGCCGAGCTCGCGCACCGAAAGATAGAGAATGTCTTCGCTCAACACGGATTAATTCACCCTCTCACCGAACCTGCGCGCACCCGGCCCCTGAATCAAGAGCCGCCGGTTCATCACTCACTATTTTTCCCGCTGGAAAGTTTCAAGACCGTCACCGGCGGATCCCCATTCTGCAGCGCAAACGCCCGAACGGGAGCCAGCATCGTTTCGTTGTAGGCCAAAATCCTGCGCAGATGTTTCCGTTGCTCCTCCGACAATCGCTCGCCGTACTTCCGAATAATATTCGCAAGCTTCGCGTCCACGTCGCGGCTCTGCTCGGGAGTAAGCGTCGGCTTGGCCCCCGGAGTTTCCTGCTCGCCCATCGGAATCGCCGGTGATATGTTGTCGGGGTCGCGCCGCGCGTTCAACAAGCTCGGCGGTGAGAGTGAAAGCGCTGCAGCCGCGGCCGCGCCGATTGCTGCATCCAGGCCGAATTCGCGGCGAGAAATGCGCGCGGACTTCGTTTCGGCGCGGTTCGCATCCTTAATAGGAGCGTTCGAATTGTCGGAAGATGAGTTCGACACGGAGGTATAGTCTTGTATATATTATCCACGCGTCAAGACCTTTCATGCACGGATGCATCGTCTCCACGTAAGCTTCTTGTCACCATGTACTTATTTGCGCCGCAGTGCGAACCGCGCGAAAAGATCCGCAGCGATTTCAGGCAGTATCAGAATCACTAGGATATTAATGACCACCAACGCGCCGGTCGCTTCCCCCGCCGCCACTCCGCAAGCTCCGACCTTCGCGCGCGGCCTCGGCCTGTTCGACTCCGTGATGGTCGTAGTCGGCGTAATGATCGGCTCCGGAATTTTCATCGTGTCTGCAGACATGTCGCGGCAAATCGGCAGCGCCGGCTGGCTGCTCGTCGCGTGGTTTTTCACCGGCGTGCTCACCATCGCCGGAGCGCTCTCCTACGGCGAACTCGCGGCCATGATGCCGCGCGCTGGCGGAATGTACATCTATTTGCGCGAAGCATTCTCCCCGCTCTGGGGTTTTCTCTACGGCTGGACGCTCTGCACCGTAATCCAGACCGGCACCATCGCAGCCGTCGCCATCGCCTTCGCGCGTTTTTCCGGCGTGCTGTTCCCTGCGGTTTCGGAATCTCACTATTTAATTACGCCGATCCACATTTCCAGCGGCTACGCCTTTTCGCTTTCGTCCGCGCAACTCGTCGCCATCGGCATGATCGCCGTGCTCACCTGGACCAATAGCCGCGGCCTGCAGTACGGCAAAGTGGTCCAAAATGTTTTCACTGTCGGCAAGATTCTCGCGCTGATCGTCCTGATCTTGATCGGCCTCACGCTTGGTTGGAACGCTGCCGCCGTTCATGAAAATTTCAGCAATGCTTGGACCGCTCGCGGCGTCTCTCCACTCGCCGCGGGACTCAGCGCCACCACCGCCTTCGGCCTGCTCGTCGCCATCTGCGTCGCGCAAACCGGTTCGCTCTTCTCCGCCGATTCCTGGCACGACATCACCTTCACCGCGGGAGAAGTGAAAAATCCGCGCCGCAATCTGCCGCTCTCGCTTGCTATCGGCACAAGTATCGTGATCACGCTGTATCTCCTGGCGAACGTCGCCTATCTCGTCACGCTTCCGCTCGCCGCCATCCAACACGCTCCGTCGGACCGCGTCGCCACCGCCATGTTGCAAACGATTTTCCCCACGCTCGGCGCCGGGCTATTGGCGGCTGCGATCATGGTCTCGACCGTCGGCACTGTGAACGCTTTGACTCTCGCCGGGGCGCGAACTTACTACGCCATGGCGCGCGACGGATTGTTTTTTCCATCCGCAGGCACACTGAATTCCGCGCGCGTGCCCGCCTGGGCCTTGCTTATTCAAGGCCTCTGGGCTGCGTTCCTGGTTCTTCCGCGAACTTATAACCCCGCCACGCAATCCTACGGCAATCTCTACAGCGATTTGCTCGATTACATTATTTCCGCTGCGCTGATTTTTTACATTCTCACCATCGCGGGCGTTTTTCGCCTGCGCATCAAGAAACCGGATGCCGATCGGCCTTACCGCGCCTTCGGATACCCATGGCTCCCCGCGCTTTATATCATCGGCGCGGCGACGATCCTGATCGTGCTGTTTACTTATCGCCCTGCTACCACCTGGCCGGGCTTGATAATCGTCGTCCTCGGCGTGCCGGTTTATTTTCTGATCGCTCGCTCCGCCTCATACCGCAAAATGCCCGATCAGGAGCAGCCGTAGCGCGCTCCTGCGCAGCGTTCCCAGGGTGCAGGCACGGGAAATGCGTTAAAGCAAGTACTCCCGACTGGCTAGCGCATCCGCATCGCCCTAAACCGCAGAAAACACAAGGCAAACCACCTCTTTCTTGGCGACGAAATCCTGCGTCCGGCAAATGCTTGCAAGTGATCCAACGTTTTCGGTTGCCTGGCTCTGCCGGAATGTATATTATATGCACGCTGCCATCGAAGGTCGCATAGCCTGGTCATGAGCTTTCCTAATCCACCAGTTCAGAATACCCCCGCGAATATGTTCGACGCCGTAAAACGTATCCATGTCGTGGATTCTCATACCGGTGGCGAGCCCACCAGGATTATTGTCAGCGGCGGGCCAGACCTGGGTGGCGGATCCGTGGCCCAGCAAATGGAACGCTTTCGCCTCGATCACGATTACCTTCGCAGCGCATTGGCGAACGAACCGCGCGGCTCCGAAGTCGTCGTCGGTGGAATCCTCTGCAAGCCTGCCGATCCCGCTGGTGCTGCCGGAATAATTTTCTTCAACAATGTGGGATATCTCGGCATGTGTGTGCACGGCACCATCGGCTTGGTCACCACGCTCGCGTATTTGGGGAAAATCATCTGCGGTGATCACCGCATCGAAACTCCCGTGGGCACCGTCACAGCCACCCTTCATGAGACCGGAGAAGTCACCGTCGTCAACGTCGCCAGCAAGCGGACCGCCGCCAATATAACGGTCCAGGTGCCGGGTTACGGCGCCATCACCGGCGATGTGGCCTGGGGCGGCAACTGGTTTTTTCTGGTGAACAATAATTCCGTGGAGTTGAATGCCGCAAATATTGAAAAGCTGACTGAGTTTGCCTGGGCTATTCGGCACGTTTTGGCCACCAATGGCATCACCGGCTCCGACGGCAAAGAAATTGACCACGTCGAATTATTTGGTCCCTCGCGCAAACCCGGCGTTCAGAGCCAGAACTTCGTTCTCTGCCCTGGAAAAGCCTACGACCGTTCGCCCTGCGGCACCGGCACGAGTGCCAAACTCGCTTGCCTCTACGCTGATGGAAAATTGAAACCCGGCGAAGTCTGGCGCCAGGAAAGCATCGTGGGCAGTATTTTCGAAGGACAAGTTCGCATCGAGGACGGCCAAGTGCTGCCCATTATCAAAGGCTCCGCGTTTATCACCTCGGAGGCGGATGTGATTCTCGATCCGCGCGATCCATTTCGAAATGGCATCTACCCGTGACCAGACCCGCCGAAGTCGTGATAGTCGGCGCCGGTATTGTGGGTGCCGCGTGCGCGCTGGAACTTTCCACCGAAGGCTTGCGGGTTCTCGTGATTGACGAAAGTTTCATCAGCGCCGGCTCCACTGGCGCGGCCATGGGACACATCGTGGTGATGGATGATTCCGAAGCGCAATTCGCCATCACGCGCTATTCGCAAATTCTCTGGGACGATATGCGCGATCAATTTCCCGCATCCGTGGAATTTGACTCATGCGGCACGCTCTGGGTTGCCGCCGACGAAGAAGAAATGCGCGAAGTCCGCCGAAAATTTGACTACTACCGCGAACGCGGCGTCAACGCGGAAATCCTCGACTCGCAGCAGGTTCGCGATGCGGAGCCTCACCTTCGCGCGCCGCTTGCTGGCGGACTTCGTGTGCCGGGAGATTCGGTGATTTACCCTCCCTGTGCCGCGGAATTTTTATTGCAGAAAGCGCGTGCGCTCGGAGCTCGCATAATCCAAGGCCAGCCAGTCGTCGCGATCGGAAAAGGCGCGGCTCGTCTCGCTGACGGCACCGTTTTTGCGGCCGGCTTCATCGTCAATGCCGCAGGGCAGTCCGCTCCGAAGCTCAGCCCCGGCATTAATATCAAGCCGCGCAAAGGCCATCTCGTAATCACCGACCGTTATCCGAATTTTCTCCAGCACCAGGTCGTCGAGCTCGGCTATCTGAAGAGCGCGCACTCCCTCACTTCTGATTCCGTGGCCTTCAATGTGCAACCCCGCAAAACAGGCCAAATTTTGATTGGCTCGTCGCGCCAATACGGCGCGGAAAATTCCGCCGTGGACGAATCCATTCTCTCGCGCATGTTGCAACGCGCCTTCGAGTACATGCCAGACCTGAATTCACTCTCCGCGATCCGCGTCTGGACCGGTTTCCGCCCCGCCACGCCCGACAAACTCCCTTTGATCGGCCCGTCGCCGCAGGATCCGTCCGTATTAGTCGCCGCCGGCCACGAAGGCCTGGGCATCACCACATCGCTCGCCACAGCAAAATTAATCTGCGCGCAAATTCTCGGCCAGCGCCCCGCGATTCCGATTCAGCCTTATTTGCCGTCCCGGCAAATGGCTGCGGAGGCCCATGTCTGAATCCGTTGCCGTCCGCGTGAATGGAAAAATCGTCACCGTGCGTGCCGGCTCCACTGTCGCTGTCGCCATCCTCGCTTCCGGCGCAACGTGCCGCGCCTCGGTGACCGGCCAACCGCGCTCGCCGCTCTGCGGCATGGGCACGTGCTTCGAATGTCGCGTCACAATCAATCGCGAGCCGCACCGCCGCAGTTGCCAGGTGCTTTGCGAAGCGAATATGGAAATCGAAGCCAATGGATAACGTCAAACATCTACGATTCGACGTCGCCGTTGTTGGCGCAGGTCCCGCCGGAATTTCCGCAGCCCTCGCAGCCGCTGATTCTGGCCGCACGATCGGCCTAATCGACGATAATCCCGCTGCGGGTGGACAAATCTGGCGCGCCGCTTACAACTCGGCTCGGCTTTCAGCATCATCTATCTGGTTCGATCGCCTGAATAAATCCGCAGTTCAAATCGTTCGCGGCGCGCGTGTCTTTCACGCTGCAGCAGGCGAGCTCGCCGCCGAATCCGACGACTCCGTGATTCAGATCAGCTACGGCAAACTAATTCTCACCACCGGCGCACGTGAGCTTTTCCTGCCATTCCCCGGCTGGACTTTGCCGAACGTGATGGGCGCTGGCGGCTTGCAAGCCCTCATAAAATCCGGGCTCGATATCTCCGGAAAACGCATCGTCATCGCCGGTACTGGCCCGCTGCTGCTCGCCGTCGCCGCCTACGCGGGCAAATGTGGCGCGAAAGTGATTGGCATTTGCGAGCAGACCACTCGATCGCGGATGGCCCGCTTCGGCCTGAACATGATGCTGATTCCAGGTAAAGCCGCAGAGACCTTGCGCTTCGCCTACGAGCTTCGCGGCATCCCGCACTGGACCGATTGCTGGCCGGTCGCAGCATTCGGAAATCGCCGCGTGGAAACCGTGCGCATATCGCGCCACGGTCAAATCACCGAAATCGAATGTGACTATCTCGCGTGCGGATTTCATCTTATCCCCAACGTCGAACTCCCGCGCATGTGCGGTTGCGGGCTCCGCGACAACTTTGTTGCGGTGGACGAGTATCAGCAAACTTCGGTCCCCGGAATATTCTGCGCCGGCGAGCCCACCGGAATAGGCGGCGTCGACCTGGCGCTCGTCGAAGGAGAAATCGCCGGTTACGCAGCCACAAACTGGGAAGATCGCGCCAAACATTTGTTCGCAAAACGTGCCCGCTTTCAAAAAGTTGTTCGCATCTTGCAAGACGCATTCCCATTGCGTCCCGAGCTGAAAAATCTCGCGCGCCCGGACACGCTGGTCTGCCGCTGCGAGGACGTCCCGCACGAACGTTTGTGCGAACACACGTCCTGGCGCGCGGCGAAGTTGCACGCCCGCTGCGGCATGGGCCCCTGCCAAGGACGCGTTTGCGCGCCCGCTGCTGAATTTCTTTTCGGTTGGCAGATTGATTCGGTCCGCCCGCCGCTCTTTCCAGTGCGTTGCTCGAGCCTGACTGCAATTCCACCGCATTCCGCCGCGAGAAATTAAATGGAGGCTGCTGATGAAGTGGCAAGGCGTATTGCCCGCAATCACCACGTGCTTCGATCAAAACGAGAAAGTTGACCACTCGTTTATGGCCAATCACTGTCGCTGGCTGGTCGAAAACGGCTGCACCGGCGTGGTTGCGCTCGGCTCACTCGGCGAAGGCGCCACGCTTTCCGTCGATGAAAAAGTGGCGATCCTACGCAATTGCGCAGGCGCACTGAAAGGCCGCGCGCCCGTGGTCGCCGCGATCTCGGCGCTTTCCACCGCCGAAGCTGTGGCCCAAGCGAAAGCCGCGGAATCCGCCGGATGCGAAGGCCTCATGGTTCTTCCGCCCTATGTTTACAAAGGTGATTGGCGCGAAATGAAAGCTCACGTCGCCGCAGTTCTGAAATCCACTCCGCTTTCCTGCATGCTGTACAATAATCCTGTTTCATATGGCACCGATTTTCTTCCTGAACAAATTCAGGAACTCGCAAACGAGCATGCGAATCTGCACTCGGTGAAGGAATCGAGCACTGATGTGCGCAGAGTCAGCGCGATTCGCGCCCTGATCGGCGATCGCCTGGTTTTATTTATCGGCGTGGACGACGCGATCCTCGAAGGCATCGGAGCCGGTGCCACCGGGTGGATCGCCGGCCTCGCCAACGCTCTGCCGCGTGAATCCGTGGACCTGTTCAACTACGGCATGGAAGGAAAAACCGCGCAGGCGTTCGAACTGTATCGCTGGTTCTTGCCGCTGCTGCGCCTCGATACGGTGCCCAAATTCATTCAGCTGATAAAATTAGTTCAGCAGGAGCTCGGCATCGGCAACGCGCGCGTCCGAGCTCCCAAACTTGAACTGGTGGGCGAAGAATTGGAATCAACCAAAAAACTGATTCGTGATGCCGTTAAAAATCGGCCTAGGAACGCGAGCTCAGCTCTCGCGCAAGCCGCAAGGTAAAGGATCCGCACAATGGAATTTCTAGGAACGTCAATCATCGGATTTCGTGACGGCAATGCGGGCAAGGCAGGCGACGCCGGAAACGGCGCGTTTCAGGCCTTCGCGCCCGCCAGCGGCCAAAAAATCGAGCCTGCCTTCCACTCCGCAACAGCTGAGGAAGTTGACCTCGCCGTGAGACTCGCCGCGGAAGCCAGCACCGAATTCGGCCGAGTGTCCGGCGCAAAAAAAGCGGAATTCCTGGAAATGATTGCCGCCCGGATCGAAGCGCAAACAGAATCGTTGGTTACGCGCGCCAGTCAGGAATCCGCGCTTTCCCTGGCTCGACTGCAATCGGAAACAGGACGCACTTGCACCCAACTCCGAATGTTCGCAAAAGTCGTACGCGAAGGTTCTTGGGTCACCGCGCGCATCGATCGCTCCGATCCGCAGCGCAAGCCCGTTCCCAAGCCGGATGTCCGCTCCATGCTTCGCCCGCTCGGCCCCGTGGTCGTCTTCGGCGCCAGCAATTTTCCGCTGGCGTTTTCCGTCGCCGGTGGCGATACCGCTTCCGCTTTCGCCGCGGGAAATCCCGTCATCGTCAAAGCGCATCCCGCGCATCCCGGCACCAGTGAACTCGTGGGCCGCATCATTCGCGACAGCGTGCGCGCCTGCGATTTGCCCGAAGGTGTTTTTTCTTTGCTCTTCGATTCCGGCTTTTCCGTCGGCGCCGCTCTCGTGAAGCATCCGCTCGTGAAAGCCGTGGGCTTCACCGGTTCCATACCCGCCGGCCGCGCGCTTTTCGATTTGGCCGCCAAACGCCCTTCGCCCATTCCGTTTTACGGCGAAATGGGCAGCACCAATCCCACCTTCATTCTTCCCGGCGCGCTCGCCGCTCGTGGCGAAAAAATCGCCACGGAACTCTACGGCTCCTTCACCCTCGGTGGCGGGCAATTCTGCACTAAGCCGGGACTCGTATTTTTATCGGAAGGAAAGCCTGCGGAAGCGCTGATAAATGTCATAAAAACCAAAGTCGCGGAATCCACAAAGTTCACGCTGCTGACCTCCGGGATCAGCGCCTCGTACGCCCGCGAAATTCACCATCGCAAAAATCGCGGCGACATCAGCCTCCTCGCCGAAGAAAAATCTCCCGGCGCGGCCACCGAGTTTCAAGCAGGCGCCGCGCTGTTTCAGACGGATATCACATCGTTCCTCGCCAACCCGGATCTCTCCAGCGAAGTGTTCGGGCCGGAAACTTTGCTGATCAACTATTCAAAGAAGGAACAAATACTGGAAGCCGCTCGCGCACTGCACGGCCATCTCACCGCCACGGTTCACGGCACCGAGCAGGACATTGTCGAATTCTCCGAACTAATCGCCATCCTGGAGAATAAAGTCGGGCGAATTATTTACAACGGTTACCCCACGGGCCTGGAACTCTGCGATGCCATCGTTCACGGCGGACCGTATCCTGCCAGCACCGATTCGCGCACCACTTCTGTCGGCACTCTGGCGATCTTTCGCTTCGCCCGCCCCGTCTGCTATCAGGATTTTCCAGATGTCGCGCTTCCCGCCGAATTGAAAAATGAAAATTCTCTTGGCATCTGGCGCATGGTGGACGGAGAATTGACACATTAGCCGTCATGACGGATGATTCCGGACGGGGCGGCTCTCTGAGTGGGGCGGCAGTTTGGAATAAATCCTGCGCGGCAGCGACGGGCAACAGCGCGCCATCAAAATTCGAGGCCCCGGAGTCAGGTTGTATCCCGCCCAGCTAAAGTTCAATAAGGTTGCGCAAATAACTATGGCAAAACCTCAGTCTGAATCCGTTGCGGCGCCAACTCACGAGCACTCCGCGCCTAGAAAGTCGAATGCGATCCCGCGCCAATCCTTGGCCGCCGCCGTCGTCGAGCGCCTGCGCGACAAAATTCTCCACGGCGAACTCCGCGAAGGCGAACAACTCCGCCAGGACGCCATCGCTGCCGAATTTCAGATCAGCCGCATCCCCGTTCGCGAAGCACTCAGCCATCTGGCCGCTGAAGGCCTGATCACCATCGTCGCCAATCGCGGCGCTGTGGTTTCCGCTCTCTCCCCCGACGAAATTATGCAGCTCTTCGAAACGCGCGCTGTCCTCGAGTGCTACATCCTCCGCCAGGCCATCGCCAACTTCACAGAAAAAGATTTTCAATCCGCCGAGGAAATTCTGCGGCATTTCGAGGAATCGCTCGCAGACGACGCCGACGTGAAATCCTGGGGTCAGTGGAATTGGGCGTTCCATTCCGCGTTATACGCACCCGCCAATCGCCCCGTGATGCTCTCTTTCCTCAAAACGCTCAACAATAATTGCGACCGCTACACCCGCTTGCATCTCGTTTTCACCCGCGACCTGCACCTCGCCGGCAAAGCTCACCACGAGCTCCTCGACGCATGCCGCACTAAAAATCCCGATCTCGCGTCCGAAGCCCTCTGGAAACACATCACCACCGCCGGCGAATATCTAAAAGAATTCATCCAGCGCCATCGCGAACAACATTCCTGATTTGCGTGTAACCAAGTCGCGGCCCGCCGTCATGACTTCGGCTTCCGCAAATCACGAATTTCACAATCCACAGTTGACGAGTAAACGTTTTCTCATGGATACTCGTGCCGCCCGCTCGGCCTTGGTTTCGGCTTTGGACACCATCCATCTTCCGAATACGTAATAACGAGGCGTGGCGAATAGGGAGACACTGCAATGACCATCAAGCTGCCTGCACGGCGCAATTTCCTGAAGGATGGCATGGCTGCGGCGCTCGGTGCCGCTGCATTCCCGCTGATTTCCTCTTCAGCGCTCGGGAGCAAATCCGCAGCGGCGACGGCTGCCGCAGCGCCGCCCGCAACTGCGCCGCAAGCTTCCGCGCCCGCGGCAAGCGCCCGCATCAAAATTGATTTCGATCGCCAGATCGGCAAGATCGATCGCAACATCTACGGCAACTTCATCGAACATCTCGGCCGCTGCATCTACGGTGGGATTTACGAAGAAGGCTCGCCGCTCTCCGATAGCGACGGCTTTCGCAAAGACGTCTTGGAAGCTGCGCGCGGCCTGAACATTCCCTTGCTGCGCTGGCCCGGCGGAAATTTTTCTTCGGGCTACAATTGGAAAGACGGCATCGGCCCGAAAGATTCTCGCCCCCGCCGCTGGGACACGGCCTGGCAAGCGGAAGAATCCAATCGCTTCGGCACCGACGAGTTCATTCAATATTGCCGCAAGCTGGGCTCCGAGCCGTACATCACTGTGAACATGGGCACGGGCACGATGCAGGACGCCGCCGACTGGGTGGAGTATTGCAACGGCACGATGAACACCGCCTGGGCTAACCTGCGCAGAAAAAACGGCCATCCCGAACCATACAACGTGAAATATTGGGGCCTGGGGAATGAAATCTACGGTTCATGGCAAGCCGGCCACAAAACCGCCACGGCTTACGCCGACCTCGCGCTGGAATTCGCCAAGATGATGCAGTGGGTAGACCCCACCATCAAGCTCATTGCCTGCGGGGGAAACAATGCGGATTGGGACCGCGAGGTCCTGGAACGCCTCGTGGACGTGGCGGATTACATTTCCCTCCACCACTACGGCGGTAGCACCGATACGGCCAAGGAAATTCACGACGCCAGCAAACTCGAACACGAAATAAAAGTGCTCGATGCGATAATCACCTCCGTCGCCGGCAAAAATGAAAAAAAAGAACGCGTAAAAATCGCGGCCGACGAATGGAACATCTGGTTCCGCTCCTGGTTCAAGCGCGGTGACGATCACAAGCTCGAGGAAATCTACAATCTGCGCGACGCGCTGTGGGCCGCCTCCGCGCTCAACATTTTCCATCGCAATTGCCGCGCCGTGCAGATGGCCGATCTCGCTCAGCTTGTAAACGTGATCGCACCCATCATGGCCAATCCGACGGGGATCGTCCTGCAAACGACTTATTTCCCACTACAGCTCTACGCCACGCACTGCGGCAATGTCGCGCTCGATGCTTTCGTGCGCTCAGACACTTTTCCGGATATGCCCGACACGCCATACCTCGACGTCTCCGCCACTACCGACGACAAGGGCCAAAAACTCACGCTTTCCGTCGTGAACCGTCATCCCACGGCGGATATCACCGTGGACATCGCCATCGAAGGATTCAAATTACAGGCTACAGGTGATTTGTACGAAGTAAACGGCCCGAGCCTCGATGCGACGAACACTTTCGCCGAGCCGAAAAACGTAGGCGTGAAACGCAGCTCATTTTCCGGCGCCGGCCCGGCGATCCGTCAAACGTTCGCCGCGCACTCACTGAGCGTGCTGGCGCTTCATTCGTAGCACGCTATCGCAAGAGCGTCGGCACACTCATCAAATGGCGGCGCAGAAAATGCTTGTAGGTCGGGGCTTCAGCCACGACCTCAATGAAGCAGAATCGACACGGCTTTAGCCGCTGATGTACCACTGCCTTAATTTTCTTTAAGCACCAGCGAAAGGTTTCCGTCCTGAATTGCGGGGGTCGCGAGCGCTATCGCCGCGCAATCCCCCACCACCCAATCCGTGCCCGCATCCCACAGTTCCTTCTCCGTCATCGTCGTGCGCAACGCGATGACGCGAGTGCCAGCAGCCTTTCCCGAGCGTACGCCCGCCGGCGCGTCCTCCACCACCACGCAATCCCGCGGCGAAAAACCCAAAACCTCCGCTCCCTTCAAATAAGGATCCGGCGCGGGCTTACCGTTCGTAATGTCGCTCGACGTGACGAAAACTTCCGGCCGCGGCAATCCACTGGTCTTCAATCGCACTTCCGCCAGCCGCCGCGAGCACGATGTCACGATCGTCCAACGTCCGCGCGGTAACGCGCTCAATAATTCCAGCGCCCCCGGCAACGGCACAACCCCGTCGAGGTCCGTGATCTCGTCTCGCTCGATTTCCCTATTCTCGGCGAGATGATCGCCATCCGGCAGGTACTCGCGAATCGTAGTGATGCTCGGCCGGCCGTGCGCCCGGTGTACCACTTCCGCGGCATCAAATCCGTGCCGCGCAGCCCAACGCGTCCAAACGCGCGCCACCGCCGGCGTCGAATCCACCAAAACTCCGTCCATATCAAAAAGCAGCCCAGCACAGAAAATCCGTGTCATCCGCAGCTCCGCGTGCGCGCGATCTTTTCGTTAATCATTTGTTTTCGCTCCCACAGGATTCCATTCAGCATACGGATGCGAAAGCTTTTCCGCAAATCAATGGTTTGAATTTCGGCAGCAGAAAAAACGATAGGAAGGACAGTGCACAAAACGAACTAATGTACTTTTTCCGCCGTCTGCGCGCGTGACATTTGACTCGTGGATATCCGGATCAGCGCGGGCAACACGTCGCCGAAACTCCCGCTCCGCGCCGCTCCGCCAAATTCAAAATACAGTCTCCTATACAACGCGTACAACTCATCGTAAATTCCCTGCGCTTCCTTCTGCGGATGAAACACCACGTGCGCCGGACAAGTCTGCTTTTGCGCCTCTTCGATCGTCTTGAATGTCCCAGCCGCCAAAAATGCGAAGATCGCGGAACCCAAGCTCGTCACTTTCTTACTCGGCACCAGCACCGGCCGCCCCAGCACATTCGCGTACACTTGATTCAACACGGGATTGCTCTGCGGAATCCCGCCAGCATTGATCACGCGCTCGATCTTCGTGCCATATTCCGCCATGCGGTCCAGAATCACCCGCGTGTGAAACGCAGTTCCCTCGATCGCGGCAAAAAGTTCATCTTGCGCCGTATTCTGCAGGTTCCAGCCGAGCGTCATCCCGCGCAGATTCGGATTTACCAGCACCGTGCGGTCGCCATTGTCCCAGGTCATTCGCAGCAACCCAGTCTGGCCCGCGTGATATTTTTCCAGCCCCGCGCTCAATTGCGAAATGGTAGTATTCGCCCGCCGCGCGATCGCTTCGAAAATATCTCCCGTAGCGGAGAGCCCCGCTTCGATCCCCGTGTAGCCCGGATGCACGCTGCCCTTGACGACACCGCAAACTCCCGGCACTAGTTGCGTCTGGCTCGATATTCCGATAATGCATGTAGAGGTTCCCACCACATTCGCCACGTCTTTTTCCTGCGTGCCTGCCCCGATCGCGTCCCAGTGCGCGTCGAACGCTCCCACCGGAATCGGAATTCCCGCGCGCAATCCCAGATTCTCCGCCCAGTAAGACGACAAAGTTCCGGCAATCTTGTCGGAGGTTTCGTACTCCCCTGCGAGTTTCGCGCGCACCCCAGCCAGCAGCGGATCCAATTTCACCAAGAATTCCTCAGAGGGCAGCCCGCCCAGATCGGCGTGCCACAACCATTTGTGCCCCATCGCGCAAATACTGCGTTTCGCCTTGCTCGGATCGGTGATGCCGCACAGCGTCGCAGCCACCATGTCGCAATGCTCAAACGCGCTCGCGAATTTCCCGCGCTTGTCGGGATTGTGGCGCAACCAGTGCAGCAGTTTCGCGAATCCCCACTCCGACGAATACACGCCGCCGCACCAGCGAATCGCCTCCAATCCCTCGCGGTTTGCCAGTTCCGTAATTTCCGCGGCTTCCGCCTTCGCCCGATGGTCGCACCACAAATAATAATCATCCAGCGGGGCCATCTTTGCATCCACCGGCACCACCGAAGATCCCGTCGTGTCCAGCGCGATTGCTTTCACGTCCTCGCCGCGCACCCCCGCATTCTTCAACGCCTCGCGCGTGGCCGCAGCCAGCGCGCGCATGTGATCCTGGTGCGATTGTGTCGCAAATTCCGGATCTTCGCGTTTGCGGTGCAATGGATATTCGGCGACTGCGGACTCCAGCGCACCCTTCTCGCTGTCCACGATCGAAACGCGCACACTCAATGTCCCGAAATCCACGCCTGCGACGATCGTCATAAAAATCTGCGCCCCTGATCTTTGATTTCTGTCCCGGTGCATTTCCCAACGCAGTTAACCAACCGCGGCCCTACCCACAGTACTGCCTAGAAAAATCACCACGCCCGCCACATCCCAGCAAACGTTTACTCCAAAGAAAAAAGCACCAAGCCGCAAATCGCAGCTTTCATTTGCTTCACTCACCGCCGATGTTGGCGGCTTTCGGTTTTCGCCGGCGCGCCGTTTTCGGAGCGAGAGCGGTGGAGTCTCGAAGTACCAGGCTGGTGCGCAACATGTATTCGCTTCCCGTCGGCGAAGGAGATTTGCGCCGCACTTCCGTCAGAAGTGCGTTAAATGCCAGGCGGGCAATTTCTGCTTGCGACATTTTTACCGTGGTCAAAGGAGGTATTACGAATTGCGCCAGGCGAATGTCGTCAAACCCCACGACGGAAAGTTCCTTCGGGACGTGAATCCCCTGCGCATAACTTTCGCGCATCACTCCCAGCGCCGTCATGTCGTTCGAGCAAATCACCGCCGTGGGAATTTCGGCGTTCGCCAAAAGTTTCTGCATCGCCGCGATGCCGCCCTCCATAGTGTGATTTCCTTCCACCAAGTGCTTCGGATCCACGGTCAGACCGATCTCTCCCATCGCTTGCATGAACGCGTGCTGCCGCGCCAGAGCCGTCTTCAGCGTCAACGGTCCGGAAATAAACGCAATTTTTTCGTGCCGCAGCGCTGCCAGATGTTGCACCGCCTGCCGCAACCCGTGCAAATAATCGATTTTGATCGTACTGATCCGCGGCAGCGGCGGCCCCACGTCAATAAACACCAGCGGCACATTGCGAGATTTCAAATCATCAAACAGCGCTTCTTCCATCCCGAACGTTACCACCGCCACGCCCTCCACCCGCCGTTCGATCATCCGCCGTACCGAAAGCGCCATACGCGCGGGATCGTGCACTGTGGAAGTCGTGAGAATCTCGTAATTATTCTGAACCGCGATGTCCTCGAATCCCTGCACGATTTCTGGGAAGAACGGATTGGTGATCTCCGAAACGATCAAGCCGAAAATCCGGCTGCGTCCGGAGACCAGCGCGCGCGCCTGCGTGTTCGGGTAATATCCCAGCTCCTCGATCACTTTCCACACGCGGCGTGAAAGCTGCGGCGTTACCGTCGGTACGCCATTAATCGTGCGCGACACTGTCGCGATCGAAACTTTCGCCAACTTCGCAACTTCGTGGATGCTCACTTCTCAGCTCCGGTGACGCGTGCCACGTATGATCCGCTGCAATGCCAGTTCCGTCAATGTTTAGCCCAAAACAATCTCGCTCTGAACCATGTTCGAAAGGACGCCACTCGCACTACGACCCAAACTTATCCTTCCGCATCTTCGCTCCGCGTGCTGGTTTTCCAGTACACCGCGTATCGTTCGCCAAAGATTCGATTCAGCGGAATCAACATTGTCGCATTCTTCTGGCCCACGGTCTGAAAGGTCAGCAGCTGGCCCTTTACCGGACCGACCCACGCCGCCGCGCGGATCTCTTCCACGGATTTCGCAGTGACGCTCGCGCTGCCCTTGGCTTCGGCATGTGGAGGAGACAATTGCGTCGGCCCATGATCCGGATCGTATTGCATTGCCTCAGTCAATCCTTCGGTTCCCAATCGCCCGGCGAGCACGATCGGCCCGTACAGCGCCGCCACCTGCGTGGGATCACCCAGCAGCGGTTCCGTATGCAAGCGCATCGGCAATTTCACTTCGAGCCGGTCGCCATCCGCCCACTCCCGCGTGATTCGCAGATAACTTCCCGGACTCGAGAAAACCGGCAGCGTCTTGCCGTTCAGTTCCAGCGTGCCGCCATCTACCGCCCAGCTCGGAATTCGGATGTTGATCCCCGCCTGCACCGGCTTTTCCGCTTTAACCGTGATGCTGGTGCCTTCCTGCTCCGGAAATTTCGTCGTTTGGCGCACCGTCAGCCCTTTCTCCGGCCAGCGCACCTCCGACGCAATAAATAGATTCACGAACACATCGTGCTCATCGTGCGAATAAATCGTATCCGTAAATTTCGAAAATTCTTCCACACCCGTTCCCGTGCAGCACCAGAACGAATTGAGCTGCGAGTGAAAAAATTTCCAGTAACCCGTTTCCAGCGGCAAATAATACATTTTCATCCCGTTGTCCGGATGCTGTGTCCCCAGCCGCGAATTAAATAGCGTCCGCTCGTAATAATCCATGTACCGCGGATCCGCGCTCCACTGATGCACATGCCGGGTCAGTTTCAGCATGTTGTACCCGCAGCAACACTCCTCCGACCACAAACTCAGCGCCTTCGCCAAATTTCCCGCGTCCGTGTCCCATCCTTCGCCGTTGCTCGTGCCGCCCGTCACATACGCGCGTTCTTGCGTCACTTCTTCCCAGAAATATTTCGCCACTTCGTGGTAGTAGGGATCGCCGGTCAGCTCATATCGTCGCGCCGTGCCAATCACCTTGGGAATATTCGTATTGGTGTGCAGACCCTTCAGCTCGTCGCGGTGTCCAGCCAAAGGTCCAAAAAAATCCGGCTGCTCAAATCGCGTCGCAGTTCGAAAATATTGCCACTTGCCGGTAATCGCGCTCAGGTTGTAAAGCGCCTCATTGGTTCCGCCATATTCCGTCTTCAAAATCCGCTGCATGTGATCGTCGCTGATGCCATTCGTCCAGTGGCCCATCCACCGCGCCATACCCTCCGCCACAGCCAATGCCTGTTCCGATTGGCAGTACGTGTACATATCCAGATTTCCCGCCATGATCTTGTGCAGCGTATAGAAAGGCGCCCACACGCCCTTGCCGTCGCTCAACCGGTCAAAAAAACTCTCCGGAAACGCACTCAGATAACCGTTTCCCTTCGCGTCCTGGCATTTTGCGAGCTCGGCCACCACTGCTTCACCCTTCGTTTTCAATTCCGCGTCGCCCGTGCTGGCATACGCCAGCGCGCACGCCGAAAGAAAATGTCCCGTGAAATGTCCGCGCAGCT
>Ga0209693_10000356_pt1 | contig 18403 bp, 18 predicted proteins | sample HubBroMetageWRM3_FD_188345 | JGI IMG/M metagenome (GOLD analysis project Ga0209693, IMG submission 188345) | Warmed soil microbial communities from the Hubbard Brook experimental Forest, New Hampshire - Hubbard Brook CCASE Soil Metagenome WRM 3... | ecosystem: Environmental > Terrestrial > Soil... | reverse complement strand
GGGTTCGGTCAGCTCGCAGTTGCCGCCGGTCTCTCCGGCCAGGTCCACCACCACGCTGCCGGGCTTCATCGCCTCCACCGCCGCGGCGGTCACCAGACGCGGCGCCGGCCGTCCCGGGACCAGTGCGGTGGTGATCACCACGTCAAAACCGCTGATCGCGTCTTCCAGCGCCTTCTGTTGCTGCGCCTTTTCGTCTTCGGTCAGCTCGCGCGCATAGCCGCCCTCACCGGCAGCCTCGATACCGACATCGAGCCACTGCGCCCCCACCGAGCGCACCTGGTCGGCCACCTCGGGGCGCACGTCGTAACCGGTAGTGCGGGCGCCCAGCCGCTTGGCCGTCGCCAGCGCCTGCAGCCCGGCCACGCCGACACCCAACACCAGCACCGTGGCCGGCTTCACCGTGCCCGCCGCCGTGGTCAGCATCGGGAAGAACCGAGTCGACTCCGAGGCCGCCAACAGCACAGCCTTATATCCGGCGACGTTGGCCTGCGACGACAACGCGTCCATCACCTGCGCCCGGGAAATTCGCGGGATGGCCTCCAGTGCGAAGGCCTGCACGCCGGCCTGGGTCAGGGCGCCGATCGAATTGTCGGCGTCGCGGGGCGCCAAGAACCCGATCAACGTCTGCCCGCTGCGCAGCCGGGAAACCTCCTCGGCGGTCGGCGGCGCGACCTTGACGACGATGTCAGCCGCCCAGCCATCACCGATCGTGGCGCCGGCCTCCGTGTAGAGCTCGTCGGGAAGCAGCGCCCCCTCGCCGGCCCCCGACTCCACCACGACCGCGACACCGCTTTTCACCAGCGGCCCGACCGCCTTGGGCACCAGTGCGACCCGCCGCTCGTCGGTCCCGGACTCGGCGACCACCCCCACCGTCGTCTGCGTATCTGTCATCACGCGTATATCTACTTTCTTGTACTCCCTACCCCGCTAGATCGGCCCCAACCCTATCCCGATGGCCTGGCTCTCCCCCGCGAGCGGGGGGACCCCCACCTCCCGCCGCTCCGCGGCGCGCATCGTCGCCGCGCGTCCCGATGGCCTGGCTCTCCCGTCGGCCCGCTACCACAGGGTGAAATCTTGGCCGTACTCCGACTCCGGACGCGGCCCAAAGTAGCGGCGCTGCGATTCGTCGATCGGCACGTCGTTGATGCTGGCTTCGCGGCGGGCGGTCAGCCCGGCGCCCGAGAACTCCCACAACTCATTGCCGTAGCTGCGCCACCACTGTCCGGCAGCGTCACGGCATTCATATTGGAACCGGACGGCGATGCGATTGTCGTGGAAACTCCACAGGCCCTTGCGCAGCACATAGTCGTGCTCGCGCTGCCATTTGCGGGTCAGGAAAGCCACGATCGCGTCCCGGCCGACGACGTGTTCGTCGCGGTTACGCCACTCCGAGTCGACGGTGTAGCCCAGGCTGACGCGCTCGGGATCGCGGGTGTTCCACAGGTCCTCGGCGGCCTGCACTTTCTGGATCGCTGTCTCGAGGGTGAACGGCGGAAGGGGAGGACGTGTCTCGGGCATGAGATCTATCGTCCTCTGCTGCCTCCCCCATCCCCGGGCCAGCCGCGGTGTCCTATCGTTTCGAGCATGGACTTCGCGATGTCGGCCAAAGCCAGCGACTACCACAAACGACTGTCCGAATTCATCACCGACTACGTCTTTCCGGCCGAGGCCGAATATGACCGCTATCGGCATGAGGCCGGCCCGAACGATCACACCGTTCCGCCGATCATCGAGGAGCTGAAGACCAAGGCCAAAGCCGCCGGCCTGTGGAACCTGTTCCTGCCGGCCGAGTCGGGCCTGTCCAACCTGGACTATGCCTCGCTGGCCGAACTGACCGGATGGAGTCTGGAGATCGCACCCGAGGCGACCAACTGCGCGGCACCGGACACCGGCAACATGGAAACGCTGCACCTGTTCGCCACCGAGGAGCAACGCAAGCAGTGGCTAGAGCCGTTGCTGAACGGCGAGATCCGCAGCGGCTTTTCGATGACCGAGCCGGCGGTCGCCAGCAGCGACGCCCGCAACATCGAAACCTCGATCGAGCGCGACGGCGGCGACTACGTGATCAACGGCCGCAAATGGTGGACTTCGGGCGCGGCGGATCCCCGCTGCAAGATCCTGATCGTGATGGGCCGCACCAACCCTGAGGCGGCAAGCCACCAGCAGCAGTCGATGGTCCTGGTGCCGATAGATACACCGGGCGTGACTGTGGTCCGCTCAACATCGGTCTTCGGTTACCAAGACCAGCCCGGGCACAGCGAAATCGTCTACGACAACGTCCGGGTACCGGTCACCAACCTGCTCGGCCAAGAAGGCGCCGGCTTCGCGATCGCCCAGGCCCGGCTCGGGCCGGGCCGCATCCACCACTGCATGCGCGCACTCGGCGGAGCCGAACGTGCGCTGGCCCTGCTGGTGCACCGGGCCAATACTCGGGTGGCGTTCGGCCGTCCACTGGCCGATCAAGGTCTCGTGCAGCAGGCAATTGCCCAGTCCCGCAATGCGATAGATCAAGCCAGGCTCCTTTGCGAGAAGGCGGCCTGGACCATCGACCAATACGGCAACAGGGCCGCGCATCTACTGGTATCGCAGATCAAGGCGGTGGCTCCGCAGGTGGCCTGCGACGTCATCGATCGCGCCATCCAGGTGCACGGGGCCGCCGGCGTCAGCGAGGATACGGCGCTGGCCCGGCTTTACGCCTGGCATCGCGCGATGCGCATCTTCGACGGGCCCGACGAGGTGCATATGCGCTCCATCGCGCGCGCTGAGATCGGCCGCGAGCAAAGCGCTTTCGCCGCGGCGGTCACCTGAAATGGCGAAAGGTGTGCGGGATCTACAGGGGGCCTGGAACTTTCGCGATGTTGCGGATAGCACCGGTGTGCTACGGCCGGGGCGGCTGTTTCGTTCCGGCGAGCTGAGCGATCTCGGCGACGACGGTCGCGACGAGTTACGCCGATTGAGCATCACCGATGTCGCCGACTTGCGCTCACGCCGTGAGGTGGAGCGCCACGGGCCGGGCCGGGTGCCGGACGGCGTGCGGATTCATCAACTGCCCATCCCCGATCTCGGCCCGGACGAACTCAATCCGGACGGCGACGCGCCGCACGAGCATGCGTTCAGGCGGCTGCTGGAAGATAAGGCCGACAACGAACCGGTCAGCGAGGCGTCCACTCGCTTCATGATCGACGAGTACAGCAGATTTCCCACGTACAACGGAGCCCAGCAAGCACTGCACCGCGTCGTCAGCTTGCTGGCCGACGGCGGCACGGTGCTCACCCACTGTTTTGCCGGCAAGGACCGCACCGGGTTCGTGGTGGCGCTGGTGTTGGAAGCCGCGGGCGTCGAGCGCGACGCGATCCTGGCGGATTTCCTGGGTAGCAACCACGCCGTTCCTCAGCTGCGGGCCCGGATTCTGGACGCGGTCCGGGAGCGATCCGACGTCGAAGCGACCCCGGAGCTGATGGCGTTCACCGAGGCGCGGCTGTCCGATGAAGTCCTCGGTGTCCGCGAGGAATACCTGGACACCGCACGGCGGAGCATCGACGACACCTTCGGCTCACTCGATGGATACCTGCGCAGCGCGGACGTCACCGAGGCCGACGTGACCCGGCTGCGCAGCGCCCTGCTGGGCTGAATTCAGGCCGCTCGGCGCGCAGCCGGCCGCGACGACCGCAGCCAAATCTCCTGAAGAAAACCTGAGCGTTTGCTAGACGCAAGGTAAGTACAGGGTGCATGATGCACATGCGTCTTATAACGCTGGCGCACTGCTGCGGACCGCCTTTTAGCAGGTCCACAACCACATAACAGGTCCACCCAATGTCGGGGAGGTCACCATGTCAGGACGTAAGCTTCGTTGGCTCACCGCTGGACTGTTCGCGAGTGGCGCTGCCGGGGCCTTATCGCTCACCGCGATCATGAACTCCGCGTTCGCCTTTGGCGACCCGCCTCTCCCCCCAGATCCGGCGGACATTGGCTTGGTCTTGGGGGGCAGCGGCCTTCCGATACCTACCGCGCCTTACGTGGACGCCGCTGACACGCTCTACATCAACGGTGCAGCCCCCATCCAATTCCCCGCCACCTATCCCGGAGTCTTGGCGAATGGCGTATTCACCCCGGAGGGGTTGTATCCGTTGACCGACGCCGGCGTCCACCAATTGCTCCTCAACTACCCCTCGGGTCCATTCACCGGAGAGACCGTCGGTGGCACGCCAATCACAATTCCCGACTTGCCAGACCAGAGCAGCTCGGTGGGCCAAGGTCTCACCATCCTGAACGACAACATCCTGGCCAACGTCGCCAACGGCGACGTGTCGACCGTGTTCGGCTACTCCCAAAGCTCCACGATATCCAGCCTGGAGATGGGTATCCTCAAAGCCGAGGACGTGCCGACCTCGGATGTGAACTTCGTGCTGATCGGTGACCCCAGCGCCCCCAACGGTGGTCTGCTCGAGCGTTTCAACGGTTTCGAAACGACCTCGGGTCAGACCACCGTCGACCCCTTGCAGCTCCCGAGCCTGGGTTTTAATTTCGACGGCGCGACCCCCGACGACGGCTACACAACCGCCGTTTACTCCCTGGAATACGACGGATTCACCGACTTTCCGCGGTATCCGATCGATTTCCTGGCCGACCTCAACGCCTTCCTCGGTATCGCAGAGATCCACGGCACGTACCTGAACCAGGGAGCGGGCCTGCCCGGCGGCCCCACGCCCGACCAGATCGCCGGCGCGACTCCGTTGCCGACGGATCCGGCGTACGGCACCGACGCCAGTTACTTCATGATTGACCAGAATCCGCCGCTGGTGTCGGCGCTATCGGATATTCCCGTCGTAGGGAAACCGCTCGCCGACCTACTGGGGCCTGACTTGACGGTCCTGATCAACCTGGGTTACGGCGGCGACAACCTCGGCTACTCGGACGCACCGGCGAATGTGCCCACTCCGTTCGGGCTGTTTCCCGACGTCAACCCGACCACCCTCGCCAACGAACTGGTGACAGGCGCACAGTCGGGCTTCCAGCAGTTCGGGTCCGATCTGTCGAACCCCGCAGCGCTGCTGTCGTCGCTGACGGATTTCTCGACGCCATCGACCACGTCGTTGTCCGACATCTTCACCGCGTTGGAGACCGACTTCAGCTCCCCGGAGGCTGCCAGCACTACGCTTACCGAACTCGTTAATGCGTTGTCGAGCGCGGCCTCGACGGCCTACAGCACGCTGCTACCGACGGCAGACATCGCGAACGCCCTACTCACCAGCGTCCCGTCATACGACGCCTCGCTCATCACGGACAACCTGAGCACCGGTGACCTCCTCGACGCTTTCGGTTTGCCGGTAGCGGCTAACACAGCGCTGGACACACTGGCAGCCGGTTTCGAATACGACGTCATCTCGAATGCCGCCTCACAGATTGCCGCCGACTTCGCGGGTTTGTTCTAGTAACGAGGAGCCACGACGGTGAGCCCGGCGACAAGCCAGGCCCACCGAGTGGCACCGCAAATCAATCGCCCGCCCGCAGCCGCGAGTCGCAACCACGTGAGCGCCTTACCCCGGGGAGGTCGTGATGTCAGGACATAAGCTCCGTTGGCTGGCCGTTGGCTTGTTCGCGAGCGGCGGTGCCGGCATGTTGGCACTGACGTCGATGATCAACTCCGCGTTCGCGTTCGGCGACGACACAGCTCTGGTGATGGGTGCCCGAATACGACGCGACCCTGTTCGTGGACGGCCTCGACGCCGGTAACTTGCTGGACGCGATCGCCAATCCGATCGCGGCCGACGTGGCGCTGGTCCCCTTCGCACTCGGGTTTGGTGCCCTACCCCTCTTGGAAGCGGGCGCAACTGATATCAGCGAGTTCGCCAGCCTCATTCCCTAACCCGTCGGCTACGGCTCCAGCACGAGCTTGCCGAACACACCGCCGTCGGCCAGCGCCTGCAGCGCGGCGGGGGCTTCTGAGAGCGGATAACGCTGCGGTGGTGGCGGTTTCAAGCCTAATGACACCAGCTGGCTCAGACCCCAGGCAAACACCGCCGCGGAACCGGGAACCTGATGCAAATACTCGCCCCAGGCAACACCGAGCACACCGACATTGCGCAGCAGCAGCCGGTTCACCTTGACCGTCGGAATCGCACCCGCGGCAAACCCGATGACCAGCAGCTTGCCGTCGATGGCCAGCACCCGGATGGCATCGTCGAAGGCCGGCCCGCCGATCGGGTCGACCACGATGTCAACGCCGCGACCGTCGGTATGCTCGCGCACCGCTTGAGCCCAGCCGTCGGTCAATGGCAACACCACGTCGGCGCCCAGCGACTCGACGAATTCCATTGCGCCCGTCCGATGTACGACCGCAATGATCTTGCTCGCACCCATCGCCCGAGCCACCTGGATCGCCGCGGTGCCCACGCCACCGGCCGACCCCAGCACCAGCACGCTGTCACCCGGACGCATCGCGGCGCGCCGGGCCAGCGCGAAGTACATGGTGTTGTAGTTCACCAGCAGTGACACCGCTTCGGCGTCATCCAGTTCCGGCGGACTGTGGATCACGTTGGCCAACGGCGCGATCACCTTTTCGGCGTAGCCGCCGAGCACACCGAACGCCGAGACCCGGTCACCCACTTTGAATTCCGACTCTTCCGGCGCCCAGTGCACCACACCGGCGGCTTCCACGCCGGGGATGAATGGCGGCGGCAGCTTGAGCTGGTACTCACCCTTGCTCAGCAGCAGGTCCGGAAAGCACACCCCGGCGGCACGGACGTCGACGATGATCGTGTCGTCGTTGCCACTGACATCGTCGACGTCCGTGTACACCAAGCCGGACGGCCCTGAAAGCTCCTGTACTACACAGGCTTTCATTCGCGATTACCGGATCGAGAAGTTGGCCTGTTTCGGGGCGGACAAGTCGTCGATCTCGGCCCAATGTGCGGCGATCTCCTCAACGGACGGCGGTGCCTTGAAGGTGACCCCCTCGTTCTGGAACAGCGCCGTGCGCTGCACCTTGCCGCCGCCGACGATGAAAATCGAATCGGTGTCGGGCACCTCTTCCGAGCACAGGTAGGCTACCACCGGCGCAACGAAGTCCGGGGTGAGGTTTTTCAGCACCTCGGGCGGCAGGATGTCTTCGGTCATCCGGGTGGCCGCAATCGGCGCGACCGCGTTGGCCTTGATGTTGTACTTGGCGCCTTCTTGCGCCAACGTGTTGATCAGGCCGACCAGGCCGAGCTTGGCCGCGCCATAGTTGGCCTGGCCGAAGTTGCCGAACAGTCCGCTGGTGGAGGTGGCGACCACCACCCGCCCGAAGCTCTGCTCGCGGAAATGCGGCCACGCGGCGCGGATCACGTTGTAACCGCCGTACAGGTGCACCTTGAGCACCGAATCCCAGTTCTCGAACGTCATCTTGTGGAAGGTGCCGTCGCGCAGGATTCCCGCGTTACTCACCACACCGTCGACTTTGCCGAACTCGTCGAGAGCGGTCTTGATGATGTTCTCCGCGCCTTCGGGGTCGGCGACGCTGTCGTAGTTGGCGGCAGCGCGGCCTCCGGCGGCCTTGATCTCTTCGACGACCTGGTCGGCCATGTTGTGTCCGGCGCCGGTTCCGTCGCGGGAGCCGCCGAGGTCGTTCACGACAACGCTGGCGCCCTCCTTGGCGAGGGTCAGGGCGTATTCGCGGCCCAGTCCCCCACCCGCTCCGGTGACGACAACGACGCGATCCTGCACTCCGGGCATGAGCTTCCTCTCTTTCTCGGGCTTCATCGCCCGACTCTTCTCAGGTCGGTTCGGTTCAGTCACGGCGACGCTAGAAAAGCCGGCGCGCCAACTTCCACGCCCTATCTGTATACGGCGGGTAGACGAAGCTGGATAAGTCGGGTCGGGTCGGCTTGGTCAACACCGACTTGCGGTGGCTGAACTCATCGAAACCCCAGCGACCGTGGTAGGCGCCCATGCCCGATGCGCCGACGCCGCCGAACGGCAGCTTGGCCGTCGACACCTGGAAGGCCAGGTGGTTGACCAACATGCCGCCCGCAGGCACCTCCTTGATCACCCGCTCACGCACCGCACGCGTCTTGGTGAACAGGTATGCCGACAGCGGCTTGGGCCGCGAGTTGACGAAACGTATTGCCTCATCGAGGGATTGGACGGTGATCACCGGCAGGATGGGGCCGAAGATCTCGTTGCTCATCAGCGGCTCGTCGGGATCGGGGTCGACGACCACGGTCGGTTCCAGGCGCAGGCCCGACGCGTCGGAGTTGCCCCCCAACGCGATCTTGCCCTTAGTCCCGGCCAGGTACCCGGTCAGTCGATCGAACTGGCGCTGGTTCACGATGCGCAGTCCGCTCTTCTCCTGAGACCGAAATGTCGTGATGGCCTGTTCAATCTTTTGGACGAGTTCGTCACGGATCTTCGCGTCGGCCAGCACGTAGTCGGGCGCCACACACGTCTGACCGGCGTTGAGCAGTTTGATCCAGGCGATCCGCTTGGCCGCGACGTCGACGTCGGCGTCCTCCGCCACGATGACGGGGCTTTTACCGCCGAGCTCGAGGGTGACCGGCGTCAGGTGCGGTGCGGCGCCCTCGTAAACCTTGCGGCCGATCTCGGTGCCGCCGGTGAAAAACACCCGGTCGAATCCCTGCGCGATCAGCTCTTGGCTCACCGCGCCGTCGCCTTCGACCACCGCGATCGCATCGCTGTCCAGGTAACGCGGCACCAGCTCGGCCATCAGCGCTGCGGACGCCGGAGCGATCTCGGATGGCTTGAGCAACACCGTGTTTCCCGCGGCGATCGCGCCCACCGCCGGGCCGAGCGTCAGATAGAACGGGTAGTTCCAGGCGCCGATGATCAGCACCGTGCCGTACGGCTCGTACTCCACCCAGCCGCGGCCGGGCAGCTGCGCCAACTCGAGCCGACGGTATTTGCGGCGCATCCACTTCTTGACATGCTTGGCCGCATACCGGGCCTCGCCGGCGGTGGTGGCGGCGTCGGCCAACCACGCCTCGAACGGGCTGCGGTCCAAGTCCTTGGCGAGCGCCTCGGCGATCACCGGCTCGTTCTCGGCAATCATCTTCTCCAGCGCGCGCAGCTGGGCTCGTCGCCACTCCACACTGCGGGTTTTCCCGGTGGCGAATGTCTGCCGCAGGCCGGCGACGATTTTCGGGATGTCGGAGTGGGTCGCGGGGGCACCAACGGTGGCGTTTGCGGTGACTTCGGTGGCTTCGGTGGTCATGGGTATTCCTTCCTCGACCGGCGAAAGCCCAATCCTAATCAACCACCCGGTTGGGCAACAGGTGCCCTCAGGTGTCGCAGGTGCCCGCTGTTACGGCTTCTCGGCGGAGACGAAAACAGCCCGGAACGTCGCGGCCACGTTGGGTTCCTCCGGCAGCGGACGACCGACTTGGGTCAGGTAGTCGCGGCCGGCCAATGCTTCGACGCGCCAAGAGTGCGTGTCGAACCAGGCTGCCGGATCGCAGCGCTCGTCCTCGGTGTACCACAGGTCGCCGGGGTCGAAGACGTTCTCATCGCCGAGCCGCCGGCGCAATTCGTCGGTCTTGGCGCGGCGTTTCTCGTATGCCTCGCGGGCCGCGTCGTCGAAGGTGAAATCCTCGATGCAGACCCGGCTGCCCGGCGCGCTCAGCGCGTCGATGTCGGTGAACAACCGGTCCTCGGCCTCACCCGGCAGGAACATCAACAAGCCTTCGGCCAGCCACGCGGTCCGCTGTGCAGGGTCGAAGCCTTTGCCGCGCAATGTTTTCGGCCAGTCGAACCGCAGGTCGGCCGGCACCTCGTGACGGTCGACCACCGGCTGAACGCCATGGGCCGCCAAGGTTGCGGCTTTGTACTCCAACACCTTCGGCTGGTCGACTTCGTACACGCTGGTCCCGGCCGGCCAGTCCAGCCGATAGGCCCGTGAGTCCAGCCCGGCGGCCAAAATGACGTGCTGACGGATACCCGCTGCTGCCGCCGCCCGGAAGTAGGCGTCAAAGAAGTGCGTGCGCGCGGCCTGGTAGTTGACCATGTGGGCACGGACCGCCTCCAACTCGGGATCGGCCGTGTACGTCGTCGACATCTTGGCGACCAACGCGGCGAGTTCCGGGCCGTCGATCAGCATCTGCGCGAACTCGTCGCGGATCAGCGGCTGCTCGCTGGCCGTCTCGGCCGCCCGGGCGGACGCCACCATGACCGCGGTCGCGCCGACGCTCGTCGCGATGTCCCAGGTGTCGCCGTGGCTGCGACTGCTGCTTGTCTGGCTCGCCCCCTCGCCGCTGCGCGGCTGGGGGGTCCCCCCCGCGGGCCCCTCGCGGCCCGCATCGTCGCCGGGCGCCGGCGCAGTCACGCGCGTTCCGCGGTCACGAATTGCGCGAAGGCGTCCTTGTCGTCGGCCAGCGGAACGCCGTCCACCCAGCGGTCCAGCCGGCGCATCTCGTCACCGGAGTTCTGCGCGGTGGCCCGCCAGCCGTGGTCGTTGAGCCAGTCGACGACGACCGCGCGATCGTCGTCGTGGTAGATCAGGTCCTGGATGTCGACGGTCTGCTCGATGCCGAGCTTGTCCGCCACCCCTTGGAATCGATCCCGCATCTCCTGCCGCCGCTCGTCGGCGTGGCTGGCGGCGGTTTCCACCGCGATCCGGCTGCCCGGCGGGCTCAACTCGGTGATCTGTGTGAACAGCCGGTCCTGGGCGTCGGCGGGCAGATACATCAGCAGGCCTTCGGCCAGCCAGGCCGTCGGCGCTCCTGCGTCGAACCCAGCGTCGACGAGGGCGGCCGGCCAGTCCTGACGCAGGTCGATCGGCACCTCGTGACGGTCGGCCGACGGGGTCGCGCCGTTTGCCGCCAGCGTGGCCGATTTGTAGGCCAGCACCTTGGGCTGGTCGATTTCGTACACCGTGGTGCCGGCCGGCCAGTCCAGCCGGTAGGCCCGCGAGTCCAGCCCGGACGCCAAGATCACCACCTGGCGGATTCCGGCGGCCACCGCCCGGGCGAAGTGGGCGTCGAAGAAGTGCGTCCGCACGGCCTGATAACTGCGCATGTGTTGGAACACCGCGGCCGCCTCCGGGTCGAACGACTCCACCTTGGCGACCAGGGAGTCGTCGAGCATGCTTTCCCACACGCCGGTGCCTGCCTCGCTGACCAGCAGCCTCGCGTAGGGGTCACGGATCAGTGCATCGGGGCGATCGGTTTCGACGGCTCGGGCGGCAGCCACCATGACCGCCGTGCTGCCGACGCTGCTGGCGATGTCCCAGGTGTCGTCGTGGGTGCGCAAGGTGCGCGGTGTGCTCATGGGGTTCACGCCTCCCTACAAAGTGCGTCTGGTGATCAATCAGTTGCGCCGAGCTCCGCGCGCAGCAGCCTGGTGGTGAAGGCCTCTTCGGCCAGGTCCGTAGGTATCGGCCGGCCCAGTCGGGCCATTTCGTCGGCGTTGCCCACCGCGCGCACGTGCCATCCGTGCGCGCTCAGCCATTCGGCGGCATCCGCACGGTCACTTTCCTGGTAGGTCAGGGTCTCCACGTTGATATCGAGGCCGAGGCGTTGGCGCATCCGCTCCCAACGGACCCGCCGCGCCGCCCGGCGTCGTTCGGTATCGGCCGAACCAAGGCTGAACGCCTCAACCGCCACCTGGCTGCCGGGCACGCTCAACTCCGAGAGCATCTCGAACAGCCGGTCCTGCGCTTCGGCCGGCAGGTAGGGCAGCAGGCCCTCGGCCAGCCATGCGGTGGGTTGGCTCCGGTCGAAACCCGCGGCGGATAGCGCCGCCGGCCAGTCGTCGCGGAGATCCACCGGCACGGTCCGCCGGGTGGCTTTTGAAATCGCACCGGCCGAGTCCAACGTGGCCGTCTTGTACTCAACGACCTGGGGCTGGTCGATCTCGTAGACCCTGGTACCCGCCGGCCATTCCAGCCGGTAGGCCCGCGAGTCCAGGCCCGCGGCCAGGATCACCACCTGACGGATTCCGGCCGCGACGGCGTCGGCGAAGTAGGCGTCGAAGAAATGCGTCCGCACTGCTTGGTAATCACAGGCCAGCCGGTGGGCGCGTCGCCCGTGCTCGTCGTCACCAACCCACTCAAGACCAGGGCTGGCCAGCCGCGCCCAGGGCTGCCCGGCCGATGACACCAACACGTAGGCGAAGTCGTCCCGGATCAGCGGATCAGCTGATGCCGTCTCCACCGCGCGCGCCGCTGCGACGCTCAATGCGGTCGCGCCGACGCTTTCGGTGATGTCCCAGCTGTCGCCTTCGGTACGCACCGAGCTCACGGCGTGAAGATCAGTCATAGCGCGATCCATGCTACCGAATAAGTTAGGTAACCTATCTGTCTGTGCGCTACATCACTGACCCTTATTCGGGGCGCTGGGTGAGGCTGCCGGCCAGCAACCCGTGCAACTGACGGGTGACCGTGTCGATTTCGTGCCGGTTCGCCACAAAGCCGGCGTAGAAACCGACTCCGAGCAAGACCGCGATCAGCAGCTCGGTGAGCGCCGAGGCATCGGTATCCGGCGCCAGCTCGCCACGCTTCATCGCGTCATCGATGGCCCAGGACAGAAATTCCCGGGTGGTGCGAACCGAGTCGGCTTCCTCGTGGCTCAGGTCGGGGTGCCGCTGCGACTCCAATGCGACGGTGATCAAAAAGGCCGCCGCTGTTCGATTTTCGATGTCGGCCTGTGTTGCGGCATCGACGAACGCGGACACCCGATCTATCAGCGTCGTCTCGCGCTGTGCCCGCTGGATACTGGCGGCGACAACCACGTCGTTGGTCTCCTTCGCCACTTCTCGATAGAGCGCGCGCTTGTTGGAGAAGTAGTGATTGATCGCGGGCCGGGTCAGGTCGGCCCGGATCGCGATCGCCTGGAAGGTGGCCGCGTCGTAACCGCGTTCGCTGAACACCTCGCGAGCGGCACGCAAAATGCGCTTCCGCGTCTCGGCCGCCTTCGCTGCAGGGGGGCGACCCGGTCCCCGGCTCGCGGGCTGGACCACGGATAAATTGTGCCATAGATCACACTTTTGCCCGCCGCGCAAGCCAAAGGTACTTGTTAGCTGACCGGTGGTCGCGCGGAGCTATGCGGCATCAACCCGTTGGGCGGAACGCTGCCGAACTTTCCGGCCTGGAAATCTTCGAACGCCTGGATCAGCTCAGCCTTGGTGTTCATCACGAACGGGCCGTAGTGGAAGACCGGCTCCCGGATCGGCTGGCCGCCCAGGATCAGCACCTCCAACGCGGGTCGGCGCGACTCCTGTGACGGCGCGGCGGCGACGGTAATCCGGTCTCCTGGACCGAGGACCGCCAACTGGCCCTGCTGGATCGGGTGTCCGATCGGGCCGACCGATCCGCGCCCGGAAAGGACGTAGACCAGCGCGTTGTAGTCGCGGTTCCATGGGATGTTCAGCCGTGCGCCAGGTTCGACGGTGGCGTGCGCCATCGTGATCGGCGTGTGCGTGACGCCGGGGCCGCGGTGACCGTCGATATCCCCTGCGATGACGCGGATCAGTGCGCCGCCGTCCTCGGAGGAGAGCAAAGTGACGTCGGTGCCCGCGATGGCCTGATAGCGAGGTGCGGCGAACTTGTCCTTCTTCGGCAGGTTCACCCAGAGCTGGATGCCGTGGAACATGCCTCCACTTTCGACCAGGTCAACTGGCGGCGTTTCGATGTGCAGGATGCCGGCGCCCGCGGTCATCCATTGCGTTGCGCCATCGGTGATCAGCCCGCCGCCGCCGTGCGAGTCCTGGTGCGCGAACCGCCCGTCGATCATGTAGGTGACCGTTTCGAACCCGCGGTGCGGATGCCAGTCGGTCCCCCTGGGCTCGCCGGGCTGGTATTCCACCTCGCCCATCTGGTCCATGTGCACGAACGGGTCCAGTGCGGCGGTGCTGACTCCGGCGAACGCGCGGACCACCGGAAATCCTTCACCCTCGTGGCCGTGCGGCCCGGTGGTGAGCGAGCGGACCGGACGTTCCGTGTCGGCCGGACCGGCCGCGGACACCCGGGGCAAAGTGAACGTGTCTGCGGTTACCGCGGGCATGTGTACCTCCTGGAGCTTGGTTACCCGATATAACCGGACTGCGGTCCGATTATTCCCTCGAGGGTCCCTTCAAAAGCCGCTGCTAACCTCACTGGCGATGCTGGAGGTACAAGACACCGATCTCGACCGCGGCGGTCGACTGGGCCGCTTCATCAGAAATCTCGAATACCTCTACAAATGGCTGTTGCTGGGCGTCGTCGTCGGTGTGGTCGCCGGCTTCGGCGCCGTCGTTTTCTATCTGGCGTTGCGCTACACCACTCATTTTTTGCTGGGCTATGTGGCCGGCTACCACTTGCCGACCCCGCTGGTCGAGGGCGGGAGTCCCGGTTCTTCCCATTACCAGCGGCCGTGGGCGCTGCCGCTGGTGACGACTGCGGGAGCGCTGGTGTCCGCGTTGATCGTGGCCAAGTTTGCTCCCGAAGCCAGCGGGCACGGCACCGACAGTGCGATCGAGGCGATCCACACCGATCCGCGACACATCCGGGGCCGGGTCGTGTTGGTGAAGATGGTTTCCAGCGCGCTGACCATCGGCTCGGGCGGTTCAGCCGGCCGTGAGGGCCCGACCGCGCAGATCTCTGCCGGCTTCGCGTCGATGCTGGCACGCCGCCTGCACCTGTCCGATGCGGACGGCCGAATCCTGGTCTCGCTGGGAGTGGGTGCCGGGATCGGCGCCATCTTCGGCGCGCCACTCGGCGGCGCAGTCCTGGCGGCGTCGATCATCTACCGGGAAGACTTGGAGTACGGCACGCTCTACCCCGGCTTCGTCACCTCAGCAACGGCTTACGCCGTGTTCGGCTCCTTTTTGGGCTTCGACCCGATGTTCGGCTACGTCGACGCCGAGTACCGCTTCGAGGACGCCTGGCCGCTGCTGTGGTTCGTCGTTCTGGGCATCGTCGCGGCGGCGGTGGGTTATCTGTACGCGCGCATCTTCTATGCCACCGAAGCGCTGACCGCTCGACTTTCGGTTCCCGGCGGCGCAGTCCTCATGCCCACCATCGGCGGCCTGTTGGTCGGCCTCTTGGGTTTGGCGCTTCCCCAGATCCTCAGCAGCGGATACGGCTGGGTGCAGTTGGCGACGACGAAGACGGGATTGCTGGCGATTCCGTTGTGGATCGTGCTGGTCCTGCCGATCGCGAAAATCGTCGCGACGTCGTTGTCCATCGGCACCGGCGGCTCGGGCGGAATCTTCGGGCCCGGGATCGTCATCGGGGCGTTCGTGGGCGCGGCGGTCTGGCGGCTGGGCGACATGTTCCATCTTCCGGGCGTGCCCGGCAGCCCGGGCATCTTCGTGGTGGTCGGGATGATGGCGTGTTTCGGCAGCGTCGCGCACGCGCCGCTGGCCATTTTGATCATGGTGGCGGAGATGACCGGGTCGTTCTCGGTGGTGCCCGGCGCGATCATCGCGGTCGGGATCGCCTCCTTGCTGATGCATCACACCAAGGTGTCGATCTACCGCTCGCAGCGCCTCAACCGCGAAACCGCCGCAGCCGAGCGCCTACACGCCGCGGCCATCGCGCCCTGAGATGAAGTTGGGACCGACCACATTCCAGTGGATGTGCTTGAGCGTCAAATGGAGATCGTTGTAGGTGCTCAACTGCTTCTGCAGCAGCCCAGCGACTTTAATTGCGTGCTTTTCGGTCATGCCGGGGATGGTGAACTGCGTCATGGCTACCTTTCTGAGGTCGTCACGCATGGTCCGGGGTCGAATACCCGACGTCCGCGGGCGGTAACGGCAAGGCCTGTCACAGCGCGCGGATGTCTTGAACCGGCAGTCGCGCGCCTCGGCGCGGCTCGTAGGCCAGTCCGCTGGCCTCCAGCAACCGGACCACCCGGTAGCGGTGCGGGCGCATCGGCTCGAGTAGCTCGATCATGTCGGCGTCGACGATCGGACGTCCCAGCAGCGTCCAGCCGATCATCTTGGGGATGTGGTAGTCGCCCACCGACAACGCGTCGGGATCGCCGAATGCACGTTGCGCCGTCTCAGCCGCCGTCCACACTCCGACCCCGGGCAGCGATGTCAACGCCTCCCGGGCCTGCGCGGCGGGCCATGACGCCAGCCGTTCCAACGACGGCGCCCGCTGCGCACAGCTGACGACGGTCCGGGCCCGCCCGGGATCGACGTTGGCCCGGTGAAATTCCCACGACGGGATGTGCCGCCACACGTCGGCTGACGGCGGCACCCGCATCCGGGCCGGCGCGGGTCCCGGCGGCGGCGTGCCGAATTTGGTCACCAGCAGGCGCCAGGACCGGAACGCATCGGCGCCCGGTACCCGCTGCTCGATGACCGCCGGGATAAGGGCTTCCAATACCTGACCGGTGCGCCCAAGCCGCAGGTGCGGCACTCGCCGATGCGCGGCGGCGACCGTCGGGTCGGCAGGGACGAAATCCGATGAATCGTCTTGCGCGCCCAGCATGGTCGGGAGGGCGTCGAGGAACTCCTCAGCGCCGCTTCCCCAAGCCGTGCATTCGGCGACATCGCGCGCGGCGCGGCTGATCCGCGCCGTCACCGACCCGCTGCGCAACAGGCTGGTCCGCCAGATGGCGCCGTCATCACCAACCTGAAAGCAGGGATCACGAGGACCTCGGCGGAGCGGGAAAAGAGTGAGCCCAGGGCTGACCGCACCCGCGAATGTGACCGTGCGAGCCCTACTCACCATCTGCTCCCGCCCGATGCCGCGATTGCTGATGCCGACGATCATAGGTTCGCTCGGCCCCCGACATGATTGACCGGCAACTGTGTTGCACGTCAGGATGGCGATGTGACCACGCCGTTCGACGATCCGCAGGCCGAACTGGCGTGGATGTTTCTGCAGTGCCTCTCCGATGGCGGAGACATCGACGAATACTTCGGGCTGCTGAGCGACCACTTCACCTATTGGAGCATCCAGAGCCGCGAATCGGTCGACAAAGCGGCGCTGCGTCGAGACGTCGAGCGGCGCAAACGCCGAGTCGAGTTGAGCCTTGACTTCATCCAATGCTTCAACGACGGCGAAAGCGTGGTGATCGAGGCACTGATCGATGGCGAGACCGCCGACGGTGTGCGCTACAACAGCCCCGCCGTGTTCATTTTCGAAACCCACGACGGACTGATCACATCGTTGCGCGAATACAGCGACACCCAACTCGCCGCGCAAGTGTTCGGCCCGGCGGAGCCTTAATCGCGCTCGACGGTGATCTGGGCCTTGTCGGGATAGAAGGCGACGTGGCCTGCGATTGCCGCAACCGCGGGGTAGGGCTGCTCGTATGTCCAGATCGCGTCGTCGACGGTGCCGCCGGCAGCGGTGGTCACACTGTAGTAGCCGGCGTCGCCCTTGTACGGGCAATAGGTGCTGGTGTCGGTGCGGGTGAGCAACTCTTGTGCGACATCCTCGAACGGAATGTATTGCACTGCAGGGTAAGTGGACTCTTGCAGCTGAAGTGCGTTGTGTGTGTCAGCGACGACCTGGCCGTTGACACGGACGACAACCCGCGCCTGGGTCGGGTTAATCGTGATCGGATGCTCGGTGGTGGGTTCCAGAACAGGCCGACTGGTCATGGTGACATCTCCTCACGTGTGGATAGCTGGTGCAACACCGTGCGGCGCGCAAGATTCCCGTCGCGGGTGAAGTCAGGTCGTTCCAAATGCGTAGCGGTGGTATTGGGACATGTTGGCCACGGTCGTAACAAGCGCCATCGCCTTGCCCATCACCTTGGCGGACCGCGGCAACTTCTCGAAGGTGTCCGACTCGAACCACCGCTGCCAGGCCAGCAGCCGCACCCCGGGCACCGCCGCGACGATGTCGTCAGGCCCGTTGATCGCCCAGCGCAAGGTGGATCCCGAGCGGCGCACCACCGAATTGAGCACCTGCGCCTTGATCCCGAGCCAGTTGAACGCGTCGAACTGCAGCTCACCCGAGCCGAAGTGCCCGACGACCCTGCGCAGCAGAGCGGTGCCGTCCTGTTCGGTCAGGTACATGGTCAGCCCTTCGCCGACCATCAGGGCCGGCCGGCCGGCGGGAATGCCGGCCAGCCACCCCGGGTCGGTGACCGAGGCGGCGACGACGTGATAGCGCTCAGCGGCCGGGTAGAGCTGGCTGCGAAGCGCGGCGACCTCGGGGTAGTCGACGTCGTACCACTCGACGCCCGGGCCGGGCTGCAGCCGGAAGAACCGACCGTCCAGGCCGCAGCCCACGTGCAGCACGACGGCGTGCGGATGCGCGACGAGGAATTGGTTGGTCCACGCGTCGAAATGCGCACTCCGGGTGGCCACCGACGGCGCCCGTCGCGGGGTGATGGTGGTCTTCTTCCAGTCGTAGTCGATGCGCTCGACGATCTGTTTGGCGAACCGGTCACCGAGTATCGGCTCCTTGAAGTCGGCGTCCAGCGCCTTCGCGTACAGCGTCGCCAGCATGGTCTGCGGCGCCCCGCTCAGG
>Ga0209693_10000352_pt1 | contig 18422 bp, 15 predicted proteins | sample HubBroMetageWRM3_FD_188345 | JGI IMG/M metagenome (GOLD analysis project Ga0209693, IMG submission 188345) | Warmed soil microbial communities from the Hubbard Brook experimental Forest, New Hampshire - Hubbard Brook CCASE Soil Metagenome WRM 3... | ecosystem: Environmental > Terrestrial > Soil... | reverse complement strand
TGATCACCGCGCTGGTCGCGCTGATCGGGATCAGCCGGGTGCTGCTCGGCGTCCACTACCTGTCCGACGTCCTGGGCGCGTGGGCCCTCGGGATCACCTGGCTCGGGATCACCGCGTTCGCCTTCGAGCTGAGCAGGCAGGCGACGGGCGAGGCGGTCACGGACCCGCTGCCCGAGGGCCTGGAACCCGAGGCCCGCGCCGATCTCGTGCCGGCCAGGCCGGAACCCGCCGCCGCGGCCACCCGGCATCGCGGCCGCGCCGCCGCCGGCGTCGTGATCTCCTGGGTGCTGATCCTGGGGATCGTGATCGGCTTCGGCGAGCTGGTCCTCAGGTTCGGCAACGGCAACGTGCTGGGCGACCATACCGTCCCGCGCTGGTTCGCCGCTCACCGCACGCCCGGCCTGACTCGCTGGAGTGAGGTCTTCACCACGCTCGGCGCGACCGAGGCCATCCTCATCGTGTCGATCGCCACGTGCGTCGTCTTTCTCGCGGTCACCCGGCACTGGCGGCCGGTCATCTTCATCGCTGTCCTCATGTTCGGCGAGCTCGGCGCGTTCCTCACCGCGGCCGCCGTGGTGAAGCGCCCCCGGCCGTCTGTCACCCACCTCGACCAGCACCTGCCCACGTCCGCCTACCCCTCCGGGCACGAGGCCGCCACCGCCTGCCTGTACATAGCGATCGCGATCCTGGTGATCGGCCACGCCCGCGGCTGGTGGCGGTGGCTGTTCCTGATCCCCGCCGTGGCCATGCCGGTCCTGGTGGCGCTGTCCCGCATGTACCGCGGGGAGCACCACCCAACCGACATTCTCGGCAGCCTCATCTTCGCCGGGCTCTGGCTGACCGCTACCTCCCTGCTGATCAGGCCGAACGCGGCTGGCCTGGCGCGGCAGCGCCGGGCGCCTGCGGTTGACCGCAGCGCTGTCAGGGCATGTGAAGATAGCCGTGTTGGCCCGGCAGAAAACGTTGGGGGTCCAGGTGGTTGAGCGGGATGAGCGGGCCGGACAGCCGGCGACCCAGGCCGACCTTGTGGACGTCCCCCGACTGGTCACCGCGTTTTTCGCAGAGCATCCTGATCCGGGCGAACCAGCACAACAGGTAACGTTCGGCACGTCCGGTCACCGCGGCTCGGCGCTGCGGCTGTCGTTCAACGAGGACCACATCGCCGCCACCACGCAGGCGATCTGTGACTACCGGGCCCGCAACGGGATCACCGGGCCGCTGTACATCGGCCGGGACACGCACGCGCTGTCCGAGCCCGCGTTCGTCACCGCCCTCGAGGTGCTGGCGGCCAACCACGTGAGCGTGCTCGCCGACAGCCGGGACGGCTACACGCCGACCCCCGCGGTCTCGCTCGCGATCCTCGAGTACAACGACGGCCGGACCGACGGCCTGGCGGACGGGATCGTGGTCACCCCCTCGCATAACCCGCCGGAGGACGGCGGGTTCAAGTACAACCCGCCCGACGGCGGCCCGGCGGGCACGCAGATCACGTCGGTGATCCAGGACCGGGCCAACGAGCTGCTGCGCGACGGGCTGAAGCAGGTCCGCAGGATCCGCTACGACCGGGCCAGGGCCGCCACCGGCGGCCACGACTTCCTCGTTCAGTACACCTCGGCGCTGCCGTCGGTGGTGGACATGGATGCGGTGCGTTCGGCGGGCCTGCGGATCGGCGCCGACCCGCTCGGCGGCGCCAGCGTGGCCTACTGGGGCGAGATCGGCGGCCGGTTCGGGCTGGACCTGACCGTCGTCAACCCGGTGGTCGACCCGACGTTCCGGTTCATGACCCTGGACTGGGACGGCCGGATCCGGATGGACTGCTCGTCGCCGTTCGCGATGGCGTCGCTGATCGAGCGGCGTGCCGACTTCGCGATCGCAACCGGCAACGACACCGACGCGGACCGGCATGGGATCGTGACCCCCGAGTCCGGCCTGCTCAACCCCAACCACTACCTGGCCGCCGCGATCGAATACCTGTACTCCCACCGGGAGAACTGGCCCGCGAACGCCGCCGTCGGCAAGACCATGGTCAGTTCCTCGATCATCGACCGGGTCACCGAGGCGACCGGCCGGCGCCTGTATGAGGTGCCGGTCGGGTTCAAGTGGTTCGTGCCCGGCCTGCTCGACGGCAGCGTCGCGTTCGGCGGCGAGGAGAGCGCCGGGGCCTCGTTTCTGCGCCGGGACGGCCGGGTGTGGACGACCGACAAGGACGGGATCATCCTGGCGCTGCTGGCCAGCGAGATCGCCGCGATCACCGGCCAGACGCCCGGCGAGCGTTACCGCGAGCTCACCGACCTGCTCGGCGCGCCCGTGTACGAGCGCATCGACGCCCCGGCGACCCGCGAGCAGAAGGCCGCGCTGGCCAAGCTCAGCCCGGAGCAGGTTGACGTCACCGAGCTCGCGGGCGAGAAGGTGCTGGCCCGCCTCACGACAGCGCCGGGCAACGGCGAGCCGCTGGGCGGCCTAAAGGTGATCACCGAGTCCGGCTGGTTCGCCGCGCGGCCATCCGGGACCGAGGACGTCTATAAGCTCTACGCTGAGTCGTTCCAGGGAGCAGATCATCTTGCGCGGATCCAGGCGGAAGCACAGCAGATCATCGAGTCAGTGCTGCGCGGTTGACCCGCGCCGGGCGCCGTGAGCTCTCTCGGCGCCCGGTTCCGGCGCCTCATCCAGCAGCCCGGCAGCGCCAGCCTGGCCCGCTACGAGCGTCTCCTCCCCGCGATCGAGGCGCGCGAAGCGGAGCTTCGTGAGGCGGACGACGACGCGTTCCGGGCCCTGGCACGAGACGCCCGAGACGACGGCGAGTTTTGCGCGGTCGGGCGCGAGGCCGCGCGGCGGGCACTGGGGGAACGCCCCTTCGACGTGCAGCTCATCGGCACGCTGGCCATGCTGCAGGGCCAGATCGCGGAGATGGCCACCGGCGAGGGCAAGACGCTGGCCGGCGCGCTCGCGGCCGCCCGGTACGCGCTCACCGGCCGGTCGGTGCAGGTGGCGTCCGTGAACGACTACCTGGCCCAGCGGGACGCCGAATGGATGCGGCCGCTGTATAACCTGCTCGGCGTCACCGTCGGCCACATCACGGCGGCGTCGACGCCGCAGGAGCGGCGGCAGGCGTACGAGGCGCAGGTGACCTACGCGCCGATCAGCGAGATCGGGTTCGACGTGCTCCGCGACCGGCTGGTCACCGACCCGGACGACCTGGTCGCCGCCGCACCCGACGTGCTGCTGATCGACGAGGCAGATTCGGTGCTGATCGACGAGGCGCTGGTGCCGCTCGTGCTGGCCGGCGCCGCTGCCGGGATGGGCGCCGACCTCGAGATGGCCGAGGTCGTGCGCAGCCTGCGGCCTGGCCTGCACTACGAGACCGACGACGAGGGCCGCAACGCGACGCTGACCGACGAGGGCTCCCGTGCGGCCGAGCGGGCCCTGGGCGGCATCGACCTGTACGCCGCGGACCAGCTCGACACGCTGACCAGGCTCAACGTAGCGCTGCACGCGCACGCCCTGCTGCGCCGCGACGTTGACTACATCATCCGCGACGGCGAGGTGCGGCTGATCAGCGCATCCCGGGGCCGGGTTGCCGAGCTGCAGCGCTGGCCGGACGGGCTGCAGGCCGCGGTCGAGGCCAAGGAGGGCCTCGCGGCCAGCGAGAGCGGCGAGATCCTGGACAGCATCACGGTCGAGTCGCTGGTCCGGCGCTACCCGCGGGTGTGCGGGATGACCGGCACGGCGGTCACCGTGGGCGACCAGCTCCTCCAGTTCTACGGGCTCGAGGTCGCGGTGATCCCGCCGAACCAGCCGTGCGTTCGTGTGGACGAGGCGGACCGCCTGTACGCGACCATGGGGCAGAAGGAGAAGGCGATCGTCGCCGAGGTTGCCGGGGCCAATGCGAGCGGGCAGCCGGTCCTGATCGGCACCCTGGACATCGCCGAGTCGGAGCGGCTGTCCCGCCGGCTCACCGCTGCCGGGCTGGAGCACGTCGTGCTCAACGCCAAGAACGACGCGCAGGAGGCGGCGATCGTCGCCGAGGCTGGGGCTTATGGCGCGATCACCGTGTCCACGCAGATGGCTGGGCGGGGCACGGACATCCGGCTCGGCGGCAGCGAGGGCGGGAAGGGCGGGGAGCGGGAGGCGGGCGGCGCCAAGGATGGCAAGGTCGGGGCCAGGGGTGGCGAGGGCGGGGAGGACGAGGGAGCCGGCTCGGCCGAGCACGACCGGGTGGCCGACCTCGGCGGCCTGTACGTGATCGGCACCGGCCGGCACGCGAGCAGCCGGCTCGACAACCAGCTGCGTGGCCGTTCCGGGCGCCAGGGCGACCCCGGCGACTCGGTGTTCTTCGTCTCAATGGAGGACGAGCTGATCACGAGCCACGCCCCGGACACCCGCGCGCCCCGCGACGTGGCCGCGGACGGGCGGGTCCGCGACGCGAAGGCGACCGAGGCGGTGGCGCACGCGCAGCGGGTCGCGGACGGCGCCAACCTGGAGATCCACCGGAACACGTACCGCTACCACGAGCTGATCGAGAAGCAGCGCGCGATCGTGCTCGAGCACCGGGACCGGCTGATGCGCGGCGACGCCGCCCTGGTGGCTCTCGGCACCGCGTGCCCGGAGCGGTTCGAGGAGCTGTCCGCGGCGGTGCCCGAAGACGTGCTCGCCGCCGCGGCCCGCACGATCGTGCTCTACCACCTCGACCGCGGCTGGGCCGACCACCTGGCCGAGCTCGCCGACATCCGCGAGGGCATCCACCTGCGCGCGCTGGGCACCGGCGCGCTCGGCGGGGGCCGTGACCCGCTCGGCGACTTCCAGGTCGAGGCGGTCAAGCTGTTCACCAGCCTGCTCGACCGCGTGCAGGAGGATGCCGCCGAGACGTTCCGCACGGCCTCGATCACCGAGGCGGGCGTCGACCTCGACGACGCCGGGCTCAAGCGCCCGACCGCGACGTGGACCTACGTTGTGCAGGACAACCCGTTCGGCACCGCGGTCGAGCGGGCGATGCGCAGGCTTGCCGGCCGGAAGGACCATCAATGATGATGGCAGGACCTGGTTGAACCCCTGAGCTGGGGAGGCGCCGCCATGACGTCCCTGACCGGAACGCCGTCGGCCCATGCCCGCTCGGCCATCGATCCGTTCTCGGACGAGTTCCTGGCCGACCCGTTCCCGCCTCTGGAAGAGATCCGGAACGCGGGCCCAGTGGTCTATCTGGAGCGCTACGGGATCTTCGCGGTGGCCAGGCACGAGCAGGTCAGCTCCGTGCTACGCAATCCGCAGGCCTTCTCGTCCGCCGCCGGGGTCGGGATCAGCAACTTCGCGACCGAGAAACCGTGGCGCAAGCCGAGCATCCTGCTCGAGGTCGACCCGCCGGTGCACACGCACAACCGGCGGGTGGTGGCCCGCGCGCTCGCGCCTCGCTCCCTCGCCTACCTGCAGGAGATCTTCGACCGCCGCGCCGATGAGCTGGCCGACGATCTGGTTTCGCGTGGCTCCTTCGACGCCGTGCCGGACCTGGCCGAGATCTTCCCGACGCGGGTGTTCCCGGAGGCATTCGGGATCGCCACGGACGGCAGGGACCAGCTGCTCGCGTACGGGGCGATGGTCTTCAACGGGCACGGCCCGCGCAACCACCTGTTCGAGTCCTCGATGGCGGGCGCCGAGGGCGTGATTGGGTGGATCACCGAGCAGTGCTCCCGGTCCTCGCTGCGGCCGGAGGGCCTCGGCGCGCTGATCTACGCCGGGGTCGACGCGGGCGAGGTGACCGAGGACGAGGCTGCGCTGCTGGTCCGCTCGTTCCTCTCGGCCGGCCTGGACACCACGGTGAGCGCGATCGGCCTCGGTGTGCTCGACTTCGCCCGGCACCCGGATCAGTGGCAGATGCTGCGCGAGGACCCGTCGCTGGCCCGCAACGCGTTCGAGGAGGTGGTCCGGCGCGAGTCGCCGGTGGTGGGCTTCTTCCGGACAACCAGCGAGCCGGTGGATCTGGCCGGGACGGGGCTGCCGGGGGACGCGAAGGTGCTGGTGTTCTTCGCCGGGGCCAACCGCGATCCGCGCCGCTGGGAGGATCCAGACCGGTTCGATATCCGCCGCAAGACCGCCGGTCACATGGGGTACGGCATCGGAGTGCACAACTGCGTCGGCCAGGTGATCGCGCGCATGGAGGGCGAAGCGGTGTTCCGGGCGCTGGCCGAGCGGGTCGCCTCGTGGCGGCTGACCGGCGAGCCGCGCCCGCGCCTCAACAACACCCTGCGCAGCCTGGACACGTTGCCGGTTGCGGTCGAGCCGGCGTAGCAAGCCGTGGCAGCAGGGCTTTTTGCCTGCCGCGGTATGTATCAGGCGGCTGGGGAACGGCTCTATATCCAAGGGGGGCCGCCCGGGCACCGGGCCGGCAGCTGCAGGACGAGTGACTCAGGAGGTCATCGTGAGCAGTGGCCCGGCCCAGCCCGGCAACCCGAGTGACGATGAACTGCTCGCAGAACTGCGTGAGATCGCGGCGGAGACCGACCCTGTGCCGGAGCCGCTGCTCGATGCTGCCCGCACGGCGTTCGAGCTGCGTGACCTGGACGCGATGCTCGCGGAGCTGGTCCACGACTCGGCCGTGGACGCGCCCGCGATGGCCATCCGGGGCGGCGGCGCCGAGCGAATCCTGTCGTTCGCGTTCCGGGCGCTCGCCGTCGAGTGCCAGATCACCGCGCGTGGCTCGCGCCGGGACCTGCTCGGGCAGCTCGTCGGTGGCCGGGCGGAGGAGATGGACGTGCAGGTGACCGGCGCGGTTACGACCGTGCCGGTCAATGACGCCGGGCGGTTCAGCGTTCGTGGCCTTCCCGCCGGGCCGTTCCGCCTGCGCTGCCGGCTGGCCGACGGGACCGGCCTGGTGACCAGCTGGGCAGCGCTATAGCGGGATCCTGCGAGGCAGTGTTGCGAACCCTGGTGCAGGCCGAGTCGGCCTCGGAAATGGCGGAAACCGCGCTCGGGCTTGTCTCGGCTGACCCGGTCCGCGCGGCCGAGCAGGCCCGGCGCGCACTTGGGCTGGCCCGCAGCCGCCATGACCTGCACGCGCAGTCCATGGCCCACCGCGCGCTCGGGCTGGCAGCGCGTGAGCTCGGGCACCTGGCCACGGCGCTGAGAGCGCTCAGCACGGCCATCCGGGTGGCAACCGACGCGGGACTCGACGTCCCGGCCGGGCAGGCGCGGATGAGCCGCGCGCTCGTCCTGCTGTCCCGGGGACGGATCGCGGACGCCCTGTTGGACGCCGAGACCTCCGTCGTCAACCTGCGCGGGCTGGACCGGGCCCGTCTGCTCGCCCAGCGCGGGCTCATCCTGCAGCGCGCCGGCCGCCTTGATGAGGCCCTGGCGGTCTATGCGGCGGCGATGCCCTCGCTGCGGCGGCACCGCGACCGGCTGTGGGAGGGGCGGCTGCGCAACAACCGGGCCGTCCTGTACGCCTACCAGGGGTCCTTCCGGCTCGCGGAGGCGGACATTGCCCGGGCCGAGCAGCTCTTCGAGGAACTGGAACTTCCCCGGGCCCTGGCCGGGGCACGGTGGAATCACGGCTTCGTCGGGGCCAGGCGCGGCGACATCCCCGCCGCGCTGGCCTCGCTGGACGCGGCAGGCGAGGCCTACCGCCGGGCCGGGATGCCCGTTGGCCTGCTGCTGGTCGACCAGTGCGACGTGCTGCTCGCGGCGGGCCTCGTCGCCGAGGCGCGCCAGGTCGCCATCGCCGCGGTCGCCGAGCTCTCCGCGTATCGGCAGTCCGCCGACCTCGCCGAGGCGCGGCTGATGCTGGCCCGGGCCGAGCTGGCCGACGGTGATCCAGCGGCCGCGAGGCGAACCGCCGCCGCGGCTCAGCGCAGCTTCGCGTGCCAGCACCGGATGAGCTGGGCGGCGGTGGCCAGGCACGTCGGCCTGCGCAGCGCATGGGCTGACGGCGAGCGTTCCCCGGCGCTGCTGCGCTCGGCGCTGGAAACGGCGTCCAGACTGGAGGCGGCGGGATGGGCCGCCGCGGGCCTCGATACCCGGCTGCTGGCCGGGCGCATGGCCGTCGACCTGGGGCGGCTCGATGTCGCACAGGCCCAGCTGAGCACCGCGGCGCGCGCCAGGCGGTCACCCCACCTCGATCTCCAGACTCAGGCGTGGCATGCGCTGGCCCTGCTCCGACTGCAGGCCGGTGACCGGTCAGGCGCGTACGCCGCCGTGTCGGCCGGGCTCGGTGCGGCCGACCGGCGCCGCGCCCTGCTCGGTGCCACCGAGCTGCGCGTCCACGTGGCAGGGCAGGTGGAGGAGCTGACCGATCTCGGCGTAGCCCTGGCTATCGGCGAGGGAGCGGCGGCGCAGGTGCTGTGCTCAACCGAGCGGCACCGGGCAGCGACCATGCGGATGCGGCCACTGCGTCCGCCGCGCGACCCTGCCCTGGCCGGCCTGCTGGCCCAGCTGCTGGCGGCCGCTCGCCAGGCCGAGGAGGCTCAGCTGGCCGACGCCCCCAGCCGGGAGCTCGACGCTCGCAGGAGTGCCCTCGAGGTGCAGGTGCGGCGGCGAATGCGGCACGCGGCTGGCGCGCCCGGCGGACCGCCCTCGTCGACGCCGGATGAGCAAGGCCTGGCGGGGGCCCTTGGCGATCGCGTGCTGGTGGAGTATCTCGAGTGCGCGGGGGACCTGCACGCCGTGGTGCTGCGCGCCGGGGAGTGCTCGCTGCATCGCCTCGGCCCGGTCGGCCCGGTGACGCTTGAGGTGGAGTCACTCCGTTTCGCCTGGCGCCGCCTGCTGACCAGCCATGGCTCCGCCGCATCTCTTGAGGCGGCGGAGCAGCTCGCGACAGCCGCTGCCGCCCGCCTGGACGCCGCCCTGATGCTGCCGTTGGCACCGCTAACCGGAAACCGGCCGCTGGTCGTCGTGCCCACGGGCTTCCTGCAGTCCCTGCCCTGGCCGGTGCTTCCGAGCTGCGCAGGCCGGGCGCTGACTATGGCGCCGTCGGCCGCGACCTGGCTGAAGGCCAGGAACGCCAGCCGTCACCGGGCCACCCGTGGGGGCGACGATGCGGCGGGTGCGGCGGGTGCCGCGGATGCGGCGGGTGCCACCGCGCGCCGGGTGACGCTCATCGCCGGGCCGGGGCTGCCGGGCTCAGATCCCGAACTTGAGGCCGTGGCCGGGCTCTACCCGGGCGCCGATGTGCTCACCGGCCAGGCCGCCACGGTTCACGCGGCGCTGCGGGCGCTGGATGGCGCGGATGTGGCCCACATCGCGGCGCACGGGAGGTTCCGCGCGGACAACGCGATGTTCTCCTCGCTCGTGCTCGCCGACGGGCCGCTGACCGTCTACGACCTCGAGGGGCTGGGCCGGGCGCCCCGGGCGATCATGCTGGCGGCCTGCGACTCCGCGCTGTCGCCGGCCCTGCCTGGCGACGAGATGACCGGGCTGGTCGCCGCGCTCCTGGCCATGGGCACCAGCACCGTAGTCGCCGCCCTGCTGGCGGTGCCCGACCCGGTCATGGGCCCGCTGGCGCTCGGCTGGCACCGGGAAGTCAGCTCGGGGCGGTCCCCGGCCGAGGCGCTGCTGGCGGTGCGGGCCCAGGCCTGCGAGGCCGGCCCGCTGGCGCACATTACCGCGGCCGCGCTGGCCTGCCTGGGCTACGGCGGGTAGCGGCTGCAGCCCAGGCTGTTCGCTGCAGCCCAGGCTGTTCGCTGCAGCCCAGGCTGTTCGCTGCAGCCCAGGTTCGTCGCTGGCGCCCCAGGCCGGCTAGTGGCGGACCATGGCCCGGTCGGGCACCAGGACCGGGCCAAGTCCCGGTTCCCAGCGGGCCCTGGACAGCACCGCGTAAGCCGCCCGGCGGGCATTGCCTGCCCTCGGGATCGCCCTCACGATCAGCGAGGCGATCTGTGGCGCCGCGAACGACGTTCCGCTCCACCACGCCCACCCGTTGATCGGGGTCGCCGCCGGGTCGGTGGGCAGCTTCCACACGCCCTTCAGGTAGGTGCTGTGGATCTCGACGCCCGGGGCGTAGACGTCAACCCACCAGCCGTAGTTGCTGAACGCTGCCAGCTGCGGCGAGCCACCCCGCAGGTCCACCGCGCCGACGGACACGACGTGCTTGAACGCGGCGGGCCAGAACGGCCGGCTCTGGCCGTTGTTGCCGGCCGCCGCCACGGCGACCACGTCGTCGCCGGTGCAGCGCGCCAGCGCGACGCCGGTGGCCACCGGCGGAGCGTCGTCGTGGGTGTAGCCGCCGAACGAGAGGTTGAGCACCGGCGCGGATGCCCGGGCGAGTCCCACCGCGATCGTGTGATCGTCCCCGGTGCCCGCCGGATCCAGCACCTTGACCTGGCGGATCCGCGCCTGCGGGGCCAGGCGCATGACGATGCCGGCGATGAACGTGGCGTGCCCGGCCTCGGCGGCGAAGTCCCCGTCCGGGAGCACTGCCTTTTCGCGGTCACGTGACCGGAAGTCGAGCCGGTCCGTCAGACCGGGGTGCAGGGTCAGCGCCGACGGATCGAGGCCCGTATCCAGAACCGCGATCTTCGGCTCTTCTGGCCCCTCGAAGCTCTTCTCCCTGAACTTCGGGGCGGGGCACGGCTCGCCAGCGGGCCCGCCCTGGTAATCGGGCTCGCCGCAGAACACGTAGTTCGGCCCGACGTTCGGCACCGGCCCGCCTTTGGTGCTGGGCCGCCGCAGCTCGCTGACCAGCTCCGGGATGTCCACCTCGGGAGGGAGCAGGAACGCTTGCACCGGCAGCTTCGCCAAGCGGAAACTCCGGTTCAGCTTTGTGTCGGCTTTGGCGCCGCGCTTCTCCAGCTCTGCCGCCGTGAGCTGGGATTCAGGGGTCTTGCCGACCTCGAGCAGGATCTGGCGCGGGCGATAAAGGTAGCCTGGCCCGTCGAGCACGCCGCCGGGATCGTCGGTTCCCTTTTCCGGCAGGGGCGGCCGCTTTTGCAGCCAGAGCTTGTACCGTTTGCCGTCTGGCGAATCATCCAAGAACATATTTAATTCCCCCTAAATGGTTGCAGTCGGTCGAGGTTTGGATGGGACGGTCGATATGCGGGACATCGGCGGGGCTGCTGCGGGCAGCGCCTACAGGTCCTGGTCGGCCAGTTCTTCCCGGAGGCGCTGCAGGCAGCGCGCCCGGGTGGGCCCGATGCTGCCCACCGGGATGTCGAGCGCCGCGGCGACCTCCGCGTAGCTCGGCGGTGGCGAGGCCATCAGGACCCGGAGCAGGTCCCGGCACCGCTTGGCGAGCCGGCCGAACGCGCGCCAGAGGCTGGCCGCACGCTCAGAGGCGAGTAACGCCGCCTCCGCGTCCAGCACGGCCTGCTCCGGCGAGTAGTCGTCGGACTGGCCGAGTGCGACCAGGGTCGCCTCGTCCGTCGGCACCATCCGGCTGTGGCTTCGGGAGATTCTCAGCGATTCTCTTCGCGCCGTGGTGGCGAGCCAGGCGCCGACCTGGCCGGGCTTCTCGATCCGGTCGAGATGCTCGGTCAGGCGCAGCCACGTGGTCTGGAACACGTCGGCTGCATCGGCCGGGCTGAGCCGGTACGCGCGCGTCACCGACCAGACGAGCCCGCCGAACCGCTGCACGAGCGCATCCCAGCTGGCCCCGTCGCCCTTTGCTGCGGCGCTGACCAAGTCGCTTATCTCAGCGTCGTCCACAGCGGCCGCCTTCTTCCCGGTTTCTGCGGCAGCAAAAGCCATATTCAGTTTGACATTGGATGACCGGGGCGCCCAGCCATTTTTCGGGACTTGCTAACAGAGCAGCCAGCGCACCGCCTGATACACGTCCGAATCCGGGGGGTGGCGGCCGGCGAGCTCCAGCTGTGCGAGATGGGTGCCGCGGTCGCGGCGCGGCGCGGAACCAGCGCCGCAGTGGCGCGCCCTGCGATGTATCAGGCAGCCGCCCCGGTGCTCGACTACCTACCGGGCTGGGCCAGATGCCCGCCTGTAGCTCCCGCTTCGCGGGGAAAGGAGCTAGCGATGATCACTGAGAAGACGCCGGTCAGCAAAGTGGGCTGTTGTCCGCCGCTGCACCCCTGGCAGAGTTGCGACGAACTCGATGTGCGGTACCGCATCCCGTTCCGCCCGGTCGTCCAGACGAAGGACGGCGAGCAGCAGCTGCTCGTCGAGGTGACGGTGTGTTTCCGCATGGAGTGCTGCAGCGGGCCGCTGATCCTCGGCGACCTCCTGTACTCGACCACGCTGCTGCCGGGTGAGAAGGTGCGCCTGCTGACCACCGACCGGAACAGCCGGTTCAGCTTCAGCAGCGACGCCGAGTACGCGGCCCGGCAGTTCACCACCTCCGAGCAGTCGTTCTTCCTGTCCGGGATGGCGGACTCGATGAGCAACCTGGACGTGCTGCGGCAGGGGCAGCAGGAATCGTCCTACCGTGCGTCGGCGACGAGCGGGGGGCACTACGCCGGTCTCGACCTGGGTTTCCTCGACATCGGCGGCTACGCGGCGGCCACGAGCTACGACGCAAGCGCGGCCAGCGCGTTCTTCAGCAGCCTGTCCGAGCACGCGGAGAGTTCCAGCCGCAAGGTCGAGACCTCGGTTCGCGCGGCGACGTCGACCTCCGTTTCCGAGGTCGCCAGCCGCACCCACGCCGAGGGGCAGTCGGAGGACAAGTACGAGTCGGCGTCGCGGGAGTTCTGCAACAAGAACCGCTGCCACGCGCTGACGTACATGTTCTACCGGATCGAGAAGGTCCAGGAGCTGCGCTTCAAGCTGGTGTCGATCGAGCGCCGGGTCGACGACCCGGCGTGCCCGACCGGCATCCACCCGCTGACGCCGGTCGCCGGGGCTGCTGGCCCGGCGAACGGTGACAACGGGCCGGCCCCGCAGCCCATTCCGGCCGCCGTCCGTGCGGCCGGGCTTGCCCAGGTCGACGCCGACCTGCGGGCCGAGGGGCTGCTGGACGCGGCGGGCAACTGCTCCGCCGAGACCGTCGAGAGGCTGTCCTGGGAGCGGACCGTGCGCCTGCCCACGCCCGGCGTGATGGTCAAGGGCTGCCTGGACGAGTGCGACTCGTGCGAGCCCGCCCGCAAGCGGGAGATCGAGCTCGAGCTGGCCGCCAAGGAACTGAACAACAGGCTGCTGCAGCGCAAGGTCGAGCTTCTGGAGCAGTCCCAGGAGTACCGCTGCTGCCCGGGTGGCCGTTGCTGCGACCACGGCGATGGCGCCGATGCTGGTGAGGGTGACGGCGGCGAAGGAGGCTATGCGGCTTAGGCCGGATAACTAGCCAGAACGGGTCGCGGGTGGCCGATCGGGCCGCCCGCGATCCGTCGTGCGCGCGTGAAAGGAGCCGGCGGATCTGGGTTGCCGCCGCAGCGTGGCTAAGCTGCCGGGCCGCCGGCCGGGCGCTGGCGCAGCCAGTCGTCGAACTCGGTGGCGACGATGCGCTCGTCGTGGACGCCTCCGGCGGCGGGGGAGGCCAGCCAGACGATCGGCGGGCCCATGACCGCGGGATCGATGGCCCGCAGGCCAGGCGGGCGGTGCTCGTCCGGCAGCATGCCGGTCGCGGTGACGCCGCCCGGCAGCAGGATGTTTACCGTGACCGGGGTGCCGCGCAGGTCGGCGGCCATGATCCGGGACAGCGCCTCGGCGCCGGCCCGCGACGGCCCGTACGGGACAAAGCCCTGCCTGGTCATGGTCGCGTGGTTCACCGAGATGTTGACGATGCGGCCGCCGCCGGCGCCCAGCATCCGCGGCGCGACCTCGCGCGCCACGAGGAAGTAGCCGGTCAGGTTCGTGTCGATCACCGCGCGGAACCCGTCGGCGGGCACCTGCCAGAACGACTGCGGCTCGATCATGAAGCGGGGGTTCACGGTGCGCATGCCGATGCCCGCGTTGTTCACCAGCAGGTCGAGGCCGCCGAGCCGGGACCAGGCACGCTCGACGGCGTCGGCCACCGACGCCTCGTCCCTTACGTCAAGGGCGAGCCCGCTGGCGTCCGGCAGACGCGCCGCGGCCTCCTGCGCGCGGGCCGCGTCGCGGCCGGTGAGCAGCACCGTGGCCCCGGCCCTGGCCAGCGCGCTCGCCATCGCCAGGCCGAGCCCGCTGGTCGCGCCGGTGATCAGCGCCCTGGTCCCGCTCAGGTCGGTTCCGCCGGTCCCGCTTGCGTCGGTCACGTGCTGAGGTATCCCGACAGCCACGCGTGGACCTCGGGTATCCGGTGCTCGAGCAGGGTCAGGTGGCCGTCGTTGTCCAGGATCCGGGCGTCGACGCCGGGGACGTGAGCGGCGAGCCATTCGCCGTGCCCGACCGGGACGAACTTGTCGTGCCGCCCGTGCATGACCATGACCGGTACCGATATGTCGGCGATGTCGAACCCCCAGGGGCCGGCCTGTGCTTCCGCGTCCTCCCACCAGCCGTCGCTGCCGGGCGCGAGCCCTTCGTGTCCGCTGAACGCGAGGTACTCGGCTAGCTCGCCAGTCAGCGTCGCGGCGTCGACCGGCGTCAACAGCGTCTTGAGGGCCTGGGTCAGGTCGTCCGCCGTCACCGCGAGGTACTCCTGGCGGTCCTGCTCCAGCTTGGCCCGGAACGCGGCCTTGTCGTCCATCAGCAGCTTGAAGTCGTCGACGTTTTCCTCGCCCATCCCATCGAAGAAGTCAAGGCCGTCGGCCCCGTACGGGGCGAGCCCGGCGAGCGACGCGGACGCCACGACCAGGTCGGGGAGCAGCGCAGCGGAGGCCAGCGCGTGCGCGCCGCCTCCGGAGATCCCCCAGATCGCCACCCGGTCGATCCCCAGTGCCGCGCAGATCGCTGCGACGTCTGCCGCGCAGTCAGCGTGTGTGCGCCCCGGCTGCGCTGTTGAGCCGCCGTAGCCGGGACGGTCGTAGCAGATCAGCCGCAGTCCCTTCGCGGCGGCGTCCGCCGCGTTCGGGCCGTAGATATGCCGGGAGTTTGGCGTGCCCATGTGCACCAGCACGGCCTTGCCCGCGGGGTCGCCGGCCTCCTGCACCGCCAGGGTCCGGCCATCTGGGGTCTGCACCGTCCGTTCCATGAGCCCTCCGCAACAGTGTCCGGCTACGAGACAGAACATACGCCAGCGGCCCGGTCCGGTGATGGGACCGCGTATTGCGGACCACGCACTGCCTGGCGCCGCCCGGCGCATCCCTGTGCCGCACTCGGCCCGCAGTCCGGCCTTCCGCATGGTCAGCCTGTACGGCGGCGACCACCAATCTCGTCTGGCGGCGGTTGCTCTGCGCGATGAGGACAGCGCCGTCCCATGGCTAGCAGTGACTCGTCAATTTGACGGCGCATCATGGGGGCAACCAGCCGGAGCAGGGAGCCGAACGCGCCCTGCACGTCAACCCTCTTGACCACCCGGACACGTCCGCCGGTGACGGGCTCGAGGAAGTGGCCGAAGACCACCTTGCCTAACGGCATCGGGCATTCGGTCACGAAGCCGCGACCGTCATCTACTTCAGTGATGGTGAAGGAGCCACCCAGGTTGCCGCGCTGCTTGGCCCAGCCCGAGACCCCGGGCTGGAACGGGCCATCCAGCTGGGCGATTTCCTTGCTGGGGTCCCACTCAGGCCAGCGGGCCACGTCGATCCAGACCTTCCAGACGTCGGCTGGATCAGCCTCGAAGGTTGCCTCGCATTGGAACAGATGCATGGGCGCCTTAGTGAAGCGTGTCGCCTATCTCAAGGCTGGCTGAAACCTCACGAAAATACATGTTCGCATACTGCCCGGGCGACCGCAGCGCGACGCGCTATAGCAAGGTCGGCCCCGCAGGCCGGCTACAGCCAGGCGGTGGCGGCTGCGGAGGCGTCGTCGGTACCGTAGGCGAGCCTGCGCCCGGGCAGCCAACTGCCTGCCGCGACCAGCCCTGCGGCCCCCATAATGAATGCCGGGAACTCACGGCCGCTGCCGGAGCGGTGTCCCAACGGAAGGAGCAGGCAATGCCCGGAATCGTTGTGGGCATAGATGGTTCACCAAACTCCGAACACGCACTTGACTGGGCGATGAGACAGGCGGCGGCTGTGCATTCCCCGCTCACCGTCATAGCGGTGCACGAGGTCGCCAAGAGCTACTGGGGCGGCATCCCGGTGATCGGCCCGGCGGACGCCCCATTGCTGGAGAAACTGCGTCAGGCTGCCGAGGAGATGACGCATAAGGCAGCCAGCCGGCTAGGCGATGCCGGGCCACCCTCGGTGAAAGTACGCGCTGTGGACGGCTTCGTGGTCAAGGAACTGGTCGATGCTTCGCAAGATGCCGACCTGGTAGTCGTTGGCACACGAAGCGGCGGCAATTTTGCCCGGCTGGTGATGGGCTCGGTGAGCAGTGAAGTCGTCCAGCACTCGGCATGCCCAGTCGTGATCGTCCCGCACAAGAGGTGAACTCCGCTGCCACGGTGTCGATCACCAGCAACGAGGCGATGGGATGGCTGCGTGCTGCGGTCGGGGTCGCGCTCATTGCGGCACCGGCAGTGCCGATGCGGTTGTCGGGCCGGGAGGAGCCGACCGGCGCCAGTGTGCTGCTGATGCGGACGATCGGCATCAGGGACCTCGTCCTGGGTCTGGGCACGGTTGCCGCGGCGCGATCTGATGACGTGCGGGACGTTCGGCGCTGGACCGTATCAGCGCTGGCCAGTGACTCGCTTGACGTCGCGGTCAGCCTGGCCAGCTCTCGCTCTATCGGGAAGCGGGACTCCTGGGCTGCGGCGATGCTGGCGTTTGCTTTCGTCTGCGGAGATCTTCAGGCACGTCGGCGCGGTCCTGCCGCGCCGAATCAGCGCTGAGCCCCGAGCGGGGCGAGCCACTCGGCGTTTCGCGGCTCCGCCTGCCCAGATGAGAGGACCGGGAACGATGAACCAGCATTTTGCCTACGCGATCGACAACCGCTACCTGCCGGTGCTGGTGCCTTTCGGGTTCAGACGCACGAAGGACGGGGTCACGCTCACCGATGACTCGTTCCTGGCGACCTTCGGCTTCTTCAAACTCGCCACCCAGCTGACAAACATCACCGGGGCGCACATTACCCGGAACTACCGTTGGTGGACTGCGTTCGGTGTGCGCGGTTCAGGTGCTGATGACGGACTGACCTTCGGCACCAACCACGACGCTGGTGTCTGCATTCACTTTGCTGAGAAGGTGCCGTCGCCACTTCGCCGAAGCGGTCACTCGGCGCTCACCGTGACGGTAGCGGACTTGGGCGGGCTTGCCAGGGCCTTGGGCGGCGATCCTGCGGAACCATCCGCTGGCACCTCGACCTGAAGCGATTCCTGAGGTGACTGCCCGGCGCTGGCATGGAAAGCCAGGCCGGCGCCGAGAGCCTTGACCGGCGCTCGAACGCGCTGTTACTCTCGCGATGGTAACAAATCGTTCACATAGTGAACGCGGCGCAGGGAGGACGGCCGCTGCCATGGCTGGCTCCAGCAAAGTCATCATCACGTGCGCACTCACCGGCTCCGGCCACACCCCGTCGATGTCCCCGTACCTGCCCTACACGGTCGAGCAGGTGGTTGATCAGGGCGTCGCCGCCGCCGAGGCTGGCGCGGCCGTGCTGCACCTGCACGCCCGTGACCCCAAGGACGGCAGCCCCACCGCCGACCCGGCGGTCTTCGCCGAGTACGCGCGCGGCATCAAGCAGCGCAGCGACGTCGTGATCAGCATCTCGACCGGCGGCGGCACGGGCATGACCGTCGAGGAGCGGCTGCAGGGGGTGCTCAAGCTCAGGCCCGAGCTGTGCACGCTCAACCTCGGCACGATGAACTACGGCAGCTTCCCGATGATCGACCGGTACCAGGGCACGTTCCGGTTCGACTGGGAAGAGCCGTACCTGGAGAGCACCCGCGCCGAGCCGTTCGTCAGCACGTACGCCGACATCGAGTACATGCTCAAGGTCGTCGGGCCGGAGACCGGCACCAGGTTCGAGGCGGAGGCCTACGACACCTCGCACCTGTACACGCTGGCCTATTACCTGGATAAGGGGATGGTCGAGCCGCCGGTCTTCATCCAGACCATCTTCGGCACGATGGGCGGCATCGGGCCGGACGTCGACCACATCGTGCACATGAAGCGGACGGCGGACCGGCTGCTCGGTGACGCCTACCAGTGGTCCACCCTCGGGGCCGGGCGCTACCAGATGGGCATCGTGACCGCCGCCGCCATCATGGGCTCGCACGTCAGGGTCGGCCTGGAGGACAGCCTCTACCTCGGCAAGGGCCAGATCGCCGAGTCCAACGCCGACCAGGTCAGCAAGATCCGCGGCATCCTGGAGGCGCTGTCGCTCGAGATCGCGACCCCGGCCGAGGCGCGGCAGCTGCTCGGGCTCAAGGGCCTGGACAACGTCGGCTACTGACGGGCGGCGCCGCGGACTGACCATAGGAGGAACCGTGGCGGCTGCGGAACCGGGCCAGGTTAGCCGGGTAGGGATCGTCGGCGCCGGGGTGATCGGCGGCGGCTGGGCACTGCACTACCTGCGCATGGGTCTTGACGTCGACGTCT
>Ga0209693_10000351_pt1 | contig 18456 bp, 15 predicted proteins | sample HubBroMetageWRM3_FD_188345 | JGI IMG/M metagenome (GOLD analysis project Ga0209693, IMG submission 188345) | Warmed soil microbial communities from the Hubbard Brook experimental Forest, New Hampshire - Hubbard Brook CCASE Soil Metagenome WRM 3... | ecosystem: Environmental > Terrestrial > Soil... | reverse complement strand
ACGGTGCCCTGGGAGCGTTCGGGCGCGGCGAACAGGCTGGCCACCACGCGCCCGCCAGGTCGGGTGACGCGGGCTGCCTCGCGCAGCGCGTTTTGCGGGTCGCCCGCGAACTGGAACGCGTTGACGCCGGTCACCGCGTCGAACGTGGCGTCGCCGAACGGCAGGTATTCCATGTCGCCCTCGCGCAGGTCGGCGTCGGCGAGCCGGTTGCGGGCGATCTGGAGCAGGCCGGGGCTGATGTCCAGGCCTGCGGGGACCGCGCCGCGCTCTTCGGCCAGCAGGAGGGTGAGCCCGGAGCCGCAGCCCACGTCGAGCAGGCGGGTGCCCGGGCTTACCTCTGCCGCGTCGAGGACCGCCTCGAATAGTGGCTGGTTGTGCGCCTCAGCCAGGTCCGCCCAGGCCCGCGGGTCGGTGCCCCACAGGCGGCGCTGGACCTGCGCGGCGGCGCTGAGCCTGGGCATTCAGCCTCGCAGGGCGGCGAGGCGGGCGTGCATGCCGTCGATGACGTCGTTGTGCTGGTGCAGCTCGACCGGGTGAGCGAACAGGGGGCCGCCCTCGTGCCAGGCGACGTCGATGGGGCCCGAGCGGGCCGTGTTGATCAGGCGGCAGCCGAGCCGGGTCAGGCGGGCGCTTTCTTCTTTCACGTCGGGCACCACCCAGGACACGTGGCTGACCGCGCCCGGGGTTGGGTTGAGCGCCGCCGCCAGGCGGTCGTCGATCGCGTGGACCTGGTTGAGTTCGACGACGGCCGGCCCCCAGGCGGCGAAGGCGGCCGCGTGGTCGAACACGACGTCGTCGTAGGCCTGATCGCCGACGGTCAGCACGAATTCGGAGAAGGTGACGTGCTCGATGACGTGGAACGGGCCGACGCCGAGGTCGCGGCGCCACTGCTTCATCGCGGAGTCCAGGTCGCCGACCCAGTAGCCGATGTGGTGCAGGCTCGTCATCGTGGCTGGTCGCGGTCCTGGAGCGCACCGCCGCCGAACTGCCGGTCGTGGTCCATGGTCATGCGCATGAACGGGTAGACGTACTCGCGCATGCCCTGCTCGTAGGTACCGATGGCCTCGACGAGGGGTTTGTCGCCGACGGCCGACAGCTGGTCGAGCAGGTGCGCGGCGTCGCGCAGCGCGAGGTTCGCGCCCAGGCCGAGCGTGGGGAGCATGGCGTGGGCGGCGTCGCCGACCAGCGTGACCCGGGACGGTTCCCAGGGCGGGGCCGGCTCGAGGAACCCGAACGGGATCACGAAAATGGAGGCGAGATCGACGTTTTGGACTAGTGCGCGGGCAGCGGGATGCCAGCCCTCGATCGCATTGAGCATCGCGTCCCGCAGCATGGCCGGAGTGCTTGTGGTCCACTCGGACGCGAGCGGGATCACGGTGCCGGGCGGCACGCTGCAGCTGATCATGACGTAGTCGTCGACCGGCTCCAGGGTCAGGTCCGGGGCGATCGCGGCCGCCGCGTCCTGCGGGCGCTGGCGGGGCCGGTAGACGGCGATCAGCAGCCGCGAGCCCTTGCGATCCGCGGCGATGATCACGCCCTCGAACAGGTGGGGCGGCAGCTGGGCGGTCAGTTCCGGGGTGAGCGGCGTACGGCCGAAGACCCCGAGGCCTTGCACGCCCGTGTCGATGACCGTGGTGCCGGGGAGCTTTCGGGTGCGGACCGCCGAGCGGATGCCGTCGGCGCCGACCAGGACGTCACCCTCGGCCGTGGTGCCGTCGGCGAGCGTCACCGTTACGTGGTTCTTTGCTTCCGAATAGCCGATGACTGGTTTACCGGGATTGAAGGAGTCGCCCAGCCGGGCCCGCAGGATCGAGCGCAGCGTCCGTCGGTGCACGCCGGTATGCGGCCGGTCGCCGTCGTTGGGCGGCCCCAGGTGGGGCTGGGAACTGAGCTCGTTGAGCTGGTCGTCAAGGACGACCGACTCGCGCCGGTCGTAGGTCCGGCGGGAGGTCTGCGCGTATAGCTCGAACAGGTCGGCGGGCAGGCAGCGGCGCAGCGCCTCGCCGCCATCGGCGTTCATGTGCAGGTAGTAGCCGATCTTGCGGCTATCGTCGGCGTCGCGCTCGAAGACCTCGCAGGTGTGCCCGTCCTTGAGCAGGCCCTGGGCCAGGGCCAGGCCGGACAGGCCGCCCCCGGCGATGAGCACGTGCAGCTTGTCTCCGGCGGTCATGTGCCCTCCATCAGGCGTCCCGTTCATGATCGTGAACAGTTCGGGACAACTATTGACCGTTTCTGCTCACGATCATGGCGCACGCTCTTCAGCTGGTTGAGGAGTAGAGGTCGGTGGAGTACGGGGGGGTGGTGTGGGCGGCGGCCCAGGGGACGACGTGGTTGCGGAGGATGCCGACGCCCTGGATCTCGGCCTCGATGTTGTCGCCGGGCTGCAGGTAGAACTCGAACGGGTTGGGCTGGACCGCCGCGACGCCGGAGATGGTCCCGGTGGTGAGGATGTCCCCGGCCGAGTAGCCCTGCGCCGAGTGGTACGCGACCAGGTGCGGGATGGAGATGAGCATCTGGGCGGTGTTGCCGCGCTGGCGGACCTGGCCGTTGACCCGCAACTCCATGGCCAGCGCCTGCACGTCCGGCACCTCGTCCTTGGTCACGATCCACGGGCCGATCGGGCAGAAGGTGTCGATCGCCTTGGAGAAGGAAAACACGCCGGACTGCATCTCGCGGCGCTGGATGTCGCGGGCCGTGATGTCGTTGAAGACGGTGTACCCGGCGATGTAGTCCTCGGCCTCGTCGGGTCCGAAGAACTTGCCGGCCTGGCCGATGACGATCGCGAGCTCGAGCTCGTAGTCGAGTTCCTTGGTCAGGCCTTCGGGGTAGACGATGGCGTCATCCGGGCCGATGATCGCGTCGACGTTCTGGAAGAACACGATCCCCTTGTGCACCGGGTGCGACCAGTCGACGGCCTGCAGCTCCTCGTGATGGTCGGCGAAGTTGCCGGCGGTGTGGAAGAACTTCTTCGGCACGATCGGCGCCCGCAGCCGGACGTTGTTGAGCGGCAGGCGCTCCCCGGTCTCGCCGACCTGGCCGCCCCGCTCGAACCACTCGCGCGTCGAGGCACAGTCGAGCTCGACCACCGCCTCGTCCTCCAGGCGGCCCACCCGGTTGGCGTCGAAGGTGACCAGCTTCATGAGGTTGACTCGCTCTCGTTACACGAAAGTAGCTTTCGTCCATCATTGGGCGCTGACGGGCGCGGTGTCAAGCCGGGGCGGTGCCGTCTGGGGCGGTGCCGTCTGGGGCGGTGCCGTCTGGGGCGGTGCCGTCTGGGGCCGGGACCCGGAAGACCCTAAGCTGGAGGGCTAGGGTGGCGTAGTAGCCGACCAGGGTGAGCAGCTCGAACATCCCAGCCACGCCGATCTGACCGACCGCCTCGCGGTACTCGGCGTCGTCGAGGTCGCCCCGGCTTACCAGCGCGGCGACCGTGCGCGCGACCACGGCCTCGCGCCCGGGCAGCGCCTCGTGGCGGCCCTCCCGCACGGCGGCCAGCTCGGCCTCGTCCAGGCCGACCGAGCGGCCGACCGCCTCGTGGGCGTACCACTCGAAGGCGGACCGCCAGTGCGCGGCGACCACCAGGATCGCGATCTCCCGGCACCGGTCGTCGAGCCCGGTGTCGTAGCGCACCGAGGAGCCGAGCGCCTGCAGCGCCGACCCCAGCCGTGGCTGCAGCAGGAAGGCGTTGAACGGGCCTTCGAGGCGCCCCTGCGAGTCGGCCAGCCGGAACAGCTGCGGGCCCTGGGCGCGGCGGCCCCCGGCGATCGCGTCGTAAAGCGACCGCTGGTCGTCGTCCAGCGCCGAGGGCTCGAGCCTGGGGATGCGCGGGCCGACGGTCACAGGGCCCCGGCGCTGGTGTCGGACAGCAGGCCCGAGATCTCGGCGCAGGTGGCCAGCACATCGGGCCGCAGCTCACGGATGATCCGCTGGGTGGACCAGTCCCGGGCCTGGACGGCGACGTTGACGCCGGCCACCACCCGGCCGTCCGGACTGGTGATCGGGCCGGCGACCGACCGGAGCCCGTAGGCCAGCTCCTCGTCCTGCATGGCCCAGCCCTGGTCGCGGATGGTGCGGAGCTCCTGGCGCAGCTCGGCCAGCGAGACCTTGGCGTTGGGCCCGGAGTTGGCCGAGAACGAGGCGTCGGTGATGCGCGCGGCCAGGTCGGTCTCGTCGAGGTAGGCGAGCAGCAGCTTGCCGATCGAGGTGTGCACGGCGGGCAGCGTGGAGCCGACCTGGATGTTCGCGGTCACCAGGTCGGAATTGCGCAGCCGGATGAGGTACAGGACGCGGTCGCCGCTGAGCACGGCCAGGTTCACCGTCTCCCCGGTGCGCTCGCCGAGCTCGGTCAGCCTGGGCGTGGCGATGGCGACCAGGTCCAGGCTGCGCAGCGCGGCGGTGCCCAGGGTCAGCGTGCGCACGCCGGGCCGGTAGTCGCCGTTGGGCAGGTGGTCCAGGTAGCCCTCGGAGGCCAGCGTCATCACCACCCGGTAGACGGTCGGCATGGGCAGCCCCGCGGCGGTGGCCAGGTCGCTGACCCGCCAGGTCGGACGCTGCTCGTTGAACAGCGACAAGATGCGCAAGCCCTTAGCCAGGGCCTCGACGCGATACTCCGGGCGTTCACCAGGCTCCGTCGCCGTCGTCGCCGTCGTCGCCGCGGAGGCGGGACGGAGCGCCGTGGATGAGGAGCTGGCGGTGCGGCGAGGCATAGATGGCCTTCCTCCCCTGATGGTGGGATCCGCCCCTCAGCCTACGGGGGCGGTGTACGTTCCCCGGCCCTGGACAGCCGGACAGCAGGTCGGCTACGGTATTCAGAAAGCGACTTTCATAATACGAGAATTCCGAGGCGAAGGATAGCCCCATGCAGGACTGGCTCACGCTCGACCGACGGCCGACGCTGGTTTTCGGAGCCGGCGGGCTCGGCGGAGCCAGCGCGCTGAGCCTGGCCGCGCAGGGCGCGCAGGTGGTGCTGGTCGACGTGAACGAGGAGAACCTGGACACGGTCGTGCGCGCGGCGAAGGAGGCCGGCCGCGAGGTCAAGCCGCTGGTCGCCGACCTGCGGACGGCCGAGGCCTGCCGGACGGCCGTCCGCGAGGCGGTCGGCCTGGTGGGCACGCCGCAGGTCTTCCTGCACGCGATCGGGCGCAACGTGCGCAAGCCGGTCCTGGACCTGGCCGACGGCGACTGGCAGGAGACCCTCAGCCTCAACCTGTCCTCGGCGTTCTGGCTCGGCCAGGCGGTCGGGCGGCTGATGGTCGAGCAGCGGTACGGCCGCATGGTATTCGTGTCGTCGGTCTCGGGGCTGCTCGCTCATCCGCACCACGCGCCCTACGCGGCGACCAAGGGCGGGATGAACCAGATGCTCCGGGTCATGGCGCGCGAGTGGGCGCGGCACGGCGTCACGGTCAACGCCGTCGCGCCCGGCTACATCGAGACCGACCTGACCAAGGACTACCTCGACAAGGACAACCACCGGGAGAACCTGGAATCGCTCGTCCCGGCGGAGCGGCTCGGCCATCCGGAGGAGGTGGCCGACGCGGTCACGTTCCTCGCCTCAGACCGGGCCCGCTTCATCACCGGCCAGGTCCTGTACGTGGACGGCGGCCGCGTGCTGGTTTGATCGTTTTATTTGCCTACCGGAAGGAACACCTCGTGCCTGTCGCTCCCGTTCCCGTACCGCAGCGCTTGCAGGGCCGGTCGGTGGTCGTCACCGGCGCCGGCACCGGCTTCGGCGCCGAGATCGCGGTCCGTGCCGCCCAGGAGGGGGCCCGCGCGGTCGGCGTCCACTACCGCAGCTCTGTCGAAGGGGCCAAGCGGACGGCCGACCGGGTCACGGCGGCGGGCAGCACGCCGGTGCTGTTGCAGGCCGACATCGTGGACTGGGAGCAGATCAAGGCCATGGCCGACGCCGCCTTCGAGCGCCTCGACGGCGTGGACGTGCTGGTGAACAACGTCGGAGACGTGGCGCGTGAGCAGATGTCCTGGCGAGATATCACCGAGGAGTCCATCGATCACGTCCTGGCCGTCGACATCAAGGGCACGATGCTGTGCGTCCATGAGTTCGGCGCGCGGATGCTGGATCAGGGTCACGGCAGCATCGTGAACATCGGCTCGACCGTCATCGTCCGGGGCAGTGCGCGGGCGCCGCAGTACGCTGCGGCGAAGTACGGGATCCTGGGCGTCACGAAGTCGTACGCGCACGCGTTCGCGCCGACGGTCCGGGTCAACGTGTTCGCCCCGGGATTCATCGAGACCGAGGCCACCCTGGGCCGCAAGGACTGGCAGTCCGGCCGGGGCGACCAGCTGCGCTCGCTGACCCCGATGGGCCGCATCCCGGGGCCGGCCGAGCTCGCGGGCACGGCGCTGTTCCTGGCGACTGACGACGCCTCGCACATGACCGGCGGGTACATGGTGGCGGACGGCGGCTACAACATGGTCGGAGCCTGACCATGGCCGGTGCGCACCCTCGTGATCTGGGGCTGGCCGAGGCGCGCGCGCTGGTGCAGCGCGCGGTGGACAAGGCCGAGCAGCTGGGGCTGCGCGGCGCGGTCGCGGTGGTCGGGGCGAGCGGGACGCTGATCACGGCGTCCCGGATGGACGCCGGCGGGCCGGGAGGGATGGCCCGGGCCCGGTCGAAGGCCTGGATCTCCGCCACCCAGCAGATCCCCAGCGCCGAGCACCTGCACCGGATGACGATGATCGCCCCGCCGGTCGCCACCGGGTTTGCCCAGGCGTCACCGGAGGCGCTGTTCCCCGGTGCGGGCGGGATGCCGCTCAGCGCCGGCGGCGTGGTCGTGGCCGGCATCGCGGCCTCGGGCGCGACCGTGAGCCCGTTCTTCCCGGCCGACGTCGACCCGCGCGTGCTCAGCGTCGACGGCAGGCCGGCCAACCCCGAGGACCTGCTGATCGCCTATGCGCTCGGGCTGCCGTACACCAGCCAGCACGGCGATGACGGCAAGCGCTGGGAGCAGCGCTTCGGCGACCTGGACGTCGACCCGGCCGACAGCCGGGGTCTGGCCCCCGCTCCCCCGGCGGCGCGCCAGGCCGAGCTGGACTGGGCCAGGGCGCTGTGCGACGCGGTGATGGACGCGGCCGCGCGTCGCGGGGTGCGCGTGGCGGTGGCCGTGGTGGACCGCGGCGGTGATCCGATCCAGCAGGACCTCATGGACGACGCCGCGGCCGGCGGGGTGGCCGTGGCACAGGCGGTGGCGGGCGGCGCGGCCCTGTTCGGCGGCGACAGCGGCGATCTCGGGGCCCGGTTCGGCTCGGCGCAGGCCGTCGCGGCGCTCGCGGCGCTCGTGGTGCCGCCGGTGCTGGGCGTTCCCGGCGGCCTGCCGGTCCGCGACGCCGGGCACGTAGTGGCCGGCCTAGGCGTCGGCGGCGAGGATCCTGCGGTCTGCGCGGACATCGCGCGAACCGCGCTGGCGGCCTCGTGACCGGCGACGTCGGCCCGGGGACCGGTGGCACCGACCTGGGGACCGGTGGCGCCGGGCCGGTCCGCGTGGCGGTCATCGGCTGCGGCGCGATCGGCAGCCTGTACGCGGCGCACCTGGCCCGGGTGCCCGGCGTCGAGGTGTGGGCGGTCGACCCCTGGGCCGAGCACGTGACCGCGATGCAATCGCGGGGCCTGCGGGTCACCGGACTGGCCGACTTCGTGGCGCCGGTCCACGCCAGGACCGACGGCCGTGACCTGCCGGCCTGCGACTTCGGCCTGGTCGCGACCAAGTCGCGGCAGACCCGGGCGGCCGTCGAGGGCGCGCGGGCGGCCCTGGCCAGCGCCTCGGTGGTCAGCCTGCAGAACGGGCTGGGCAACGAAGAGGTCATCGCCGAGTTCGTGCCGTGGGTCATCCGCGGGAGCATCATCACGGCCGGCGCGGTCCTGGCGCCCGGCATCGTCCGGTACGACGCCCAGGGAGACTCGTGGTTCGGGCCGTTCGAGCCCCGGCCGGCGCCGATGCGCGCGGTCGAGCAACTGGCCCGGCTGCTCGGCGCGGGCGGGCTGCGCACGCACGCGCTGCAGGATGCCCGGGGACCGCAGTGGACAAAAGTAATTTTCAACTCCGCCACGAGCCCCCTCGCCGCGCTGACCGGGCTCTCGGTGGGCCGCGTCTGCACCGACGCCGGCCTACGCCAGCAAGTCGATGAGCTGGTCGCGGAGGCGCTGGCGGTGTGCGAGCGGGCCGGGATCGTCCTGGCCCGTCCGCCGGCCGACGCGGTGCAAGAGGCCATCGCGGAGGCGTACGACCACAAGCCGAGCATGCTGCAGGACGTCCTGGCGCGGCGGGCGACCGAGATCGACGTACTGAACGGCGGCATCGCCGCCGAAGGGCGCCGGGCCGGCGTTGCCACGCCGCGGCACGACTGCATGGTGGCGCTGGTCAAGGGCCTGGAGAAGTCCTGGTCGGAGTAGCCGCGGCGGGCTTGGGCGACACCCGCTGGCGCGGCCAATTCGTGACCTGGCAAGGGTGGACAACCGCCCTCTCATCCCGTAACGTAATCGAAATGAAAATAACTTTCACTGTATGAAAGTTAGGGAGGGCCATGACCGCACCGACCACCCGCCCGCCGCTGCTTGACGTCGCCGGGCTGCGTGTCACCTACGGCGGGGTCGTGGCCGTCTCCGATGTCGGCCTGCAGGTCACCGAGGGCACCATCTACGGGCTGATCGGTCCCAACGGCGCGGGCAAGACCTCGATGGTCGACGCCCTGACCGGATACACCAGGCCTGCCGCCGGACGGATCGTGTTCGACGGCCGGGACATCGGAGCCTTGCGTCCCTACCGGCGAGCGCGCCTGGGCCTGGCCCGTACGTTCCAGTCGGTGGAGCTGTTCGACGACCTCACCGTGGACGAGAACCTGCTCGTGGCCAGCGAGCGGGTGACGGTCGGCTCGGCGCTGCGCGACCTGTTCCTGCCGCACCGGCCCCCGGACCGGACCGGCGTCGACTGGGCCATCTCGGTCTGCGGCCTGGAGGACGTCGTCGACCGGTACCCGTCGCAGATCTCCCTGGGCAAGCGCAAGCTGGTGGGCATCGGCCGGGCGCTGGCCCGCCAGCCGCGGCTGGTCATGCTCGACGAGCCCGCGGCGGGCCTTGACACCGACGAGAGCAGTGAGCTGGGACGCCGGCTGCGGTCTCTGCCCAAAGAGCACGGTGTGACCGTCTTCCTCATCGACCACGACATGGGCCTGGTCCTGAGCGTGTGCGATCAGCTCATGGTGCTGGACTTCGGACGTCAGATCGCGGCCGGATCCCCGGCGGAGATCCGCGACGACCAGCGCGTGATTGAGGCCTATCTCGGAGGACACCATGCAGGCACCAGCCAGTAGCGCGAACGCGTCCGGCCACGCCCTCGCGGTGCGGGACCTGTCCGCCGGCTACCGGGGCGTCCCGGTGGTCCGCGAGCTGAACCTGGAGGTCCGGCCGGGAGAGGTGGTGGCCCTGCTCGGCCCGAACGGCGCCGGGAAGACCACCACCCTGGAGACCATCGCCGGACTCAACCGGCCGATCTCGGGCACGGTCGAGCTCTCCGGTGAGAACATCGGCGGCAAGCCGGCCTACGTGCTGGCCCGCCGGAGCCTCGCGCTCGTACCCGAGGGCCGCGCCCTGTTCCCCGGGCTCACCGTCCGCGAGCACCTCCGGCTGGCGGGCGGTGGTCGGAGGCAGCGGGCCGGCCACGAGGAGGAGCTGCTGGAGACGCTCCCCGAGCTGCGCAAGTGCCTGGGCCGCAAGGCCGGCCTGCTGTCCGGCGGTGAGCAGCAGATGCTGGCCGTCGGGCGCGCCCTGGTGACCCGGCCGCGGCTGCTCCTGGTCGACGAGATGAGCCTCGGGCTGGCGCCGGTGATCGTCGAGCGGCTGCTCCCGATCCTGCGCCGGGCGGCCGACGAACTGGGCAGCAGCGTGCTGTTCGTCGAGCAGCACGTCGCGCTGGCGCTGGAGATCTCCGACCGCGCGTACGTCCTGACCCACGGCCGGATCAGGCTCGAGGGCCCCGCCGCCGAGCTCCGCGAACGGCGTGAGCTGCTCGCTGCCAGTTACCTCGGGGAGACGGCCGCCTAAGCGGGGGTGACTTTTCGGGTCCATCCGTACGACAGATCCATACCATCACCGAAAGAAGCACAGGATGAAACGTCTTAGATGGTTCAGCGTGACGGCCGCCGCCGTGCTCGCGCTGACCGCGGCGGGTTGCAGCTCGAGCAGCTCGAGCAGCTCCACCACGCCGTCGTCGGGCAGCACGACGGCCGCGGCCAGCAGTTCGGTGTTCGGCACCCCCAAGAAGGCGACCGGCTCGCCGTACGTCTTCGGGATGATCAACGACGAGACCGGCGCGGTCACCTTCCCCGAGGCACGTCAGGGGTCGATCGCCGCCGTCGACTACGTCAACAACTACCTCAACGGCATCAACGGGCACCCGATCGTTATCGACAGTTGCACCGGCGACGGCACCCCGGCCACCGCCGCGCGGTGCGCCAACCAGCTGGTGGCCGCGCACCCGCTCGCGATTCTCGGCGCGGCCGACGTCGGCGCGCCCGCCTCGATCCCGATCTACCAGCACGCCGACCTGGCCTACCTGGGCGGCATCCCCTTCACCCCGGTCCCGGAGACCGCGTCGAACTCCATCCAGTTCTGGTCGGTCAGCGTCGGTGACAACGCGGCGGCCGCCGTGTACGCGGGCAAGACGCTGGGCGTCAAGAGCGTCGCGCTGATCTACTTCAACAACGCCCAGGGCGAGCAGATCGTGCCCCAGATCACGCCGGTGTTCAAGGCCGCCGGGGTAACGACAGTCAAGGACATCCCCCTGTCGCCGACGTCGCCGGACCCAAGCCCGCAGGCGGCTCTGGTCGAGAGCAGCGGCGCCCAGCTCGCCTACGTTGACGTCCCGAACGGCTGCGGCAACGTGCTGAAGGCGCTGAAGTCCGTCGGCTACACCGGCAAGATCATGGGCATCGACCCGTGCGGCGCGCCGCCGGTGATCGCTGCCGCCGCCGGCGGAGCCAACGGCATGTACATCGCCTCGCCGTTCATGCTGCAGAGCGGAAGCAGCCAGCAGGCGCAGCTATTCCAGGCGGCGATGAAGAAGTGGGCCGCGCCCGGCACGCTGATCGACTCGATCTCCACCGGCGGCTTCGCCACCGTGATGAACGTCCAGCAGGTGCTGAGCGCCATCTCCGGTACGCCGACGACGGCGACCATCCTGGCCGCGTTCAAATCGGGCACGCACCAGAACTTCCTGTCGCACCCGTATACGTGCAACGGGCAGGCGCTGAAGGGCGCACCCGCGATCTGCAACGACTACTACCTGATGAACCAGATCCAGAACGGGGTGCTCACCCAGCCGGATCCGACCTGGGTCACCTCGGCGGGCTACTTCCCGGGCATCAACGGCTGATGACCGCGGCCGGGTCCGCCCGTCCCGCGGGCGGACCCGGGCGCACCGCCGCGCATACCGACGAGACATAAACGAGACACCATGTCCAGCTACATCCTCTTCCTGATCCTCGGCCTCAGCGCTGGCGCGACCTACGCCATCCTCGGCCAGGGACTCGTCCTCAAGTACCGCAGCGCTGGCGTGGTCGACTTTGCGCACGGCGCGGTGGCGATGTTCATCGCCTACGTCTTCATCAACCTGCGCAGCTTCGGGGAGCTCGAGCTGCCGGTGGTGCTGATCCCGCACCAGATCTCGCTGAACGGCGGAGCCGGGCTCAACACGGGGCTCGCAATCGTCATCTCGCTGGTGTACGCGGCGATCCTCGGCCTGGTGTTGTACCTCATCGTGTACCGGCCGCTGCGGAGCGCCTCGCCGCTCACCCGCGTCTGCGCGTCGGTCGGCGTCATGCTCGCCCTGGAGGCGATCGCGGTCCTCAACTACAGCACCGAACCGGTCGCCACCAACCCGATCTTCCCCAGTTCGCCGCTGACGATCGCGAAGATTACATTCCCGGAAGACGGCCTGTTCTTTGCCGGCGTGGTCGTCGTCATCTCGCTCGTGCTCGCGCTGGCCTACCGTTTCTCCAGGTTTGGCCTGGCTACCCGGGCTGGCGCCGAGAACGACCGGGGGGCGGCGCTGACTGGCATCTCCGCCAACGTCATCGCGGGCCAGAACTGGGTGATCGCCACGGTCCTGGCGGGCGTGGCCGGCATCCTGATCGCCCCAGTGGCCAGCCTCGATCCGACCTCCTACACCTTGTTCATCGTGCCGGCCCTGGCCGCCGCGCTGGTCGGCCGGTTCCAGTCGTTCTGGATCACCGCGCTGGCCGGGCTACTGATCGGCTGCGCGCAGTCCGAGCTCGCAAAGCTCATCACCGTCTGGACCTGGCTGCCCCAGCAGGGCCTAGGGGATGCGCTCCCGTTCGTGGTCATCATCATCGTGATGACGGTCCGCTCGCGCTCCGTGCTCGCCCGCGGCGGCGAGACGGCCGAGCGCAACCCCTCGGTCGGCCGCCCGCACGCGCCGCTACGCACCGCCGCGATCTGTTTCGTGGCCGGGGTGCTGCTGATGCTGGTGCTCAACAGTGTCCTGAGGTTCGCGTTCATATCGTCGCTGACCGTCACGTGCATCGCCCTGTCGGTGGTGGTACTGACCGGTTACGTCGGCCAGGTGTCGCTGGCGCAGATGTCGCTGGCCGGGATCGGCGGCTTCACGCTCGGGCACATCTCCGCCGACTGGCACGTCGGCTTCCCGTGGTCGCTGATCCTGGCCGGCCTGTGCGCGGTGCCCGTGGGGCTGGTCATCGGCCTGCCGGCCCTGCGGATGCGCGGCGTGAACCTGGCCGTGGTGACGCTCGGGTTCGCCGCGGCCATGGACGCCGTCGTGTTCACCAGCCTGTCCTTCACCGGCGGCACAGGCGGCCTGCCCATCCCGGCCCCGCGCCTGCCCGGCCTGAACCTGGGGATCACCCAAGGCAAGGCGTATCCCACCTTGATCTTCGGCGTGCTGGTGCTGCTCGTCGTGATCTTGCTCGGGCTGCTCGTGGCCCGACTGCGGCGCGGTCCGGCCGGGCGCATGCTGCTGGCCATCCGCTCCAACGAGCGCGCGGCCGGGTCGGTCGGGATCAACGTCGCGCAGGCCAAGCTGATGGCGTTCGGGCTCGCCGCGTTCATCGCGGGCGTCGGCGGCGCGCTGACCGGCTACATGCAGGGGGAGCTGACACCCGACAGCTTCGCCGCGTTCACCTCGATCGGCCTGCTGGCCATCGTGTTCGTGGCCGGCGTCGGGCGCATCGCCGGGGCGGTTGTGGCCGGCATCCTGTTCTCTGCCGCGGGCCTGTTCGTGACGTTCCTCAACCTGCACCTCAACGTGGGCAAGTACCAGGCCATCGTGGCCGGCGTGGCGCTGGTGCTGACCGCCGTCCAGAACCCGGACGGCATCACGGGCACCGCGACCGGCAAGGGCCCGGCCGTGGCGCTGGCCAAGCTCCGCGACCGGGCCGCGGGGGAGTACGCCAAGCGGTTCGCGGGCCGGATGCGGAGCGCGGAGCCCGGGGTGCCCGTCCCGGGTCCCGCCATCGAAACGGACGAGCGCAGCGCGGAATCAGACCGCCTTCCGCGCACAACGTCTGGGCCGTGATCGCGCCAGCCGTGCCCGTGGTGCGGGCGGAGATCATCGGAGGGGACGCTCGGGGCCGCGGGCAGGAGCCGGCCCTGTGCTGGTGGCTGCCGGACGGGGCGTCGGTCCAGCACGCCTACCGGCTGCGCACCGACGACGGCTTCGACACCGGCCGGGTGGACAGCGAGACCCAGTTGTTCGTCCGGGTGCCCGTCTTCGACCGGTCCCGCCGCTCGGCCGGGGCGCACGTCAAGGTGTGGACCGACCTGGGCGAGAGCGAGTGGAGCGAGCCGGTCCGGCTCGAGGCCGACCTGCTGTCGGACGCGGACTGGTCGGTCCGGTGGATCGGCGTGGCGGAGGGCCACCGGCCCGCAATAGGGCTCCGGCCCGCGTACTGGCTCAGGACGACCTTCGCTACTCCCCCGGCCAGTCAGGCCCGGCTGTACATCACGGCCCTCGGCCTGTACGAGGCGTTCCTGGACGGCCGGCGTGTCGGCGACGTCGAACTGGCCCCCGGCTACACCCAGTACCGGGCGCGGGTCCAGTACCAGGCCTACGACGTCACGCCGCTGATGCCGCCGGGAAGGCACGTGCTCGCGGTGCTGGTCGCCGACGGGTGGTACCGCGGCCAGGTCGGGCTGCCGCGCGCCGCGGATCAGTACGGCCAGGACCTGGCCCTGCGCGCGCAACTCGAGGTGCGGACCGGGCCCGGCTGGCAGGTGGTGGCGGGCAGCGGCCCGGGCTGGCGCGTGGCGCCGTCCCACATCACCGCGGCCGACCTCATCGGCGGCCAGCGGGAGAACCACCGCAGGCTCCAGGCGGGGGTGCACGATGCGTCGTTCGACGACCGGACGTGGGACGACGCCGTCGCGCGGGACGTCGGCGTCGTGATCGTCCGCTCGGTCGCGCCGCCGGTCCGGCGGGTCCAGGAAATCCGGCCGGTGGCCGTGCGGCCGGTGCGCGATGGGCGTGCCTTCGTGGTGGACTTCGGGCAGAACTTCAGCGGGTGGGTGCGGCTGACCGCCCCCGGGCCCGCAGGGCACCGGATCGCGCTGTCGCACGGCGAGTGGCTGGACCGCGACGGGGACCTGACCACGGCGCATCTCGACGTCGACCTGCCGGTCGTCCCCGAGCCGCTGCCGCTGGGCCAGGTCGACGAGGTCATACCAGGTTCGGGCGGGGAGGTGTTCGAGCCGCGGTTCACCACGCACGGCTTCCGGTACGTGCGGGTCGAGGGCCATCCCGGGCCGCTGGGCACCGGCGACGTCACCGGTGTGGTCGTGCACTCGGATCTGCGCCGGCTCGGCTGGTTCAGCTGCAGCGACGACCGGGTCAACCGGCTGCACGAGGCGGTGGTCTGGTCGCTGCGGTCGAACATCTGCGACGTCCCGACCGACTGCCCGCAACGCGAGCGCGCGGGCTGGACCGGAGACTGGCAGGTGTTCGCGCCGACGGCCGCGTACCTGTACGACGTCCTGGCTTTCACCCGCAAGTGGCTGGGTGACGTGGTGCTGGACCAGCGGGCCGACGGCTGCGTGGCCAACATGTCGCCGTGCCCGCCCGCCGAGGGCTTCGAGGGGCCGCTTGGCGGGCTGCACGGCTCCGCGGGCTGGGGCGACGTCGTGGTCTCCGCGCCCTGGGACCTGTACCAGGCGTACGGCGACACGTCGCTGCTGCGCGAGATGTGGGACGCGATGACGGCCTGGGTCCGGTTCGCGGCGGCCGCGGCCGCGAGCGGCCGGCATCCCGGCCGCGCCGCGGCGCGGCCGGACCCCGCCCCGCACGAGCAGTACCTGTGGGATACCGGCTTCCACTGGGGCGAGTGGCTGGAGCCAGGGGTGGTGATCACCGACTTCCCCGCGTTCATGCGGGCGGACAAGTCCGAGGTGGCCACGGCCTACCTGTACCGCTCGGCGGCGACCGTGGCCCGGGTGGCGGAGGTGCTGGGGCTGCCCGAGGAGCAGCGACGCCCCTACCGGGCCATCGCGGAGGGGGCAATGCAGGCGTGGCGGCGGGAGTTCGTCCGGGAGGACGGGACGCTCGCCTCGGCGACTCAGGCTTCACACGTGCGGGCGCTGGCGTTCGGGCTGGTGCCCGCCGAGCTCCGGGCGGCGGTCGCCGGGCGGCTGGCCGAACTGATCGAAGAGGCCGGCGGCCACCTCGCGACCGGTTTCCTGTCCACGGGCTATCTGCTGCCCGTGCTGGCCGACACCGGGCACCTGCGCCTGGCGTACGAGCTGCTGCGGCAGGACACGGCGCCGTCCTGGCTCACGATGGTGGACCGGGGCGCGACCACCATCTGGGAGGACTGGGAGGGGGTGGACTCCGGCGGTGTCCCTCATGGGTCGCTGAACCACTACAGCAAGGGCACGGTGGCCACGTTCCTGCACCGCTACGTCGCCGGGTTGCGCCCGGCGGAGCCGGGCTACCGTGCCTTCGAGGTACGCCCGCGGCCGGGTGGCGGGATCACCTGGGCGAGCGCTCGTCACGATGGTCCGTTCGGCCAAATTGACGTGACCTGGCGTGTTGACGGCGGATCGATGGAGCTGGACGTGCTGGTGCCGGGGGGTACGACGGCTACGGTGGTCATGCCTGGCGCGGACCCGCATGACGTCGGGCCGGGCCGGCACCGCTGGACGGGGGCCGCGCCTACCGGCTGACGGCCCCTGCTGGCCGCACGGTCGGGTCGTACGCCTCGAAGGCGCGGGCGCGCTCGTCGATCTGGTCGCGTAGCGGGTGGTGGCGCGCGGCGGTGTCCTGGATCTCGGCGGCGTGGGCCCGCTTCTCGTCCATGGAGATGACCGAGCGGGAAAGGTCCGTCCAGGTCACCTGGAGGTCCGGGGCCAGCCGTCCCCGCGCGCCGCAGGTGGCGCATTCGACGTCCGCGCCGCGCAGGACCACGACGTCGAGGTGGCACATCGGGCACAACCCGGGCGGGCCCAGGTAACGCGCCTGGTCGAAGGGCACCCCGAGCTGGCTGGCGACGTTGCGCCCGAGCACGCCGGCCCGGTCGAGCGCCGCGGTGTCCAGGACCACCGAGCGCGGCGTGCCGGCGCCCTCGAACTGCACCTGGTCGACGACGGCGACGTGCATCGAGAACGTGGCGGTATGCATGATCGGCAGCGCCAGCGTCTTCCATTGCGAGGTCAGCGAGCCGCCCACGGCGAGGAAGCCGGCCACCCGGGGCTTGAGCACCCGCTCGTCGACGCGGAACGGGACGGCCGGCTCCCGGCCCTGCCTGCGCAGCGCGAGCAGTCCGTCGATGATCGCGGCGTCGGCGTTCGGGCCGAGCAGCCGGTCGATGAACAGCTTGAGCCGCGCGGCCACCGTCCGGCTGATGATCGGGGTGCTCACGATCAGCCCGTCGCATTCGACCAGCCGGTCCCATAGCCACCAGCCATCGTCCGGTTCGGCGGTTTCCGCGGCGCCGCTCGGCAGGCGGAGCTCGTCGAGCCGGACGAGCTCGACCATCGCGCCCTGATCCTCGGCGGCCCGCAGCGCCGCCTTGAGCAGGATCTCCGCGCTGCCGCGCGGCTGTCCGCAGCCCAGCCCGAGCATCCGCCGGCCCGTGCCCCTCGTCGTCATCACGATGCCTCCCGGTGGCTTGTGAACCATCCTCTCACTGTGAGAGAGTAACTTCCATAGAGTGAAGATATCTTACCGGGATCGAAGGAGCCGGGCATGGGTCGGCTGGACGGCAAGCGGGCGCTCATCTCGGGTACCGGCGGCGGGATCGGGCGGGCGGCCGCGTTGGCGTGCGCGCGGGAGGGCGCCCACGTGGTGGGTTGCGACCTGAACCCGCAGACCTCAGCCGAGACCGTCGAGCTGGCCCGGGCCGAGGGCGGGCGGATGGACGCCATCGCACCGGTCGACCTGGCCACCGAGGAGGGGGCCGGGCGCTGGGTGCAGGAGGCCGTGACCCTGACGGGCGGGATCGACGTCCTGGTCAACAACGCGTCGGCAATCCGGTTCGGCCCCATCGACGCGCTCTCGTTCGCCGACTGGTCGTTCACCATCCGGCACGAGCTGGACATCGTCTTCCTGGTCACCCGGGCCGCCTGGCCGCACCTGGTGGCGGGCGGTGGCGGGTCGATCGTCAACGTCGCCTCGATCACCGCCTCGCGTGGCGCGTTCTTCATGCCGCAGAATGCGCACGGCGCGGCCAAGGGCGGCGTTCTGGCGCTGACCTACCAACTGGTCGTGGAGGGCGGCCCGCACGGCATCCGGGTCAACGCGGTCAGCCCGGCGATGACCGAGACGCCGCATACGGCCCCGCTGCTGGCCGACCCCGACGGGCCGGCGGCGAGCATTGCCGCCCGCGTGCCGCTGGGCCGGTGGGGGCAGCCGGAGGACGTGGCCCACGCGATCGTGTTCCTGAGCTCGGACGAGGCGCGCCACGTGAGCGGCGCGAACATTCCCGTGGACGGCGGAGCGGCGGTGGTGGGGTGACGGCCACGCTCCGCGGCCGCCTGCTCCGGTACGGCGAGCCGGGGTACGAGCAGGCTCGCACCGGCCGCATCTTCAACGCGCGCCGGCCGGACCGGTTCCCCGCCGCGGTGCTGCTGGCGGCGGACGAGGGCGACGTGGTCGCCGGGGTCCGGCTGGCCGCCGAGCGCGGGTGGCCGGTCAGCGTGCGCTCCGGCGGGCACTCGTGGGCGGCGTGGAGCCTGCGCGACGAGGCCCTGCTGATCGACCTGGGCGGCCTGCGCGGCCTGGCGTACGACCCGGCCACCGGGGTGGCGTCGGCGCGGCCGGCCGTCCAGGGCGGGCTGGAGCTCGCGCCGTTCCTGGCCGAGCGGGGCCGCGCCTTCCCCGGAGGTCACTGCGCGTCGGTCGGCCTAGGCGGCTATCTGCTGCAGGGCGGCCAGGGCTGGGACGGACGGGCGCGCGGCTGGGCCTGCCAGAGCGTGATCGG
>Ga0209693_10000349_pt1 | contig 18479 bp, 12 predicted proteins | sample HubBroMetageWRM3_FD_188345 | JGI IMG/M metagenome (GOLD analysis project Ga0209693, IMG submission 188345) | Warmed soil microbial communities from the Hubbard Brook experimental Forest, New Hampshire - Hubbard Brook CCASE Soil Metagenome WRM 3... | ecosystem: Environmental > Terrestrial > Soil... | reverse complement strand
GAAGCTGGGCAGCACCGACGGGAGCCCGACCTCCGGGCTCAGGAACCGGACCGACCCGGCGGCGAAGCTGCCCGAGTCCTCGAAGTCCGCGTCGTCCTGGTCGTTCACCGTCGCTCCTCCCTCATCGTGGCTACGACGCCGTTGCCTCGTGGTGCACGCGTCGTGCCATTCATGCGCGTCGGCAGCGCGCGCGGTTGCCTGCCCATAGCCGGCGCGAAGCCGGTCGTCACGTCGTCAGGCTCCGGGTTCGCGACCATGATCCCCACGACGTTGCCGCCCGCGTCGGCGGCCGAGGCGGCGACGCGGGCGAGCTGCTCGGGCGTCGCCACGCGCGGCGAGACCGCGAGCACCGTCGCATGCGCGCGCACCGCTTCTGAGACCAGGGGCGCCGCGTCGTCGACGGTCGTCACGATCACGGTCAGCGCTGCACCGGGAAGCCCGCCCTGGAGGTCGGCGTCGGAGGCGGCGATGACCCGCAGGGTGTTCGCCTGGGCTGTCGACGCTGGCGACCAGGCGGCGGCCGCCGCGCGCAGCGTGGTGTTCGCCTCCCCTGGCGCCTGCGCGCACACGATCAGCGCCGTCGGGATGCCGAGCGACGACGCGAAGACCGCAAGCTGGGGACCGATCGCGAGCGCGGCGGGGTCGGCGGCTGACGAGACCACGGCGATCGCCGTCCGGCCGGCGCCGCCAGCGCCGTTCCCCGACCCGGCAATCTGGCCAGCGCCGGCGCCGCCACTGGCCGACCGCAGCCGCGCCAGCGCGGTGCGCAGCGTCCACGCCTGCACCGCGTCCGGCTGGTAATCCGCGAGCAGCCGTAGCCAGGCCTGGGCGTCGCCCGGCTGGTCCGCCTCCACCGCGGCCAGCACCGGGACCCCGATTGAGTTCGCGATCTCGTCACGGGTGCGCAGCCGCCGGTCGCCCCGGTCCTTCCTGAGCGCCACGATGAACCCGATGAGCAACCCCGCCACTAGGCCGATGGGGCCGTACAGGATGAACTGCTTGACCGCCCCGCCGCTGGTGGCCGTGCTGGCTGGCACGAAGACCCGTCCGGCTACCGCACCGACCGGGCTGTTGGCGGATCCGATGAAGGAAAGGAAGCTGGCCGCGACCGCGTTGGCGTCGTCCTCGGCCTCGGAGGCTGTCTTGTCCGTCGCATTGACCGAGATCACGTTGCCCGTCGCATCGGTGGCGGTGATCCCCTGGTGCAGGGCGGTCAGGGTCATCCCGTGGCCGATCTTGGGCAGGGCCGCGGTCAGCACGGGGGCGCTTTCCGCGATGAGCGTGTCGGTCTGGATGTTCGGCTTCGGCGTCGGCAGGATGACGAGCGCCGAGCTGGTCTGCTGCGGCGGATTCAGGTAGGCGTATCCGACGCCGGCCACGAGACCCAGGAACGCGAAGCCGCCGACGATGCCCTTGTACCGCCGCACTATCCGCATCGACCGGCGCAAGGTCGGTTGCTGCTGAGTCATGGAGCCTCCGATTCGGCAAACGTCAGACGTGTCACCAGGCTCTCGCCTGGCTGGGAGCGCCCCTGTCCGAGCAGCGTGACCGCGGGCACGCGGTGGCCAAGACCCGCGGAGTACCAGCCAAGGATCGGCTCGGTCTCGCCGCGGTGCAGGCTCCATTCGAGGCCGGCCGGGAGCATCAGCTCCGCGGCACCGGGGGTGACCGCGTCCGGCCACGCCAGCGAGGCCACCGAGCCGGCTAGCGACGCCGCGACGTCGGGCCCGAGGTGGAAGGCGACCCGCACGTCGTGCGGCCCGCCGGAAATCTCGTCGGTGATCTCCACGACACGGGCGCCCCGGTCGAGCCGCGCCGAGCGCCGGTGCACCGCGGGCCGGTAGCCGTCATGCTCACCGGTCCACGAGGCCACGGCCCCGTCGGAAGCGAACGAAATCTCCCGGCCCGCCGCGTGCCGGAGCCACAGGAACGCGCCGCCGCGCACCGACTGCCACCGGCCGCCGACCTCGACGGTGTTGTGCCCGATCGTCGACTGGAAGTAGGACCGCCACGCGGGCTCACCGTGGTAGCAGTACGTCCCCGGGTCGGCGAGCACGTCGACGCCGCCGTACCTGACCTCCACCGACAAGGCGTCGGCGTGCGCATGCGCGGCGATGCTCAGGAACCCGTGCGGCCCGCCATCGCAGCGGCACCATAGCTCCGGTGAGTCAGCCGCGGCCGTTCTGAGGATACTTATGCCAGCATCAGGGAACCGGGCAGGACGCGCAGCCGGGCGGCCACTGACTTCCTCAACATCACCTGCCAGCGACCTGAGCAGCACGCTGCCGGCATCCGGCGGCACAGCCGGCCACCACGCCAGCCGGCCGAACACCCCGTCGCCCAGCGCCAGCAGCGCCGGCCAGCGGCCCCGTGCGGGAGCGTCGAGCAGCACCACGCGGCCCTCGTCGGAGTCGCCCTGGCGGGGCGGCTGGCCCAGGCAATCGACCAGTGCGGCCATCGCGTCCGCCATCGAGCACAGCAGCCGCCACGTGCCATCAGGAACAGGAGTGCCCGCGGCAGCAGCCTCGGCCGCGGCGAACACCCCGAGCTCGAAGACGAACCCGTGGTAGTCCGACGCCAGCTCACGGTTGATCCCGGAGGGGAACGTGTTGTCCGCGAGCGAGCGAGCCAGCAACGACGCGGCCTCGCGCCGCCACCGCTCGCTCTCGGGGAACCACGGGAAAGCGCAGCTCGCCGCCAGCTGCCCGGCCGCCTCGGCGATCAGGTGGTTGTTCGCCGAGGATCCGCGGCTCTCGAACGCGGCGAGGTACTCCTGGTGCCAGCGGATCTGCCGCACCGTCGTTTCCGAACCCTCGAACAGGGCGGCGACCCCAGGCCAGCTGTCGAGCAGCCGCCGGATCCAGGCGAGGTTGATCAGCCGGACGCCGAGCTCGATGCCGCTCGTCCAGTTCACCCCGGACAGGAACGGGTTCTCCCGTAGCCACGAGCGAAGCTGGTCCGCGACGCGCTGCGCGTACGCCTCCTCGGCGGTGAGGAACCAGGCGGTCGCGAGCAGTGTCAGGTGCTGGAGCCTGTTGACCTCCCAGACCTGCTTTATGTTGCCGACCGCCGCCTCGTCGCGCTGGTTCACCGAGAACGCGCACGCGTCTGGTGACGACCGCCGGCCCGTGACCGGGTCCCAGAACCAGTCCGGCTGGACCATGTCGGTCCGCACCGCGCCGAGCATCTCCCACTGGCCCTTGAGCAGCCGGTCCGCGTCCGCGACGATCGCGGCCCGCGCCGTCTCCGGCACCCGGGCGGCGAGCTCAGGCGGCAAAACGGAAGTGAACCGACGGCGGGGCAGCGCTTCCGCCGCGGTGAGCGGCAGCAGCGCGGCGGTCTGCCCCGGCAGCACCTGGCGCGACCGCCAGGCGCGGCGCAGCGCCTGCTCGCGGGCACGCCAGGCGATCTCGGCAGGTGACATCCTGCCGAGGCGCCGGGCATACCAGGCGAGCCTGGACGTGCCGCCTCCGGTCACACCCGCTCCGGCCGCCCGCTCAGCAGGCTCTCGCCGACCGCGATCGTGGCCCGCGTGGTGGCGAGCAGCGAGTCGGCGCTGATCGGCATCGGGCCGCCGGTCCGCACCGCCTCGACGAACGCCTCCATCTCCGACCGCTGGCCCTTGTCCTGGCCGCCGCGCGCCTTCGTGGCGGACTTGCCGCGCCCGCTCCAGACCGACGCGCTGCGGAAGTTGTCGAGCCTGGCGCTGCGCCCGCCGCCGGTCGCGTCCATCGTCTCCTTCGGGAACCGCGCGTTGCCGCCGGTGAGGTAGGCGATCGTGCCCGACGCGCCGTTGGCGAACAGGAAGGTGGCCTGCACGTCGCCCTTCTCCGGCCCGCGCACCGCGTAGACCTCCTCGACCGGGCTGTCCGCCCACCAGCTGAGGGTATCGATGAAGTGGCCGCCCTCGCCGGTGAACCGGGAGCCTTCGGCCTCTTCGTTGAGGTACCAGCTGTCCTTGGCGAGCGGGCCCGCATTGACCAGGTAGCGGGTCGAGGCGGTGGCCGCGGCCGCGCCGAAGCCCTTGCGCATCGAACCGAGCAGCGGCGCGAACCGCCGGTTGAAGCCGACCATCAGCCGGTCGTTGCCGGTCGTCGCGATCGCCTCGGCGATCTGGTCGGTCTCCTCGCGGGTGAGCGCGAGCGGCTTCTCGACGAAGACGGCCTTGCCGGTCGCCAGGGCGCGGCACACCAGCTTGGCGTGCGTCGCGTGCCTGGTCACGATGAAGATCGCGTCGAGCGACTCGTCCTCGAACACGGAGTCGGCGTCGGTGGACGCCGTGCTGAAGCCGAACTTCTTCTGCGCGTTGACGGCGGACAGGGACTTGGTGGTGGCGACGTGCGCGAGGTCCGCCGCGGGCAGCTTGGCGAGGTGCGGCAGCAGCATGGAGCTCGCGTAGTTGCCCGCTCCCACGAAGCCGACCGCTATCCGCTGCCTGCCCTTTTCATTGGTCCGAACGTACGGTGTCTTCGCCCCTGGCAGCACCGTCTTCGTCGCCGGGGGCGGCGCGTCCTCGGCCGGCACCGGGTACTCGAGCAGGACGCCGATCGCCTTGAGCGTGCCGTCCTTGAGGTCGCCGTAGACCTTGGCCGCCTCGTCGAACGGGAAGACGCCGTCGATCAGCGTCGCGACGTCGAGTTCGTTGCGGGCGACCAGGTCGAGGAACGACTCGAGGTTCCGCTTCTCTGTCCACCGGACGTACCCGGCCGGGTAGTCGATGCCCTCGAGCTCGTAGCGGGTGTCATACCGGCCAGGACCGTAGGACCGGGAGAACCTGACGTCGAGTTCCTTCTCGTAGTAGGCGTTCCACGGCAGGTCGAGCTTCATCTTGCCGATGTCGACGATCCGCGCGCGGTCCCTGGCCAGCTTCACGGCCGCCTCGACCGGGCCGTTGCTGTTCCCGCCGGCGGACAGGAACACGTGGTCGGCGCCGCGGCCGCTGGTGATCTTGGCTAGCTCAGCGAGCACCGTGTCCAGGTCGTCGGGCGCCCCGGCGGCTACGGCGCCTGCCTTCTCCGCGAGCCGGCACCGGTCGGGCACCGGGTCGATGCCGATCGCCTGCACGCCGGCCGCGACGAGCAGCCGGATCACGAGCTGGCCGATCAGTCCGAGGCCGATGACGGCGGCCGTCTCGCCGAGCTGAACCTCGGCCCGGCGCACGCCGTGCATGGAGATGGCTGCCACGGTGGCGAACGCGGCGTGTTCTGGCGCCACGCCGTCGGGGACCTTCGCGCAGAGGTTGACAGGCACCCAGTTGTACTCGGCGTGCAGCGCCTGGTCGTTGCCGGCGCAGGCGACGAGCTGGCCGACCTTGAACTCCTCGGCGCCCTTGCCCACCTCGGTGACCACGCCGCACAGGGAGTAGCCGAGCGGGGTGTAGGAGTCGAGCTTGTTCATCACCTTCTTGTAGGTGGTGACGAGGCCCTGCTGCTGCACCTGGTCGATGACCTTCTTCACCTGGTCCGGCCGCGCCCGCGCCATGCCGACCATCGACATGCTGGCCTCGGTGACCTTCATCATCTCGGTGCCGGTCGAGATCAGCGAGTACAGCGACCTGACGAGCACGCCGCCTGGACGGCACACGGGAGCCGGCACGTCGAGCACGGTCAGCTCGCCGGACTTGTAGTTCTGGGCTATCTGTTTCATCGGGTCCTTCGCCAGTGCCCGGTCCCGTTGACCGGGTCGCTCGGTGAGTGCTCGGTGGTAGTCCGCGTGGTCAGTTCTTCGCGGTCAGGCGCTGGTAGACCCCCAGGTAGGCACGCTCCTGGTGGCTCCAGGCCAGGTCGTCCTCGACGCGTGCCCTGCCGAGCTTGCCCAGCTGGGCGCGCGCGGCCTCGTCGTCAAGCAGCCCGACGAGAGCCTTGGCGTACTCGTGGACGTCGTTGGGCGTGGCGTACACCGCGGCATCTTGTGCCGAGACCCGGGTCTCACGAAGATCAAAGGCGACAACCGGCAATTCGAACGCCATGTACTCCATCGTCTTGTTCATCGTAGACACGTCGTTCAGCGGATTCTTGGGATCGGGCGAAAGACCGGCGCTGGCCGTGGACATGATCTTGGTCACCAGCTCATCGGGCGCGCGCCCGGTGAACTCGACGTGCCCCTGCAGGCTGAGCTCGTCGCGCAGCGCGACGAGCTCGTCGTAGGAGTCGCCGGAGCCGATGAGGGTGAACGCGATGTCGTCGCGCCCGAATTCGCGGACGATGATGCCGGCGGCGCGCACCGCGATGTCCACGCCGTCTTGCGGCCCCATCACGCCGATGTACGCGACCAGGTGCTTGCGCCCGCGCTTGAGCTCCTCCTCAGCCGGGCCGCGCTTCAGCCGGTCAGGGTTCGGCCCGGTGCGGACGACCGTGACGTCGCCCGGCGACTTGCCGCCGCGCTCGATGGCGATCTGCCGGTAGGACTCGTTCGTCGAGATCACGTGCCTTGCGGTGCGCAACGTCCTGCGCTCCAGCCACAGCAGGCCCTTGTACGGCAGGGCCGGCGGGTTCTCGAAACGGGACAGGAACAGCTCGGGGCACAGGTCGTGGTGGTCGAACACGAACTTGGTCCGCTCCAGCCGGAAGGCGAGCGCGATCGGCCAGAAGATATCCGGCGGATTGCACGCCTGGATGACCGCGAACCGTCCGTTGCGGCGCGCTTTGAGCGTGTGCCAGGCCGTCGCGAGGAACGAGTACGCGTACTCGGCGATGAAGCTCAGCTTGCTGCCGCCGGGCGCGTAGGGCCGGTACCTGTGGATCTCCACGCCGTCGATGACCTCGTAGCCGGGGTCGCCCTTGCCCTTGGGACACACGACAGCGACCCGGTAGCCCGCCGAAGTGAGGGCCTGGCACTCGAGCCACACCCGCCGGTCGAAGGGCACCGGCAGGTTCTGCACGATGATCAGGATCCGGGTCTGCACACAAAATATGAGCGCCAGGCGCTGGCCGCTGATACAGCGCGCGCGTTCAGGTTACGCCGACCGGATCCAGCAGGAATGACCTGATCTGCGGGCCTAGGACGGCGGCGGAGTAGTCGCGCCGGAAACGCTCGAGGGCCGCGGTCCCCGCCTTCGCCCTGGCTTCCTCCGATCCGAGCAGTTCAACGGCGATGACCGCGGCTTGCTCCGGGTTGTCGAGCGGCCAGAAGCGGGCTTCGACTCCGTCGTCGGCGAGTTCGGCGATCGGCCCGATGCCCCCGGCGATGATCGGCAGCCCTGCCGCCATCGCCTCGATGATGGCCAGTGAGGACGTCTCGGCGTACGCGGCATGGGCGTACGCGCGGTACCGCGGCAGCAGGGCGCGGACGTCCGTGCGGAAGCCGCAGAGCCGCACCTGCGTTTCCAGCCCGAGCGCGGCGATGCGCTGCTCGAGGTCGCGCTTCAGCGGCCCGTCCCCGTACACGTCGAGCGTCAGGCGGTGACCGGCCTTGCAGGCCGCCGCGAGGGTTTCCAGCAGGAACCGGTGGTTCTTCCTGTCGTCGAGGCGGCCGGCGGTGACGAGGTCCGCGAGGTACTCGCCGGCCTCGGCGGCCTCGCCGGCCGGCAGCGGGGCGACGAAGTTGCTGATGACCGTGGACGGCACCCAGACTGCTTCCGGCAGCCAGGTGAGCAGCGCGTCCCGCGCCCACTTGGTCACGTACACCAGGCCGTCAAGCTGTTGGATGACCTCTCGCTCTGTCTCGCGGATCGCCCGGAACACGCGGCCGTCGCGCTTGAGCTCGCGGCCTGGTTCCGCGTGCTCGTCGGCCTGGGACGTGCGGAAGTGGACGGCCATCACGACCCGCTGCCGCGGGCCCGTGCGGGCGGCGAGCGCGGCGCGCGCGTCGAGCGGTCCCTGCGCGTAGATCACGCAGTCGCCGGCCGTGGCGAGTTCGCGCTCGAGGGCGTTGCGCAGGAACACCTCGTGCCAGTGCCGGTACCACAGCACGCTCGCCGTCCCGTGGACGCGCTGCAGCACGAGCCGGGGAGCGAACACCGGGTAGGTGAGCGGCCGGGCCCAGGAGAACGGCGTGACGATCTTTACCGGAGTGCCGTGCTCCCGCAAGAACTGCGCGACTTGCTGGAAATGCGTGTGGACGCCGGTGGTGCCGGTTTCACGGAAGGTGGTCGAGATGATGACTGGCCGCGGGTCACAGGCCGATCCCGCACCAGCTGACCCGGCTGCCTCAGCTGCCCCGGTCGCCTCCGGGGCACCGCCGTCACCGTTAGCCGCCATAGTGCCTACGACTACCTTCCCTGCGCCCTAGTACTCACCACCGGTGTCATTCTGGGTGCACCGTTACTAAGAACTTGCTAAGAGAAGGCGCTGTTCGCGTCCTGGTCGTAGGGAGCACCGCGCCACTGCGACTGCGACACGTGGGTTCCCTGCAATCCGGCTTCGAAGGACCACTGGCCAGGGCCGGTCCAGGTGTAGGTGTTGTCCATCCAGGCGTTGCCCAGGCCCTGGGCCGACTTGCCGATCAGGTTCGCGTAAGAGTCGAAGAACTGCATCAGCGTGGGCACGCCCGCGTTGAACGCGATCAGCTGCTGGAAGCCGCAGTCGTTGGCCGCGGTGCAGCCCTTGACCACGTTGGCGTTGATCGAGAACGCGTTATGGGAAACGGTCACGTTTCGCGACCCGAGCATGCAGTTGTCCCAGTAGTAGGCCGCCGGCTTGCCCGACTTGATGCCGGGCCCGCCGCCGACGTAGTCAGCGGGTCCGCACCCCCCGTAGGCGGACAGCAGCAGGCCCGCGCCTGACGTGTCCCCCGGCGATTTGCTCAGCGTGAAGGAGTGCGCGCTGGCCACCGAGGTGACCGTGCCGAGGAAGTCGCCTGTCGACAGGTTGAACACGGCCATCCCGACGACCGGCGCCTTGACCGCGTCGACGTCGTTCGCCGGACCGCTCTGCGGCGGCTTGCCGTAGTCATCGCACAAGGCCATCAGGCCGCTGTGAGTCGTTACCTGGTCACCGGAAATAGTGGCGTCGTTGTTGGAATCTTGCAGGAAGGTGCCCTGCTGGTAGTAGAGGGTGTCGTTGGTTTCCTGGAGGGCGCCGAGCGGCGTCGCGCAGCTCGCGTCGTGGTCGATGTCACCCGGGTAGCGATTGGTGTCCGTATAGACGGAAACACCGCCGAAGTTGTTGATCAGCTGGTTGCCCGTTATCCATAGGTGACCGCTGTAACGTGAGGCGACCTTGCAATCTGACGCACATCCCGGCACGGTGACCCCGTTGGGCACCTTAATGGGCCCGAAGCTCGGGTTGCCGCCCGAGTTGGCGACATATATCGCGGCCTGCGGATTACCGTAGGACCCCGCGATTATGCCGCCGCCCTGGGTGCAGGTGACGGTGTTGCAGTCGCCGCCCTTGACGCCGGCGGGCCACGGGCCGTCCGAGGGCCAGCTGTTGCCCACCAGCGTGTTGTCCGCGATCCGCGCGTTGTAGCTGGCCTCGTACTGGATGCCCGCGCTCCAGTTCGAGGAAATGTAGTTGTACGAGATATCCGCGCCGGAGTTCAGGAAGTCGAACCAGATTCCGACGTTGTAGTTGTCGTGCACATAGTTGTAATCCACGGTGGCGTTCACGGAATAGAACAGCTTGCCGCCGCCGGAGCAGCCGCATCCGAACTGGCTTCCTCCCGGCCCCTCAGAATCGGGGTACTCACCGAGCCCGTTCCGGCTTATCTCGTTGTGCACGATGCTGACGTTGACGACGCTGCTGCCGTTGAAAGCGCCCTGCGCGTCCTGCGTTAGGCAGTTGTACGCGATGGTAGTGTCATTGCCGACGTTAATAGCGTATCCGCCGCCATTGCTCTCGCCTGTCCGTGGCGCGTTTCCGCCATTGTAACCGTACTCATTCGGGCCGATCGTGTCGTAGCGGTAGACGTCTCCGTCGTCTTGCCCGTTCCCGTAATTCGAGTTAATGTTGCCGAGCACGGCGTTGTTCACCGTCGACGCGAAGTTCTCGATGGTGAGGTATTCCCAGGTGTTATATACGGCGTTGCCTGAACTCGGCTTGCTCGCGAAAGATCCGTTACCGCCGTTCACGCCGTTTATGACGGCTTTTCCGGTCTGCTTGCTGTAGCCGCCAATATAATAGGAGTGGTTACCCGTATACATGCTGTTGGTAACATCATGGACGCCCGGCTCGAAATATACGATCGTACGGGCGACCTGATAGTCTCCCGCCGACGCGGCGCCAGAATTGTCACCCGCGGGGACAACGATAATCTTTTGCGCGTCAGGGAAGTCGGTTCCCCGCGAGCCGAAAGTCGGCAGGCCTGGATTCGCGCCGCTCGTGGTGAAAGTCCCCGGCGCGCCGTCATAGGAGTACGGCGAGATGAGAATCTTCTGCGCGCAAATTGGCGTGCCCGACTGCGGCGCGCCACCGGCGGCCGCGGGGTTCTGGCTGGTTGAGCCGCTGACACCGGGCACGGTGCCGTTCCAGCTCGACGCGGTGCCGCCGCCGGTACAGCCGGCCACCGCGAGTGCCGGCCCGATGACAAGGAGGGATATCAAGTGGCGCCGCGATCCCGGCCTGATCCGAACACTGCGGGTTAGCGCTGCGAGCACGATCGGTTCCCTCTCTGCGGTTCGGCAAGCGGGGTACCCTGGTTGCCCCATCAGGACGCCCAGTCGTATCAATCACGGTGACCGGGCTCTCTCATAAGAGACCACTCCGGTTCACGAGCGAGGCAGCCAGCATGACGGGCGTGACAACGATCATAACGTGCATGACCGAGGCGGAACGGCCGTTTGTCGCGGATGCCATCCGCTCCGCGCAGCGGCAGACCGTCCCCACCCACATAATCGTGTGCGTGGCGGAGGACAACGAATGGATCGACGATATCCTCGCTTCCCTCGAGCCGGGTGTTGAGCTTCTCCGCCTCGAGCACGCCTGGGCCGGGGCGGTCAGGAACCGCGCGATCGAACGATCGCGAACCGAGTTCGTCGCTTTCCTCGACGGCGACGACGTGTGGAAGCCGGCAAAGATCGCGAAGCAGCTCGACTTCATGACCCGGCACCCCGAACTCGACGTGATCGGCACTAAGCACGTGCTAATACGAGCGGAAGGCACGCCGTACTTCTTTGGTTTTGCTAAAGAGCTGCCGATGCCCAGTACCTGGCTGGGCCGAACCGATTTCTTCCTGACGTACCCGTTCGACGATTCCGCGGCTATCGACGAGGACGCCATTTTCTGGGAAGTGCTCAAGGAAAAGGGGCGCCGCGGGATCATGGACGAGTTCCTGATCAGCTATCGCGTTCGCGAGATCTCGCTGAGCGCGCACGCCCCGAGCAAGCACCGGAAAATCGCCTATGCGCGCAGATCGCGTATCTTCGGCATGCGCCCGGTGCTGCTCGGCGTCTCTTACGCGGTGAACCTCGGGTTGCGCGTCCGCAAGCTCGCCGTCAGCGGCTGACGGCCGCGGCTAGCGCCTGCGGTGCCGTCCGCCGCGGCGCCGCGGGCCGATCGCCGCGTCCAGCGACGCCTGGGCGGCGCTCGCCTCCGCCCGCGCCTTGAAGAAGTGCTGCCACGTCAGCACGCAGGAAATCCAGCCGGCGACGGCGGTTCCCCAGATCACGGCCGTGTCGGTGTGCCAGATGAGCGCGCCGCCCACCGACAGGCCGACGAAAGCGACGGTGCCCAAGATGGAGACCCTGAGGCTCCGCTGCGCGGCGCCGAGCGCGTGCAGGCCCGCGTAGCCGCCGGTACTGACGGCCGCGGCGAGCACGCCGACCATAGTCGGCAGCACCACCGGATAAGCGGGCTTCCAGATCTCGCCTATCGCCAGCTGGCCGAGCCCGTGCGGGAGCAGTATCAGCAGCACCGCGCCCCAGGTAACGGCGACCACGGCGAGCGCCGCGCTCACCACCACGCAGAACAAGCTGAGCCGGGCCGGCGCCCGGCTCAGCACCCGGGCGGCTTCCGGTATCAGCACCAGGGACATCGCCTGGAACATGATCGTCATCGGGCCGATGAGCGTGCCCACGGCCTGGATATAGCCGACCGCGGCCAGGCCGAGGAACAGCCCGACGCCATAGCCGCGAAGCTGGCCCCCCGCGTTCGACACGGCGCCTTCGGCGAGGAACCTGAACCCGATGTCGCGGTGCCTGGCTATCCAGCGCATGCCTTCCGCGATGTTCGGGAGCACCTTGGCCTGCAGGGGGCCGATCAGCGCCGCGATGCCTGCCGTGGCGCCCCACACGAACACCACCCAGAACACGCTGGTCTGCCCGATCTCCCTCAGGAAGATCAGGCCGGGCACCATCGTCAGGCCCCAGATCAGGTCGTTGAGGAATGCCTGGCTGCCGCGGCCGAGCGCGAAGAACGAATAACGCCAGCTGTCCTGCAGCAGCAGGCCGGGGAACGTGATGCCGAGGGCGGTGAACGCGGCGCTCGGCGTCCCGTGCAGCACCGCCCCCGCCGCCAGCGCGAGGACGCCGGCGATGAGGCCGGTCATGAGGGCGGTCGCCGTGCAGCCGGCGACGGCATGCCGCCACACCTGGAGCTTCGCGCCGCTGAACCGCACCATCAGCGGTTCCGTTGAGATCCCGCGTGAAGCGCTGAGCGCGAACCCATAGGTGATGTAAGCCAGTCCGTACGCTCCGAACTGAGCCGGCGCCAGCACCCGGACGAGGAGCAGGCTCACGGCGACGTTGGTCAGGCTGGAAACAGCCTGGTCCGCCACTCCCCAGCCAAGCCGCCCGATGACGCTGACCCGCTGCAGCCACTGCGCACGGCTGCCGACCGCGCTAAGCCGTCCGACCGCTATCGACGCCATCTCCGGGTCAGCCGCCGTCTTCATGTATCACAGGACCCACTTCATTGCTCACCATGGTCGTGGCACTGGGCGACTTCCTCGGGCGTACCGCCGCCTCAGACGAGCACCGTACGCGCCACCGTGTCACGCCACTCAGGAAGCCTCCAGCAAGACACGGAGCTTTGCCAGGCAGCGCCCGCGGGTCGGACCGATGCTGCCCACCGGCAGTCCCAGCTGGTCGGATATCTCGGCGTAGGAGATGGGCGGGTCGGCCATCAGCAACTCGAGCAGTTGCTGCCACTGCGCGGGGAGGTGCGCCATCGCCTCGCGGACGACTTGCGCGCGTTCGGCCGCCAGCAGCGCCTCGTCTACTTCGGGACCGTGGTGATCGACCCCGTCGAATTCGGCGTCTTCATGGACGAGCACCAGGCGCTTGCGCGCCGCCACGTGCCGCAGGCATTCATTGCGCGCGGTTGACGCCAGCCAGGAACCGATGCGATCGGGCTGCTCGATGCGGTGGATGTGCTCGATGAGCCGCATCCAGGTCGTCTGCACGACGTCGGCGGCGTCGCTTTCGATGAGCTTGAACCGCGCGGTAATCGACCAGATGAGCCTGCCGTACTGATCGACGAGCAGATTCCAGGCCTGCATGTCGCCGGTGGCGGCACGGCGGACCAGGGCCGTGATGTTGGAGCTGTCAGCATTCAGGTCTGCGACCTCAAGGCTGAACAGCTCTTGGGGCATCGCGGTCATGTGCTCTCCCTCACGCGGGCACTTCCAGGAACCCGGGCCTCGCGCCGGCTAATACGCACCGGATCCCCTGAACATCACCGAGACGGTCTTCCAGAGGATCAGCAGGTCCAGCGCGAATGACCAGTTCTCCACGTAGCGCAGATCGAGCCGGACCGACTCGTCCCAGGACAGGTCGGAGCGCCCGCTCACCTGCCACAGGCCGGTTAGCCCTGGCCGCACCACGAGCCGACGGCGAACGTGGTCGGCGTACCGCTCCGTCTCGGCGGGCAGCGGCGGCCGCGGGCCGACGAGCGACATCTCGCCGAGCAGGACGTTGAAGAGCTGCGGCAACTCGTCAAGCGACCACTTGCGGAGCCGGGCCCCGATCGGGGTGATGCGGGGATCCCGGCGCATCTTGAACAGCACGCCGTCGAGGTCGTTCCGCTCTTGCAATTCGGCCAGTCGCTGCTCGGCATCCACCACCATGGTGCGGAACTTGTACATCTGGAAGGTGCCGCCGTCCTTGCCGACCCGGGTCTGCCTGAACAGCGCGGGGCCGCCGTCGGAGAACCGGATCGCCAGCGCGATGAACAGCATCACCGGCGCGAGCAGGGCGAGCGCGAACCCGGCGGCGCAGCGGTCGAACAGGTCCTTCATGATCTGCAGCGGACCGCTGAGCTGCGGGTGATCGACGTGCAGCAGGGTCAGCCCCGCGGTCGGCCTGATGGTCGTGCGCGGTCCGGCCACGTCGAGCAGCGCGGGGGCCAGGCAGAGGTCGGTACCAGTCTTCTCCAGCTCCCAGGCGAGCTGCCTGAGCCGCACGCCATCGATCTCTGGGCAGGAGAGCACGGCGACCGTCTGTGCGCCGCAGCGCCGCACCACGTCCGGCGTGTCATCCAGATCACCGATGACGGGCACGCCGGCCACCTCGGTAGCGAAGGACTCTCCGGTCAGGCATGCGGCCACTACCTCGAGGCCGTGGTAGCGCTCCCGGCGCAGCTCGGTGATCAGGTCCGCGACCGCGGTCTCGTGCCCCACGGCCACCACCGCGGACATCGACCTGCCCGCGTCCCGCTCCCGGTGCAGCCGCTTGCGGAGCTTGTACCTGGCGACCAGGTCCAGCATCGTGACGGCGAGCATGCTGATCAGCAGGTAAAGACGCGACAGTTCGTCGTTGGCCACGTAGGAGAGCAAGGCGAGCCCGGCCGTAAGGCTCCAGGACGCGTTCAGTACCTTCCTGAACTCGTCTGAGCCGGTCCCTATGAACCGCGCATCATAGCTGCCGAAGATCGAGAGCACGATCACCCAGGCGACCGGCAGCAGGCAGCTCAGCACCAGGTACTTGACGGACGGCTGCAGGCCGAAGCGAAGCAGTGCGGCCCCCGCCGCGGATACCGCCGCGACCACGAAGTCAGCGGCAACCGCCCGGCGCCGGTAACTACGGGTCCACGCGGCCGGTCCGCTCGTGAGGCGCTCGGCGAGATGATCACTCGCGACCGCAACAGAATCCGACACACCTACCCCGCTCATCCATCACAACGGCACAGCGCCGCAGGAAACAGCTGTCACTTCAGGCACAGCTCTAGCTCTTGTATGAGTGACGCGCAGTCGAGCCGACTGGTTTACACCGATGCACTCACATGGCTAGCAGTATCAGTAAATGTCTCCCGAACAGGGAGTCTTTACAAGTTTCGATACTGCTTCAACGTCAGCTCAGACCCACGAGCACTACAGCGGACCCTGGGTCAGGGAACACCTAAGATGCTTCACATAGTCACGCAAAGATCATCAACAGCAGCGGTCAGATAGCTAGCGACCAGCCTCGCCAATCGCTAAGTTACTACTTCACTGCCCCACTTCTGGATGGTTCGCAAGATTTGACAGTGATCCGCCGTCAGGGTCGCGACGTGCCGGCTGGCGATGCGGGCGGCTCTGGTCAGCGCCTCGGGCGGGGCGGCGGCGAGGGTGGCGTCGAGCAGCGCCCAGGACAGCTCCCGAAGGGCGGCGCGGACCCGCTGCGGGTCGTCGGTCTCGCCACAGATCGCGGCCAGTTCGGCGGAGAGCCCCGCGGCCCGCGGCTCCGCCGCGAACTCGGCCTCGAAGACGTTGGTCATCGGGCACTCCGACGGCACCACGGCCGCCGCCTCGAAGGCGTTCAGCAACGGGCTCAGATCCCCGGCGGTCGCCGGATCGTACAGCCCGGGGAACGGCACCTCTTCGTAGCCCGGGTCGTACCCGCTGAGGTAGACGGGGGCACCGGAATCCCGCGCGGCCAGCACGCCGAGGGTGAGGTCGAGGAGGCTGACCGGCCAGCCCAGGTCGGCGATGGCACGTATCGGCAGCCGGCCGGGGCGCGTGCGGCCCTTGTCGAGGGCCGCCAGCATCAGCAGCTGCGCGGACTCCACCGCGGACTGGACGTAGAACGCGACCTGCGGGCTGTGCAGCCGGATCACCGCGGACGACGCGGCCCAGTCCTGGAGCCGCTGATGGATGATCGAGTTGTCCACGACGTGGGTGAACCTGACCGCGGAAACCGGCAGCGCGCCGGACGCCGCGAAGCCGAACGCCACCCACTCCGCGACGCGCTTGGACGCGGTGTAGACGTCAGGGGAGAACGGCCGCAGCGCCTTGCCGGTCGAGGCGCACACCACCTGCCCGGTTCCCGCGGCAGCCGCCGCACCGAGCACGCTTCTAGTGCCCAGCACGTTGGTGGTCACCGTGTGGTGCACCAGGGTCTCGGCCAGTCCCGGGTCCCGCTGGGAAGCCACGTGGAAGATCAGGTCCGGCCTGATCTCGCCGATCAGCGCCTCCATCCGCGCCTGGTCCCTGACGTCGGCGTACAGGTACTCGGCGCCTGGATGCCGTGGCCAGTCGCGGGTGACGCCGCGGGTGACGCTGACGATCCTGGCCGCCCTGAACGCGGCAAGCTGCGTGATCAAGGTGGATCCGACGCAGCCCGTACCCCCGGTGACCAGGACCACCGCACCGTCCAGGCGTTCGGCCAGCCGGTCCCTCGGCAGGCAGAGCTCGCGCTTGATCACGGACAGGAAGCGCTCGTACTCAGTCCTGGCCTCCTCGCGGCGGCCGGCCACCAGGCGAGCGGTCAGCTCCCTGAGCCGGCTGACCGCCGCTGCGTCGAGGTCCTGCTGTCCCGGTGCCACCGTTGCGCGCATCTCATTGATGATCGCTTCCACCCGTATCGTCCCTTCCGCCCCAAGGAAACCTTGTAACGAGGACGCACAACGAACCACCGCAGAGCACAGCAACCGGCTTTCGAGGCGGAGTCGTAATAATCCGGTGCCGCGGCAGAGACCGGGTCAGCCGCCGGATCGTTCCCAGGAGCGAACCCGCTCCGCGAACCGGCGGGCCGCCGCGCGCAGCTCGAACTCGGGATCGAGCCCGGTGGCCTGGGCCCGCGCCACCACCCGCATCAGCTCCTCGCCGATCTCCCCGGCGTCACCGTCCCGGGGAGGGTCGCTGGCCGCGAAAGAGTCACCGGGCATCCCGGCCCGTTCGGCACGCCGCTGCAACTGCGCCGCGAGCGACAGCGCGGGCTGCCCGAACGGCACCCCGTCGAGGACGGACGGCGCCCCGCCGCCGGCCGCGGCGGACCGCTGCGAGCGCTCGGCTTTCTTGATCTCTTCCCAGTTGCGATTCACGTCGGCGGCGGACGACACGGCCGTCGAGCCGAACACATGCGGATGGCGCCTGATCAACTTCGCCGCGAGGGTGTCGGCAACGTCGTCGATGGTGAAGCCTCCTTCGACGGCGGCGCGCTCCGCCGCGATCCGCGCGTGGAACAGCACCTGGAGCAGGACGTCGCCGAGTTCCTCGCGCAGCGAGGCCGGGTCGCCGTCTTCCACGGTCTCGACCGCCTCGTAGGCCTCCTCAAGGAGGTACCGCACCAGGGACGCGTGCGTCTGCTCCCTGTCCCACGGGCAGGACACGCGAAGCGTGTCCATGATCGACACCAAGTCGAGGAGGTGCGCGCCCGGCGGCTCCTGCGCTCCGTGCAGCACCAGGACCTGGATTCCCGCCGCGGACAGCCCGGCGAGCAGCTCCGCGTCCGCGCCGTCCCCCGGCGGCGGCAGCCACACCGCCGGCCCGTCGGCGGCGGCCACTGCGGCCGCCAGGAACGCGGCCTGCCCGGCGACGTCCGCGGGCAGCTCGACGATCTCGGGAATCACACCCGCCGCCGTCAGGGCGGGAAGCTGCGGATGCCCGGCGGAGCCGACTAGCACCCGCGAAGCGGCGCGAAGCGCCGACCAGGCCTGCCAGGTCAGCAGCCCGGGCGCGACCCGCGGGCTGCTCAGCAGGACCGTCAGCACGCGGGGGTGAGGCCCGTGGTCGACGCGGGTGACGGCGTTCCGGCCGGCCGGGACAGCGTGTCGGCCGCGGGCACCACGGTGTACTGCGTGTAGTCCAGCCGCCCGAACTGCGGGTTCACCTGGATGTTCAGCGACTTCGCCGCGGTGCACTGTGCTTTGGTCAGCGCCGCGGTCACGGTGTTGTTCTCCGCCGTCGTGCTCGGCAGCTTGCCGCCGTTCGCCTGCTCAGCGAAGGCGATCTCCTGGGCCTGGTACATGCCGAGCGCCGGCACCATCTGCGGCGAGACCCCGGCGTTGAGGAACACGGCCTGCGCGCTGTGCAGGCCGTTTTGCGCGGCGGCCTGCTGGGCCTGGGAGTTGACGCTGGCGATGCCCTGCTGCACTTGCGCTTCGGTCACGGAGATGCCGGCCGAGGCGGCGACCTCGTCTTCGATTTGGAACCTGATCAGCCAGCTCAGCACCGCGGCGGGCACCTCGGTGGAGGTCAGCTGCACCTGTGAGCCGTACGGCGCCGCCGCCGTATTGAAGTTGGCCACCTGGGTATCCAGCGAGGAGACGGTGATCCGCTGATCGCCTACGATCGCCGCCGAGCCCACCTTGACCGGGGAGCACGCGGCGAGCACCGCGCACGCGCCAAGGCCCACCGCGCCCAGGGCGGCCAGCCGGGTCCTTCTGCCGAACACAGGCGATCCTTCC
>Ga0209693_10000348_pt1 | contig 18482 bp, 18 predicted proteins | sample HubBroMetageWRM3_FD_188345 | JGI IMG/M metagenome (GOLD analysis project Ga0209693, IMG submission 188345) | Warmed soil microbial communities from the Hubbard Brook experimental Forest, New Hampshire - Hubbard Brook CCASE Soil Metagenome WRM 3... | ecosystem: Environmental > Terrestrial > Soil... | reverse complement strand
CGTCCAACGCACTGGAGCTCCTCAGTGTTCACGCGATCGATTCTGACCTCGCGGGCTCAGTCACGCTGGTAGTTGGCCGATAGCTCTCATAACAAAAAATGCATGGACCTTCATCGCCTCGGGTGTGCCCGCTTGCGAAAAAGGCCTGCTTAAAAAACAACGGAGGCATTGAGAAATGCGTATCAAGATAGGTCTGCTCGTGGCGGTGCTGGCGCTGCTGTCCTTGCCGGCGCTCGCGCAGAATGGCAATTCAGAGGTGTCCGCGAACTTCACCGGAAACTTCCAGAAGCAAGCGAATGGTTTCGGCGTGATTGACACCGCCACGGATTCCGGCGGATTCCTGGTGAACTATCGTTATCATTTCAATCGCTGGAGCGCTGTTGAGGGCAATTACGGCAATACGCTTTTTTCGCAGGTCTATAATTCCGGCACCGTCACGCAGGCCCGCGTTCAGGAAGCCACCTTCGCCTACGTCTTCACTTTCGGAGTGGATCGCGAGGCGCGTTTCCATCCCTTCCTCGAAGCCGGCACGGGCGCATTGTTCTTTTCACCTACCATCGCGGGTTCTACAGCGCCAGCGGTTAGCCAAAATCGGCCAGTGCTGCTCTATGGAGGCGGTGTCCAGTACAAGCTCACCCACCGTTTCAGCGTGCAGGCCGGATACCGCGGGCTAATCTACACCGCCGCTGACTTCTCGGTTCCCACACAAGTCACCAACGCCAAAACCAATATGGCTGAGCCCTACGCAGGCGTTTCGTTTCGCTTCTGATTTATCCCTGTAACAACCACCCTGCCGCGGCGGTAGCCTGTGTCCCCACACAGCTTATCGCCGCGGATAGTTAGATCCCTCGAAGCCGCCAACTTCGACGCAACTCGATGCGGCGAAGAGCCTTGCGACCGCCCGCTCGTGATATGTTAGAATCCCCCTGTTTCACTCAGGAGCACAATGGAGCGTTCACATGAATGCTCGGCATAAATTTCTAATTGGTTCAGGAATCATTATCGCGACGCTCCTGGCCCTAGCCTACGTGGGTTTCACCCAAAGCAAAACCTATTACCACACGATCACGGAGCTTTCGACGCTTAACGGCTCATCACTCCACCAGCGAATGCGTGTCTCCGGAAACGTGCGCGCCGGCTCCATCGAACACACTTCGGGCCGCGTGGATTTTATACTCACCGAGCAGGGCAAGGATCTTCCCGTAAGCTACGTTGGGCGCGATCCGCTGCCAGACACATTCAAAGATGGCGCGCAAGCCCTGGTGGAAGGCAACATGAAGCCCGACAATCATTTCGAAGCCCAACAAGTCCAGGCCAAGTGCGCCTCGAAATACGAAGCAGCGCCAGTCGGCACCACCCCGACCGCGCCGCAGCCGGGACAAACTTCGACGGGCGCCGCCGCGCGACCATCAGGAAATTAGGTTTCTTGGGAACTGAGAAAGCATCGCCGGAGAATCCGTGGATATTTTAGGCTCGTTTGCGCTGCTGCTCGCTTTCTTAGGGGCGGTTTATGCGGTTCTTGCGGGTATAGCGGGCATAATCACGCGCCGCACGCTGCTGACGAAAAGCGCGCGCAACGCCGGTATGTCGGTCTTCGTCCTCGTGACGATAGCCGTCGCCTGCCTGGAATATTTCTTCTTCACCAACGATTTTTCCATCGTTTACGTAGTCGAACACAGCAATCGCGCACTCCCCGGATTCTATAAATTCGCCGCGCTCTGGGCCGGTCAGGAAGGCTCGCTGCTCTTCTGGTCCTGGCTGCTCTCGATCTATGCGTTCCTCGTGCTCTTCCTGAATCGCAAGCGCCATCCGGAACTAATGCCCTACGTCGGCGTGGTGCTAGCGGGCATCCAGACTTTCTTCCTCACGCTCAACAATTTCGTCGCGACGCCCTTTCGCGTCCTAGCCGGTCCCGACGGCGCCGGCGTGATGCACTTGGCAAAAATGTCCGAAGGCCACGGCCTCACGCCGCTGCTGCAATATCCCGAGATGGTGATTCACCCGCCGATGCTCTATCTCGGCTATACCGGCTTCTCGGTGCCGTTCGCATTCGCCCTCGCCGCGCTGCTCGGCCGATACCCCGGCGAAAAATGGATCCACATCACCCGTCGCTGGACCATGATCGCCTGGTGCTTCCAAAGTATCGGCATCCTGCTCGGCGCGCATTGGGCTTATGCCATGCTCGGCTGGGGCGGTTACTGGGCCTGGGACCCGGTTGAAAACGCCTCGCTGCTTCCGTGGATCACCGGCACCGCGTTTCTGCATTCCGTGATGATGCAGGAAAAGCGCGGCATGATGAAAATCTGGAACGTCTGGCTGGTTTTCACCACTTTCATGCTCTGCATCCTGGGCACCATGCTCACGCGCTCCGGCGTAGTCAGCTCGGTCCACGCCTTCGCGCAATCTTCCATCGGCAGCTGGTTCGTCGGATTCCTGATAATCACTTTTGTGGTCTGTTTCGCGGCGTACTGGAAAAATCGCGATTACCTGCGCAGCGATAATCAACTGGATTCGCTCGTCTCCCGCGAATCCAGTTTCCTCTTCAACAATCTCATTCTCCTCGCCGCATGCTTCGCTGTTCTGTGGGGCACGCTCTTCCCGGTGCTCTCCGAATGGGTGCAGGGAAGCAAGATCAGTGTCGGCGCGCCCTTCTTCAACAAAGTGAACGTCCCGATCGCGCTCTTCCTGCTGCTGCTCACAGGGGTTGGCCCGCTGCTAGCCTGGCGCAAGACTTCTTTCGACGCGCTAAAACGTAATTTTGCGTGGCCCTTCGCAGGCGGTGTGTTCGCCGGAATCATCGGCTTCGTATGGGGCTTTCGCGATATTTATTCTCTGCTGTGCCTGATCCTCGGGGTATTCGTCACACTCACTATCGCCTCCGAATTCTTCCGCGGCGCCCGCGTAATCTCGGCCCGCGACGGCACCAATATTTTCACCTCGATGGGCGAGCTAACCATGCGCAATACCCGCCGCTACGGTGGCTACGTCATCCACTTCGGCATGGTGCTGATCTTCATCGGCATCGCCGGCACTCCGTTCAACAAAGATCTGCAAAAAGAAATGGGCGTAGGCGAATCGCTACGCATCGGCCGCTACACGATCCTATGCCAGACTTTCGATCACCTTGATAACGCCAATTACGAATCCGACCGCGCCACGCTGGAAGTCTTCAAGAATGGCAAGTCAGACATGCTCCTGTTTCCCGAGCGCCGCCTCTTCCACGCCAGCCAAGTGACCGAAACCATGGTTGCGATTCAGTCATCGCCGCTGCGCGACCTCTACGTCGTATACGCAGGCCGCAGCCCCGAAGACGGCAAGCCGGTAATCCACGCCTACCTGCTGCCGCTGATCAAATGGATCTGGTTCGGCGGAATCGTAGTGGTTCTAGGCACGGGGCTCGCATTGCTGCCGAATCGCCGCACCGCTCTAGTCCTCCGCCCCGCCACGGAAAGATCCTGGGCCGACGCCATCGCCGAATCCACCCCAGCAATCGGCGCAGTAGCACGCAGAGTGGAAGGCCATGATTAACATCCCTAATTTGGGCACCAACGAACGCGTGCCGCAGAAGTTTCCGTCTCTGTGTCCTCGAAGCAGTTTCTCTGTGTTCTCTGTGTTGAGGTTCTCGCTTCGAGCCGTAACCTTAGCCACAATCTTAGCCATAAGCGCCGCGCAGCCAGCAAGCGCTCAAGAAACTCCGCGCGGCAAAGCGCTCGGCAAACGTGTCCTTTGCATGTGCGGCGGCTGCGAAGATTCCGCCGGCCTCTGCAATCACCCCGGAGGCACGTTTTCCGGCCCCTGCGAAACCGCTCGCGGCATGCAAAAAGATCTCGACACGCATGTAACCCGCGGTGAATCCGACGACCAGATCCTCGAAGCCATGGTCGAGCAATACGGCCCCACAGTCCTTGTCGAGCCGCCGAAAAAAGGATTCGACCTGCTGGCTTGGATCATGCCCATCGCGGTCCCGCTGATCGCGCTGGTCCTAGTCTGGGCAGTAGTTCGCCGCTGGCGCCACAATGCCACGCTCGCTCCAGCCGGTGGCCCGCAAATAAGCGCCGAATTCCTGGCCCGCGCGCAACAGGAAGCCGGAAGGGAATCCGGAAGTGAGCACAATGAGTAGCGTGGACATCGCCGTAGGCTGCGCCCTGCTCGCCGCGCTCGTGATCTATTTCATCTTCGGCGTCAGGCCCGAAGCCTCCGATGATGCGCCGCATCGCACCAGGCTTGACCAATTGATGGAACGCCGCGACGCCATCTACGAAAATCTGCGCGACCTGCGCTTCGAATTCCGCGCGGGTAAATTTTCAGAACAGGATTACGAGGAAATCAAGCAGTCGCTGGAAGTCGAAGCCGCGCGCGTGCTCGCCGACATGGATCAACTCACCGGCGGCGCTCCCACGCCGGCCACGCGCCAAGCCTCCACCAGACTCACAACCGCGGAAAAGGTGCGCCAATCATGAATCGCCGTTTCACCAGCTTTCAAGTGCGCGCAAAAATCGCCACGCATCGCAGCGCGGCAATTGTCGCAACGCTACTTCTAGTCATCGCCGCCGCAGCCGCGACCACCGCAACAGCCGGCACCCTCAACGGCACAGTAAAGAACGGCACCACCGGACAAGTAGCCGCGGGCGCCGACGTGATCCTCATCCAACTTCAAGGCGGCATGCAGCCAGTCGCCAACACCAAGACCGACGCGCAAGGCCAATTCCACTTCGACAATCCGCAACTCGGCACCGGCCCCATGCTAGTCCGCGTCGTGTACAAGGGCGTGAATTATCACGAGCCCATCACGCCCGGAAAAATGACTGCGACGATTGAAGTTTTCGAGCCCACCAACGATCCCAAATCATTCAACATCGCCAATCACGCCATCATCCTGCAGCCCAACGGCGCAGACCTGATGGTCGGCGAAGAATACATGATCGCCAATAAAACGCAGCCGCCGCTCGCGTTCTATCGCGCCGATGGTTCCTTCGATTTCACCCTCCCCGATGGTGCAGACTTCAATCAAGCCTCCGCCTGGGGTGCATCCGGCATGCCCGTGGTGCAGGGAACAATCGACAAAGGCAAAAATAAAATGGCTATCGCCTTTCCGTTCCGTCCCGGCGAAAGCGGCGTGCGCCTCTCCTACAAAGTTCCGTACGCAGGCAATCACATTACGCTGCACAACGTCTCGCCCTACTCCAGCGAGCGCCTGATCATCGCCGCGCCACCCACGGTGCAAATTTCCGGCGGCGGAATCACTGCCGCAGGACAGGACCAAGGCTTCAACGTGTACATGCGCGACAACGTCGCCGCAAACACACCCGTCGAAATCAACGTCTCCGGCACCGCGCCGATGCCCTCCGCGTCGCAACAAGGCGGCGGTGGCCCGGCGGGAGGTTCCGGTGCAGCGGCCGGCGGCGGAGACAATTCGCAAAATCCCTCCGTAAATTCGCGCGCCGATGATGGCGCGGGCGACGCACCTTCCGCCAGCGCCACCACCATCCCCGCGCGTCTCGACAGCCTGAAATGGATTCTCACCGGCGGCTTCGCTTCCATATTCATCCTCGGCTTCGCCTATCTATGGCTGCGTCCGCAACCGGCTGGCGCTCCCGACGGCGCATGGACCAGGGAAGCCGATGTTCCATCGCCGAGTCCCGCGAAGAAATCCGCAGCGCGTCCGGCCCAGCACGCGGCAACGTACGCATCCGCAGACCCGGCGGCGCCGCAGGCACGCGTCGCCGCAAACGCGCCGCCGTCGGCCGCTCAAGCATCGCGCGGCGCGGTAGAAACCATCGCCGATGTTGACCACCAAGTTCAAGGCAGCCTCGACGATTTAAAAAATAACATCTTCCGTCTCGAACTCCGCCGCCAGGCCGGCACAATCAGCGAAGACGACTATGCCCGCGAACGCGCCCGCGTAGAAAAGGCCCTTCGCGATCTGGTGCGAGGCTAGGCGCCGCGCATTGTCAGCGCCCGCGACGCAAACGCCAGCCATTCCTGCTTCTATCGGCGTCTCGTACCACAACGTCGAAAAACGTTTCGGCTCGCTAGCCGCACTCCGCGGCGTCTCCCTCGAAATCCGCGCCGGCGAATTCGTCGCGCTCCTCGGACCGAACGGTGCAGGGAAGACCACGCTCCTGCGCATGGCCGCCCTGCTGATGAATCCCACGCGGGGCTCCGTGCAATTCACGAATGGCCCCGCAGTCGTCAGCGGGCAAGTGCGCGCGCAGGCGCTGTCTGTCAGCCCGAAACACGCGATCGGCCTGGTCGGCCACAGCACGCTGCTCTACGACGAATTAACCGCCGCCGAAAATCTCACGCTGTTCGCGCGTCTCTACGCTCTGGATAGAATTCCAGAAAAAGTAGCAGTAGCGCTCGATGATTGCGGCCTGGCGACCCGCGCCGGAAGCCTTGTGCGCACATTTTCGCGCGGCATGCGCCAGCGCCTAGCGATCGCCCGCGCGCTGCTGCACGACCCAAACCTGATCCTGCTCGATGAACCCGCAGCCGGTCTCGATCGCCAGGGCCTAGCATGGTTCAGCACGCGTCTAGCGCGTCTAAAGACCGATGGCTGCACCGTGCTAATGAGCACCCACGCCCGCAACGAATCGCTCGACCTAGCCACGCGCGCCGTGGCGCTGGCAGGCGGCAGAGTCGAAAACGACAGCGGCACAAGTGGCGATCCGCGCGCATTGCTCGCGGCGCTGCGGACGGAGCGGTAGCGTGACGACCGCCAAAGCCGCGGCAATCATCCTAGCCAAAGAACTCCGCCTCGAATTCCGCACGCGCGAACTCCTCACCGCCACTGTAATTTTCGCGCTAGTCGTCGTCGTGCTCTTCAGCTTCGCGTTTGACCCTACCGCCGCCGAATCCCGCCGCTACGGCCCCGGCCTGCTCTGGATCGCATTCCTTTTCGCCGGCTCGCTGATGCTCAACCCGTCCTTCGCGCGCGAACAAAACAACGAAACTCTCGATGCCCTGCGCATGGCCCCGATCTCCGGCTTCGCGATCCTCCTCGGAAAAATTCTCGCTAATTTTATCTTCATGTCGTTGGCCGAACTCGTCCTCCTCCCAGTCTTCGCCGTCCTCTACAATCTCTCGCTAACAGGCATCGTCTCGCGCCTAATCCTAGTCCTGGTTCTCGGCACGCTCGGCCTCACAGTCACCGGCACGGTTTTCTCAGCGATCTCAGCCCACGCCCGCATGCGCGAACTTCTCCTGCCGCTGCTCCTGCTCCCGCTACTCACGCCGCTGCTAATCGCAGCGGTTGAATCCACAACCTCGCTTTTCGCCGAGCAGCCCGCACTCGACCGCACCTGGCTCGCGTTCCTCGCTGGATTTGATATTGTGTTTCTGACGGCTTCCTGGCTTTTGTGCGATCATCTTTTGGAAGAGTGATGCGCGACGAATAATAAGTGACGACTGACGCCCCGCAGCATGGCTCTGCGTCAGCATCGAGGAAAAGGCTGCAGCGAATGAAGGCACGTTTCGCAATCACCGCGCTCGTCGCCCTGCTAATCTTCTGCGCAGGCTATGCTGCCCTGTTTATCGCGCCCGATGAAGCGACGATGCACGCCATCCAGCGCATTTTCTATTTCCACGTCGCTAGCTGGAACGCCATGTTCTGCGCCTTCTTCGTCGCTTTCTGCGCCAGCGTCGCGTATCTCGTCACCGGCAAACGCAAATGGGATGCTCTCGGCGTCTCCGGCGTCGAAGTCGGCGTGATGTGCTGCACGATTGGTCTGATCACCGGCCCTCTCTGGGCGCGCCCGGTCTGGGGCATCTGGTGGACATGGGACGCGAAGCTCACTTCCACCTTCATCCTCTGGCTGCTGTTCATCGCTTACCTGCTCCTGCGCGGCCTGGTAGAAGATCCAGAAAAGAAAGCCTCTCTGTCAGCCGTCTTCGCAATTTTTGCCTCGCTTGATATCCCGCTAGTCTATCTGGCGAATCGTTTGTGGCGCACCCAGCATCCACAACCTGTGATCGCAGGTGGCGAAGGCTCAGGGCTGGATCCCACGATGAGCAAGGTCCTGCTCCTTTGCCTCTTCGCCGTCCTTTGCGTAATGATATTGGTTCTGGTAGATCGCTACCGGCTGGAGTTGCTCCGCAACGAAGCCGCCGAGCTTCGTTACGAAATCGAATCGCGAGGGCTTGATGCGTCAAACGGCCAAGAGACCCCCGCGTTGCAGAAAGGTGCACAATGAAAAACTTCGAATTCCTGTTCACCGCGTGGATGGTCGTCTGGGCCGTATTTTTCGTTTATGAAATCAGCGTCGCGCGGCGCATCGCGCAAACCCGCGAAGAAATCGAACGCCTGAAACAGCAATTGCAGCAGCGCTAGCATTGGCAACAAGAGGTGCACGATGGCCGACCCCAAAAAAATCGCGGTGGTGCTCTTCCAACTCGGCGGCCCCGATAGCCAGGCCGCGGTCGAGCCATTCCTCTACAATCTTTTCTGCGATCCGGACATCATTAATTTCCCCGGCGCCTTCCTGGCTCGCAAACTCATCGCCAAGCTCATCTCCACCACGCGCTCCAAAGTGGTCGGCCAACATTACATGGAGATCGGAGGCGCCTCGCCCATTCGCCGCCTCACCGAGCAACAAGCCCGCGCCCTGGAAGTCGCTCTCAAGCCACACATTTCCGCCCGCTCCATTATCGCCATGCGCTACTGGCATCCCAACACTGCTGAAGCGATCGCCTCGCTAGATAGGGAGCCGTACGACGAGCTAGTCCTGCTGCCGCTCTATCCGCACTATTCTTTCGCCACCACCCGCAGCAGCGTCAACGAATGGAATCGCCAGTACAAACCGACGACGCCAGTAAAAATCATTGACCATTTCTACGATCATCCCGACTATATTGCAGCCATCGTCGAACGGATCAACAGCGTCTTGGCAGAAATAAAGCGCCCCGACGAGATCCACCTGGTATTCAGCGCGCACGGCCTTCCGCTCGCTCTAGTCGAAAAGGGCGATCCGTACCCAAAACAAATCGAAGAGACGGTACAAATGGTCCGCGAACTCGGCGCCTGGCCCAATCCTCACGTCCTCTGCTATCAGAGCAGGGTAGGTCCACAGAAGTGGCTGCAACCCTCGCTCACCACCACCATCGAGCAGATGGCGCACAACGGCATCAAACGCATTCTGGTAATTCCCATCTCATTCCTGACCGAGCACATCGAAACTCTGCACGAAATTAATGTCGAAGCCCGCGTAGAAGCGGAATCGCTCGGCATAACCGAGTTTCACATGATGCCCGCGCTCAACGATTCGCCGCTCCTCATCCGCGCCCTCGCCGACCTGGTCCTCCGCTCCGTCGGGATGCGCAGCGGCGTAGCCTCGCTCGCCTCGTAAGCCGCCACCAACAACGCCGCCAGTCCGTTCAATTCCGCAAGCGCTAAATACGCACAGAAAATATCAGTCGAGAAACTCTTGACACAGCCATCCGCAAATCATATAACCCAGTGTTGATTAGCAACATCTGATACGGGAATTCTCGACTCATAGATTTACGTTTGCAGTAACAGTTGTCAACGGGCCTATGGCAGAAATTCCGGAAGGGAAGTCGGGTCAAGCCGCACCGTCGCCTGTAGCGTCGGGAGTGGTCGCATCCCAGTCGCCGGCAGAGCAGGCTTCGGCAAAAGCCATCAACACTGGTCGCCGTAGGATTGTCTGGGCGCTTATTTGGGGGTACTTGGGCGTCAACTTCCTGATGTTCCTCCGTTTCTTCTTTCCCCGCGCGCTCTACGAACCCAACACCGTCTTCAACATCGGCTTCCCAGCGGATTTTAGCCTGGGCATTGATCAGCGCTATCTGATGACCAACCGCGTCTGGGTCGTGCGCGAGCCCGATCGCCTGTTCGTGATCTACGCCCGCTGCACGCACCTTGGCTGCACGCCCGAATGGAAGCCCGCGGAAAATAAATTCAAGTGCCCCTGCCACGGCAGCGGCTACGACAGTGAAGGGGTCAATTTCGAGGGTCCAGCGCCGCGTCCCATGGACCGCGCCAACGTCATGCTCGACCCCACGGGAAAAATTTCCGTGGACACCAGCCGGCTCTACGTGGACGATCCCCGCGCCGGCGTCAACCATTTCAACGATCCGGGAGCTTTTCTGAACGTGTAACGCAGCAGCACGCTCGGCAAGAAAGCATTTTCGAGCGCGAAAGTAGCAAGCATCGCAGGCCACGTAGATTTGGGTTCGGAAGGGGTAACACCGAATGCCTGAAGAAAACGGCGGCAGCAAAGACAACAAGACCAGCGTCCTGGAAAAAGTCCAGGCCGACGCTGCCGCGCTGCGCGAAACGCTCAAAGAAAAGACCAAGCAGCAGGTTGACGGGCTGAAAGAGCCGGAAAAAACCCAGCTCTATCGCTCCATGTTTCGCGTCAAGCACGACGACGAGCCGCGCAACCGCGCCCTCAGCGTCCTTTCCAACGTTTTCTTCCATCTGCATCCCGCCAAAGTTAATCGCGACGCCACCAAATACAATTTCACCTGGGGCATGGGCGGCATCACTTTCTATCTCTTCATCGTCCTCACTTTCACTGGCGTCCTGCTGATGTTTTATTACCATCCGACGAAGGTTCAAGCCTTCCGCGACATTCTCTATCTGGAAAACGACGTCCCCTTTGGCAAGCTGCTGCGCAACATGCACCGCTGGGCTGCACACTTGATGATTATCGCCGTCTGGCTGCACATGTTCCGCGTGTTCATGACCGGCTCCTACAAGCGCCCGCGCGAATTCAATTGGTGCGTCGGCGTGCTTCTCATGGTTTTGACGATGCTCCTCAGCTTCACGGGATATTTGCTACCCGACGATCAGCTAGGCTTCTGGGCCGTAACAGTTGGCACGAACATGGCCCGCGCCACGCCATTTTTAGGACACGAAGGCCCGTTAGGTGGCCTGCTCGGCATGACGCCGTACAACGACGTCCGCTTCGCTCTGTTAGGCGGCTCGATCGTGGACGCGAACGCCCTGCTGCGTGCCTATATTTGGCACTGCATCGCGATCCCGCTGATCGTCTCAATTTTCCTAGGCGTGCACTTCTGGCGCGTCCGCAAAGACGGCGGCATCTCCGGCCCAGCTCCAGTAATGCTAGAAAGCGAAATCAAAGAAGAACGCAACCCGCGGCCAGTAGTCCTGAGGCCCAGTGGTATGAGTCAGCATGATAAATGATGTCGTAACACTGGCTCTTCGCAGTCGATTTTGAATTTGTAGCGGCCAGCTTGAGCGGGGCGCTGTTGAGGTTGCCTTTCGGACGAACGTAGCACCAAGCATTGCTTGTAGGAGCGCAACGGATGGATTGGCATCAAATCTGGGAAATCGCCTCCGCGCCGGACAACGTGCCCATCGTGGCCATGTTGTTCCTGATCCCGTTCTATCTCTGGTACGCGCTGAAGCAAGGCATCGAAAACGACAAACTAATCGCCATCCTGGAATCCGACGCCAACTTGGCCAAAACGAAATACCGCAAGACGCAAGACTGGGACCCGACCTGGGAGCGCGAAGTTCACACTTGGCCCTACCTGATGCGCATGGAATTTCTGGTCGCGATCATCGTCACCGTGCTGCTGATGGTTTGGTCGCTCACGCTCAACGCGCCGCTGGAAGAGCCCGCCAACCCGAATGTCACGATGAATCCTGCGAAAGCCCCGTGGTATTTTCTGGGCCTGCAGGAAATGCTCGTCTATTTCGACCCCTGGATCGCGGGCGTCGTAATGCCCACGCTCGTAATCGTCGGCCTGATGGTGATCCCTTACATTGACGCGAACCCACTAGGCAACGGCTACTACACCTACAAACAGCGCCGCTTCTCCATCTGGACGTTCATGTTCGGCTTCGTCGGCCTGTGGGTCCTGATGATCGTAATCGGCACCTTCATTCGCGGCCCCGGATGGATGTGGTTCTGGCCAGGCAAAACCTGGGACGCTGAACGGGTGGACTACGCCGTGAACCGAAACCTTGATCAGGTTTTCGGCATTGATGGCTCGTGGACCTCCGCCATTTTTCACGTCACAAAAGATCAAGGCGCCATCTGGGCCCGCGTGGTCTTCGGAGTCTTCCCGTTGATCGCGTTCTTCATCGCCTCTGCGATCCTGGTCCATTGGATCTGCATGCGAACCGATTTCAGCCGCAAGATTTACCAGCGCATGAGCTTGGTGCAACTCGTAACCATGTACACGTTTCTGATCCTGATGTTCTCACTGCCGCTTAAAATTTTGCTGCGCCTGGTTTTCACAATTAAGTACGTCTGGGTGACGCCGTGGTTCAGCATATGACGATGCGGCGAGCATCGCCATCCCACGGCACCATCGCGGGATCACCATCGCGCTATAGGCCTCTTACAATTTCACTGAAGAAGGAGATTCTTGGTGCCTGATCGTTCTCCAGAAGCCGGTCCCAACGATCCGATCAAGAGCAGTTCCTTCGCCTTCCCGCTTTTGATCGCGTCGCTTCTGCTGATGCTCACCGTCGCCTGGTCCTTCTACGTCGAATTCTACGGCCTGCAACCCTGGCGCGAATATCAAAATCACTTCGCCAAAGCCTATTCCACCTACCTCGCGAAGGAAGTCAAAGTCCAAAAGCAGAACGAAGCTACGGTGTACGCCTCCGCCGATTACAAAGCCCTGCTAGCGAAAGTTGACGCCGCGGAAAAAGCCGCGAAAGTTCAAGACGACCAGATCGCCAAGCAGATCGCGCTCCTCGACGATCAGCGCGCCGCTCTAGGCGACGCTTTCAAAGACGCCCGCGGCAAAATCGGTTCGCTCGTATATCAATACGAAGTCACGCCTGCATCCAACAAGTCCGCCAAAGCTTCCGCGAAGAAAGAACTGGAAGACGCCGAAACAGGGAAGAGCATCACCTGGAAAGTGGATTGGCCGCTAGGCGATGGCAAGATTCAAAAAGACAAGCCCTTCACCGGCAACGAGCTCAACGACGTATTCACAGGCATCATCGCCCAGCGCGCCGCACTGGTAGGCCAACGCGGAGAGGTGGACAAACCCGCGAAAGAAGCCCGCGACGCGCTAAGTCAATACGCCTCCGAACACTTGCCCGGGCTAAGCTCCACGTCGCTCGAACTTCTGCAGCACTCCATGCGCGATTTTGATGCGCGCATCATTCAAATCAACGTAAATCCTCCGGGCGCATCGCTGAATAATCTCGGCGGCGCAGGCCTCGTGGACCGCTGCCAGTCCTGTCACGTCGGCACGGAAAGTCGCTACGTGCCCGCCCAAGTAACGCTAACCAAGGCGGACCTCGGCTTCTCGAAAAGCAAAGACGCGCCCTACACGAGCCATCCTGACCTGCTGCTTCTCGAAGCTCATCCGCTGGAAAAGTTTGGCTGCTCGCCCTGTCACGGCGGCAATGGCCGCGCGGTCAATTCCGTCGAGCGCGGGCACGGCCGCTACGAACACTGGCTCTACCCGCTCTACTATCCCGAAAATTACAATGCCGGATGCCAGCAGTGCCATTCCCTGGACATGGTCACCGAGCACGCGCCCGTCCTGAACGAGGGCAAGCAGCTCTATCGTCAAAAGGGCTGCATCGGCTGCCACCGCTTCCAGGGCTTCGATAATCAAGATGAACAGCTCGTTAATGCGCGCCAGCAAATCCTCGCGCTCGCGAAATCCAAGTCCGACGACCTGCTTGAAATTCCGCGCCTGCAAAAACTCGGCGACACTGCCGCCACCAACGAAGCCGCAGAAGCCTTCAACGCGCAGGCAACCAACCTTACCGTGGACATCTCGCGCATGGATGCCACGACAGAATCGCTCGAGCAGCGCAGCCACGATCTTCTTCAAGAGATAAAAAAGGTTGGCCCGGACCTGAAAGAAGCGCGCCAGAAACTGCGCAAAGAGTGGATCCCATACTGGATCGGCCACACCACCGAATTCCGCCCTACCACAAAAATGCCGCAGTTCCGCATGTCGCAGGACGAAATCCAGGCGATCTCCGCCTTCATCTGGCAGGATTCGCTTCCCGGCCCAGCGCTCGAAAAGCAAGCGCCCGGAGACGCAGCACACGGCAAGGACTTGCTCAATGAGCGCGGCTGCCTCGCGTGTCACGCTATCGGAGAAGGCGCAAGCGCCGTCGGCGGCACGTTCGCCGCGAACCTCAGCCGCGTCGGCGAAAAAGAAAATTACGATTACCTGGTCCGCTGGGTCCACAATCCGCGCCAGCGCACGCGCCCCTACTGCCCGTACGAGAAAAAAGATCTCGGCCCGGAAGATTACGCCAAACATAATCTTCCGTACGTTTTCGACCTCGATCACTCGCGCTGCCCCAACGATGGCCACGAACTCCTCGTCCAGCAGCCCACCATCATGCCCAGCCTGCGCCTATCCGACGCAGACTCGCGCGACATCGCTAGCTTCCTGATCACGCAAAAGCACGCCGACGCCACGTACGCGGCCGCCAATTACATGGACGATCCGCAAATGGCAGCCAAAGGCAAAGACCTGGTCCGCCACTACGGCTGCGCCGGGTGCCACGAAATCAGCGGTCTGGAAGACGAAGGCCGCATTGGCACCGAGCTCACCAACGAAGGCAGCAAGCCAATCGAGCGCCTGGATTTCGCGCTCTGGACCGAAGACGCCAAGCGCGGCGAGCAGCCCGTATTCAATGCCGACGGCACATACACGCTGAAACCCTACAAGCGCGATGGCGAAAAAATCGCCTGGTTCGATCCTAAAGGATTTTTCGAGCACAAGCTGGAAAATCCCGCGCTCTACGACCAGGGAAAATATCACGCCAATCCGATGGACGCGCTGCGCATGCCCAAGCCCAACCTGCAGTCGCAGGACGAAGTTCAGGCGCTGGTAACCATGCTGCTCGGCAGCACCGATCCCACTTTGCCGCCGGAATACATGTACAAGCCCGCCGATCGTAGGAAGTACATTCAAGACGGCTGGTGGATCGTCACCAAATACAATTGCATCGGCTGCCATCAGATTGACGTCGGCCAGAAATCCGTGCTGCAGACTCTTCCGATGTATCAAGGCGATCAAAAGGGCAATCTGCCGCCGGTGCTTACCACCGAAGGCGCGCGCGTAAATCCCGAATGGCTCCGCGGCTTCCTGGCGAATCCCGCGCTCAGCACCACCGACACCAATCGCAACGGCGTCCGCCAATATCTGCAAGTGCGCATGCCCACGTTCTCTCTTTCGAACGACGAAATCCGCAAACTCACTTTATTTTTCGAAGCGATGTCCGCGCAACCCGATCCGTTCATTCCGCCGAAGGTCGAGCCGCTCAACGACGCCGAGCGCGCCATGGCCCGCGGGCTCTTCACCAGCCCGGCCGCGCCGTGCTTGAAGTGCCACATGACCGGCAACGAAGCGCACGACAAGAACGCTTCGGCGCCGAATTTCCTGCTCGCGCACGAGCGCCTGCAACCGGCATGGACCGCCCGCTGGATCACCGATCCCGCGAAAATTATTCCCGGTACCGCCATGCCCTCGGGCCTCTTCCGAAAGGAAGGCGACATCTGGGTGTTCGCCGGCCCCACGCCCGGCGCCATGCAGCAATATCACGGCGATCAAGCTGACCTCCTGGTTCGTTACATGTTCACCCTGACGCCCCAAGAGCAAGCCGCGCTAACGGGCCGCACGCCCTCAAGCAGCAACATCAGTAGCGGCCAAGCAGAGAAGCAGTCCGGCGGAAAATAGACTGTCGGCGTCCTCCGCGAACGGTTGTCATCCCGAACCCGCGGAGCGGGGGAGATATCTGCTTTTCGCTCGTCGGGGCAGCGCCCATCGAGAGAGTTATGCCTGTTAGTGAGGTCGTCGATGCTCTGCACGGAAAAGACCCGATACCGAAACAGCGCGTCCTCGCATGGATGCGAGAGTCGTCTTTGGAAACGCGCGGCGCTGTATACGTGCTGACAGACCGGGAATGGAGTCGCATCCAGCCTGAGCTTTCGATGGAGGAACAGTGCACGTTTATGGGGAGCTATCTCGTCGAATGTCTTGCGGGCGATCCTCCAGAAACTGACTGGGTGCACGGTGGTTTCGAAGCAGGGCACCTGCTGGCCGCATGGTTTAAGCATCTTCACAGCACTTCGGGAACGCAGAAGGTTCTCGCGGGTGCCGCGACGCAACTGACAGCCGCGTATCGCAAGTCCGACAAGAAGTCGCGGAATCGGATCGAAACGGGCGCGTTGGAGCACATATTCGAGCAGCCAGCCTTGCGCCTGTATTTTGCGGAATGGTGTGACGATCCGGACCTTCGGGAAGCGTACAAATGGGCTGTCCGGTGGGGTGACGATCACTTGGTTGGCTCGGGTCGTTCAATCGAAGAAATTGCGCAAGGTAGTGGTGGCGACACGTAAGAAATCAAGCGTCATCCGTACCCGATCTTGTTAGAATACGCAGTTCCGCTAAGGAGGAATTTTCCAACATGAATCACAGATTCTCGCACCTAGCTCTCGCCGCCCTGATTGCCCTCGCCATTACCGGATGCGGCAGCAAAGAAAGCGCTCCGACCGCCGAGCAGCCCGCAGCCACCACCGCGCCTGCCGGAAAGACGGTGGACGCCACCACCACCGGTTCCGTAACCGGAACAGTAACTCTCGACGGCAAAGCCGCTCCAGAAAAACCCATCAACATGAGCGCCGAGCCGTATTGCCAGAAAGCGAATTCCGGCCCAGTCGTGCCGCCCACGGTCGTAACGGACGATAAAGGCGACTTGGGCAACGTCGTAATCTTCGTGAAAGACGGCCTGGGCGACTACGTCTTTCCCACCCCCACGGATTCCGTGCCGCTTGCGCAAAAAGGCTGTATGTACTCACCGCACGTGATCGCCGTAATGGCCGGGCAAACTTTCGAAGTGAAGAACGACGACCAGACGACTCACAACATTCACCCCATGCCGAAGGACAACCGCGAGTGGAACAAGTCGCAAGCTCCCGGTACCTCTCCGATCGACGATTCCTTCGCCCGCCCCGAGCTAGCCATCCCGGTGAAGTGCAACGTCCACCCCTGGATGAAGAGCTACATCTTCGTCTTCAAGAATCCCTACTACGCAATCACCGGGAAGGACGGCGCGTTCGAACTCAAGAATTTGCCTCCCGGCACCTACACCATCGAAGCGTGGCAGGAGAAATACGGCACCCAGGACCAGACCGTGACCATAGGCCCGAAAGAATCGAAAGCGGTCCAATTTAAATTCAGTGCCGCTGCCCCTGCAGCGCCACCAGCAGACTAGTCCGAGCATCAAAGAGATGAACGGGCACGTCCCGCAGCATGGCGCGGGACCCTAGTCTTTGTATGTGTAGGGGCGGGTCTCAGACCCGCCCCTACGCAATTTCCAGACGGTTCAGCCGCAGGAAACGCGGCCCCAGATGTGTTAGGGTAATTTCTGAAAAATATGCCGGGAGTCTCCCAAACCGAATCCGCAATCACCCCCGGTCTCCACCGTTTCGCCTTCACCACCTCCGCCGCCACCGTTCTGCTCCTGATGGCCGGTGCTCTCGTCACCAGCAACGACGCAGCCGACTCCGTCCCCGACTGGCCTCTGGCCTACGGAAAAATTATCCCGCCGCTGGTAGGCGGCATCCGCTACGAATACGCACACCGCGTAATGGCCGGAACAGTGGCAATCCTCACGCTGGTCCTGGCCATCCTGCTAGCCCGCAGCGGCACCCGATTCTTGCGCAATCTAGGCTTCACGGCACTGATACTCGTAATCGCCCAAGCAGTCCTGGGCGGCATGCGCGTCCTATTCCATAACCCCGCGCTCACCGCCACCATCCACGCCATCCTCGCGCAAATCTTCTTCGTCACAGTGGTCAGCCTGAGCCTCTTCACCAGCAAATGGTGGAACAGCGATCCACCCAAACTCGACGACCCAGCCTCACCACCGCTGTGCACGCTCTCGGCCATCACCGCAGCCGCGATCTTCGTACAATTAATTCTCGGCGCAGGCTTCCGCCACGGCGCATTCCAGATCCTCCCGCACATCATCGGCGCATTCGTCGTCCTGTTCCTCGCCATCTGGACTAGCCGCACCGTACGCGTCCGCTTCGGCACCGTCGCGCACCTTCGCCGCTGGGGCATCCTCCTCACGTCCTTCATCGGCACCCAATTTCTGCTCGGCATCGCCGCCTACTGGGCGGTAGTTCAGGAAATAAAGGCTCAGCAACCCACCACCACGTACGTCATCCTTACGGTAGCCCACGTTCTGGTAGGCGCGCTCACCCTGGCCGCCAGCGTAGTCTTGGCGCTTTCTGCCTTCCGCGCCATTCGCGGAAATGCTACAGTCTCCGCCGCAACCAAAGTTTCTGGCGAGAGCGCCGAAGGCTCCCGCGCATGAGCATGAGCACGAAAACCTTGAGCGCCATCGGCACGATAACGACGACGGACGTTACGCCATGAGCAGCAATCCTCGCGCCGAAGCGATAGCCGCGTACGATAAGCCTTGGGCCTACGTCGTTCTCACTAAGCCCGACGTCACCTTCCTTGTCGTCATCACCACGGTTGCGGGCTTCTAT
>Ga0209693_10000347_pt1 | contig 18486 bp, 14 predicted proteins | sample HubBroMetageWRM3_FD_188345 | JGI IMG/M metagenome (GOLD analysis project Ga0209693, IMG submission 188345) | Warmed soil microbial communities from the Hubbard Brook experimental Forest, New Hampshire - Hubbard Brook CCASE Soil Metagenome WRM 3... | ecosystem: Environmental > Terrestrial > Soil... | reverse complement strand
GCAGCGATGTCGAGGGAGGAGCGACAAGCGCGATGATCGTCGTCTTGTTCGACCCCCGCCGCCCATCGCTGGTTCCGGTCGAAGCTATCGAACACCTCAGCGGCGAGGTGCAATACACCGAGGAGATGCCCGTCGCGGTGCCCTGGTCGCTGGCTGCGGCGCGTCCGGTGCACTCCGGACACGACGCACCGGTGTTGCTGTCGTCTGACCCCAATCACCCCGCCGTCACGGCGCGATTGGCCGCCGGAGCCCGGTTGATTTCGGCACCGGAGTCGCCACGGGGCGAACGACTGGTCGACGTTGTCGCGATGATGGACAAACTGCGCAGCGCGGGACCGTGGGAAAGCGAGCAGACCCACGACTCGTTGCGCAGGTACCTGCTGGAAGAGACCTACGAAGTGTTGGACGCGGTCCAAAGCGGTAATGCCGACCAGCTGCGCGAAGAGCTCGGCGACGTGTTGCTGCAGGTGCTTTTCCACGCCCGCATCGCCGAGGACGCGTCGCAGCTTCCCTTTACCATCGATGACGTCGCCCTCACGCTGATGCGAAAGCTGAGCAACCGAGTGCCGGGAGTGCTTGCGGGCGATACGATTTCGCTCGAAGAGCAGTTGGCCCAATGGGAACAGCGCAAGGCGGCCGAAAAATCACGGAACTCGGTAATGGACGACGTCCATACCGGTCAGCCGGCGTTAGCGCTGGCGCAGAAGGTAATTCAACGTGCCGGCAAAGCTGGGGTGCCCGCGGATCTGATCCCCGCCGAGATCACCTTGGTTTCCGTTTCGGCCGATGCCGATGCGGAAAGTTCGCTGCGCACAGCGGTTTTAGAGCTCGTCGACACGGTCCGTGATGTCGAGAAAGCGATTGCGGCCACGCGCCGGGGGGACAGCGTTCCAGAGGAGTTCGATTCAGCTCCGCTGGGCGAGGTCACCGAGCAGGAGTGGCGCGCCCATTGGCCATCCAGCGAATTAACCGTCGAAGAGCCGTCGGCGCCGGCAGCAGCAGGCGAGGCCGCCGATGAGTCTGAAGATAGCGCCTTTGAGCCTGAAGATGTCGCAGATGAGGACCAGGGCGCAGCCGGCGATGACTCTGTGGACGACACTCATGCCGACGATGAACCTGGGTCTGCCGATGAGCCCAAGGACTCCAACGAGGACTCGAAGAACGGCTGAGCTGCTCGACAGCAATCGGCTGAGCATTTGCCAGATTGGTATATTGCCTGAAAAATCTTGTGGTTGTGCTAGCCAAAACTAGTTGTAGCTAATCAACAATTGCCTTGTGGTGATGCGCTGGATCCCCGCGGCGGCGGGCCGTTCCCGGAACCCGTGGGACGATGAACGTGGCTCAACTTGGTATTGGGGAAGTTGCAGGGGAGCTTGGGAAGCTTGGTGTCGTCGAGACCTTGGTTGCGCGCGGCCGCCGTGATCGGTGCGACCGCGATGCTTCTGGCGTCCAGTTGCACCTGGCAGCTCAGCCTGTTCATCCCCGAAGGTGTACCCCCGCCGGCCGGGGATCCGGTGCCACCGGTCAACACTCACGCCAGCGGTCGGCCCGCGGATCAGCTGCGCGGCTGGGCGGAGCAACGTTCCGCGGCATTGGAGATTCCGGTGATCGCGCTCGAGGCCTACGCCTATGCAGCGCGGGTCGCCGAGGTCGAGAACCCGAAGTGCCACATCGCGTGGACCACCCTGGCGGGTATCGGTCAGGTGGAGAGTCACCACGGCACTTACCGGGGCGCGACGCTGGCGGCGAACGGAGATGTGAATCCGCCCATACGGGGTGTTCGTCTCGACGGCAGCGGCGGCACGATGCGCATCGTCGACAGCGCAGAAGACGTAACGGACGGCGACGGGGTGGCGCGCGCGATGGGACCAATGCAGTTCATTCCCGAGACGTGGCGGCTGTACGGGGTCGACGCCAACAACGACGGCATTATCAGCCCAGACAACATCGACGACGCCGCGCTCTCAGCGGCGGGTTATTTGTGTTGGCGCGGAAAAGATCTCGCCACACCGCGAGGGTGGATAACCGCGCTGCGGGCCTACAACAATTCCGGCGTCTACGCGCGGGCCGTACGGGACTGGGCGACCGCCTACGCGGCGGGTCATCCGCTGTAGAAGGATAGATCCCTGACCCCGGCCTTACGCTGAAGGTTGCCCGGGTCCGGCATCAGCTACTAGGCAAGTTTAGGCAAGGAGAACCCAGTGCCGATTATCGAGCAGGTTGGGGCCCGCGAGATCCTCGATTCCCGCGGTAACCCGACAGTCGAGGTCGAGCTAGCTCTGATCGATGGAACATTTGCCCGTGCGGCGGTGCCGTCCGGCGCGTCGACCGGGGAGCACGAGGCGGTCGAGCTACGCGACGGTGGCGAGCGCTATGGCGGCAAGGGCGTGAGAAAAGCCGTGCAAGCTGTCCTCGATGAGATCGGCCCGGCAGTCATCGGACTCAACGCCGACGACCAACGATTGGTCGACCAGGCGCTGGTAGATCTCGACGGCACCCCCGACAAGTCCCGGCTGGGTGGCAACGCGATCCTGGGCGTTTCGCTGGCCGTCGCCAAAGCGGCAGCCGATTCGGCGGAGCTGCCGCTGTTCCGCTACATCGGCGGGCCAAACGCGCACATCCTGCCGGTGCCGATGTTCAACATCGTCAACGGCGGTGCGCACGCCGACACCGGCGTCGATATCCAGGAGTTCATGGTGGCACCCATCGGCGCGGCCAGCTTCAGTGAGGCGCTGCGCTGGGGTGCTGAGGTGTACCACTCGCTGAAATCGGTCCTCAAGAAGCAGGGGCTGAGTACCGGACTGGGCGACGAGGGCGGATTTGCTCCAGACGTGGCCGGCACCACCGCTGCTCTGGACCTGATCAGTCAGGCCATCGAATCGGCGGGTTTCAAACTCGGTGCCGACGTGGCATTGGCCATCGACGCAGCGGCCACTGAGTTCTATGCCGACGGCACCGGCTACACCTTCGAGGGCGCCACCCGCACCGCTGAGCAGATGACCGAGTTCTACGCGGGCCTGCTCGGCTCCTACCCGCTGGTATCGATCGAAGATCCACTGTCCCAAGATGATTGGGGCGGGTGGGCGGCTCTGACGGCGTCGATCGGTGACCGGGTGCAAATCGTCGGCGATGATATCTTCGTCACCAACCCCGAGCGGCTCGAAGAAGGCATCGAAAAAGGCGTGGCAAACGCGTTGCTGGTCAAGGTAAACCAAATCGGCACGCTGACCGAGACGCTCGACGCCGTCGCGCTCGCTCACCACAGCGGATACCGCACGATGATGAGCCACCGTAGCGGCGAGACGGAAGACACCACGATCGCCGACTTGGCGGTGGCCGTCGGCAGCGGGCAGATCAAGACTGGCGCGCCCGCCCGCAGCGAGCGTGTCGCCAAATACAACCAGCTGCTCCGCATCGAGGAGGCGCTCGGCGACGCAGCCCGCTATGCCGGCGATCTGGCGTTTCCGCGCTATGCGCTGGACCCCAAATAAAGTCGAATAGTTTGACAGTCAACAGGAAACGCCGCTGAGTCCGAATGCCCGAATCCAAACGGCCAGATCCGAAACGTCGCTCTCCGGCATCGCGCCCGGGGAAAGCCGGCGATCCGGTTCGGGGCCGTCGCGCCACGTCGATCTCCCGGCCCGCTCGTGCTTCGGGGCCCCCGCAGACCGCGCCGCACGCCACCCGCAACACCAGCCGAACGCTGCAGGAGCAGGTCGTCGAACCCGTCAAGCGGCAAATCGCGGAATCCATCGAGCAGCGGTCTGATCAGCGGCTGGGCTTCACCGCGCGGCGGGCGGCGATCCTGGCCGCGCTTGCCTGCGTGCTGACCCTGACCATCGCCGGCCCGGTACGGACCTACTTTGCGCAGCGCACTGAGATGGATCAATTGGCTGCAAGCCAGGCCGCGCTGCGCCGTCAGATCGCCGACCTGGAGCAGAAGAAGGGCAAGCTCGCTGATCCGGCCTATATCGCGGCGCAGGCGCGCGAGCGCCTCGGCTTCGTAATGCCCGGAGACATCCCGTTTCAGGTTCAGCTTCCGCCAACGGCGGCGGTGTCTCCGCAGCCGGGGTCCGACACGGCGAAGCCGGCCAACAACGATCCTTGGTACACCTCGCTGTGGCATACCATCGCCGACGCCCCGCACCTGCCACCGACCAACGCGCCTGCATCTGGACCGCCGCCGGCAGAACCTGGACCACCGGGTCCCGTGCCACCGGTCGCGCCGAACCCTACCGCTCCCGGTGGTTGATCGTGCCGACCTGGAAGCGGTGGCGCGCCAGCTCGGTCGAGAGCCTCGCGGCGTGCTCGAGATCGCCTACCGTTGCCCTAACGGTGAACCCGGCGTGGTGAAGACTGCGCCGAAACTTGCTGACGGCACGCCGTTTCCGACGTTGTATTACCTGACGCATCCGCAGCTCACCGCGGCCGTGAGCAGGCTGGAGACGACGGGGCTGATGCGCGAGATGACTGAGCGGCTAAGGCACGACTCCGAATTGGCCGCCGCGTATCTGCGCGCGCACGAGTCGTATCTGGCCGAGCGTGATGCGATCGAGTCACTGGCGAGCACGTTCTCTGCCGGTGGGATGCCGGACCGGGTCAAGTGCCTGCACGTGCTGGTCGCGCATTCGCTGGCCAAGGGTCCTGGACTGAACCCGTTCGGCGACGAGGCGTTAGCGGTTCTGGCCGCCGAGCCGAGCATGACCGCAGTATTGGACGGTGAGCTGTGGCGGTGAGGGCAGCCGGTGTCGACTGCGGTACCAACTCGATTCGGTTGCTGATCGCCGACGTAGAAAACGGGTCAGCGGGCGGGCAGCTGCGCGATGTGCATCGTGAGACGCGGATCGTGCGGCTGGGTCAGGGCGTCGACGCTACGGGTCGGTTTGCGCCGGACGCGATTGCCCGAACCCGGGCCGCACTGGCTGACTACGCCGAAGTGATGAGGACCCACCGCGTCGAACGGGTGCGGATGGTCGCCACTTCGGCAGCCCGCGATGTCAGCAATCGAGATGTCTTCTTCGCGATGACGGCCGGCGTGCTGGACGCTGTAGTGCCCGGCTCGATCGCGGAGGTGATCACCGGCGCCGAGGAGGCTGAGCTGTCATTCCGCGGTGCTGTCGGCGAATTAGACAGCGCTGGTGCGCCTTTCGTCGTTGTTGACTTGGGCGGCGGCTCCACCGAGATCGTGCTTGGCGGGGAGCAGGTACTGGCGAGCTACTCGGCCGACATCGGCTGTGTCCGGATTACCGAACGCTGTCTGCATTCCGACCCGGCTACACCGGAGGAAGTCGAGTCTGCTCGGCAGGTGGTGCGCGAACGACTGGAAGTCGCGCTGGGCGTGGTGCCCGTCGACAGGGCGCGGACCTGGGTCGGGCTGGCCGGGACCATGACCACGCTGTCCGCACTGGCCCACAACCTGACGGCGTATGACCCTGCGGTCATTCATCTTTCGCGGGTGACCGGCAGCGATCTGCTGGAGGTCTGTGACCGGCTGATCGGCATGACGAGATCCCAACGTGCCGCGCTGCCACCGATGCACGAGGGTCGAGCCGACGTGATCGGCGGCGGCGCGATCGTGGTCCAGGAGTTGGTGCGCGAGCTGCGGGCTCGGGCCGGTATCGATGAGCTGACCGTCAGCGAACACGACATCCTGGATGGCATCGTACTGTCGATCGCCAATTGATCCAGCACAGCAAATCGGCTTTGGACGCAAAGGGTTACGCCTCGAAGCGATAGCCCATACCCGATTCGGTCAACAGGTATTTGGGATGCGACGGGTCATCTTCGAGTTTGCGGCGCAGCTGCGCCAGATACACACGCAGGTAATGAGTCTCGGTGGCGTACGCCGGTCCCCATACCTCTTTGAGAAGTTCCTCGCGGCCGACCAGCTTGCCCCGGTTGCGGACCAGCACCTCGAGCATGCCCCATTCGGTCGGGGTGAGATGCACCTCAACACCGTCTTTGGTGACCTTCTTGGCGGCCAGGTCGACGGTGAACGCTTCGGTTTCGATAACAGGCTGGTCTACTTCGGACGCCGCGGCGTTGCGGCGGACCGCGGCACGCAACCGGGCCAGAAACTCGTCCATTCCAAACGGTTTCGTGACGTAGTCGTCGGCGCCTGCGTCTAGTGCCTCGACCTTGTCCGAGGAATCGGTACGCGCCGACAGGACGATCACCGGCGCGGTCAGCCAGCCGCGCAAACCGCCCAGCACCTCGATCCCGGAAATGTCAGGCAAGCCGAGATCGAGGATCACCACGTCGGGCCGATGCTCGGCGGCGGCGCGCAGCGCGCCCGCACCGGTGGACGCGGTGACGACCTCGTATCCGCGCACGGACAAGTTAATCCGCAACGCGCGCAGAATTTGCGGCTCGTCGTCGATCACCAACACCCGGGTCATCGGCGACCCTCGGGTGCAGCAAGTTCAACCACGACGGTGAGTCCACCGCCGGGGGTATCACTGGCCTGAATTGTGCCGCCCATCGCCTCGACGAAGCCGCGTGCCACCGACATCCCCAGCCCGACACCGGTGTTGTTGTCGTGGTCGCCCAAGCGCTGGAAGGCCTCGAACACCTCCTCGTCGGTCCCGTGCGGAATTCCTGGGCCGCCGTCGATCACATTGATCAGAACGCGGTTGCCCACCCGGCCCGCATTGACTCGGATGACGGAGTTGGGTGCGTATCGCAGGGCGTTGTCGATCAGGTTGGCAAAGACTCGTTCGAGGAGCCCGGGGTCGGCCATCACTACCGCGTCACCGACGTCGACCTTGACGCGGTCGATCGCGGATCGGTAGAAGCCGGTCGCGCCTTTGCCGATGCTGACCAACGCGCGTTGTACGGTTTCTTCGAGATACACCCGGCGCAGATCCGGGTGGACCACGCCGGCGGCCAGACGCGACGAATCGAGCAGGTTCCCGACCAGTGCGGTGAGCTGGTCGATGGACTCCTCGATGGTGGCCAGCAATTCGGCGGTGTCCTCGGGGGAGAAGGCGACGTCTTCGGCGCGCAAGCTGGACACCGCGACTTTGGCCGCCGCCAGCGGCGTGCGCAGGTCGTGGCTGACCGCCGAGAGCAGGGAGCGCCGCAGCTCGTCGGCCCGTCCGATCGCCTCGGCCCGGCCGGCTTCTTCGGTCAGCTCGCGCTGTTTGACCAGACCTGCGGCTTGTCTGGCCACTGCGCTGAGCACCCGGCGGTCACGTGCGGAGAGCGTTCTGCCGGCCATCAGCATCCAGAACTCTTCGTCACCGACCTCGATCGCGGTGTCCGCTGAATCAACCGTCACACAAGGATCTTTGCCGACGCAGGCGATGAGTTGGCCCTTCTTACCACTGGCACGGTCTTCCTCACTGGGCTCGCGAAGCAGGCTGACCGCGTGCTGCGAATAGGTTTCCCGCACGCGTTCCAGAAGCGTCTCGAGGTCCGCGCCGCGCAGCACCGATCCCGCGAACAGCGTCAGCAGTTCGGCCTCTTGCGAGGCCAGTCGGGCTTCCCGGGCACGTTTGGCGGCGCCGTCGACGAGGACCGCGACCGCGACCGCGATCAGCAGCAGCACCAGCTCGGTAATGGCGCTGTTGGGTTCGGCGATGGTGAAGCTGTGTCGCGGAGCTATCAGGTAGTAGTTCAGCAGCAGCCCGGACAGCACCGCCGAAAGGGCTGCCGGGGCCACGCCTCCCAGCAGGCCCACCACCAGCACACCGACGAAGAACAAAGCGCTCTCTCCGCCGGTGTCGAGATAGGGGTCCAGCATGGTCACCGTGACGGCGCAGATGACCGACGGGACGATGAAGGCCGCCAGCCAGGACGTGATGCGTTTCTCGCGCGGCGAGAGCGAGGCGGCCCGGAAGCCGTGTTTGGATTCCCCGTGGGTGACGATGTGCACATCGATCTTCCCGGACCGCTGCACAATGGCCGGGCCGATGCCCTCGTCGAATATGCGCGCCCACCGGGACCGGCGGGAGGTACCGACCACCAACTGGGTGGCATTGATCTCGCGAGCGAAATCAAGTAGGGCGGTCGGTACGTCGTCACCGACCACGGTATGCAGTGAGGCGTCGAGGCTGCTCGCCAGCTCACGAATCTTACTCATCCGGGGTTCCGAAAGGCCGGCCAGCCCGTCGCCGCGTATCACGTGCACCACCATGAGCTCAGCACTGGACTTCGACGCGATCCGGGATGCCCGTCGCACCAACGTCTCCGATTCCGGACCCCCCGTGACCGCCACCACGACTCGCTCGCGTGCCTCCCACATGTCGGTGATCTTATTTTCGGCCCGATACTTCGCCAGCGCGGTATCCACCTGGTCGGCTAGCCACAGCAGCGCCAATTCCCTTAGTGCGGTGAGATTTCCGCGGCGAAAGTAGTTGGACAGCGCCGCGTCGATTCTGTCTGAAGCGTAGACGTTGCCGTGGGATAGCCTGCGTTGCAGCGCCTCCGGAGTGATGTCGATGAGTTCGACCTGCGCGGCCTCCCGCACAATCGAATCCGGCATTGTCTCCTTTTGTTCGATACCGGTGATCTGGGCAACGACGTCATTGAGGCTCTCCAGATGCTGGATATTGACGGTGGTGATTACAGTGATCCCGGCGTCGAGCAGCTCTTCGACATCCTGCCAACGCTTTTCGTTCTTGCTGCCCGGTGTGTTGGTGTGCGCGAGTTCGTCGACCAGGACCACCTGCGGACGCCGTGCCAACACGGCCGGCACGTCGAGTTCGGGAAAACTGCTGCCACGATATTCGATATAGCGGGGCGGGATGATCTGGATGCCGTCAAGCATTTCAGCGGTTTTCCGGCGCCCGTGCGTCTCGACCACGGCGGCCACCAGGTCGGTACCGCGTTCCAAGCGTCGGTGCGCCTCTCCGAGCATCGCGTACGTTTTGCCGACACCGGGAGCCGCACCGAGATAGATGCGGAGTTCTCCTCGCTTGGGATGGTGGTCGGCGACGCTCACGTCCACCATCATCCCTCCAATGGGCTAGCTCGCGACTGGATACTTGTGATCGAGTTCGAGGTTGAGTTGGAGAACATTGACCGTCGGGTCACCGAAAAAACCAAGGGCACGGCCGCTGACATACCGCGCTAAGACCGCACGTATCTGATCTGCGCTGACGTGCCGGGCCTTGGCCACTCGCGCGACCTGGATGTCGGCGTAGGCCGGTGAGATATTCGGGTCCAGACCGCTGCCGCTGGCAGTGACAGCATCGGCCGGGACCTGCGGGTTGTCCGTGGCGACCCCGCGAATGGGCACGATCTGACCGTTTGAGTAGTCTTCGCCGAACTTTGCGCACTCAACGCGAACGCCTTCGTAGACGTCCAGGAAAGTCCGGTTCGTCGTCGGGCACGGCTCGTTGACGCTGACCACCCTGGTCGGGTGGACGACGTAGCCGCGTGAATCGCGCGGGCCGGTCACCGCCAGCACGGACCCGACGCCACCGCCGGTGCAGAACGGACGCGATCCGTCGACGCCTTCGAGTTGGCCGACGCTCTGGCTGTTGGAGCAGACCGTGGTGAGCAGGCTGGCTTTGAAGCCGGCGTCGGCGGGCTTAGCACCGCCCGCGAGCTTGGCAGGGTCGGCGGGGGTGTCGACCACACTCTCGGGTCCGAGGTTGCTGCCGCTCGAGGCGGTGGGGTCATAACCAGTTCCGGCGGCCGAGGGCCGGCTCTGGAAGTACTGCGGCAGCGCATTGCCGTTGCTGTCGGTGAACAACTGACCGATCAGCTCACTGCCGACCGGTTTGCCGCCGGCGGTGACGATCGAGCCCTCGGCGTTGTCGTGTAAGCCGGGAATCAAGGCCACCAGCCAAATGAGCAGTGGGTAGCCAAAACCGCAGATGACGGTGAAGACGAGCAGCGCGCGCAGCGCGGCCCAGTATTGGCGAACCGTGTTCGCGAATTTCATCTCAGGCCATCCCGGGTAGCAGTTGAACGAACAGGTCGATGAGTTTGATGCCGATGAACGGGGCGACGATGCCCCCCAGTCCGTACAGGTAAAGGTTGCGGCTGAGCAGTTTCGACGCACGGCTGGGTGTGTACCGCACGCCCCGCAGCGCCAGCGGAATCAAGGCGACGATGATGATCGCGTTGAAAATGACCGCGGAAAGGATCGCCGATTGCGGGCTGTGCAGCCGCATGACGTTGATCAGGTCCAGGCCCGGGAAAATCGCCACGAACATCGCCGGGATGATCGCGAAATACTTTGCGATGTCGTTGGCGATAGAGAACGTGGTCAACGCACCACGGGTGATCAACAGCTGCTTACCGATCTCCACGATCTCGATCAGCTTGGTGGGGTCGGAGTCCAGGTCCACCATGTTGCCGGCCTCTTTGGCCGCAGACGTGCCGGTGTTCATCGCCACCCCGACGTCGGCCTGCGCCAGCGCCGGGGCGTCGTTGGTGCCATCACCGGTCATCGCCACCAGGCGCCCGCCCTGCTGCTCTTTCTTGATCAGCGTCAGCTTGTCCTCTGGGGTGGCCTCGGCGAGGAAGTCGTCGACTCCGGCCTCCTCGGCGATCGCCTTGGCGGTCAACGGATTGTCGCCGGTGATCATCACGGTCCGGATACCCATCAGGCGCATCGCGTCGAACCGGTCGCGCATGCCCTGCTTCACCACGTCTTTGAGGTGGATGACACCGAGCACGCTCGCCTGCTCGCCGGCCTTTTCGACCGCGCCGCCGACCGCGGGTTCGTTGACCACCTGGCCGACGACGAGCGGCGTTCCGCCGGCAGCGGAGATGCCGTCGACAATCTCGCCGAGTTCAGCAGGAACGGTGCCTCCGTGACCGCGAACCCAATCGGCTACCGAGTTGGCCGCGCCCTTGCGCAACTGCTTTCCGTCAAGGTCAACGCCCGACATCCGCGTCGTCGCACTGAATTCCACCCAAGAGGCGTTGGCCAGCTCTCCGGGGGTTCGCGCGCGCAGCCCGTAGGCCTCTTTGGCGTACACGACGATGGAACGGCCCTCGGGAGTTTCGTCGGCGAGGCTGGACAGCTGTGCGGCGTCAGCCAGATTCCCGTGGGTCACCCCGGTCACCGGAATGAATTCGGACGCCTGCCGATTGCCCAGCGTGATCGTTCCGGTCTTGTCCAGCAGCAGGGTGTTGACGTCGCCGGCCGCCTCGACCGCGCGGCCGGACATGGCCAGCACGTTGCGTTGGACCAGGCGGTCCATGCCCGCGATGCCGATCGCCGACAGCAGCGCGCCGATTGTGGTGGGAATCAGGCACACCAGCAGGGCCACCAGGACAATGCCGCTGATGCCGTCGGTGGACAGGGCCGCGGTGTCTGGCACACCAGGGTTGTTGACCTTGGAGTAGATCGCCAGCGGCTGCAGCGTGGCCACCGCGAATACGAAGATGATGGTCAATGCGGCCAGCAGGATGTTCAGCGCGATCTCGTTCGGTGTCTTCTGCCGATTCGCGCCCTCGACGAGTGCGATCATCCGGTCCACGAAGCTCTCGCCCGGTTTCTGGGTGATCTTTACGACGATGCGGTCGGATAGCACCGTCGTCCCGCCGGTCACCGCGGATCGGTCGCCGCCGGATTCCCGGATAACCGGTGCCGATTCGCCGGTGATCGCTGATTCATCAACCGAAGCAATGCCTTCCACGACATCGCCGTCACCTGGGATGACCTCGCCCGCGGTGACCACCACGAAGTCGCCCTGCCGCAGTAACGGTCCCGCAACCTCTTCAGATGTGCCGGCACTGCCAGGTGACCAATCTTTGAGGCGGTGGGCGATGGTGTCGGCTTTGGATTTGCGCAGCGCGTCGGCCTGTGCTTTGCCGCGCCCTTCGGCGACAGCTTCGGCCAGGTTGGCGAAAAGCACTGTCAGCCATAGCCAGAACACGGTGAGCCAGCTGAACCAGCTGTCGTCGCCGAACGCGAGCACCGTTGACCACACGGCGCCGATTTCGACAATGAACATCACCGGGTTGCGCCACAGGGTGCGCGGATCGAGCTTGCGCAGCGCGTCCGGCAGTGACTTGATCAGCAGCGCGGGGTCGAGCGTCCCGCCCTGCAGCTTTTCGCCAGGTGCGTGGGGGGTACGACGAGGTGTCTTTGAATCGAGTGTGGTCGTCACTTTTTCAGTGGATCCCTTCAGCGAGCGGCCCGAGCGCCAGCGCGGGTAGGAAGGTGAGGGCAACCAGAATGACAGTCACACCCACCACCAGGCCTATGAACTGCGGCCTGTGTGTGGGCAGAGTGCCACTGGATTCGGGCGTCACGCCCTGACGGGCCAGCGAACCGGCCAGCGCGAGAACGACCACCATCGGCAGGAATCGTCCGAATGCCATCGCCAGGCCCAATGCGGTGTTCCACCAGACCGTGTTGCCCGAGAGGCCGGCGAAAGCGGAACCGTTGTTGTTGGCCGCGGAGGTGAATGCGTAGAGCACCTCGGACAGGCCGTGCGGGCCGGTGTTGGTCATACCGGCGCGCTCGCCTGGCAGCGCCATCGCGACGGCGGTGCCGAGCAGCGCGATGAGCGGGGTGATCAGGAAATAGCCTGAGGCCAGCTTCATCTCGCGCGGGTTGATCTTCTTACCGAGGTATTCCGGGGTCCGGCCGACCATCAACCCGGCGACGAACACCGTGATGACCGCGAGGATCAGGATGCCGTACAGACCCGAGCCGGTGCCGCCGGGGGCAACCTCGCCGAGCTGCATGTTGAACATCTGCATCATGCCGCCCAGGCTGGTGTAGGAGTCGTGCACCGAGTTGATCGCGCCGGTGGACGTCAATGTGGTCGCGTCCGAGAAGACGGCGGAATCAGCAACCCCGAAGCGCTGTTCGACTCCTTCCATTGCCGCGCCCGTCGCGGTCGGGACGGTGCCGTGGTGCTGCAACTGGAACAGCATCATGAAGCTGACGCTGATGCCGGCCATGATGCCGACGATCGCGGCGATCGCATAGCCCTGCTTCTTGCTGTCCACCATGCGGCCAAAGGTGCGGGGCAGCGAGAAACTGATGGCCAGGAGCAGGAAGATCTCGAGCCAGTTGGTCCACGCGGTCGGGTTCTCGAACGGATGCGAGGAGTTGGCGTTGTAAAAGCCACCACCGTTGGTGCCGAATTCCTTGATCGCCTCCTGGCTGGCGACCGGACCGCCGGGGATGGTCTGTTGGGTACCGGCCAGCGTCGTGACGACTTGGTCGTTGAGGTGGAAGTTCTGGACGGCGCCGCCGATGACCAGAACGATCGCGGCCAGGATGGAGATCGGCAGCAGAATGCGCAGTACGCCGCGTACCAGGTCCACCCAGAAGTTGCCGAGTTCGCTGGTGCGGTGGCGGGCAAACCCGCGGACAAGCGCGATAGCGACGGCGATGCCGACCGCGGCGGACACGAAGTTCTGCACCGCAAAACCGGCCATCTGCACCAGATGCCCGTCGGTCGATTCGCCGGCGTAGTTCTGCCAGTTGGTGTTTGTGATGAAGCTGACGGCGGTGTTCCAGGCCAGGTCCGAAGTCATCTTCGTTCCCGGACTGTGCAGGTGCAGCGGCAGCTTGTCCTGGACTAGTTGCAAGATGAACAGGAATAGGACGCTGACCGCCGAAAATGCCAGCAGGCTGCGGGCATACGTTTTCCAGGTCTGCTCGGTGTCCGGGTTGGCGCCGATCAGGCGGTAGATGAATCGTTCTGTGCGCGAATGCTTTTGGGCGCTATATACCCGATACATGTAGTCGCCGAACGGCACATGCACAGCCGCCAGTGCGAGAACAAGTAGCGCGAGGAACACCAGACCCGCTGCGGTGCCGCTCACTAGAACCGCTCCGGAAACATCAGGGCCGCACCAAGCAATAGTGCGATGAGGATGGACAGCGTCAGACCTACTGCGTTAGCTACGCTCACGATCCCAACTTCAGCGTTAGGCCGAGTGCGGCGAACACCGCCACAGTCAGCACCAGGTAAATCACCACGGACATAGTTGTCTTTCTTTTACTGGCCAGCGGACCCTTGATTTACTCGCGGGCAACACCGACCTGACGCCGGTGACGAGGACACGAATGACGCTAAGCTCGGCCACAGCCCGGCGCGATTGCCCTTAACGGTTTCTTTACGAGGCGACCCGCGACTTTTGCGGCCTTCGTTCGTTGCCGGCCCCGTGGGCATCGTGTGCATCGTGGGTCCCATGGGCATCGCGAACTACTAAGCCTGGGAACTGTCTGCGACCGGATTCTCGATCATCGGAAGCCGCACCCGAAACACTGTTCGACCGTTGCCGGACTCGGCGGTGACCGAGCCGTGATGGGCCTTGACGATCGAACTGACGATGGCCAGGCCCAGTCCGTTGCCCGATCCATTGCTCCGGGACTTGTCCGCGCGCACGAAGCGCTCGAACATTCGGGGGAGGACCTCCGCGTCGATGCCGGGCCCATCGTCAACAACCCTTAGTTCGGCGTATGGAGTTTCCGGGCCGCCGCGGTGACACTCGATCTTGGTGGTCACCGTTACCCCGGCCGGCGTGTGCAGGCGGGCGTTGCTCAGCAGATTGCTGACCAGTTGGTGCAATCGGGCGTGATCGCCGCGGACCCACACCGGGTCGTCGGGCAGGTCTTTGCTCCACTGGTGGGTCGGCGCCGCGACCGCCGCGTCGTTCACCGCGTTGATGACGAGGTCGGCTAGCTCAACGTCTTCGGTCTGCAGGTCCTCGCCTTCGCCCAGGCGCGAGAGCAACAGCAACTCGTCAACGAGTAGCGTCATGCGCCGCGCCTCCGACTCGATACGGGCCAGCGCGTATTCGGTGGTCGGCGGCAGTGTCGAACTGTCCTGGCGGGTGAGTTCGGCATAGCCCTGAATTGCCGCCAACGGGGTTCGCAGTTCGTGGCTGGCGTCGGTAATGAATTGGCGCATCCGCAGATCGGACTCGGCGCGATGCGCCAACGCGGTGTCTACGTTGTCCAGCAATCGGTTCAGCGTGTGTCCGACGATTCCGACCTCGTTGTCTGGGTCGGTATCCTGCGGTCGCACGCGCACGCTGATCCGGTGGTCGTCGCCGGTGAGCGGCATTGCCGCAACCTCCGCGGCGGTCGCGGCGACTCGGCGCAGCGGGCGAAGGGCGAACCCTACGAGCCAAACGGTGAGTCCTGCCGTGACCGCCAGAGCGACAGCGACAAGCGCTGTGATGGTGATGTTTTTGCGGGCGATGATCGTGCCGGCCCGGTTTAGCGACACCCCGACGACGATCAGGTCGGGTCCGTCATCGCGGCTGTCGACCCGGTATGAGCCGAGGCCGCCGAGTTTCTCCGACCGTGGCGGGGCGTCGGGCCATGACTGCGCTTCGAGGGCGCGTACGACGTCGGCCGGCGCAGGTTTCGGTTGGTCCTCGGAGAAGACTGCCGAGCCGATCACGACGCCGTTGTGGAGAATGGCGATCAGGTTTCCGGGCTCTTGCCCGGTGAACTCCAGCATCGCCCGTGCGATCGGCGGAGTGCCGTGATCTGCCGACGTATGTTCGCCGTTGCGGTATCTGGTGTATGAGTTGCTCAATGCGTCAAGGGATTCGGCGACGTCGGCGTCACTCATCGCGTTGACGTAACCGCGCAGGCTCAGCACGGAGACCGTTCCGACTGTCAGCAGGACCACGCTGACGACTGCTAAAACGCCCAATAGCAACTGGCGGCGCAAAGAACGAGGGAACCACCGCGGCGTGTTTCTGGATGCGGTATCGCGCTCGCGCATCATTCCGATGGCCGCAGCATGTATCCAACCCCGCGGACGGTGTGGATCATCGGGTCTCTGCCGGAGTCGATCTTCTTCCTCAGATAAGAGATATAGAGGTCGACGATGCTGGTGCGCCCGGCGAAATCGTAGTTCCAGACCCGGTCGAGGATTTCGGTGCGGCTGAGCGCCCGGCGCGGATTGCGCATGAGGAAGCGAAGCAGTTCGAACTCGGTCGAGGAAAGCGATATCGGCGTGCCGCCGCGGGTGACTTCGCGGCTGGCGGTGTCGACTCGTAACTCGCCGACTTTGAGCGCCTCCGCGGCAGGTGAGGTCTGCTGGCTGGAGCGGCGCAGCAACCCGCGCAGTCGGGCGACCAGCTCTTCCAGGCTGAACGGTTTGGTCATGTAATCGTCGGCGCCCGCGGTGAGGCCGGTGACCCGGTCCATAACCGAATCGCGGGCAGTGAGGAACAGGGTGGGGGTATAGGCGTCGGATTCGCGGACCCGCTCCAGAATCCGGAGCCCATCCACGTCGGGCAGCATGATGTCGAGGACCAGCACGTCAGGGCTGACCTTGTCGAACTTGGCTATCGCCTCGCGCCCGTTGTGGGCGATCTCGACATCCCAGCCCTCGTAATGCAGTGCCATCTTGACCAAGTTTGTCAGCGCCGGCTCGTCGTCGACCAGCAATACCCGGATTGGTGATCCGTCGGCACGGTAGATCCGGGGCAGCTGCCCGAGGATCGCCTGGCGCGGACGCTGACTATCCGCGTATCGGGACATTACGGTCATGCTCCTGCATTCTTTCAAGCTCAAATGATGTTGTCACCTGATTCATAGAGTTCTCAAATCTGGCGCCCGTCCGCGGCTCGTGCCCAGGACGAGACAAATATGTGTTTCATATGTGTTCCACCTGCCAACTTGAGGTTACCTCGATTCCGAAAAATACTGGGATACACAGTCGTTTGGCCTGAGTGAGCTGAGTTGTCCCGCGGGGCAGTTCTCCAAATCACCAGTGTGCTAATAAATTTCGTCGTCGAAGCGACTCAGCGGTTCGTGCTTGCTATCGAGTACGAAACCCGGTTGACGACGGCTCGAGGACAGCGCTGTCCTGTCCTTCGTTAACGCGACGTTACGAGAAGTTACGAATGTCAGGAGATTTCAATGTATTTCGTAACAAGGCTTGCAAATGCGCCATCGCTGATGCTGTTCACGCCAGATATCGGATTGCGGCGGGCCGCCACTGCGACGACCGGTCACCGAGCTGGCCGAGGCCGCCGACCTGGGTCCGTCGCGAATCCGGCCAGCAATCTCAAACAAACGGAGCAATAGGCGATGGATTTTGGAGCATTGCCGCCAGAGGTCAACTCCGGCCGGATGTACGTAGGTCCGGGGCCGGCGAGCTTGCTGGCTGCCTCCGCGGGATGGGACGGGCTGGCCGCCGAACTGCAGACTGCCGCCAGCGGCTATCAGTCGGCGATCTCGAGCCTGACCGACGAATCGTGGGTCGGTCCCTCGTCGATGTCGATGGCGGCCGCGGTCACGCCCTACCTGGTGTGGATGAACGCCACCGCTGCCCAATGTGAGGAGGCCGCGACCCAGGCGGCCGCCGCGGCGGGCGCCTACGAAACCGCCTTTGCGATGACGGTGCCGCCACCGTTGGTCGCCGCCAACCGGGTTCAGCTTGCGACGTTGATCGCGACCAACATCCTGGGGCAGAACACCCCGGCGATCATGGCCACCGAGGCGGAGTACAGCCAGATGTGGGCTCAGGACGCTACGGCGATGTACAACTACGCGGCGACTTCGGCTTCCGCATCAGCCTTTTCGACTTTTGTGTCGCCGCCCCAAACGACTAATCCCAGCGGGCTCGTCAACCAGGCCGGTGCGACCGCCCACACGGCCGGCAACAAGGCTCAGACAATGTCGACGCAGCTGATGTCTTCGGTGACCCAAGCCCTCCAGGGGCTGTCGACCCCCGGGTCATCGTCGGCGGTGGGCGGCGCCGCGGGGCTGGCTTCGACTGTTGCCTCCACGCCGGCCAGTGCGTTGTCGAGTTTGACGGGTGCATCGGGCAAGACTGCTAAAACTGCCGGCGCCGCCGGTGCCCTCTCGGGTCTGGGAGGCGTGCTTTCCAGCCTCGGCAGTAACGGCGATCTCGCCGGGGTCTTCGATGTGGGCGGCGTTGCCGGCGATGTCGCGGGCCTGGGTACCGATTTCGGCGGCCTGGGTCTCGACTTCGGCGGTACCGGTCTGGACATCTTCGGCGCGCAACTTGACGTGGCGGGTGTGGGTTCGATAGAAGGGGCCGCCGGTAGCGCCTCCGGCTTGGGAGCCATCCCGGGGTTGGGGGCCCTCGGTGGTCTGGCCGGCCCAATCGGGGGTCTGGACGGAGGTGCCGCGGCCGGTCTGGGTCAGGCTGCCGCTCTGGGGACCTTGTCGGTGCCGCCGAGCTGGGCCGATGCGGTGTCGATGGTTACACCGATGCCGTTGGTCGACGCAAACGCCGTGCCGGGTGGCTGGGGCGCGGCGCCGTCGCTGGCCAGTGGCACCATCTCCAAGTTGCCGATGGGCGGCATGGTTGGGCGCGAGGCCGACGGTGCGCAGCGGATCGGATTCCGCGCCTCGCTGATTCCTCGTTCGCCCGTTGCCGGGTAACGCTTCGCACGCTTCTTGCCGCACAGACAACGGGGCCGCACACCGATCGGTGTGCGGCCCCGTCTGTCGAAGGTGTGCGGTCAGGCCCAGCTGGACCCGACGGCGCTGTCGGTGCTGGCCATGTTGCTGCCGGCGGACTGCACGTTCTGCCCGTGGGAGTTGGCCTGCTGGTAGATCAC
>Ga0209693_10000346_pt1 | contig 18510 bp, 19 predicted proteins | sample HubBroMetageWRM3_FD_188345 | JGI IMG/M metagenome (GOLD analysis project Ga0209693, IMG submission 188345) | Warmed soil microbial communities from the Hubbard Brook experimental Forest, New Hampshire - Hubbard Brook CCASE Soil Metagenome WRM 3... | ecosystem: Environmental > Terrestrial > Soil... | reverse complement strand
TATGCGCTTTTGGTCTCCGCTGCAAATATTGCGCGGATTATTCCCATTATTAGGAGCGGATAACGGCCGGCGGCGAACTTCCAGTTGGAAACGCCAGAGGCCGTTACCCAAAATGGGCAACGGCCTTTACTGTTTTTAGGGTCAAAAATGAAATTCACAGCGGAACAAACGAAAGGGCCCGGCGAAATGGTCACATTGAAAGCCATCCAGCAAGCCTCGAAACGTATTCGTAGCTCGATCTTCGTTTCGCCATTCATGCGCTCAGAAACGTTCTCGCAATTGACCGGAAACTCCATCTTCCTGAAGCTTGAAAACCTGCAGATGACCGGCTCGTTCAAGGAGCGCGGTGCGCTCAACAAGATTCTCTTGCTCACGGACGACGAGCGCCGGCGCGGAGTGATCGCGGCTTCGGCTGGCAATCACGCGCAGGCCGTCGCGTATCACGCGACGAAACGCGGAATCGCGTCACACATTTGCATGCCACTCACGACACCGCTGGTGAAAGTTTCTGCCACGCGCGGCCATGGCGCGGAAGTGATTCTGTTCGGAGCGAACTATGACGAGGCTTGCCAAGAAGCGCTGCGCCGCTGCGACGAGCAGGGCCTCACGTTCATCCATCCGTTTGACGATGAAGCAGTGATCGCCGGCCAAGGAACGCTGGGAATCGAAATGCTCGAACAGGTAGAAGATCTGGATGCGCTGGTGATTCCCGTCGGCGGAGGTGGACTGATTGCAGGCGTGGCTTGCGCGGTCAAGGAAATGAAGCCGAAGATCCGGGTCGTCGGCGTGCAAACTTCGAAGTTGCCTTCGATGAAGGCAGCGATCGAAAAGAAAAAGGTCGTCACTTTGCCCGCTGAGAAAACCATCGCCGATGGCATTGCCGTGCGGTCGGCGGGAGTGCACACATTTCCACTTGTGCGGAAATACGTAGATGAAATTGTGACCGTGGACGAGGAAGAGATAGCCAACGCGATTTTGCTTCTTCTCGAAAAGGAAAAAACGCTGACCGAGGGAGCGGGCGCTGTCGCTGCGGCTGCGGTACTGAACAAGAAGACTCCGCACGCCGGCAAGAAATTAGGCGTGCTGATTTCCGCCGGGAATATCGACGTGACGCTGCTGGCGCGTATCATCGAGCGCGGCTTGGTAAAGGATGGGCGGATGGTGCGATTGCGAATTCATTTGCCGGACCATCCCGGCGCGCTGGTGCGTCTTTCCACCGTGATTGCCGAGCACAAGGTCAATATCGTGGAAACGTCGTTCAACCGCTCCTACTACGGCGTGGTCCTGGGCGATACGGCGATCGATATCACGATGGAAACGCGCGGCCCGGAGCACATCGCGGAATTGAAAGCGGCGTTGGATGCCGCGGGATATGCGCACGAACAGGTGCAGTAGGGCACAAAGGCATGCGGGGGAAGCTTTCTGAGCATTCCTAGTGCAAAGCGCGGTCTTTCTTTATCGCTTCATCCACCAGCGCTTCCAATTCGCGCCGCGTGAGCGTGATGCGCTCTTTTTCGCCGGCGGTTTCCGAAGTCACCGGAAATTCTGGCCCGAAGCTGGATGCCGTCTGCAAGCCATAGCGCGCTCGCGCAGCGACCAGTTTTTGCACGTCGCAACTGGAAAGCAAAACCTGCTTGCCGAGCATTTCGGTCACGAGAGCGACGCGCGCGAAATGCTCCGTAGTCTCCATCCGGAAAAACGCCGTCATCAAATCGTGGCCGTAGGTCACAACGCCGTGATTCGCCAGTAGAATCGCGTCGTAACCATCCACAAACGGCTCGATTGAATCTGCCAGCTCGGACGTGCCGGGTGTGCCATACGGCGCCACCGGTACGCATCCGAGCGATAGAATCAATTCACAGAGCAGAGCTTTATTCAGCGGGATGCCGGCAGCGGCATAGCCAGTTGCGACGGGCGGATGCGCGTGGCAGACGGCGTTTACGTCGGAGCGATGCCGGTATATCGTCAAATGCATGGGAAGTTCGGAGGAAGGATTGCGGCACCCGGCGATTTTCTTGCCGTTGAGATCGGTGATCACCATGTCTTCCTCGGTCATCATTCCTTTGCAAATTCCAGTAGGTGAAGTGAGGATGTGATCCCGTCCCAGTCGCACCGAGATATTTCCGTCGGTGGACGCTGCATACCCGCGCTCGTAGGTCCAGCGTCCGACGGCGCACATGTCCCGCCGATGCTCTTCTTCGCTTTTCAGCGCTCCGGGTGCAATCGATTCAGGAAACACGGTTCCTCCTCGACCAATTCCGGGCCCTCATCCCGTCTATGCGTAAATGCCGCGCAGCTTCAACGCCCGCGCCACGCGATCAATCGCCACGATGTAAGCCGCGATGCGGTTGTTTACACCGTGCGTTTCGGCGTACCTTACCACCTGTTCGAAGCTGTGGTCCATCACATCTTGCAATCTTTCGTTCACTTCACTTTCGCGCCAGAAGAATCCCTGGCGGTCCTGCACCCATTCGAAATAGCTCACCGTGACGCCGCCGGCGTTGCCGAGAATATCCGGGATGATGAAAATTCCCTTCTGCTCGATTACTTTGTCGGCGTGCCAAGTGGTAGGACCATTCGCGCCCTCGCAAAGAATTTTGCAATCCACTAAATGGACGTTTTCGGAGGTGATTTGGTTTTCGGTGGCTGCGGGAACCAGAATATCGGTGGGGTGGAACAGGACCTGTTGCGCCGTCTGTTTGTCGCCGCCGCCTGGAAATTCCGGAAGCGGCTTGCGCTGTCCGTAAACCCAGTCAACCAGTTTTGGAATGTCGAAACCTTTGTCGTTGTAGAGCCCGCCATGGATATCGGCGACTCCGATAATTTTATAGCCTGCCTCATGCATCAGAATCGCGGCCTGCGAGCCGACGTTGCCGAAACCTTGAATGATCACGCGGCAACCGTCGCGCTTCATCTTGAGTTTCGTCAGCGCGTTGTTGCAGCACATCATCAGCCCGCGGCCGGTGGCTTCCTTGCGGCCCTGCGAGCCGCCCAGTTCGAGCGGTTTGCCGGTAACCACCGCCGTGGTGGCCTGCCGCACGTGCATCGAGTAGGTGTCCATCACCCAGGCCATGGTTTGGTCGTTGGTGCCGATGTCCGGGGCCGGCACGTCGCGCTCCGGACCGAACCATTCGCTCAATTCCGCGGTGTAGCGGCGCGTGATGCGTTCGAGCTCAGTTTTCGAAAGCTTGCTGGGATCGCAAATCACGCCTCCCTTCGCGCCGCCAAACGGAATATTCACGACCGCACATTTCCAGGTCATCCAGGCGGCCAGCGCGCGCACCTCATCAAGCGAGACGTCCGGCGCGAAACGAATTCCACCCTTTCCCGGCCCGCGAACCGACGAGTGCAATACCCGATACCCGATGAAAACTTCCAGTTTGCCGCTATCGAGCGCGACGGGTACGTACACCGTAATTTCCTTGCTGGGATATTTCAGATAGCGGTAGATTCCCTCTTCCAAACCGAGCTTCTGCGCGGCGAGCTCGAAACGTGCTTCCGCCGATTTGTAGACGTTTAGTTCATCGTGCGTGACCGCAGGCATGACCTACCTCCAAGAATTGCAGACCAATTCGCGATGCTGCTCGCGATGTCTATGTAATGTTTGTGATGGGCGGCGAAAACGCGCATCGTGTCAGCTATCTTCGCACTGAGCTGTCGTCCGGACAGCGTCGGCCAGTATACGAACCTGGGCATAGCGGTGCAAGAAAAGCGTTTTAATTTGGAGCTGACGGCTGAAAATGGCGGCGTTTACTCACGACCTTCCGTTTTACTTGCGAACAATTCTTCCGCGCATTCCTTGTCAATCGCGCACGGGACTCCTCACAAAATGCTCCAGCAATAGCCGCGTCAGGCGCTCCTGGTGGTGCCTCACCACGTGATTGTGCCGAAGCAGGTCTCCCGTGACGTAGCGAAGTCCCATACGCTTAAGCTCTGCGGCCGAAGCCTGCACCGGCTCGGCGCCCTGCGCGCGATAACGCTTTAGAAGGCGCGGAGGAATTGGCCTGCGATTGATCACCGCGAAATCAAACAGGCCTTTGTGTGTGTGGTCATAGATTGCGCACACATGATCGGCCACCGAGTAGTGCTGCGTCTCTCCGGGTTGCGTCATCAGGTTGGCGATGTAGACGCGAGTGGCGCGTGAGTTCGCGATCGTCTCGGTGACTTGTTCGACAAGCAAGTTTGGAATGATGCTGGTGTACAGCGAACCGGGCCCCACCAGAATCAGATCCGCTTCGCGAATCGCTTCGAGCACTTCGGGAAGAGGGCGCACGCGATGCGGAACCAGACGAACGCGGCGGATGCGTTGCCGGGAACGGGAAATATTCGTTTCGCCGGCAACTATAGTTCCGTCTTCCAACTCCGCTTCGAGCGTCACGTTTTGAGCAGTGGAAGGGAAAATTCGTCCGCGAATCGCGAGGACTTGCGCCGAAACTTGCACGGCCCTGGGAAAATCGCCCGTGACGTTCGTAAGCGCCGTCAGAAAAAGATTGCCGAAACTGTGGCCAGCCAGCGCGCGCCCCACCGGAAACCGGTATTGAAAAAGCTTGCCGAGAAGATGCTCGTCCTTCGAAAGCGCCACCATGCAATTGCGGATATCGCCGGGCGGCAGCACGCGATATTCGCGGCGCAAACGCCCGGAGCTGCCGCCGTCGTCGGTAACCGTGACCACTGCCGCAAGATCAGCAATGGGGTGATCCGCCTGATCTTTGGGAGTAGCGACGTATTCCTTCAGTCCGCGCAGCACAGCGGAGAGACCGGTTCCCCCGCCCAAGGCCACAATGCGCACAGGGCGTGCTCGAACCTGCGAATTTTTCACCACTGAAAAAATTTCACCGATGCATCTTGTGGAGAAATTTCACGGAGAAGTACGCTGAAAAGTTTCACGGGAAAAACGCGGAAGTCAGCTCGCTGAACCGTCTCGCTCGGGATAGAGCAATTCGGTAAAGCGGGGGTCCTCCTGCAAGAAAGCGAAATCTTCATCGTTGCGCGCGTGATAGCGATTTTCCGGACGGAGCTGAATCGCAATCTTCAAGTTTTGCATGGCCGATTCCGCTTCGCCAGTAAGGCAATCCAGCGCCGCCATGGCGTAGACAATGTGATCCGCCTTTGGCGCGGACTTGCGCGCGCGGTCCAGGTGCTCGCGGGCTTCATCCCACCGGCCCAGGTTCATCAGCGCCACGCCCTGCGTGTAGTGTTCTTCGGCAGACTTCAGTGCCGGAATGGGAGGCCGCGAGATGCGCTGCTCGCAGATGCGGATGTGCATCTTGGCGCGGTCGCCGAGTTCTTTGCTAGGACCTTCTAGCACGCGCTCGAGGGTCTGCTTGGCCCTTTGGAACTTCTGTTGTTGAAAGTACTTAAGCGCTTCCTCGTAGAATTTCAGTTGCGCTTCTTTGGCAGGGGCGTTCGGATCAGGCGGAGCCGCCTTCGGCTTCGCGCTTCCCTTTATCGCCTTCTTTTTCAGTAACTTATGGCTTTTGCCGGCAGCCTGTGTGGCTCGGATCGCGCGACGCTTCACGTAGTACTCTCCGCAGGAAACTACTTGGAACATAGCAAAGTCGCGAAGGCGCGTCAATGCAGCGAATTATGGCCTTTTCAGCGTAGGTTCGCGATAGGGTTCGCGTCGCATTCCTGGGCCTCGCGCAAGTCGTGGCCGGGAAAGAAGTCCAAGGCACAGTCGAAATGACTCTATAGCTCGCGCGCGGCGCACTTAGGGCTTCGCCGGGTAAACTTTCAATTCATCCCAGCCACTGCCTTCGCGATCTGTCTCGCGCGTGAAGCGCACGCCCTCGATTTCTCCGAGCGTAACTTCGGCCGTCGTGTAGATCTTGCAGCCGGTCATCACGTGCCCGCCGAACATGTTTCCTTGCCCCGTGGCGATGGACAGATGAACGTGCTCGCCGCCTTCTTCGATTGTTCCGGTGATCGAAACGATCTCGAAGTGCCCCGTGTGTATGTGGGCCTCCGGCTGATTTGCGTACCGTATCGAGGCTTGGGTCAGGCTGCCGACCGCGCTCAGCAGCACCGCGGCCTCGATATGATTGGCGTTTACATAGGCGCGGATGGACCCCAGCAAGTCCTCTCCCGGCCGCAGACGAAGGACATGAATGCGCAAGTGATCGCTGACGATCGCTTCATGGCGCTCAGTGAGCCGCTTCGTCCAATCGGCGGGAAGCGTAGGAGCTGGAGGCGCATTCTCCCGTGTGCTGCTCTGCGGAACCGGCTCTCCCCTCGGCTGGGAGTATGGCGGCGGAGTGGTTTGCGTCTGCGCAACGATACTCAAGGCCGTCGCGCTAAGAAACAGCATTATTGCGATCAGTTTCACTCGGAGTTCTCCGGAGTTGCATTTGTTTCGTAGCGGTAAGAGATGTCCAACTTCCGCGAACGATTCTGCTTCATTTCTGCGCGCACTGAAACTCCAACGGACCAAGAGGCGGCCGAGGGCGCCCCGTGCTGCTCCCGGCCATACCGAGGCGCGCTACCACGGGGCCAGCACGGCTAACCCAGGGGGTTAAGGCTGCTCGGGGTGTCTATTGCGAAGCAGGAGCGCCGGGGCGCGTTGGCCGCAGGTAGGGGCGTATGCTATAAGTACGAGGCTGCCTAATCTGAGGAAATTGTGCCGTTTATAAATTTTCCCGCAAGAGAGATTAACTGCAAGCTTGTCTACTACGGCCCCGGCCTCGGGGGGAAGACCGCGAATTTGCAATGGGTGTACGAACATACCGGAGCGAATCAAAAGGGAAAGATGGTTTCGCTCGCGACGGAAACCGACCGCACGCTTTTTTTCGATTTTCTTCCGCTGGACTTAGGAACAGTGCGCGGATTTCGCACACGCTTTCACTTATATACGGTGCCGGGGCAGGTTTTCTACGAAGCCAGCAGGCGTTTGATTTTGAAAGGCGCCGATGGCGTGGTGTTCGTCGCGGATTCGCAGGAAGAGCGTCTGGATGCGAACCTGGAAACTCTCGACAACTTGCGCGAACATCTGAAAGATCACAATCTGGACTTCACGACGATTCCCTACGTCCTGCAACTCAATAAACGAGATCTGCCGAATGTGTTGCCCGTCGCGGAATTGCAGAAGCATCTCGGCGTGAAGGGCGAGCCGAGCGTCGAAGCCGTGGCCGTCACAGGCCAAGGCGTATTCGACACCCTGAAAGAAGTCGCGAAATTAGTCCTCGCTGATCTGAAGAAAAACGCTTAAGACGCCCTCGTACAGGTGAAAGGTAGTCTCGACAGTTTGCACCACGGCCGCTGGATTGCCGTCGGGTCCAGTAGCAGGCCTAAATTTTCAGTCTTTGACGGCGTTGATTGACTGCTGGTCTAAACCACATGGAAGCGCCTGCTGAACTGAAATTTTCTGTGCTCTCCCATCCGCACCTATTACGACCTTAAGCACCACGGTGCCTTGGACCTTGGCTTTCACTGCGGAATCAGGATACTGCGCCTGGGGGCAATACACACATATCGGAAATGAATAGCCCGAGGCCCTGATGAGGGAGGAGAAGCCTTTAGCCCTGACTCTTCAGCTTTCGCCCATACAGTTTTATCTTCGCCAAAGGATGCAGCCACTTTAGGACCATCAGCTCGTCCATTGTCAGCGTCCGATCGAGAATGATCTCCTTGCCGAAATTCCTTTCTCACCTTGGACCGGCGACACATGCACACAAAGGACGATTTTGCCAGGCGTATACTCGAGCGAGCCGCTGACGACTGTTGTTGCTTGCAATTCCGGTGCATAGCAGGCAGCGATTTCTGAGCTGTAAAGAACTCCCTCGGGCAATTTGTCGCTGGAGATGGCGGGCTCGACATCCGTACGATCCACAACCGCAAAACCTGACTATCGGGCTCGGAACGTGCTGAAAAATCCGTGACAAGAACAACGGTGTGTGACTCGTTTGACGCTCTCTCGATTGCGTGGGCCACATCCGAAGCCAGCGAGTCGAAATCGCAGACTTCTTGAGCAGACGTACTGATAGGCTTAAGCGATATCAATAAGGTCACGAAGCAGGACGCCAGTACAGTTCGTCGTAAGTGGCGGACTCCGAGACTGCGCATGGGATTCATCGCAGTCCAAGACCAACCGCCGCTAAGCGTGGGCCACGCCGCCGCGGAATGCAGCTATTGCTTTGCCCTCGTCGGTGAAAGCGGGTATGGCCTGAATGAGGCGCGTCAGTTCGAGGACTTCCTTCACGTGCCCAGTGGGATTCAGTATCTTCAAGCCGCCGCCCTGTCGTTCGAGCGTGACGAACGAGCGGACCAGCGTGCTGATGCCCGAGCTATCGATCTGGGCGACGCCTTCGAGATTCACCACAATCTCGGAAGGGCCGGCCTCGGCGAATTTGCGCAGTTCAGCACTCAGAGAATCGTTGCTCACGCCGATGACGATGCGGCCCGCCAGATCAAGAATCGTGACGTTACCGGACTTTCGCGTTGTTATCTGCAGGCCCATGATCGCCTCCCAGGCCGCGCGCGCGACCGTGCTAAGTGGCCGCATTATAACCCTTTCGCCGGTTCCCGAAGCAATTTCTGAGAACGGATTGTGCCAGAAACCGCTCGGTGTGTGGCGCTCCAATTAAAACGGGAGGCGAATGCCAGGTAGCATCCACCTCCCGGGGTGGGTGGGGTGTTGCAAGAGCGTCGTAAGAACTGGCCTGCGTGTGGTGGGCCTGACGCTCAGGCAATCCAGCGTTTCCGCCGGAATCCACAAGTGCCACTCTCATTACCACGCGCAGAGAAACAGTGTCAACTGCAATTGGAGTCTCGTGGCCGATGAGCGGCCCCGTCGGCGGGTCCGTGCAAAACGGAAACGAACCAGGTGCGCGGTAGCCTGCCGAGAATCCCGATATGACATTTTTTGGCTACGCCGCCTAGAGCCTACGCGTGATGGACTTTAGTAGGATGCCGGTCGTGGTCCTGCCCAAAATCAACGGCCCGGGGGCCTACGCGCGGATGATCGCCGAACGCCCGGATGTGCCAGTGATCTTTGCCACCGGGCATAGTCCCGATATCGCCCTGCTTCACAAAGCCCAAGAACTCCGGACTGGCGGTGCTACGTCGCCTGCCTCGTACGCAAGCGCACGAAGGGCCACCGCCGCGCCAGGCTCAATCAATCGCTTCAAATGGATAACCGGAAGAATCAGGAAAGACTTCTAGGTTGACCCAAAATGAACAGCTCAGTTGTGGTCCTTGTACGCGCGGGGACGACTGTGTCTTGCGCGCTGGCTCAGTTGCCCGCGGAAGCTTGCGAGGGAGGATGGCTCATAAAATACTGAGTTATTCCGGCGGAGAGCTGCTGCAGACCGGCGCTGATATTGCGATCCAAGGCCTCAACGATGTTTGCCACCGTCTTGCCCTGAACAGGTTCATCGTGCGTATAGGTTTGCGTCCAGACAGTCGCGCGGCTTGCTGGATCGAAGAGCTCCAACTGGAGCGAGAAGCGAGCCACCAATTCCGGCTTGTCCACCCCATACATCGCGAGCAAATGGCCGCGCACGATGTAATCGCCGCGAGCGCTGCTGGAAACGCGCGACACGGAGCGGTACTGTCCTGACGCGCGAAGATCGGCGATGAGCAAGTTCTGAACCATGTCGGCGGGAGGCTCGGCCCAGCGGTCGTATTCGTACGTGCCCAGCTCCACGGGTCCAGAGCCGTAGATCAGCCGGTCATCACGATAGAGATGGGAAGCTGTGAAACGGCCGACCAGCAGCACGACCGGAATCTGCGCAGGCGTGGAGCTCGCCCCGGCGGGAGTTGCGTCGATCACGTAATACTTGACGGGGCGAGGTGCACCGCATCCGGCGGCAACAATCGCCAGCATCATGAGTGAAGTAAGTTGCGTGCAGCGGCTCAACACTCTCGGCTCCTTCCCGCGTTGACTCTTTAAACGGTTCGCAATCCCTATTTCGGCAAATCCGATCCGGGCTGATGTTCTTTCGGCGCGGACGCACGGATCAAGGTATAAGGCCGCGTCTTGATGGACTCGGTAAACGAGTTCAAGTTCTCGGTGACGTGGCGCAAGTTGTCAATAATTTCGTCCAGATTTTCCTGGTTGGCAGACACCGTGCCATTCAGCGTAGTCAGGACAGAATTCGCGTTGTCTAACGCCTTGCGCAGGTCGAGCACCGCCTGGCGGATATCCGGCCGATTTTCCGTAAGCATTCCGTCCAAATGCAGCAACGTATCGTTGGCCTGATCCGATGTCTTCTGGAAACTGGCGATTAAGGGCTTCAGATTTTCGGTGGCATCGTTTACACGACCGAGCGTCGAATGCACGAGCGGGCGATCTTCTTTGAGCATTCCGTGAACGTCGCTCAAGCTGGCGGAAATGTTCGCGCGATTCTGATCGTTCAGCAGGTCGTTCACGCGGTCCAGGGTTACCTTCAGAGAAACCACGCGGTCATTCAAATTCAGCAACAACTGCTGCGCGGTGGGGGTCAGTTCCGCGATCTTGTCCGCGATGTCGGAAAAACCGGTGTACTCGATTGTCTTCAAGGTGTAATCGCGCGGGGCGCGGGCTGCGACGTTGGTGCCCGGCTTGATTCCGAGAAAATTCTCGCCGAGCGGGCTGGTGCTGGTAATTAGCGCGGTGCTATCGGTTTTTATCGGGATGCTCGGATTCACCGAAAAATCCACTTTCATTCTCGTGGCGTCCTGCGGATCCACCTGCACCTTGTTCACGCGTCCTACGGGTGGGCCACCCGCATAGCGAACTTCGGTCCCCGGACCCAGACCCCCGGCATTCTTGAAATAAGCGTGGTAGGGAATGTCGCCTTTGTTGAAGCTGCCATTAAGAATGAAGAGGGTGGTAATCAGGAGGGCCGCCACTACCAAAACAAAAAGACCGACGAGTGCCTGTTCGCGCTTTGAATCCATCCGTGTCCTCGATGATTCCCGCGTGGCGGCTCGCGGGGGCGCCACCTAAGTGCCGGGGAGTATATCACGGCACACAAAATTCGCCGACGTATCAGGCAGAATCCGCCCGGTTTCAACTTTATTGACGCGCTGGTGGAACGTCCCCGGTCAACATCTGCAGGTAATCAATTTCCCCCGTCAATTCCGGTTCCGGCACGCGATCCAGAAATTGCCGCACGCGCGGGTGCTTGCTCTTCCGCAGTTCCTCGGTCGTCGCGTTGGCGACGATCACGCCCTTATCCAGCACGATCATGCGGTCGGCAATCAGAAATGCGCTGGCGAGCTCGTGCGTCACCACCACGATGGTGATGCGAAACGCCTTCTTCAATTTCAAGATCAGCTCGTCAATCCCGGCGGCGATGATGGGGTCGAGGCCAGCGGAAGGCTCATCGAAGAACAATATCTCCGGGTCCATCGCCAGTGCGCGAGCGATAGCCGCTCGTTTTTTCATTCCGCCGCTCAATTGCGCGGGCATGTAATTTTCAAATCCGGAGAGGCCCACCTGATCGAGTTTCAGCCGAACCATGATTTCGATGGTGGAATCGTCCAGGTGGGTATGCTCGTGCAGCGGCAGCGCCACATTCTCGCCCACCGTCATGGATCCGAACAGCGCTCCGCCTTGAAACGACATCCCCATCTTCTTGCGCAATTCATCGCGCTCGTCTTCGGAGATCGAGGCGAAGTCTTTACCCTGAATCCAAATTTCGCCCGAGCTGGGTTGCTCCAACCCCACCAGAGTACGCAGCAATGTACTTTTGCCCGAACCCGAACCACCCAGGATCACCATCGTCTCGCCGGCTGGAACTTCGAAATCTATTCCGTGGAGAATTTCGCGCTCGCCGTATTTCACGCGCAGGTTGCGCACGGAGATAGCGGCGCCGCTGGGTGTTGGCGGCGCGACGGGCTTGGGTGTTAGCGATGAGGCCATTCGACCTTACCGTGGCGCCGTTATATAAAAAATCGTAGTGAAAATTAAATCCACCATCACCACCAAAAAAATGGACTTAACCACTGCCGAAGTCGTGGATCGGCCCACTTGCTCAGAACCCAGGCCGGTCGAAAAACCTTCCTGGCAGCCGACTGCCGTAATCACCAGTCCGAACATAAGCGCTTTGATCAGGCCGTTGATAATATCTGTCTTCGTTAGCGCATCCAGCGTGGCTTGAATGTAGCTGCCCCAGGTGAAGCCTGCCGTGGCAACGCCGAAGAGGCCCCCGCCCAGCACGCCCATGAAATCAGCCCAGCAAGTGAGACACGGCACCATCAGGATCATCGCTAGAAACTTTGGCGCGACCAGAAAGTGAACAGGCTCCAGCGCCATGGTCTCCATCGCGTCAATTTCCTCGTTCACCTTCATCGTTCCGATTTCCGCGGCGAACGCGGAACCCGAACGGCCAATCACGACCACCGCCGTCATCAATGGGCCCAGCTCGCGCGTCATCGAAACCGCTACGGCGCTGGCTACCAGATGCAACGCGCCAAATTTGCGCAGTTCATAGGCTGCGTTCAGAGCAAGAATGGTGCCAATGAAGAATGAAATCAGGGAAGTGATGGGGAGCGCTTCCACGCCCACGGACATGGCTTGGTGGACGGCGCGGCTGAGGTGGAATTTCTTGCCCTGAAAGGGAGCAACGAAGACGGCACGCGCGGCGCCGCCTGACAGACGCGCCAAGCCCCCTAAATATGCCAGACCATTGATTGTGGCCGCGCCAATGCTGTCTGTGAATGGCATCTGTGATTCCGGACGGGTGAAATCTTCAGACGGAACCCGAGCTAATGCCGCCCGGACACTTACCTGGCGGGAGCAACATTCGTGCTGCCGCCTCGCAACGCTTCTTCCTCAGTGTTATATACCTCAAAAACCTTAATCAGCCGAGTTAATTCGAGAACTTCGCGCGCCGTGCGGCTCAGCCCGAAAAGCGCGAATGTGCTCTTCAAGTCGCGCGAGACCTTCAGGCCTTCGACCAGTGACGCCACCCCGGCGCTGTCGATATACCTTACCTTCTCTAGGTTCACGATCACGCGCGGCGCTTTCTTGGTTTTCAGCAGATCCAGCAGTACCTTGCGAACTTGCGGTGAATTGTAAAGAGTGATGTCACCGACGACGTCCACAATCGTGGCCGCGCCGGACTCACGCGTAGAAATATCCATCAGGGTTGACCCCCCGCGGGGAATAGAGTGTTTTGCCAGAGATTCCCGCTATATGCAATCACTTTTCCGCTGGAAGAGGGCTGCATCAGCTATTTTCGGTTGTCCAAGGAAACGTAGTTGCGAAGGTCATAACCGAGATATACCTGGCGGGGCCGGGAAATTTTCTGCTCGGGATCGAGAAGCATTTCTTCCCACTGCGCGATCCATCCGGACGTGCGCGGAATCGCGAACAGCACCGGGAACATCGTCACTGGGAATCCCATGGATTGATAAATCAACCCGGTATAGAAGTCCACATTGGGATACAGCTTGCGCTTTACGAAGTACTCGTCTTCTAGGGCGATGCGTTCGCATTCCAGCGCGATTTCGATCAGCGGATTTTTTCCCATCACGTCGAAAACTTCGTAGGCGATGTGCTTCACAATGCGGGCGCGTGGATCGTAATTCTTGTAAACGCGATGCCCGAAACCCATCAGCAATTTTTCGCCAGCCTTTACGCTCTTGATGTAGGCCGGTATGTTATTGATCGAGCCGATTTCCAGCAGCATACGCAGGACGGCTTCGTTGGCGCCGCCGTGCAGCGGGCCGTAGAGCGCCGCGGTCGCGGCGGCTGTCGCCGAATACGGATCCACGTGCGAGCTGCCCACCACACGCATCGCCGTCGAAGAACAGTTCTGCTCATGGTCCGCATGCAAAATGAAAAGAATATCCAGCGCCCGCTCGAGTGTCGGATTCGGACGATATTTCAGCTCCGTGGTACGAAACAGCATGTTCAGGAAATTGCCGCAATAGGTGAGATCGTTGTCTGGATACACAAACGGCATGCCCAACGTGTGCCGGTAAGCGAAAGCTGCGAGCGTCGGCATTTTACCGATCAAGCGATAGGTCTGCTTGCGCCGCGAATCGGGATTAAAAATGTCCTTGGCGTCCGGATAAAAAGTGGAAAGCGCGGCGACCGTCGAAATGAGCATGCCCATCGGATGAGCGTCGTAGTGAAATCCGTCAATAAATTTCTTGATGCTCTCGTGGATGAACGTGTGATGCGTGATGTGGTAGGTCCAATCCGCCAGCTGCGATTTCGTGGGAAGCTCGCCGTAAAGAATCAGATAGGCCGTTTCCACGTACGTGCTTTTTTCCGCCAGCTCTTCGATCGAATAGCCGCGGTAACGCAAGATTCCTTTGTCGCCGTCAATATAGGTGATCTTGCTTGAGCATGAAGCAGTGTTGGTGAACGCCGGGTCGTAGCCCATCAACCCAAAATCGCCGTCATGAACTTTGATCGGCCGCAGATCCAGCGCCCGAATCGTGTCATTTTTTATCGGAAGTTCGAACTGGCGCCCCGTCCGGTTATCAGTGACGGTCAATGTGTCGCGCTGGGTTGCCGCGGACGGTAATTCACTGCTGATCAGCGATCCTGGCTTGGTCGGATTCATTACCGGACCTCTCGAAGCGCAAGCGTGCTCTCGGCGCGGTCGGCTTCTATCTAGAATGTACACCAAATTTGTGCAAGCGCGGAATCGCTTTCGATATTCGCGCGCGGAAAGCAATATTCCCATCCATACGGTCGCGTATGGAGCGCCGATGGCCCTCTACATCTCGGAATTTCACCGTCTGCCGTCTGGCGCGCACATTGCTTCGGCGGTAACACGATGCCGGTACTCGAATGTACGAGCAAGCTTCCGGCGGATTAGCCAGCCGCCCAGCAGATTCCCGAGCGCGCCAAACGGCAACTCGTACTCGATGCGGTCTTCGAGGCGGCAAGCACTCGCGCCATCTGGAGTAAACGAATGTGTATGCACCCAGCGCCGGAATGGTCCGGTGGTCTGCACATCCTGGAATCGGCGGCCCTCAATGTAGTCGCGGTGCTCGAATTTCCAAAGTATGCGGAACGGACCGAAACGCACGCGCAACACACCATGGTCGCCATCGCGGATTCCAGGCGAAGGCTCGACGACCTCCATCGCTTCCCAAGGTGGTGTCAGCCGCTCGAGCGCTCCTCGCTCAGTGTGCCAAAGAAAAACTTGCTCGGCGGAAGCTTCGATTCGCGATGAGTACACAAACACGTTCTGCCCCGCCATATGCAGGACATAATGAGCCAACAACCTGCCGTGCGTCTACCATTCGACCGATGCAAAATTTCTGCCTAACGCCGCGCGATCTGCTCTACACCGTCATCCGCAGCGACTGCAGACGTAGTCGTCAAATCCTGCGGCGTGGCTAGCTCGGACCGGTTTCGCCCATGCTCTGTCGCGCGTAGAGCGCGTCCTCTCCAACTTCAGCATTTCTTGCGGATCCAGCGGGCGTGCCTCGGTGCTGGCAGCGACGCCAAAGCTCGCCGTGATCGCGATGGGAACAGAATCGGTGGCAATGGCTTGCTCTGCCTGGCCCGACGAATTCGCTCGGACAATCCTAGAGCGCCCATGGCGTCCGAGGATGGCACCACGATCAGGAATTCCTCGCCGCCATAACGGCCCACCGTATCGCAGGGACGCACGGATGCCATCATCCGCTGGGTCGTTTCGCGTAACATATTTTGAAGTGGTCGAGATCCGCGAGGACGATCCCGAAAGACCCACCGTCGCGCGACTGCCGCGAGCGTTCGCGCCGCAAAGTATCCAGAATCACGCCGCGATTTGCCGCGCCCGTCAGGCTATCGTGCGTGGCGCGGAACAGCAGTTGTCCTCCCGCGTCGAACGGCTTGATCCGAGGCCCGCGAGCAAGTTCTCTTTCGGGGATCGCCAGTCGAGGATTTAAACCTCCGGCCGGTCGACCGGCGTTGCTTAAGTCCGCGAATGCACATGCGAGCGTTCGCGGACCGAGTCGCTCATAATCATGCAGAACCATGGCCACCGCCTTGACAAAATGTGCGCAACACGTCTGTAATCAATCAGCTGCCGGACCGAGAGCAGCTAGCCCCAAGGACCGAAAGCAGAATGGATGTTTCAACCCGGACGCACCGACCGCTGTGACACGGTGTGAACGTAGTGTTAAAAACATCTTCGCACGCTGTCAACGTCTTGCTTCCCAAGCTGCGTTCCCGTATGGTGTGTGCGATTCCCCGAGAAGAAAATAGATGAAACGTGTCCTGGTAATCGAAGACGACAAAGACATTGTGGAGTTGGTGCGGTATAACCTGGAAAAAGACGGCTATCAGGTAGCCTCCAGCGGCGATGGCGCCACTGGTCTCGCGCAAATCAGGAAAGCCGCGCCTGATCTCTTAGTACTCGATCTAATGTTGCCCAAGCTATCGGGCCTCGAAATTTGTAAGGAAGTTCGCAAAGATGTGAGCCTGAACCGTATCCCCATCCTGATCCTCACGGCGAAGGGTGAAGAAGCGGACCGCGTCGTCGGCCTCGAGCTCGGCGCCGATGACTACGTCACGAAACCATTCAGCCCCCGCGAACTGGCCGCGCGCGTCAAGGCGTTGCTGCGTCGCGCGGAACCCGGCACGCCCTCGGAAAAGCCCATCGAAGTCGGCGCGCTGCGAATCGATCCGGCCGCCTACCGCGTCACACGCACTGGAAAACCCGTGCCGATGAGCACGCTCGAATTCCGTCTGCTCTATTTCCTCGCGGCCAGGCCGAATCGGGTTTTTACACGCGATCAGCTTCTCGACGCAGTTTGGGGCACGGAACGATTCGTCACACCACGCAGCGTGGACGTCTACGTCCGCCGCCTGCGCGAAAAAATCGAAACCGATCCCCAACACCCTTCATTCATGAAAACCATACGCGGCGCGGGATATCTGTTCGAAACCCGTGCAAGCTAGACTGTTCTGGAAGCTCGGGCTCGCATACGCCGCCCTACTCCTCGTAGTCCTGCTCGCCGTGGACCTTTACTCGGTCCGCGTCGTGCGCAGTCAGGCCATCCGCTCCGCCAATGATGCGCTCGGCTCGCTTCTGAAACTCGCTCTCGCAAATCCTCCAAGCTCGGCCGACGCACTTGCACTCCGCAGTTGGACCGAACGCGTGGCCCAGAGCGGCGCGCGTGTAACGATCATTGACAGCACCGGTCAGGTTCTCGCCGATTCCGCCGCCGATCCCGATAAAATGGAAAACCACGCGAATCGCGTCGAGTTTCAGCAAGCTCTAACGCGCGGCTCGGGGCAAGCGGTACATCGCAGCGTCACGCTCGATCGCGAATTGGTGTACCGCGCGGAGCGGTATCAGGAACCGGGAAATCCTCCGGTGGTGATCCGCCTGGCTCTGCCTCTTGCGCAAGTGGATCTTTCCGTCGTCGAACTGCAGCAGAGACTTCTGGTGGCCACGCTGTTGATGCTGATCATGGGGGTCCTGGTATCGCTCGCGTTTGCGCGTATGTTCGCTGCGCGTGTGGACCGGTTGAAACATTTTTCGCAGCGGATTGCGGAAGGCGATTTCCGTCCTTTGCTGCGCGAAGGCCCACGCGACGAACTCTCGGACCTCGCGGACAGCATGAATCAAACGGCGGAGCGCCTCGATCGCGAAATCCGCTTGTTGAGCGGCGAGCGCAATCGTTCCGGCGCGATCTTGCGCAGCATGGTGGAGGGAGTGGCCGTCATTGATGCGGAGGAGCGCCTGGTTTTCTACAACCGCGCATTCTCTGAAATTTTCAATGTGGAAGGAACCAGCGGCGAAGGCCGCGCGCTTATTGAAATCGTGCGCAATTCCGAATTATTAGCGCTGATTCGTCGCGCGCTGCGCGGCGATGAAGGATTGCAAAGCGATATCGTCATGGGCATCACGCAAACCCAAAGCTTCTCGGTGACGGCAGCTCCAGTGAACGCCATGGAAGTTTCCACGCCAGATCGGCCAGCTGCGGGCCGTGCTTCAGCGGAGAGGCCGTCGGGCGCCGTCGTGGTGCTGCACGACGTCACCGAACTGCGGCGCCTGGAGCGCGTGCGGCAGGATTTCGTCGCCAACGTATCGCATGAATTCAAAACCCCGCTCACCGCCATCCAAGGCTTCGCGGAAACTTTGCTCGCTGGAGCGCTCGATGACCCCAGCAACAACCGCCGCTTCCTGGAAATCATCCGCAACCATGCCATTCGCCTGGCGCGGCTCACCAACGATTTGTTGAAACTCGCGCGAATCGAAGCCGGAAAACTGGAAGTCGAGTTTTCCACGGTCGGGCTGATGGAATTGATCGAGGCTTGCGCCGAGACCACTCTGCTGAAAGCCGACCGCAAGGAGATCACGCTCGAGATTGAAGTACCTCCGAAACTCCCTGCCGTCCGCGGCGATGCCGGACTCATGCGAGACGTGCTGCAAAATCTGCTCGACAACGCCATCCAGTACACCTCTCAAGGGGGCCACATTCGCGTGACCGCCGATGCGGGTGACCGGGACGCGGTGGTGACCGTCGCGGACACAGGAATCGGAATCCCGCTCGCTGACCAAGAGCGAATTTTCGAGCGCTTCTACCGCGTGGACGCGGCGCGTTCGCGAGAAGCCGGCGGCACGGGGC
>Ga0209693_10000344_pt1 | contig 18572 bp, 9 predicted proteins | sample HubBroMetageWRM3_FD_188345 | JGI IMG/M metagenome (GOLD analysis project Ga0209693, IMG submission 188345) | Warmed soil microbial communities from the Hubbard Brook experimental Forest, New Hampshire - Hubbard Brook CCASE Soil Metagenome WRM 3... | ecosystem: Environmental > Terrestrial > Soil... | reverse complement strand
CCGGCACCTGGCCGTGGCCGCGCACCTGCGCGCCGCCTTCGCCGGCGACGGCGAGGAAGTGGCCGAGGTGATCGCCCGGCACTACCTGGACGCGCTGGATGCGGTGCCCGATGACGGCGATACCGGGCAGATCCGCGGCCAGGCCATCGCCGCGCTGACCCGGGCGGCTGATCGGGCCGGGCGCACAGGCGCCCCGGCCCGGGCTGCCGCCAGCTACGCTGCCGCCGCCCGGCTCACCCAGGCCGGCACCGGAGGCGGGGACCCGGCGGCCTCTGTGTTGTGGGAACGCGCCGCCGAGGCCGCTCTGACCAGTGCCGACTATGCCGCGGCGGTCGAGCAGGCCGGCCAGGCCGGGGACCTGTACCGCCAGTGCGGCGATACCCGCTCGGCCGCCCGCGCCCAGGCGATCGCCGGGCGGGCGCTGCGCCGGTGGGGCCGGCACGCCCAGGCGCGCGAGCAGCTCACCGGCGCCCTGGCGGTGCTGCGGGAAGACCCCGGCACCGACACCGCGCGGGCCCTGGAGGAACTGGCCAGGCTGGAGGTGGCCGCCGGGTCGCCCGCGGCGGATGCGCTGTCCACCGAGGCCCTGGTCCTGGGCCAGGACCTGGCCGTGGACGAGGCCACCCTGGCCGGCCTGTTCACCACCCGTGGGACCTGCCACTCCTTCGCCGGGCGGAAACCGCAGGCGGCCGCCTACTTCCAGGCGGCCGCCCGGCTGGCCGGGCAGGCCGGCGACCCCGTCCGGCTCGGCCGCGCGCTGGTCAACCTGTCTGACACGGTGACCGGCACCGACCCCGCCGCCGGCGCCGAAGCGGCGCGCGCCGCCGCCGCCCAGCTACGCCGGGCCGGCGCCCGTGACCTGCTCGCGACCGCGGTCGAGAACCTGGCCCAGGCGCTGCTGATGACCGGCGACTGGGACGCCGCCGAGGCCGAGCTGGTCCAGGCCGCCGACGCAGACGGGCTGGCCGGCATCGAGTACCTGACCTGCTACCGGGCCTGGGTGGCGGCGCTGCGCGGCGAGGCCCCATCCGCCCAGGCGACCCTGGCCGGGCTGGGCGACCTGCGGGCCAGCGACGACCCTCAGGACCAGGCGACCATCGCGGTCGCGGAGGCGTTCACCGCCGCCGCGCGCCGCCAGCCCGCCGCCGCGTTGCGCCACGCCCGCGCAGCTCTGGACCACGCCGGCGCCCTCGGGATCAGCTACGAGTACCTGCGGTGGGCCTGGCCGCTGGCCGCTCGCGCCGCGCACGACCTGGCCGACACCGCCACCACCCGCGAGCTGCTGGCCATGCTGGACGGCCACCCGGCCGGGCAGCTGGCCCCTATGCAGCGCGCCGAACGCGACCTGGCCCGCTCCCGCCTGGCCGCGGCCGGCGGCGACCCGGATTCCGGCCCGGCGTTCGCCGCCGCAATCACCGGGCTGCGCCAGCACTCCACCCCCTACCATCTCGCTCACGGGCTGCTCGATCACGCTGAGCACCTGCTACGCATGGACGACCACGATGCCGCGGGGGCCGCGATCGGCGAAGCCCGCGACATCGCGCAGCAGCTAGGCTGCCAGCCGCTGCTGGACCGGGCCGCTGACCTTTCCCCCGCAGAGCCGCAGATCCGGACCCCGATGGTGACGGCATCCGGTTCAGGGGAATCGGCAGCCGTAGGCGATGGCTGAGCCGACGGGCCGGGCGTATCGAGACGTCCTGGCGATCCCGGGTGCCCGCGCGCTGATCGGGGCCAGCGCCGCCTCGCAGATCGGTAACTGGCTTTACAACGCCGCGCTGCTCGGATACGTGTACGGCGAGACCCGGTCGGCCGGCTGGGTCGGCGCCGCCACGATCTGCCGGCTTGTGCCGTATGTGCTGCTCGGCCCGTTCGGAGGGGCCATCGCCGACCGTTATCCGCGGCGCGCTGTTCTGCTGGCCGGTGACGTCCTGCGCGTGCTGGTCATGGCTGCCTTGGCTGCGACGGTCGCCAGCGCCGGCCCGGTGGCGCTGGTCATCGCCTTCACCGCCCTGGCGTCGGCCGCCGGTTGCGCAGAGAGGCCGGCCGCGATGGCGCTCCTGCCGCGCCTGGTCGGTGAGGCCCGGCTCGGCCCGGCCAACGCGCTGCTGCACACCGTCCAAGACCTCGGCATCCTCATCGGCCCGGCGATCGGAGCGGTCCTGCTCCGGGTGGCTCCCGCCTGGATCGCATTCCTGGCCAACGGGGGGACATTCGCCATCTCCGCGCTGCTGATCTCGACAATGCGTCCCGACGCGGCTCCGGCCGGCGGCCGTGCGTCCGGGGTTGCCCAGCTGGCCGGGGGGCTGCGGACGGTGCGCATGACTGCGTTCGCGCCGTGGCTGATCGTGATCGTGGCGATGGTCGAATTCACCTACGGAGCCCAGACCGTGCAGCTCGTCGTGTACGCCACGCGCTCGCTTAGCCTCGGAAACGGGGGCTACGGCGTCCTGCTCACGGCCGCGGGCGCCGGCGGGCTGGTGAGCGCGCTCGCCAACGGCCGTCTGTCCACCAGCAGGCGGATATCCCTGATCGTGATCGTCGCAGGTTCGCTGGCCTGCGCCGCCCAGCTCGCCTACGCCGGCGTTCAGGTGCTGACGATCGCGCTGGCGGTAACCGTTATCGGAAGTGCTGCTCTCGTCTCATGCGAGGTGGTAGGCGAGACGGCACTGGCCCGGATCGTCCCCCGCGAGGCGCTTGGCCGCGTAATCGGGACCTTCAACGCCGTGTCGGTAGCCGCGATGGTCGCCGGCGCGGTCCTGGCATCGGTTCTGGTGGCGGTCACATCGCTGCGGGCCAGCTTGCTGATCCTCGGCGCTGTCGCATTGGCGATCACCCTGCTGTGCGGTGTTGGCCTGCGCGGACTCGATACGCTCAACGCGCGGCGCGCCGAAGCGCTCGCCTCCAGGGTGAAGGTCCTGCAGGGCCTTCCGGTCACCGTGGGAGTGCCGCAGATCGTCCTGGAGCAGCTCGCCTCGGCCGCCCAGTTCTGCCCGCTGCCACCAGGGGTCGACGTCGTTGTTCAGGGCGCTCCGGCGCACGCCTTCTACGCCGTTGTCGACGGCCGCGTCGTCGTGCACCGGGACGGCCAGGCCGTCGTGCATCTAGGCCCCGGCGCCAGCTTCGGCGAGCGCGGCCTGCTCGACCACGTCCCCCGCAACGCCACGGTCACCACGGAAATGGACACCACACTGCTCCGCGTCGAAGGCCACGCGCTGCTCGACGCCCTCGAGGCGGCGCCAGACCTGCGGCCCGCGCTCGATCTGAGCAGCACCGCGCCTGGAGTGCAAGTCCCGTCCGGCGAGACCGCGGTGGTAGATGACCCGCGCTGGGCAGAGGCATGAGTACCGACAGGCCCACCGTGGTGGTCGTCGGCGCTGGTTACGAGGGTAAGCGCCGCTACTACCAGCGGCTCGCCAGACTTGGCGCGCGCCTGGTGATTGTCGATGAGCCAGGGCACTGGTCTGAGTCACTCGCAAACGAGATCGCCGGGACGAAATGGGCCGCCACGCCCATCAGCGGCAACCCGGATACCGATGCCGAAGCGATCCTCGACGTCCTGGAGCGTTCGGGTGTTCGTGCCGACGGCGTCCTGACGTTCTTCGAGAACTATGTGCGCGAGGCAGCGCGCGTGGCCGCGGCGCTGGAACTGCCAGGCAACCCGCCTGAAGCGGTCGACGCGGCGCGCAGCAAGGTCTGTACCCGGGAACTGTCCGCACGGCTAGGGCTGCCCACACCGGCGGCCCAGCGCGTCCGCTCCCTGGATGAGCTGTTCGCAGCGGCCGCCGACATCGGGTTCCCCGCCGTCGTCAAGCCGGAGTTCGGCGCGAGCGCCGCCGGATGCGTCAGGGTCGACAGCTTCGAGTCGCTGCCGGGCGTGTACAAGCTCATCCGCGACGTCGTTACCCCCGAACACAAGGCAATCTTCCGCGCCGGCAATGATCTGCTCCTGGAGCAGTACCTCGATGGCGTGGAGTTCGACGTCGACCTGATCTTGCAGGACGGCAAGTGCGTATTCTCCAGCGTGTCGCAGAACTGGCCGACCGCCGAGCCCTCGTTCCAGGAGACGGGCTTGCACCTCCCGCCGGACCACAACAAGAAGGCCGTACGCGGGCTCGTCGATCTGAGCGTGCAGACGGTCCAATCGTTCGGATTCCGCCGCGGGGTGCTCCACGTGGAGGGCAAATGCACCAGCCGCGGTCCGCGCGTGATCGAGGTGAACGCCCGGATGGGCGGCACACGGATCCATCAGATGGTCGAGGCGGTGTGGGGCGTCGACCTTATCGAAGCCCAGCTCCGCAGCTGCCTTGACCTGCCCCAGAACCTCACGCCGCGCCGTAAGCCCCAGTGCGCGGTGGTCAACGCCATCGTCTACGCCCCGGCCACCGGCCGATTGGCTGGCCTGCCATTTGCGGCTGTCGCCGCGGAGGGCGGCATGGGAGTCGAGCTGGACATCTTCGGAGAGATCGGCCAGGACGTTGCCGGCCCCGACAGCACGTTCGCGACGGTACTAGCCGAGCTGACGCTCAGCGGCAAGAATCTGCGACGCGCCCGGTCGCTGGCAGCTCACGTACTTCGCGAGCCGCCGCAGATACACCCGGCCTAGCTTCGCCCGCTCTTCGCCAAGCTCGGGGCCCAGGCGGCTGCGCGACCCCAGCCAACGATCAGGCCGAAGCAGCAGTTGGCGACGAACTTGAGCTGCTTCTCGCCGCAGACGACCCTGGCCACCCATTCCGGTGGACAGCGGCCAGCCGCAGCGCTACCTGCGGACCAGCGGATCCGTGCAGGGATCTGATCGTTATGTTCGCAGTGAGTGGTGCTTGACCATTGTTGCCGGTCAGGTGGGTGCGTTTGCTTGCCGGCTTTCGCCTAGCGCCGGGCTGAGGTGCGGGCCGGCTGAGAGGTGTGAGTGGGTTGCGATCAGTTCGGCCGCGTGTTGGGCGCCGGCGAGCCAGGGGGCGTGTCCGCCGGGCATCTCATAGAGCCTGGCGCCGTGAATCTGGTCGATCGACGGCCGTGCGCGCTCGATGGAGAGGTACGGGTCGTCGGATCCGAGGATGAAGATCGTGGGTGTGGTGATCGCGGCGAGCTCTGCGCTCGTGAGGACACTCTCGGGGCGTGGGCGGCGGAACCGGTCGATCGCGTGCATGAGCGACGCGACGGTTCTCGCGTTCCCCGGCCGGCGTACGGACAGTCGTAGCGCCTCGATCAGCGAGTCCGGCGCGGCCGCTACATCGGCTGAGCCTTGCCCCTGGGCAAGCAGGGCGCGATAGACACGACGCGGGCTAGGTGAGCGCAAGACAGCGACGCCTAGTCCACGGACGGTCAGCAGCGACAGCGGCATGCGCACGCGTACACCCGGGAGCGCGACGGCGGGCTCTCCGATCGCGACCACCTGACAGATCCGCCTGGAACCGGAGGCTGCGTGCCACAGGGCGAACATGCCGCCAAGGGAGTGACCGATCACCGGCACCTCGTCGAGCCCGAGTGCGTCCAGGATGTCCTCGATCAACCGGCGGGCGTGCTCGCGCACCTGCCCGCGCCGGAAGGCGATCGGGTCGGACAAGCCGTGACCGGGAAGGTCCACGGCGAGCAGCCGGAAATCACGGAGCTCCGTAAACAACGGCGCCCAGATGGCGGCGCTCTCTGACACACCGTGGAGCAGGACAACCGCCGGGCCGCGTCCGTGCGAGAGCACTCGTACCCGCAAGCCTGTCCGCGCGAGTTCGAGGAAGAACTCCTCGACGTCCGCGCCGACGGCAGCGAACAGGTTCCGCTCCGCCTCGTGGATGCGCCGCTCGAGATTCCCGGTCGCCCGCGTCTGATGGTTCATGACTTCTCCTTCTGTTCGGCTTCGGCCTCATCGGGGCCTGTGGTCAAGGCCGCCAAGCTGGCCAGCCACGCTCGTACAGTTCGTTCGTCCTCGCGGCTGAGATCTGCGAGCGCGGCGTGTTCTACCACGCGTACCCGGCGCGTTGCCGTCTCCAGGCACTGGCGGCCTCGCTTCGTCGGGCGCACGAGCACGACCCGTTGATTCCTCGCGCCGCGCTCAACCAGCCCCGCCGCCTCGAGGCTGAGGACGGATGTGTGCATCGTCTGCCTGGTGACCTGCGAGATGCGAGCAAGCTCGGAGGTGGACAGCTCAGGCCGGGTCTCGAACACGCTCAGGATCCCGTACTCCTGCGCGGACAGCCCGAGGTCCTCCAGTTCGCTGTCCAGCAACGCCCGGAAGCGCTGGTGCGCGAGCCGGAACAGGTAGCCGAGATCCGCGTCCGGCCGGGGAAGCGGCCGCGCTGAAGTTGTCAGTCTTTCTGACATAATGGTCACTGTATTAAGTTGTCAGCCCATCTGTCAACCAGGGGCCGCCGAGGAACGGATCACCAGGGACGACATAGCCCAGGGCCGTAGGCTGAGGTAATCCCTACAGCCGTCGGCGCTAACGATGATCTTGTGAGCTGCGCCCGGCTGACCAGCACGGGTTATGGCCCGGGCGGGCTCAGGCTCAGCCGGGACGTCATATCAAGCTGGTATGCGCAGAACGTCACCGGCCGCTCAGCGTCGTACACGCAGAAGGCCTTCGCAGGTGTTCGTGTTTCTGAGGCTTGGCTATTGCTATCTGCCGCGTTCCAAATCATTTCTCCCGAGGCTGCCACAGGCCTCATTACTCTTGAATCAAGACGCTCACAGTCGGCGGCTCGCCTTCTTGGGATGCTCTTACGCTGCCCGACAAACGCTGATCCCTGGCGCGAGATCCCCCGGGCGAGCGGATCGACGTGCTCCCCGCGGCCGCGGGACGAACCCACGCTCTGGTCGCAGATCCCGTTACCTGCGGGTCGACGGTCGGCGTTCGCGACCTGGCGGGCGGGCTCCGAGTCACCCTTCTCCGGCGCTGGTCAACGCCTGGCACACGTCGATAATGTCGACCACCCCGCGGAGGCCGGCGTCGCCGGCGACCGGCAGGTGACGGAAATGCCTGGTCGTCATGATCTTGGCCGCGTGATGGATGCTTGTCGTGGTGATGAGGGCCGGGCGGGTGGTCATCACGGCGTCGACCCAGACGTCGTTGACGTCTTTCCCGTCCGCGGTTGCGCGGGCAATGTCTGCCTGGGTGATGATGCCGGCCGGCTGACCGGTCTGCGCATTCACGACCAGGAGAGCTGTCGTGCCCGTATGTTTCATTAGGTACACGGCCGCGGCCGCGTGGTCGTGATGGCCGACCGTCATCACCGGTGTCCGCATGACGTCTTCGACGGTGGCCGCGGCCGCTCCCGAGTGAGACGACGATTCCTGCGCAGAGACGCCTGTCATGATCTGCTCCATTCTCGGTCTCCTGAACTGTCGGATGGCGATCTCGTTGTGCTCGGTGGGCGTGGGCGCGTTCACTAGGCCGCTGCCTGAGTCCCGGCCGCAGGTGTGCCGACCGGTGAGGGGGTTACCGGCCCGGCTGGTGAGGCGGCGGTGGTGGTGGTGGTGGTGTGCAGGTAGCGGTGCACCAGGGGGATGGTGGCCGCGCCTTCGCCGACCGCGGAAGCGACCCGGTTGACCGATCCGCGGCGCACGTCGCCGGCTGCGAACACTCCCGGCAGGCTGGTCTCTAGCGGCAGCGGCGGGCGGCCGGGTGGCCAGCGGTGGCCGGTGCCGGCTGGCAGGTCCGGGCCGGTGAGGATGAACCCCTGCCGGTCGCGTGCGACGCTGTCGCCGAGCCATTGCGTCCGAGGCTGTGAGCCGATGAGGACGAACAAGGCCTCAGCGGGGACGCTGCGCCGCGCCCCGGAGGCGGTGTCCTCCAGTACCAGCGATTCGAGATGGCCGGTGCCGGTGCCGTCGGCGACCTGTACGCGGTAGCAGACGTCCACGTTCGGGGCAGTGCCTATCTGGCGGATGAGGTAGTCGGACATGGTGCCGGCCAGTGACTTCGCGCGCACCAGGACTGTCACCCGGTCGGCCCACTTGGCCAGGTGCAGCGCGGTCTGCCCGGCGGAGTTGCCGCCTCCGGCGACGAATACGGTCCGGCCGCGCATGGCCGGGGCCTCGCTGGTCGCGGCGCCATAGAAGACCCCCCGCCCCTGCAGGTCCTCCAGGCGCGGGATACCGAGCCGCTGGTAGGTGGCGCCGGTCGCGATGATCACAGTGCGCGAGGTGAGAACGCCGCCGTCGGACAGCCGCAGCCGGTAGTGGCCGTCCTTTGCCGACAGGCTCTGGGCCTGGCGCATGTACAGGAATGTGGTGCCGAAGGCCCAGGCCTGCTGCCAGGTCTCCTGCGCCAGCTTGGCGCCGCTGATGCCCTGGGAGAAGCCAGGGTAGTTGCGGATCATCGAGCTGGTCCCCGCCTGGCCGCCGATGGCCTCATGCTCGACAACCACAGTCCGCAGGCCTTCGGAGGATGCGTAGACCGCGGCAGCGAGCCCGGCCGGGCCGGCGCCGACCACCGCCACGTCGAAGACCTCCCCGGCCGAGATCGGTGTCATGACGCCGAAGGCGTCGGCGATCTCGGGGTTGGAGGGGTTGACCAGCGTTGCCCGCTCCGCTCCGAACCGGAGCACGACAACCGGCAGTTCCGGTGACTGCAGGCCGAGTTCTCCCAGCATCTGCCGACCGCGCTCGGAGGTGGCGTCGTAAAACCCGGCCGGGACCCGGTGGCGGGCGAACAGGTCCCGCAGCTCCTGAGACCGCGCGGACCACCGCTGGCCGATCACCTGCACCGGCTCGAAGCCACCACCGCGCTGGCTGCTCCACTCCCTCAAGAACTCGGTAACCGAGCGGTGGAACTCCTCGTCCGGGGTCTGCACCGGGCGCGTCACCCAGTGGTCGACCGTGCCCACGGTGACCGCGTCGAAGATGGACCGCACCGATTGCCAGTCACCCCAGGTGACCGCCGCCACCCGAAGTGCCGTCGGGTCAATGCGGCGGATCGCGGAAAGCACCTCGATGCCATGGCGGTCCTGCCCGCCGACCCCGCCAATGACCAGCGCGACCGGCAGGCCAGCCTTCCGCAGGTCCCGCATCCAGGCCGCCAGCTCGGCGGGCCGGTCGCAGGTGACGATCTGATAGTCCGCGCCATACCGCTTGGACAGCTCCCGGTGGAGGATCTCCCGGACGCCAGGTTCACGGCTGACGATGACGATGGCCGCCTGTGCCCCGGCATTATCACCGCGCGCGGCGCCAGCCAGCCCCTCGTACGCGGCGGCGGCAACGCTAGCTGACTTAGTCATGTCGTCCTCTTTCAGGTACGTCGCTGGAAATCCAGTGCACTGCCGAAGGTATGAATGACAGCGTTCGCGTAGCGCTCGGCCGCATGCGCTCGTGCGATGCCGCCGGGAGAACGCCCAAGCCGGGCGAGGAACCCCTACTATCCGTGGCCTTGGCCGACCGCGGAAGGCCTGGACATCCGCTTCCCGGCCAGGCCGGGCGGTGACCGCATCAGAATGCGGGTACCGCGCCGTGCTGAATGTCGAGCCAGCCCAGGCCTGCGGTTAGCGCCTTGTCCCGGGCCGTGCCCGACCGCGGCTCGCGGACGGTGAGTGCCAGCAGCACCGCAAGGCCGTCCAGCCGGCGCGCCAGATAAGCGATGAACCGCTGCGACGGCTGATCGGCCCAGTGCAGGTCGTCGATCGCCAGGCGCCTGGCTCAGCAAGGTCGCCAGCCACATCTGCCTCAACCTGCTCGGCTCGGCACGCGCCTTGAATGGCACGACTCCTCCCGCATCCGGGTGGGCGACCCGGCCGTCAGCGGCCTCTCATCTCTCCGCATGCCCCATGGCCGGATCATCGCACCACGCCACCGGGCCGCCGCGCCGGCATGAGCGGTCTGCCGGGGCGAGTCGGCGGCCTGCGAAATCACCTGAACTGAGCGATGCCTGCTCACCGTCTCCGGCCCAACGCTGGCAGACAAGAAAGGCAAGGGAGCACGCGATGTAGATCGGACTCCCGGAGCCAGGAGGACGGTATGAACGCTTCTTACCACGATCGTCAGGTCCAGATCGCCGAGGTCCTGGTCCGCCACGGGTGGGACCAACTCCTGGAGTTCCTCGGCCTGGAGGACCTGGTCGCGTTCGAGCGCTTGCTCGGTGGCGGCTCCGGCCGCTCACCGGCGAAGGACCTTCGTCTGGCCCTCGAGGAACTCGGTCCGACATTCGTCAAGCTCGGCCAGTTCCTCTCGACCCGCGCCGACCTGCTGCCCCCCGACTACCAAGCCGAGCTATCCCGGCTCCAGGACCACGCCCCGGATGTTCCCTCGGACGTCATCGACGACATCGTCAGCCGCGAGCTCCGGAATCGCACGAACAAGACGTTCGCCACGTTTGATCCCCTCCCGCTGGCTTGCGCGTCCATCGGTCAGGCACATGCCGCCACGCTCCACGACGGGACCGAAGTGGTCGTGAAGGTTCGCCGTCCTGGGGTGGTGGAGCAGATTGACCAGGATCTCGAGATCATTCACAACCTTGCCGTCCGGGCAGGCCAGCGATGGGACGAGGCGGCGCGTTGGGACATCGTGGGCCTGGCCGATGAGCTCGGGCGGACGCTTCGGGCCGAGGTCGACTACTTGCAAGAAGCGCGCAACGCGGAGCGATTCGCTGCCAACTTCGCCCGCGATCCGGCTGTGCAGATTCCTCGTGTGTTCCATGAAGCGACGACCTCCCGCGTCCTCACGCTCGAGCGCCTCAGGGGAATGAAGATCACCGACGTCGGGGCACTCGACGCGGCCGGCGTCGATCGGCCCGGCCTCGCCGAGCGGACGACGCGTGTCGTGGCCAAGTCCGTCTTCGATGATGGCTTCTTCCACGGCGACCCCCACCCGGGCAATTTCTTCATCCAGGCCAGCGGCCGCATCGGGATCATCGACTTCGGCCGGGTCGGAACTCTGGACGACCATCTCCGTTCCCAGCTCCGGAGACTGTTGATGGCGTTTGCCCGCCGGGATCCCGACCGACTTACTGACGCCTTCCTCGCCCTCGGCCCCGCGACGGGTCACATCGACCGTGCCCGCCTGCGCGAGGACCTGTCGGGGCTTCTAACCAAGCGCACCAGGGAAGGCGACCCGAGCGTGACGGTTGGGCCGATGGTGGCGGACGTCCTGGAGATCGTCCGCCACCACGGACTCCGGATACCCCTCGACCTGGCCTTGCTGTTCACGGTGATCATGATGGCGGAAGGCATCGCAACGACACTCGATCCCGACTTCGAGCTCTTTGGCGCCATGGCACCGTTCGCCAAAGCCGAATTCGCCCGCGAGCTGTCGCCTGCCGCCCTGGCTCTACGAGCGGAACAGTTCTGGGCCGATGCCGCCGAAGTGGTGATCGACCTTCCCGGCCAGCTTCATCGGGCGCTCGAAGCGCTCGAGACCGGCGATGGGTTCGAGGTCCACTTGCGAGCTGCCGAGCTGCAGCCACTCGTCGAGCGGGCTGAGCGTGTCGGCAACCACATCGCGGGCAGCATTCTGGCGGCGGCGGCGATCGACGGGTTGTCCGGGCTGATCGCCCGGCGAGGTGGGGGCCACACCTGGCGAACGTCGGTGCTCGCCGGGCTGGGAGTGGTTGGCTCTCTAGGCGCTTATGAGGTATGGCGACGCTCGCCAGCAGCGGCGATGCTCCACAGACTTCGCTCAGCGTCCAGGTAGAGCCGACGCTGCCCTGTGGCTCACCAAGGCGGGAGCGGCCGAGGCAGCGAAAATGCGGGCCAAGATGGCCGACCTGGACGTTCCAGCGCGCTCAGCATCCGCAGGCCCGGGGCGGCATCGTCAAGCACCTGCAGGTGCTTGTCCGCGCAAATATCGTTCCGCGGCGAGCCGGACCTCGATCGCCGCGGCGGCCCGCTCGGCGAGGTCGGGGAACACGTAGCCCGCGCGCAGCAGTCCGAGGGCGGTCTCGACGATCTCCCGCGCGGGTCATCGCAGCCTGTTCCACGCCAACCTGGTTCACCAATAACTATCTGGGTCAGGGTCCGCTGGTCCCGCTGCCGGCCCAGACCTGGGCGAAGGAGTCGGCGACCGGCCCGATCGTGACCAACTGGAGCACCGACCCGGCTAGTTCACGGTGTCACCTCCCATCCTGCTGGGCGCACCGAAAATCGGCGCTAACTTCTGTGATTCCGTCTTAAGCCCTTCGTGCGGAGGGCGCGAGCAGGCCTAGGACGCGGCCGCGGTCCACCGCCTCGCCGCGGCTGTGGACGCCGAGCTTGGCGTACAGGTGGCGCCTATGGGCGCCGACTGTGTTCACCGACACGCACAGCTCACCGGCGATCTCGTGCGCCGTGAGGTGGGTCGGCAGATAGCGTAGGACGCGGGTCTCGCTGTCTGTGAGCTGCTCATCCAGGCCGCGATTGCCGACCCATCCCGTGTGGCTGCCGTGCGGCGGCGCGGACCTGTTCCCGGCGAGCAGGTCCTGGATCTCGGCGATTAGGGCGGGGTGGACGGTGCGGTGCCGTGCGTGGTCCTCGAGTAGGCCCGCCGCGGGGTGCAGCAGGAACAACGAGAGCGCGCCGTCGGGCTCGATAAGGTCAAGCGCGCGTTCCAGGGCCCGCCCGGCGGCGGCCGGGTCGCCGAGTGCGTCTCGGGCGATCGCTTCCAGCAGGAAAGCGTGGGCCAGCCCAATCCATGGGAGTGCGAAAGAGCCGCCGTCAAGGACCGGCGCGAGCGCGGCGGCCGCCGCGTGCGGATCGTCTTGGGCGAGCCGCAGCACCGCGGTGGCGATGCGCGTCTCTCCGTGGTCGCGGTCTTGGCTGCCGAGTTCGGCCAGGGCCTGCTCGGCGGCCTCGGTCTCGCCAAGGCGCACCAGGGCGTGCACCAGCAGCGCCCGTGCCCGGGGGACGGTGTAGTGCGGGGCGGCGAGCCGGCGGGCCAGCGGCTCAGCGGCCCGGAACGCGGCCAGCGCGTCGGCGTCCCTTCCGCGTGCCAGTTCGAGCAGCCCGCGGATGTAGCGGATGACGTGTCCGGTCGCGGGCTGGGCTTCGGCTGTGAGGGTGCGTTCGGCGCGCTGGACCCAGAGCTCGGCCTCGTCCAGTCTTCCCTGCCAGGTCAGCATGGTTCCCAATGCCATGCAGGCGGTGCCAGCGGCCGGGTCGCTGGCCCAGCCGTGTCGTTCGGCCAGTTCGATAGCTTGCCTGCTGCGTTCGGCCGCCCGTGGATACGACCGGAACATCTCGACCGGCGCCAGGTGTGCCAGGCCAGTGAACTCCAGAAACGGCCGCCCGATCCGGCGCGCCAGCGCGACGCCCCGCCCCAGGTGCCGCTCTGCCTCCTGGAACCGGCCTGTCCAGACCTCGGTGATGCCAAGGCCGATCAGCGCGAGCGCGCGCAGGTCCTGGCCCAGGCCGGGCTGCGTCGTGTCCGGGGCCTCGGCCAGGACCTCCAGCCGCCGGACCTCATCGGCCACCGTCGGCAGATCGCCGCGCTGGCGGACTACCAGCAGCCGGACGATGCCAAGCAGCAGCTGCGCCTGGACACCCCGGGCGTCCGGCGCCGAGGCCGTTCTGCGCTCTGCCAGGCCCAGGTACCGCTCGGCCGCCTCCAGCGACCCGTAAGCCAGCTCATCCGCCGCAGCTACCGCCGCGAGCCCGGCATCGACCGCACGGGCACTAGGCGGGAATCCGGCGAGCAGCTCGTGGGTGGTGGCGGCCTGCCCGTCCAGGTGCAGACCGGGCCAGTGATCGGCGAGCAGCCCGGCGGCCAGGCCCCAGTCCCCAGCGGCCTGAGCGTGCCGGATCGCCTCCACCGAGTACCCGTGTTCCGCGAGCCAGTCTGCGGCTGTCCGGTGCAGCGCGGCGACCTCATCTGAGGCGGCACGGCGCAGCTCCAGCTGGAGCAGCCCGGCGAACATCTGGTGGTAGCGGAACCAGGACCGCGACCCGTCCAGCGAGACCACGAACGCGTTCGCTTGCTCCAGGTCCTGCAGGACCCGCTCCCCGCCCTTATCTTCGGTCAGCAGGTCGGCTAGTTCCCCGTTCACCCGCTCCAGTATGGAGGTGCGCAGCAGCAGCCGCCTGACCTCTTCGGACTGCCGGTCCAGCACCTCGGCCAGCAGGTACTCGGCTACCGTCCGATCGGTGCCGGAGAATCCGGCCGCGAACCGCGCCGGATCGGGATGCCCGGCTAGCGACAGCGCAGCTAGCCGCAGCCCCGCCGCCCACCCCTCCGTCCGCTCATGCAGGCTCACCAGAGCCTCATCGGGCAGCTGCACTCCCGCCGCCGTGAACAATTCTCGCGTCTCCGCCGCGGTGAACCGCAGATTAGGCTCGCGGATCTCGGTCAGCTCGCCCTCCAGCCGCAGCCGGTGCAGCCCCAGCTGCACATCATGCCGGGTGGCCAGCACGAACCGCAGCCCCGGCGGCGCCCGCATCATCAGCAGCTCCAGCTGCCGCAACGCGTCCGGGCCTAGCTCGTGCACGTCGTCGATAACCAGCCAGATCCGGTCCGCCAGCGGCGCCAGGTCCGTCAGCAGCCGCTCCACGATCGCCCAGCTGTCCAGGTCCGGTGCCGCCGTCAGCGCCCGCACCAGCGCCGCCCCCGGGGCCGTCTCGCGCAGCGCGCCGAGCACCGACAGCCAGAACCGCTGCGGATCCCGCTCCTCGCTATCTACCGGTACCCACGCGGCGTGCCGGGCCAGGTCAGCCTCGGCGATCCAGGACCGCAGTAGCACGGTCTTCCCGCTCCCGGCCGACGCCGATATCTGAACGACGCGTTCCGCTTCGGCCAGCCGCCCGAACAGCGCGCAGCGAGACACGGCTCCTCCTCTGATAGGAGGAGCGGCCCGAACATCCGGGGTTCCTGGCTCCTCGGCGGACGCTGTTGCGCCCGTCATCGGCCAGGGGCCAACTGCGACGTTGCCGGGCCCGTCAGGATGGGCTCGGGAAGGTCTCGGCTCGCGCGGGACCACCGGGCGGGTGGCTAGCTCACTCATGCTCCGCTCCCCGGTCGGCCGGTCGGCCATCGAGATCGGCTGGTTCGTCATGCTCGTGCCCGGCTGGTTTGGAGGGAAGCGGACTCCACCAATACTGCGGGCGCCCAAGGCGCCTTGCCTTGAGTCAACTGACTTCGCCCTGTCGCAGAGTGGCTCAGCAAGTGACTCAAACCGCCAGATTCCACTCCGTGCCCCGCACCAGGGTGGGCGCCACAAGCGCCAGGGGCTCTGGTCGGGGGTGGACCCGTGAGCTGGGCCCGAGCTCGAGGCGGATTGATTGCAGGATCGGAATCTGGTGCTGGTGGTGAAAACGTCCAGGTCCGCGACGGCCAGCACGCCGGGTCTGCTTCGCTATGGCTTGCCGTGGCACGTCTGGCCGCTCAGACTGCTGGGGTGACCCTTGCCTGGGGCGCCCGATAATGGCGCCAGAGCTGATCGGGCGGGACCCAGAGATCGCCGCGGTGGAGTCGCTGCTGGCCCGTATCGGCGACGGCGGCGGGTCGTTGCTGGTGCTCGGCGATCCGGGGATCGGGAAGTCGGCGCTGGCAGCGGTCGCCGGCCGGCGCGCGGCCGATCGCGGGATGCGGGTGCTGGCCTGTGCGGGGGTGCCGGGCGAGGCGCACCTGTCGTTTGCCGGGCTGCACCAGCTGCTGCGGCCGGTGCTGGCAGAAGCCAGCGGGCTGCCGCGCGGCCAGCAGGATGCGCTGCTGACTGCCCTGGGGGTGGGCGAGGGGGTGTCTGCGGCCCTGCCGCTGGTCGGGCTGGCGGCCCTGGAGCTGCTGGCTGCCGGGGCCGGGCGGGCGCCGGTCCTGGTGATCGCCGAGGACGTGCACTGGCTGGATTCCTCCACGTGCGAGGTGCTGGCGTTCGTGAGCCGCCGGCTAGGCGCGGACCCGATCGGGCTGGTCGGCACCGCCCGCGAAGCCGAACTGGAGGACAACCCGCTGGCCGGGGCCGGGCTGGCGGAGCTGCGGCTCGGCCCGCTGGACCCGGCGGCCGCGGCCGCGTTGCTGGACGCGACCGCAGTGCGCGATCCGGTGGTCCGCCAACGGGTGCTGGAGCAGGCGGCCGGGAATCCGCTGGCCCTGGTGGAACTGCCGACGGCGGCCAGCCAGGACGACAGCGGCGGCGCTCTGCCCAGGTGGATTCCGCTGACCAGGCGCCTGGAGGAGGCGTTCGCGTCTCGGTTGCCGGGGCTGCCCGCCGTGACCTTCGCCGCGTTGCTGGCGGCGGCGCTGGACGAAGGGGATGCGCTGGCAGAGGTGCTGGCCGCGGCGAGCTTGGTGGCGGGGGCGCCGGTGTCGGTGGGGAATCTGGCGGAGGCGGTGGCGGCGGGGCTGGCCGAGGTGGACGAGCCGAGCGTGCGGTTCCGGCATCCGTTGATGCGGTCGGCGGTGTGTGAGGCAGCCGGGCCGGCCCGGCGGCAGGCAATGCACCGGGCGCTGGCGGAGGTGCTGGCGGGCGTGCCGGACCGTCAGGTGTGGCACCGGGCGGCGGCCAGCCTGGGGCCGGACGAGGATGTGGCAGCTGGCCTGGAGGCTGCCGCGGACCGGGCCTTCGGCCGCGGAGCGATCGCGGAACAGGCCGCGGCGCTGGCCGCCGCGGCCCGGCTTAGCCCCAGTTCCGCCCAGCGCGGGCACCGGCTGATCCGGGCCGCGTGGGCGTTCTACGAACTCGGCCGGCTGCAGACGACGATGCGGCTGCTGGACGAGGCCGGGCCGCTCGACCTGACATCGGGGGACCGGCTCCGGCTGGCGTGGGCTCGCGAGACCATGGGGGCCGCCACCCGGTCCGGCGCCCGGCCGCTGGCCGCGCTCGCCGAGGTGGCCGACCAGATGCGCCAGCACGGGGACATCGACGAGGCGCTGCTCACGCTCGAGAACGTGGCGCTGCGGTGCTACTGGTCCAACCCGGACCGGCGGACCAGGCAGCGGATGAGCGCGGTAGCCGAGGCCGTGCCGACCGCCGGCGACGATCCGCGGCTGCTCTTCGTCTTGGCACTCTGCGACCCAGCCGAGCACGGCGCGGCGGTCCTGGCGCGGCTGGCCCGGCACCAGCCCGGCTCGGGTACGGCCTATCAGGACTACCTGCTGGGCTACGCTGCTGGGGCCGTGGGCGCGTGCGAGCAGGCGGTGGGGTTTCTCACCGCGGCAGCGGCCGGGCTGCGGGCCTGCGGCTGGCTGGGCCTGCTCGGCCCGGTGCTGCTCAGCCAGGGGTGGTCGGCGTTGCTGCTCGGCCGGGCAGGCCTAGCCGGGCCGACCGCCGAAGAAGCCGCCTGGCTGCTGGCCGAAAGGGGCAGCCCGCTGTGGGCGGCGTGCGCACAGCTCGTCCAGGCCGTCCTGGCCGGCAGGCGCGGCGACACCACCACCGCCACCGACCTTGCCAGCCAGGCCGAGCGAGTCCTGCTGATGGCGGGCCTGCCCCCGCTGCTGGCCCAGGTCCAACTCGCCCGCGGAACCGCGGCGCTCGGCGCCGGCCGTCACGACGAGGCCTACGAGCACCTGGCCCGGATCTTCGACCCGCAGGACGCCGCCTATCACCCGCACCTGCGGGCCTGGGCCCTGGTCGACCTAGCCGAGGCCGCCGCCGGCGGCGGCTACCAGGACGCGGCCCGCCGCCATTGCACCGAGCTCACCTCCGAGGCAGCCGCGACCGGTTCGCCCCTGCTACGCGCCAGCCTGGCCGTGGCGGCACCGATGCTCGCCACCGACAACGCGCAGGCACTATTCGACGCCGCCTTCGACGCCGGCCTGACGGCCTGGCCGCTGCACGGCGCGCGCCTGCAGCTCGCATACGGCATGTGGCTGCGCCGCCGCCAGCAGGCTGGCGAATCCCGCGCGCCGCTGCGCGCCGCGAAGGACACCTTCGACGCGCTCGGCGCCGATGCCTGGGCCGAGCGCGCCCGCCGCGAGCTGCGCGCCGCCGGCGAGCGCAGCGGCCAGCCCGCCCCGCGGGCTCTGGACCTGCTGGCCCCGCAAGAACTGCAAATCGCGCGGCTCGCCGCGGAAGGGCTGAGCAACCGGGAGATCGGCCAGCAGCTATACCTGTCGCGCCGCACCGTCAGCAACCATCTGTACCGGATGTTTCCGAAGCTGGGCATCACCTCGCGCGCCGAGCTCGCAGCCGTCGTGGGCGCCTCTCCACATCCCGGTGTAGGCCACTCGTCCTAGTAAGGCAGCGCCGCCCGCCGCACCGCAGGCGGGTTCAATCACTGAAATTAGGGTGATGCCTGCTCACCTCGCCGTACGTCAGCCTGACTCCGTACCGGCAAATCGGCACTGTGGGCGGCGGGTCATCTCAGCGGCACCCTCCCGGACGCGGCCCAGCCAGCCATCCGGACGCGAGCCGGTACACCGCCGACCCCTTAGAACACGACCTAGCCGAGTCAGCCCGCTCCGGGCTGCTCGCCTCCGTGCCTGGTCGGTTGTGGCTGGACCTTCCCGGTGTTTACGGTTGCGCAGACCTCCCGGACTACAGCGACGCCACCAGCAACATCGGGCCGCGCCTAGTGAACACCTGGCGCGGAGATTGGTGCGGGGACATTTCGGTCGGCCGGGCGCCGGAGGAGGCCATCGGCTGACGAGACTAGCGATCAGACTCAGACTGCGCAGACGATGTCAACGCAGCCAGGCTGGCCGCAGCGCGCCGGGCGGCGGGCTGGTCGAAGAGATACGGAACCGCG
>Ga0209693_10000343_pt1 | contig 18585 bp, 18 predicted proteins | sample HubBroMetageWRM3_FD_188345 | JGI IMG/M metagenome (GOLD analysis project Ga0209693, IMG submission 188345) | Warmed soil microbial communities from the Hubbard Brook experimental Forest, New Hampshire - Hubbard Brook CCASE Soil Metagenome WRM 3... | ecosystem: Environmental > Terrestrial > Soil... | reverse complement strand
GTCGAATATCTGGGACCGCAGCTGCGGGCCTGTTAGAAGTCGCGGCGAGAAATGTGAAAAAAAATTTTCGCCAACGTTATCGACTATTGCTCGCACGGCCAATATCATCTAGCTACCCGGATGATATGGCCGGCTATTCAGACTTGGCGCGGCAGCACACTAGGGCGTGGTGAGCTGCCGCGCCTTTCCCATGTCGGGCTCCCTCAGAACCGGCCGCCGCCGCCCATGAATCCGCCGTCCGAGCCCGACGAACCGCCGAACGACGTCGGGCCCCAGCCGCCGCCGAAACCACCGCCGCCCAGCATGTCGCCGATGATGATCCCGCCCATCATCGCGCCCATGTTGTTGCCGCCGCCGTACCGTCCGGTGTAGGCGAGCTGGGCGGATCGGACATCGTCGTCGGCCAGTGACTGAGCCTGAGCGGCCAGTGTCGCTGCGGCATTGGCGCGGGTGATCGCTTCGTTCAGGTCGGTCGACCGTCTATCAAGCGCGGCTTGCAGTTGCCGGCTCGCCTCGGCGAGACGAGTCCGTGCCTCGGGCCCGATGCTGCCGCGGCGGGTGTCGATGTATTCGGACACCGCGTGGATCTGCGATTGGGCCGTGAACAAAGCTTGCTCGAAAGTCCGGTTGAGGCGATCGGCGGTTGCCTGCTCCTCGGCGACGGTGGTCAAGAGCCGATTCAAGTCGGCGTCGGTCTTGGTCAATTGGGTGAAAGCACCGAGCGGGTCGGCCGAACCGCTCGCGCGGGCAGCGCTGAGGGCTTTATTCGCCTCATCCCGGGCGGCGGCCAATTCGCGACTGTGCGCCGCTTCGGTCCGCTGCGCGCTCTGCAACTGCTTGTCGGCGTGCTCTATTCCGGTTTGGATGTCGGCGATCAACGACGGCAGCGTCGCGACGGCGTGGTGAATGTCGCTGGCGGCGCTGTCCACCGCGTCGAGCAACGCACGGGCTTGTCCCAGCGCCGACTCAGCAGCTTGCACGGCGTCGACCAGGCCGCTTTGCTCGCCGGTGACCGGCTTAGCCGCCAGATCGCGCGCGCGGGTGAGGTTTTGGTCGGCGAATGCCAGCCGGTCTTTGGCTGTTGTGACGTTGGTGGTCACCGACGTCAGTGCATCAGGGTCGAATTCGTTGTGCAGCTCGGTCATTCGCTGTTCGGCCGGGGCGATGCGCGCCGTCAGCTCGACCATCTGCTGAGTCAGACCGTCGAGGCGTGATGGTGCGTTGACTACCAGGTCACGCATTTTTTCGAAGGCCTCCCGCTGCGACTCCAGCTCACGATCGGCCTTCGCCGCCGAGACGATCACCTGTGTCAACAGCTCACGCCGCTGCGCCCGCGTCTCGGGTATCGCGTCGTCGAGTTGCTGGCGGACGGTGAACGCCTGTGCCAGAGCGGCTTTGGCATTATTGACGGCGCGGTTAAACAGCTCGGTTCGCTGTTCGCCGAACTCCTCGATGGTCAGCGCTAGCTCGTTGGCGCTGGTGCGAACCGCGTTGTCGACGTCGACGACTTTCCACCTCGACAGGTCATCGAGAGCACCCAGCGACAGCGCCGCCAGTGCATCCGGGTCGGTGGCATCGACCCGGCGCGCGGCAGCCCGTTCGGCTTCGCGCCGCCGACGGCGCCGGTAACCCTCGGCCACAAGCAAACCCACCACGACGATCGCGATCACGCCCGCCGCGATCAGCAGCGCGGTCCGATTCTTTGACGCCTGCCCGCGGTCGAGCCCGCTGGCCGCCGCGACCGCAGCACCGCTCCAGTCGCCGCGGCGGAGCGCAGGTTCGATCTGGTTTCGCCGCAGATCGTCGACCTGGCTTGGGCTGAGCGCCTGCACCCTATTGGGCACCAGGAACGCGTAGGAACGGTCGACGGTGGCGACGGCGAGCAGCGCATCGAAGTCGCCCAAGTCGCTGGCGGACCGGGTGTTCTGCGCCCAGCTCACGGCTGGTTGCCCGGAGAAATTGTCGACGAAAACCACCCACAGCTGGATGTGGCGGTCGTCGTAGAGCTTGCTGGCGGCCGACTGGACCGCGACGCGACCCGAGCCGCTTAACGCCCCGGCCTCGTCGGTGATGGAGTCGGACAGCCGGAAGGGCGGCTGCGCAGCGGCGGACGGTGCCACCAGTAGTGCGGTGATCAGAGTGGCCATCAATACGGCGAACGAGCGGACTGTGCTCATGCCCGACAATACGGCGAACGAGCGGACTGTGCTCATGCCCGACAATCTAATCCGCTCCGCGGCGCTAGCGGGAGGGACTGGCAGACTGTTCGTCGATGATTCAGGAAGACCTCTACGTCGATTTCGACCGCCAGCGGGTGGTTCCCGAAGCGCCGAAGACCGCGGGGTTGCCGGGCACTGAGGGCCAGCACCGCAGCGACTTCGCCCGGGATCGTGCCAGGGTGCTGCACAGCGCCGCGCTGCGCCGCCTTGCCGACAAGACGCAAGTGGTCGGGCCGAGAGAAAGCGATACCCCGCGCACCCGACTGACCCATTCGCTGGAGGTCGCCCAGATCGGGCGGGGGATGGCGATCGGGTTGGGCTGCGATCCCGACCTTGTTGACATGGCCGGTTTGGCCCACGACATCGGGCATCCGCCGTATGGCCACAACGGCGAGCAGGCGCTGGATGAGTTCGCGGCGGCTCATGGTGGGTTTGAGGGCAATGCGCAGAACTTTCGGATCCTGACCAGCTTAGAGCCCAAAGTTCTTAATCAGCAAGGACATAGCGTCGGTCTGAACCTGACCCGGGCAGGTTTGGACGCCGTCACCAAGTATCCCTGGACGCGGGGGCGGGATCGACGCAAGTTTGGCTTTTACGACTTCGACGCCGACGCCGCCGCCTGGGTGCGCGAGCGCGCGCCTGCGGATCGGGCCTGTCTGGAGGCCCAGGTGATGGACTGGGCCGACGATGTCGCCTATTCGGTGCACGACGTTGAAGACGGCGTCGTTTCCGGCCGGATCGACTTACGGGTGCTTGCCGATGATGACGGAGCCGCCGCGCTGGCCAAGCTGGGGGAACGCGACTTCGCCCGGGTGCGCGCCGACGACCTGGTCGCGGCCGCGCATCGGCTTTCCGGGCTACCGGTGGTCGCCGCCGTCGGCAAGTACGACGCCACGCTGGCGGCCTCGGTCGCGCTCAAGCGGCTGACCAGCGAGCTGGTGGGCCGGTTCGCCTCGGCGGCGATCGCGGCCACCCGAGCGACCGCAGGCCCCGGGCGGCTCGCCCGCTATCAAACCGACTTGCGGGTTCCCGAGGTGGTGCGCGCCGAGGTTGCGCTGCTCAAGACCCTGGCGCTGCAGTTCATCATGTCCGATCCGCGTCATCAGGAACGTCAGCGCTCGCAACGGGAACGAATCCATCGGGTGGCGCACTGGCTGCTGGCCGGAGCGCCCCGAACCCTCGACCCGGTGTTCGTGCCCGGGTTCAACACCGCCGCCGACGACGGTGAGCGGCTGCGGGTCATCGTCGACCAGATCGCTTCGTTCACCGAGGGACGGCTGGAACGCATCGAGACCACCCAGGCCTGAGCCGCCGACGATAGGTACCGCAGCCCGGCCGCACTAGGCTGCCGTTTATGTCCAAGCCCACCATTGTTGTTGTCGCTACGTTGTCCTCAGCTGTCGTCGCGTTCAGCGGCTGCAGCTCCCATCAGTCGTCCAGCACCGCACCCGCCTCGACGAGCGCTTCAACGGGTGCCCAAACACTCAGCGCTGAACTGCACACCGCTGACGGTAGGTCGGTGGCCACTGCCACCTTCGACTTCGCCAACGGCTATGCCACTGTCACGGTGAAGACGACCGCGAACGGCATCCTGACGCCGGGACTCCACGGCCTGCACATCCACGAGATCGGCAAATGCGAGCCGAACTCGCCTGATCCGATGGGTGGTGCGCCCGGCGACTTCATGTCGGCCGGCATGCATTACCAGGCGCCGGGGCACACCGGGGAACCCCCCAGCGGTGACCTGTCGACGCTGGAGGTCCGCAACGATGGCGCCGCCTACCTGGTGACCACCACCGACGCGTTCACCAGGGACGACCTGTTGGCGGGCAAGAAGACAGCCCTCATGTTGCACGGCGGGGAGTACGGTCCAGACGCCGAGAAGCGCATCGCGTGCGGCGTTATCGGCACGGGTTAGCGCCGATACAGTTCATCTTCGGAGCATCGTCGCTGCGCCTGATTGCCCGGCTTCTGCTCCCTCAGCGGCGCTTCGGGCATCGTCGCCGGGCGGCGGCTCTACACTGAGCCGATGGCAGGCCGTATCTCCGATCGCGATATCGCCGCCATCCGCGAACGAGTCCGCATCGACGAGGTCGTCGGCGACTACGTCCAGTTGCGTCGCGCGGGCGCGGACTCACTGAAGGGCCTCTGCCCCTTTCACGACGAGAAGTCGCCGTCGTTTCACGTGCGGCCCAATCACGGTCACTTCCACTGCTTCGGCTGCGGTGAAGGCGGCGACGTCTACGCGTTCGTCCAGAAGATCGAACATGTCAGCTTCGTCGAGGCCGTCGAAGTGCTGGCCGACCGGATCGGATACACGATCAGCTACACCGGCGCTGCCACCAGTGTGCAACGAGACCGCGGCAGTCGCAGCCGGCTCATCGCCGCCAATGCCGAGGCGCAGGCGTTCTATGCGGCGGCGCTGGAGTCCCCGGAGGCACAACCGGCGCGCAAGTATCTGACCGAGCGCAATTTCGACGCCGACGCGGCACGGCACTTCGGCTGCGGATTTGCGCCGTCGGGCTGGGATTCGCTGACAAAGCATCTGCTGCGCAAGGGTTTTGAGTTCAAGGAGCTTGAGACCGCAGGCCTGTCGCGGGAAGGTCGGCGCGGCCCGATCGACCGGTTTCACCGCAGGTTGTTGTGGCCGATCCGGTCATCGGCCGGAGAGGTGATCGGGTTCGGGGCACGGCGACTGTTCGACGACGATCCGATGGAAGCCAAGTACGTCAACACGCCGGAGACGTTGCTGTACAAGAAGTCGTCGGTGCTGTTCGGTATCGACCTGGCCAAGCGCGACATCGCCAAGGGGCATCAGGCCGTCGTCGTCGAGGGCTACACCGACGTGATGGCGATGCACTTGGCGGGGGTGACGACGGCGGTCGCCTCCTGCGGCACCGCGTTCGGTGACGAGCACCTGGCGATGCTGCGCCGATTAATGATGGACGACAACTTCTTTCGCGGTGAACTTATCTACGTGTTCGACGGCGACGAGGCGGGCCGGGCAGCGGCGCTCAAGGCGTTCGGCGGCGAGCAGCATCTAGCGGGCCAGTCCTTCGTCGCGGTCGCCGCCGACGGTATGGACCCCTGCGATCTGCGGCTGGCGTCCGGCGACGGCGCGCTGCGGGATCTGGTGGCGCGGCGAACTCCGTTGTTCGAGTTCGCGATTCGCGCTGCGCTGAGCGAGGTGGACTTGGACAGCGCCGAGGGCAGGGTGGCCGCACTGCGCCGATGCGTACCGATGGTCGCCCAGATCAAAGATCCGACCTTGCGTGACGAGTACGCGCGCCAGCTGGCGGGCTGGGTCGGCTGGTCGGATGTGGCGCAGGTGGTCGGCCGGGTGCGTGAGGAGGCGAAGAACCCCACCAGCCAGAGCCGTGCCAAGCCCCGTCGTACCGCCGCAGCCCAGGCCGACACCGGCGCGCCGGAGTTCACCGCCCTTCGTCCCGACCCCCGCGACCCCACGCTGTGGCCGCAGCGCGAGGCGCTCAAGTCGGCGTTGCAGTACCCGGCGTTGGCCGGGCCGGTGTTCGATGCGCTGACGGTCGAAAGCTTCACCCATCCCGGCTACGCCGCGGTATGCACGGCCATCGAGGCGGCCGGCGGAACCGGGACCGGCATCGGCGGGGCGGAGTGGCTCGATGCGGTGCGCCAAAAAGCCCCGTCGCCGGCGGCAGCCGGGCTGATCAGCGAGCTTGGCGTCGAGAGCATGCGGGTCGACGACGACGACAAGCTGCCGCGCTACATCGCCGGCGTGCTGGCTCGCCTACAGGAGGTCTGGGTCGGCCGGCAGATCGCGGAGGTCAAGTCGAAACTGCAGCGCATGTCTCCGGTGGAGCAGGGTGACGAGTACCACGCCCTGTTCGGCGACCTGGTCGCGCTGGAGGCCTATCGGGGCAGCCTGCTGCAGCAGGTTAGCGGCGATGGCCTGACCGCCTGAGCAGCTCGCGGTCAGGGCGCCCTGCGCGGTCTTTGCGGCTCGACGACAGTGGTCTCGTCGTCGATCTCGGTCAACGTCACCATCCGCGTGTCGGGCGAGACCCGATTCGCGAGCTTGCGCCGTCCTCCCTCGATCACCGACTTGGCGGCGGGACTGCTGGTCAGGGCGCGGTAGGTGCCGACGATCTGTTCGTAGCGACGCCGCCCGGCCTTCGCGCCCAACACGTAGCCGAGTCCCAGGACGACGACATACCGGATCAAAGCGGTCCCTCCAGACGTTGGTGCGATGGGTCCATCCTGCCCCATGCTCGCGGGCAGGCGCCCCTCGGCGGGCGATCAGTCTGCTTGGGCGTCAGCACGCAAGTACGCTAGAGTCGTCCCGCGATCCGCGCCAGCGTGCACGCGGACACCAGCAGTCCCCTGTAGCTCAATTGGCAGAGCGTTCGGCTGTTAACCGATAGGTTCCTGGTTCGAGTCCAGGCGGGGGAGCAGATATCTTTGCAGGTCAGGCGCGGTTTTCTCAAGCCCGTGCCAGAGTCGTTCTATCGCGCCGTCGGCCAACCGGATCTCGGAGTGGATTTTCAGCCGCAGCTTCAGGTCGTCGGCGGCCGCGGCTCCGGGCCTATGAACCGGACGGCCTGCCGGTCCACCTGGTGCATGCGGGGCAGGGCACGCTTCCCCTTGAAGACGCGGAGCTTCCCCGACTTCGCCGTGGCCCGCCTGCGCTCAGCGCTCGCCGCGCTGCCGGCGGCCGACGCCGTCAGTCCTTCGTGACGGCGATACAGTCGACCTCGACGTCGAAGGGGCCCGTCCACTCCGGCACGCAGAAGAAGATGCGAGCAGGCGGGTTCTTCGGGAAAAAGCGCTTGTAGACCTCGTTGAAAGCCTTGAAGCGGTCGGCCGAGATGCACATCACGTTGCACTTCAGCACATGGTCGAGGTCCGAGCCGGCGGCCTCGAGCGCCTTCTTCACCTGGGTGAGGATGAGCTCGACCTGGTGTTCGAACGGCGCGTTCGGGAGGATTTCCCCGGTGTCGGGGTCGAAAGGCGGCATGCCCGAGACGAACACCATGTTGCCGGCCCGGGTGCAGGTCGACACCGGCGCGCCCCACTTCTCGAAATTGCTGTCGATGGGTTCGACCCGGATGATTTCCCGTTCCATGCGTTCGCTCCCGGTCCGTCTGGCGTCAGTCTAAGGCCCCAACCCCCAAGCGCGGGCCGGGTATCGAATTCATTCCCCAAAGGCATTGGCCGCGGCGGCCAGGGCTGGAAAGCCGGGGTAATGGGCGCTGTGGTCCCCCTCGTGATTGTCGTAGCCGGGTTTGGTCAGCACGCCGCGCGGCGCCGCGAAGCTCGAGATCCGGCGCTTGGGCTGCTCGTGCCAGCCGATGTTGAAGGCCGAGGGCTTGGGGAAGAACTGCACTCGCTCATGCGCGTATTTTTTCTTCGCTTCAAGCGTCCATGCCGCGTCGAGTGCCCAAAAGTCCCCAAACCGTAGAGAGAGAAGTTTGCTGTATCGGCCGGTGTGAGATGGTGACCGGCCTGCCTTCCCCGGCATACCCCTGGGGGGTAGATCAACATTTACCGTCAACCGCAGGCGAAGCCCAGCCCCTGCCAACCTATTTTGGGTTGAGCAGCAGCGGCGGGGTGCGCAGCAGCGGGGGCGCCCCAGCCTGGTACTGCGGGCAGTAGACGTCAATGGCGGCCATGGCGAACTCCCGAGACGTTTCGATATTCGCCTGGCTGGAATTAACCCAAGCCCCGGCTTGGATGTCCGCGACCACCTGGTTGAACGGCTCGCGATGGCCAAGTGCCTGACAGACGTGGTGGCCGTCCCCGATCAGTGCGGCGGCGTCCGCTTCAGGGTTAACGCCGATTTGGTGCAGCGACGTAAGAAACTGCTGGTCAGGCGTGGGAGGTGGCGGCGGCTCGGTGCTCGGTGGCGGTGGTTCGGCGGTGGCGGCAGGTATACCCCGCTCCCCGTACAGCGTCACCCCGAACCAAGCGACGACACCGGCTGTCCCCAGCGCCAGGCCGATGGCGACAGACCAAAGGAGGGCGCTGCGTGATCGGGATGGCCGGAACGGCGCGACGTCGGGCGCGTCGCCTTCGAGCGACCAAGTGCTGATGGCCTCGGTCTCCTCCGAGGGCGCTGCGGGTGCCGTCTTCTCGGGCGGGACGCCATTTGCGTCCATGAACTGAAGTCTAGTTCGATGAATCCTCGCCGTCATTCCCCGGGTCATCCGTCTTGACGGTTCTTCCGGTCCCCTGATGCAGTATCCGCGTTCCGGCCGACAGTGACCGGCAGCCAGGCGGATTTTTGGCGGGTTCTAGGTCAGATGAGGATCATCGCGGCGGTCATGACCGCTCCACCGATGAGCCACAGCACAGCGGCATGCGCGCGGCTGGCAATGGGAGCCATCACGGCAATCCCGATAATCATGACTAGTAGCCCTAGCATCGTGTCCTCCGATTTCGCGGTACCTCCATCGCTGGCAACGCCCGGCCGTGGCGATTCAGTCTCACGGTGTGACCGGAAGCACAGCTCAGCCCTCTCGGCCCGCCCGCGGCGAAGTGACGATGGTCCTGGCCGGTGGCGGACGGTGACCGGGAGCCTTATCCCCGAGCCAGGGTGGGGGTGGCTCCAAAGCTGCTGTGGCGCAGATGGTTGAGGACGGTCGATCAGCTGATGCTGGGATCAGCCGCCGACGTCACGGGTTGTGCTTCGAGTCCAGGCGGGAGAGCAGGCGTCTGTTACTGGCCTAGTGGCTTGGGACCAAGACCGGGGATCAGCGGCTGAGTGGTGTGCTGGCTCGACTTGCTCAAGTAGTCCGGGCAGTACGTGCTCGACGCAAGCGCCGCGAACCTCATGGCACCGCCGCCGTTCAATCCGGGGTTGCGCATGGCCAGCTCATCGACGACGTCCTTTTCCGATCGCCCCGAGATCATCATGTTGCAGGCCATTCGGCCGGCCGCGACGGCGTCGGGGCCGCTGCGGTAGGTCATGCCCGCGTTGTTGAGCGCGGCCAGAAAGTTTTGATCAGCAACAGGATCGTCCGGAACGGGGCCGGGAGGGGGGTCGGCCAGCGCTGGCACGGCCACGGCCACGCCGACGATGGCGGCGACGGTGGCAAGCATCAGAGGCAGTCGCATCGGACGATTATCGTCCACGTCGGCGCGATTGTCCTGTCGAGCCCGATTCGTCCGCTTCATCGGGTATCGAGTCTGGTCGAGTCAAACCCTGGTCACCGGGCCCGGGTCGCGTTTCGATGGTGGGTTGTGACATCGGTTGGGTCGCGATCTGAGCATCCTGCAGAAAGCTCGATAACCTGGGCTGATGGTGCGTTGTTGGCCATCGACCAGCGCGCGCTGCCGCAGGAGTTGCGGCGGCTGCGGATCACGACCGTCGACGAGCTCATTGACGCGATTAAGACCCTAGCCATTCGGGGTGCGCCTGCGCTCGGGGTAGCCGGCGCTTTCGGTGTGGCGCTGGCGGCGTTCGCGCACGCCGGCGATGCCGAGAAGGTGACGTTAGAGGCGGCGTGGATCGCGTCGGCCCGGCCCACCGCGGTGAATCTCGGATGGGGCGTGCAGCGAGCACTGGCCAAGGTGCCCGAGGGCCCGGACGCGGTGCTCGCCGAGGCCCAGCGGATGTTGGCTGAGGATGCTCATGCCAACCGGCTTTGCGCCACCCATGCCGCGGATCTGGTGCTGCGGCTGTGTCCCGATCGGCCGCTGCGCATTCTCACCCACTGCAACACCGGGCGGCTGGCCACCACGGCATTCGGTACCGCACTCGGCGCGCTGCGGGTCTTGCACGCCCGCGGCAAGGTCGCCGACGTGCTGGTCGACGAGACGCGGCCCCTGCTGCAAGGGGCCCGGCTGACCGCATGGGAGCTGGCCGAGGCAGGTATCCCGCATCGGCTGACGATCGACTCCGCCGCGGCCTGGGCGATGGCCTCCGGGCAGGTCGACTGCGTCATCGTGGGCGCAGACCGCGTCACAGCCGACGGCTCGGTCGCCAACAAGATCGGTACCTATGCCCTGGCGCTGGCCGCGCATAGGCACGGCATCCCGTTCATCGTCGTCGCCCCCGAGTCGACTCGCGACCTCGCTACGGCGACCGGAGATGAGATCGTCGTGGAAGAGCGGGCGGCAGTCGAGATCACTCATGTCGGCGGTGTCGCCACCGCCCCCGACCGCACCGCTGTCTTCAACCCTGCCTTCGACGTCACCCCGCCGGAACTCATCACCGCAGTCGTCACCGAGAACGGCGCGGTCGGAAGGACTGCCGACACGAATACCCTTGTGGGGCAACAGATTGCCAATGTCGCCCGCAGTTTATATGAGCGAGGCTGGATGCCGGGCACCGCTGGCAACATTTCCGTACGCACCGGGGGAGACGCGGTAATCACCGGTAGCGGGCTGTCCAAGGGCGAGCTCGCCGCAGGTGACATGGTGACGGTGACCGTCGCTGACTCCGAGCCGGTGTCGGGCACCCGCCGCCCATCGGCGGAGACCGCCATCCATACTGCTATCTATCGAGCCACGAACGCCGGAGCCGTGGTCCACGTACATTCACCGCACGCGACCGGTCAGTCCGTCGGCGCGTCGCGGGCGCTTCGGTTCAGTGGCTACGAGCTGATCAAAGGGCTGGGCACAGCAGAAACAATCGACATCCCGGTTCTTGTTAATCACTCCGACGTCTCGCACATCGGCGCTGACATCGAGCAATACCTGGCTGAGCACCCCGATGCCCCACCGGTATTGTTCATCGCCGGCCATGGGATTACGGCCTGGGGCGCCGACCTCGCCCAGGCCCGTGACCGCGCGGAGTGCCTGGAGGCGATGTGCGAGTTGGCGACGCTGACCGGCCGCCGCGAGATCTGATGACGCCATTGTCGTAGCCGGGAGGAACCGAAATGACACTGGTGCAAGTGATGGCCGAAACCGATGCGACCGAGGTGCGGCTGCGCACCGACAATGCGGCCGTGATCGGCGCTGAACTCGCCAACCGGGACATCGATTTCGACCGTTGGCCGATCGAGCCCGGTCTCGACATACGCAGGCCGCCCGCCCAGATCCTGGCCGAATACGCTGACCGCGTCGACGCACTCAATGGCGATGGCCGCTACAAGTACGTCGACGTCGCCGCGCTGCAGCCCGACGACCACGACCCCGGCTGGCGTGACAAGGCCAGCGCCGCTCGCTCGAAGTTTCTCGCAGAGCACCGCCACGCAGAGGACGAGGTGCGCTTCTTCGTCGCCGGCCGCGGTTGCTTCTATCTGCATCTGGAGCCGGAAGTGCTGGCCGTGGTGTGCGAAGGCGGCGACCTACTGTCGGTGCCGGCAGGCACCCGGCACTGGTTCGACATGGGCGCTCGCCCCGACTTCGTAGCGATCCGGTTCTTCCAAGAGGAGGATGGCTGGATCGGCGACTTCACTGGCGATCCCATCGGTGAACGCTTCCCGACGCTCGATCAGCTCGTCGCGGCGTGATCGCCGCGATCGTCATCGACATCGAGGGCACCACCAGCCCGACCAGTTCGGTGCGCGAAAAGCTTTATGACTACACCCGGCAGCATCTTGGCCAGTGGCTGGCTGACAACGTTGGCGGTGCCGCGGATCCGGTGATTGCCGAAACACGGTTATTGGCAGAGCAACCCGACGCCAGCCCGGCTGAAGTGACGAAAATCCTCTGCGATTGGCTGAATTCCGACATCAAAGCCGGACCGCTGAAAACTGCACAAGGCCTGGTCTGTGCGGAAGGCTTCCGAGGCGGCGCTCTGCGTGGGGAATTCTTCGCCGACGTACCGGCGGCGCTATCCGCCTGGCACGATACCGGTATCGCGCTACACGTATTCTCATCCGGTTCGGTTCGCAATCAACAGGATTGGTTCGCGAAGGCTCGCGGCGGTGAGCTGGCGTCGTTGATCAGCGGCTGGTTCGATCTCAACACCGCCGGGGCCAAGGGCGAAAGATCGTCCTACGAAAAGATCGCCACGGCAATCGGACTGGCTCCCGATCGGATCCTCTTTCTGTCCGACCATCCCGACGAGCTCGACGCCGCTCTCGCCGCCGGTTGGTCGGTAGTCGGTGTCGACCGCCCCGGGGAGCCGAATTCCCCGCGCCCCCCGCATCGTTGGATCCACTCATTCGACGAACTCGATCCGCGAGGGGACCGACCCTCCGAAAGGCCAGCATCAGACTCACCGTGATTTCAAGTCGCTGATGGAAGCTACCCCTCGCAAGACCGCCCGGTTCTGCGCAATCGAGGCGGTAACCGCCAATAAGACATCGCGGCCGACGCAGCGGGCCTTCCGAGGATGCGCGACAGTGTAATAAGAGGTTGTCTCGACGGCCTGGGGAGCGGAACCAAATGATCTTTACGCAGCACTATCTGGATTGCTTGTCGCAAGGGTCTTATCTGATCGGGGATGAGACCACCGGCCGCGCGGTCGTGGTCGACCCTCGTCGCGACATCGATGACTACTTGAGCGAAGCGGCGGAACATGGCTTGCGCATCGAAAGGGTCATCGAAACCCACATCCACGCCGACTTTTTGAGCGGTCACCTCGAGCTGGCGGCCGCCACAGGGGCGCGAATCTGTTACGGCGAGGACGCCGACGTCGAGTTCCCGATCGAGCCGTTGCGGGACGGCCAGCGGATCTCGCTGGGCCGAGTCACCCTGGAGATTCTGGCAACGCCGGGGCACACTCCCGAGTCGATATCCATCGTGGTCTACGAGAATGCCGAGGATGAGGTGCCCTACGGGGTGCTCACGGGCGACACCCTGTTCGTCGGCGACGTGGGGCGTCCAGATCTACTCGCGGACAACGGCCTGTCGGCGGAGACGTTGGCCCGGACGCTGTACGGGTCGCTGCAGGACAAACTTCTGAAGCTGCCCGATGCTACGCGGGTTTTTCCCGCGCACGGGGCCGGATCGGCGTGCGGCAAGCAGCTGTCGAGCGAAACCAGTTCAACAATCGGTGAGCAGCGCCGGACCAACTATGCGCTACAGATGATCGATGCCGACCAGTTCGTCGCCGCGCTCACCGAGGACCAGCCCCCGCGACCGCGGTACTTCGAGTTCGACTCGCTCCGCAACCGTGAGCAACATCCGCTGCTGGACGGAAATGCACCGGCCCTGATGGACATCGACGATGTCTGCACACATGCCCGGGCAGGGGCCATTCTGCTGGATAGCCGGGAGCCGGCCGATTACGCGTCCGGTCACTTACGCGGTGCGGTCAATGTTGGCCTGCGGGGGCGCTTCGCCGAATCTGTCGGTATCGTCCTGTCGGCCGATCCGGGCATTGTCCTGGTCGGCGATCCTGCGCTTGCGCAGGAATCCAAGACCCGTCTCGCCCGGGTGGGTTTCGACCGGGTCATTGGTCAATTACGCAATTTGCCAAGCGTTTTCACGCAGCGGCCAGATCTTATCCAGACCGCTACCCGTCTGACCGGCGGGCAGCTAGCCGAACTGCGTCGCCTGCAGCCCCGTTTGCAGCTGGTCGACGTGCGCAACCCGGGGGAGACGGCGGACGGTGTCATCCCCGGAGCACGGGAGATCCCGCTGCCGGCACTGACCGATTCGATCGCGAGCCTCGATCAGACGGCACCGGTGGTCGCTTACTGCGCTAGCGGTTACCGCTCGCTGATGGCCGCGAGCGTACTTCGCGCTTCGGGCTTCGATGATGTATCGGACCTGGTGGGCGGCTACGGAGCCTGGCAGGCCGCCGGCGCCGCCTGACGGCGCATCAGATGGAGAAGTCCTCGCCGTGCCAAACGCCCGCTTCAGGTGGCCGGATGACTCGGCCAGTCTGCGGGGTATTGGCCTGGGCCTCTAGCTTGGCCACCCTGGTCAGCAACGACTGCAGGCTGACGCCAACCAGGTCAGGCATCGAGTCGTCCCCGGTGCCCGGCCTCGCGCGGCTGATGATCTGCCCGGGAACCCCGACGACCACGCTGCTCGACGGGACTTCCTTGACCACGACGGCGTTCGCGCCGATCCGGCTGTCGTCGCCGATCTTGATCGGGCCGAGGATCTTGGCTCCGGCGCCGACGATCACGCGGTCACCGATAGTTGGGTGGCGTTTGCCGGTATCTGCGCCAGTGCCGCCGAGTGTGACGCCATGGAAGATCGTGACGTCGTCGCCCACTTCGGCTGTTTCCCCGATCACCACGCCGGTCGCGTGGTCGATGAACAGGCCGCTACCCAGGACCGCGCCGGGATGGATCTCGACGCCGGTCAGGATGCGGGTGAGCTCCGCGAAAACCCGCGCGGCCACTCGCGCGCCGCGATTCCACAGCCAGTGGCTGATCCGGTGGCCCCAAATGGCATGCACGCCCGGGTAGGCGAAGATGACCTGCAGCGTGGTTGGGACGGCCGGATCCCGCTCCTTCGCCGCCCGGATGTCGTGGCGTATCGCCGTCAGCATGGGCTACTCGGTCGCGTCCGCGAACAGCGGCGTGCTCAGATACCGTTCGCCGAAGTCGGGGAGCACGACGACGATGAGCTTTCCGGCGTTTTCGGGACGCCGGGCCACCTGCAGCGCAGCCACCGCGGCCGCACCCGAGGAAATACCGGCTAGCAGTCCCTCTTCGCGAGCCAGCCGCCGAGCCAAGTTAATGGCGTCGTCATTGCCGACGGTGACGACCTCGTCGACCAGATCCAAGTCAAGAACCGGTGGGATGAATCCTGCGCCGATGCCCTGGATGGGGTGGGGTCCCTTCTGGCCGCCGGACAGCACCGGCGACGCGGCCGGCTCGACGGCCACGAACTGTACCGAGGGCTTGCGTTCCTTGATGACCTGCGCGACACCGGTGATGGTCCCGCCGGTGCCGACTCCCGACACGAAGATGTCGATCTTGCCATCGGTGTCGCGCCACACCTCTTCGGCGGTGGTCTTGCGGTGAATCGCCGGGTTGGCCGGATTCTCGAACTGCTGTGGCACGAAATACCGTTGGTCGGTTTTGGCTAGTTCCTCGGCCTTGGCGATAGCGCCGGGCATGCCTTCGGCGCCCGGGGTCAGGATGAGTTCGGCGCCGTAGGCGAGCAGCAACTTCCGCCGTTCGACACTCATCGTTTCGGGCATGGTCAGCACGAGTCGGTAGCCGCGCGCCGCGGCCACCATCGCCAGCGCGATGCCGGTGTTGCCGCTAGTCGGCTCGAGGATGATGGTGTCAGGCTTGAGCAGACCGGCTTCCTCGGCCGCGTCTATCAGCGCTACCCCAAGGCGGTCCTTCACGCTGGCCGCTGGGTTGAACGATTCCAACTTGGCGACAACGTCTGCGCCCGCCCCGTCGGTGACCCGGTTGAGCCGGACCAGGGGCGTGCTTCCGATCAGTTGTGTGATGTTCTCAGCGATGCTCACAGTCGCCATCCCAGCGGATGTCGAAGTGGATTGCAACGTCAGCGGGTATCGCCAGGGCGACCGGTGTGAATCGCTGTGGCGCCCCCTCTAACGCCACTCCAGTCAGCACCCGCCCGGCGACGTTGTGCGCTGTCGTTGCGGTCAAGGTGGTCGCCGTAGTGCCCGGCGCCGGTCGGACGTAGAAGTCGCTACCCGGTTGAAGTGCCCCATCGATCGTTGCGCCGTCCGCATCGACCAACGCGTGACCATCGGTTACCTTGAGCGTCAGGGGAATTCGAACGTGGAATGGACCGACCAGGCCGGGTTCGGCAACTGCGTGAGTGGCAACGAGTCGTGGTTCGGCGGCTTCGCGCAGGACCGTGCTCGCCCCGGTGAGCAAGTAGTTGTAGAGGTGCACCACCCGGTCCGCGTTGCGGTAGTGCCGTGTGCCGGTGAGCCAGAAACCGACATGACCGATGCCGGGTGCGCCGTTCTGGGTCGCAGCGATAAGTCGGTAGAAGCGGAAGCCGCGCCCACGGCGGCCGTGGCTACTCGATGACAAGGTGCTGCCCACACCCAGCGTGCGTTGGTAGCGGCCCTTGGCTGGATCGGTGATCAGCTGTGAACCCGAAACGTCATACCAGTCAACGCCGTTGGCTGACTTTTGCAATCGCAGGCTGACAGGGTCATCCGACGTGGTCCAGACCGAATAGCCGCCTAGTTGGGGTTGGCCGTCGAATTCAAAGGTGATTACCGGCCCGGGACCCCTCTTCACCGCGACAGGAACGTTGAGTGGCTGGGTGTCCAGAGCCAGGCCGTTGGTGAAGTACCAGATCGCGGCCTGGGTCGCCGCGATGGCTTCGTGCTCGCTGATGTTGGCTGCTCCCAACGGATAGCCGGCGGCGCGTAGTTGCCGACTCAATTCGGCGGCCGTAATGATCGGGAAGGAATGGCGCAGAATCCAGCCGATCTGGGCCTCGCGGTCGCGGCCGCGCAGGTGGGGCAGTGCCGACCAGGTCCCCAGCTGATAGCGCGACGGAAGGTGTGGCGCGATACCGGTGAAGTCCAAGGAGTAGGCGTCCAGGTTGGGGTTGAGCCTGATCAGGTCGGTGCGCGCGGTGGTGCCGTCAGTGAACACGATCCTGTCCACCGTGTGCGAATAGGTTCCGCCCCGGTAGCGGGTCATCCGGGGAAGTTCGTTCGCCGGCCGGACGAGGACGCGTCGGCGAGACGTCACCTGCGTCGGCGCGGGTAGGGATAACACAGTCATGGGTCTGGTTGATCTTCCTGGGAGAGTGCAATCGTGCGCGATTCGGTCTCGCCGCAAGGTCTGGCAGGGCCGCCCGCTTGCGGGATAAATGCGCGACGATTTGAACGTCAGATGGGCGTCAGGAAATCAACAACAACAACAACAGAGCACGATGAGGCAGCGCGACGGGACAAAGCGCAGCGGTGCAGGCTGTTGCATGCACTTCACTATAAGGCATGATTCTGAGCGGGCTTATTTTGGCCATATTCGCCCCCAACGCGTTGAAAAAATCTTGGTGAGTTTTACACTTGCCTAGGCTCGGCGCGGTGCTCTCAGTCGGCCGTCACTGGCCCGACACGCCTTATTTTTCGACCAAGACGGAAGGACCACGATGACCTCGGCCCAAAACGAGTCTCAGGCGCTTGGCGATCTCGGTGCCCGGCAGCTCGCGAACGCAACAAAGACTGTTCCGCAGCTGTCGACGATCACCCCGCGCTGGTTGCTCCATCTGCTCAGTTGGGTACCGGTGGAAGCCGGTATCTACCGGGTCAACCGAGTGGTCAACCCGGAGCAGGTCGCGATCCACGCCGACGAGGGCGTCGGTACTGAGGAGCCGCTGCCCGAGACGTACGTCGACTACGAGACCAACCCTCGCGAATACACGCTGCGGACGATCTCCACGTTGCTCGACGTCCACACTCGGGTCTCCGACCTCTACTCCAGCCCGCACGATCAGATCGCCCAGCAGTTGCGGCTGACCATCGAAACGATCAAAGAGCGCCAAGAATCCGAACTGGTCAACAGCCCCGAGTACGGGTTGCTCGCGCAGGCGACTCCCGAGCAGACGATCCAGACGCTGGGCGGTGCTCCCACACCCGACGACCTCGACGCGTTGATCACCAAGGTCTGGAAAACACCGAGCTTCTTCCTGACGCACCCGCTGGGCATCGCGGCGTTTGGCCGGGAGGCCACCTATCGCGGTGTGCCGCCGGTCGTCGTCAGCTTGTTCGGGGCGCAGTTCATCACCTGGCGTGGTATCCCGCTGATTCCGTCGGACAAGGTGCCGTTGGAGAAGGGCAAGACCAAGTTCATCCTGGTACGCACCGGCGAGGAGCGTCAGGGCGTGGTGGGCCTGTTCCAGCCGGGCCTGGTCGGCGAGCAGGCGCCGGGGCTGTCGGTGCGGTTCACCGGCATCAACGAGTCAGCGATCGCGAGATATCTGGTCACCCTCTACACGTCGTTGGCTGTCCTGACCGACGACGCGCTGGGCGTGCTCGACGATGTCGCTGTAGACCAGTTCCATGCCTACAAGTGAGTACCGAGCGGTAGACGCCGAAAGCGACTTGCCCATCAGCGCTGCGGAACTCGCCGCGCTGGCCAACCAGCTGTATGCCGCCAGCGTCCGCCCGGGATTCGACAGTCCGCCGCAGTCGGCGCCGGTCGCGCCGCGCGGCAACGTGCCGGACACCACGGCGGCCGCTTCGGCCGGGCAGACCGCGGCGGGCGCCGCGGATCTGTACCCCACGCCGGTCCCGCTGGTGGGTGCGGGGGACATCTATGTCCCGGCTCCGACGTCTCCCGAACCCGAACCCCCGCCGCAAACGGTGCCCGTCGCCCCGCGCGGCAACGTACCCGACACGACGGCCGCGCCGTCGGCCGCCGAAACGACCGGCAGCGTCGCCGATCCCTACCTGCCGACCGGTGACCTGGCTGCCTTCGCGGTGCCGATCGAGGGCATCGTCCCGACGGTGCCCGGGGTGTTGGCCGGAACGGTGCCGACCGTTCCGGTGGCCCCGCGTGGCTCGGCGCCGTACTGGTTACCG
>Ga0209693_10000342_pt1 | contig 18615 bp, 16 predicted proteins | sample HubBroMetageWRM3_FD_188345 | JGI IMG/M metagenome (GOLD analysis project Ga0209693, IMG submission 188345) | Warmed soil microbial communities from the Hubbard Brook experimental Forest, New Hampshire - Hubbard Brook CCASE Soil Metagenome WRM 3... | ecosystem: Environmental > Terrestrial > Soil... | reverse complement strand
CCCGGATGCCCCGTTTACCGGCCCAGAATCAACGACTTTCCGCACGCTGCCCCAGCATACCCCAAATCACTTGCTTGATGGCAACTACTTATCTACCGATTCCGTTCCGCCTCGGCCGGCCGGAGTGTGCTCCACGATGTAGTACACGGCGATCAGCGCGATCAGCACGAACGAGGCGACGGCGTTGAACAGCGCGACGACGATCGCGGCAACGTAGACGAGCCCGCCGCCGACGAACCGCGCCCGCGCGGACCAGTGCTTGTCCTGCGGCACCGGCTGGTACACGCGCTCGCCGTGCAGCGTCCACTCGAAGATCACGCCGAACCCGACCGACATGCCGAGGAACACCGCGCCGTAGACCGCCATCGCGATCCGCGTGTCCTGCCCGCCGTGGGTCAGGTATCCCGGCGCGGACAGGTACTCCGCCACCGTGGCGGTGGCGAACGGTATCAGCACCACGAACAGCAGCAGCACCAGGTTAAGGAAGAGCAGGGTCCGGTCCACCACCTTAATCGTCCTGACCAGCACGTGATGGTTGACCCAGATGATGCCGATCATGAAGAAGCTGATCAGGTAGGCGACGAGCGATGGCCAGTGGTCGCCGAGCTGGTCGATCAGCTTTCCGTGTCCAGGCCCTGCCACGGTGAGGTTGAGCGCGAGCAGCGTGATGGCGACCGCGAAGACGCCGTCGCTGAACGCCTCGAGCCTGGACCGGTCCACTGTGCTCCCGGCTCAGCCGGCCGCGGGCTTGTCGAACCCGACGATGTTGCCGGCGAAGAGCCAGACCACGACGCCGACGGTGATGATGACGAACACGTACATGGAGCCGCAGAAGACGTTGACCCCGTCGGCGATCCGGTCCAGGATGCCGGTACCTCGCACATGCTTGGAGAGCACGAGCTTGGGCCTGTGCGCCTCGGGGTTTGCCCTGATCTGCAGTGCCCGTTCCCGTACGTGGTCCGCGGCGTGCTCGATCGCGAGCCCGGCGGCTCCGTCCGTGGCCGGGCGGGGGATGATATGTGGCGGCTCAGCCTGCGTTTCTGGCGGTGCGATTGTCTCAGTCATGTGATCCTCCGTGCTGACCGCCACGACGTGACGGCCGCGGCCAGCAAAATAGGGACGGGCACAAACTAGCGCGCGGTCGCCGCTACCCGCGCCCGCGCCGGGTTTCCGTCCGCGCAACCTTGGGTTTAGTGCTTTTATCCAGAACGAACACGGTGTTACCCAAGCGACTCCCTGCGTTGGCCCGGTGTTTGCCGTCGCGGTGCATTCTTTCCGCCATGACTCGGCAGGGTCCGGCCTGGCACCGGGCCACCCGCCACGGCACCCCGAGCAGGCGGGCGTTTCTCGTCCTGGGTGCGGCCGGGATAGCCGGGGCGGCCGGGGCCGCCGCGGTCGCGGTCAGGCTGCTGCAGCCCGCGACGCCAAGCGCACCGGCCCGGCGTGCGTCCGGCCCGGCGACGACCGCGCGCGCCATCCCGCACCGGCGGGCGCGGCCGGAGAACTCACTGCCCGGTGACCCGGATTGGGAGATACGCCACCTTGGAGCGCCGGACGCGATCCAAGGATACGCGGGTTCGGCCAGCGTGCTCACCGGGGAGCCGTTCTCGCTGTTCGTGTCGACCACCTCGCCGGCGTTCCGGGTGACCGCGTTCCGGCTCGGCTGGTACGGCGGGGCGGGGGCCCGCAAGGTGTGGCAGTCCGGCCCGCTGCCCGGTCGCAGGCAGAACGCTCCCGCCCTGGTGAGCGCCACCAACACGGTGCAAACCGACTGGGACCCCGCGACCGAGGTGCCGACGGACGACTGGCCCGCAGGGGCCTACCTGCTCCGCCTGGACGCGGACTCCGGCGGGCAGCGGTACGTGCCGCTGACGGTCCGCTCGGCAGGCACCGCGGGCCGGATGGTGCTGAAGAGCGCCGTCGCGACCTGGCAGGCGTACAACACCTGGGGCGGCTACGACCTGTACGCCGGGCCCGGCGATTCCTACGGGTCACGGTCGCTCGCGGTCAGCCTGGACCGGCCGTTTGACCGCAGCGGCGCGGACATGTTCCTCACCTACGAGCGGAACGTGGTCAGGCTCGCCGAGCACATGGGGCTGCCGCTGGCGTACGTGACAGGCATGGACATCGCCGCGGAGCCGCACCTGCTGGACGGGGCAAGCGCGCTGATCTCGCCGGGGCACGACGAGTACTGGACCCCCGCGGAGCGGGCACACGTGACCTCGGCCCGGGATGCGGGGGTCAACCTGGCGTTCCTCGGCGCCAACGCGATGTTCAGGCGGACCAGGCTGGAGGCCACCAGGCTCGGCGACGACAGGCTCGTCATCTGCTACAAGACCAGCTACGCCGAGGACCCCATGTACAGGGTGGACGACGCGCTCGTCACCAGCGACTGGCGCGAGCCGCCGGATCCCGACCCCGAGTCCTCCCTGATCGGCACCCTCTACGAGGGCTATCCCGCGGTTGCCCGCTACGTGGTGGTGTCGCCGCGCAGCTGGGTGTTCGCCGGGACCGGGGTCGCCGCCGGGTCCAGTTTCAAGAACCTGGTCGGCGTCGAGTACGACCGGGTCAACCCGGCCTATCCCGTGCAGCGGCCGATCCAGGTGCTGTCCCACTCACCGCTTGTCTGCCAGGGCGCCAGCAGCTTCGGCGACTCCGCCTACTACACGCACCCAGGCGGGGCCGGCGTCTTCAACTCCGGCACGATGCGCTGGGTGGAGGCGATCTACGGTGATCAGCCGCACGGCGTCGGCGGCGCGACGCCCGCCTTCGTCCGCCAGGTGACGATGAACGTGCTCCGCGCGTTCTCCGCCGGCCCGGCCGCGGATACCCATCCCGCCCACGACAACCTAGCCGCCACGCACGAATACCCCGGCGACCCCATCGGCAACGCGGCGAACCTGCAGTAACTCCTTCAGGTAGCGGGCACCATGGTCCCCCGGTCCGCCGCCGTCCGCCCGATTCCCCCCGGTCCGCCGCCGTCCCCCCGGTCCGCCGCCGTCCCCCCGGTCCGCCGCCGTCCCCCTGATCCGCCGCGTCCCCTGGTCCACCGCCGTCCCCTGATTCACTGCCAGGCCCTGATCAACCACCGTGTCGCGCCGATCCGGAAAGATCTTGGAAATTCCGGGTTCCACGGAAATTCCGGTGGACTATAATCCGCCTTTTTTACCACTAAACCCGAATCTTCCGCGGAAAAGGTCTCCACTCTCGAAAAAAAAGACTAAAACTGAGCGTGCCACCGCCGAATGTCTGGGAGGATCCGGGTTCCCGGGAGGATCCGGTGCACTCCAGTACACCAAATACTCCCGCAAGCCCTAATCCTCCCAGGAAAAGTCTTACTCGTATCAAACAGGTGTACGATTGCGTTACGAATGTGACTGGTGGGTCACGATGTGCCTAGGCCGTGAGGCCGGCGTCGACGGGGATGACGGCGCCGGTGAGGGCGCCGGAGTCGGGTCCGCAGAGCCAGGTCACGGCGGCGGCGACCTCGTCGGGCTCGAGCAGCCGGCGTAGCAGCGCCTGCGCGGCGAAGGTCTCCTGGTCGGGCAGGTCGTAGACGGCGGCGCTTGCGGCCAGCATCGGCCCGCGGGTGGAGCCCGGGCAGACGACGTTCGCGGTCACCCCGGTGCCCGCCAGATCGGCGGCGAGCGCCCGGACGTAGCCGACGACTGCGGCCTTGGCCGCGGAGTAGGCGGCGAGCCCGGGCATGGCGCGCAGCGCGGCCGCTGAGGATATCGCGACGAACCTGCCGTGGCCCGCCTCGATCATCGGCGGCACGCACGCGTCGGCCAGGTGCCTGACGCCGGACAGGTTCACACGCATCATCAGCCCGAACGCGTCATCAGGCACCGCCCAGGCCAGATCTCCCCTGATCACCCCGGCGGCCGTGACCACGGCCGAGGGTGCCCGGCCGGCGAGCACGTCCCGCAGCGTGTCACGGACCGAGCCGTCGCCGACGTCGGCGACGAGCTCCTCGACCGTCCCGGCCCCGGCGGCGACGCAGGCGCGGGCCACCGCGGCGAGGTCGGCCGGTGCGGGCATCGGGTAGTCCGCCGGCGGCTGCGCCGCGCAGGCGTCCACGAGCAGCAGCGACCACCCGTCGGCGCCCAGTCTTCTGGCCACCGCCGCCCCGATCCCGCGCGCCGCCCCCGTCACCACGGCCAGCCGCGTCGCCGTCGTCATCTGCCGCGCCCCTCCCGTTCGAGCAGCTGGTCCATGGTCAGCTCGGTGACGGGCGGCCCGCCCGATGCCGCACACCGCCCGCCAGGCATGCCGACATGCTAATAGTCTGGGCGCGTGCCGAAGAGGATCAGCCTGCGGGGGTCGAAGGACGCGCTGGATCTCTCGGGACCGGACGACGAGCTGGTCCCGGCCGAGCTGTGCCTGGTCCCGGATCCCGGATCGCGCCTGCTTGCCGGCGGGACGGTGCTGGTCGGCGGCTCTCCGGTGCGGGTGCTGCGACTGACGCGGTCGGGGGCCCGGCAGGTCGCCGACTGGTGGCGCGGCGCGCCCGTCTCGGACAACCCGAAGGCCCGTACGCTGGCCCGTCGCCTGCTTGACACCGGGATCGCCAATCCGGATCGCAGCGCCCTGGCCGCGGCCGGCCGCGAGCCGCATCCCGCCGAGGTGACGGTCGTCGTCCCGGTCCGTGACCGGCACGCCGAGCTGGCCCGCTGCCTGGCCGGCCTCAAGCAGCTGCCGAACGTGATCGTGGTCGACGACTGCTCGGGCGACCCGGCCGCGGTGGCGAGCGCGGCGGCCACGGCCGGAGCCCGCGTGCTGCGGCGGACCGTGAACGGCGGGCCTGCGGCGGCGAGGAACACCGGCCTGGCCGCGGCCGACACCCCGTTCGTGGCCTTCCTCGACTCCGATTGCGTGCCACGTCCCGGCTGGCTGGACTTGCTGCTGCCGCACTTCACCGACCCCGCGGTAGGCGCCGTCGCGCCGCGCGTCGTCCCGCACGAGGACGGGCGGACCTGGCTCGCGCGGTACGAGGGGGCGAGTTCCACGCTCGACATGGGCGCCCGGGCCAGCATCGTGCGGCCGGCTTCGCGTGTTCCGTACGTGCCCGGCGCCGCCCTGGTGGTGCGCAGGATTGCCGCCGGCGCGGGTTTCGCCGAGGACATGCGGGTGGGGGAGGACGTCGACTTCGCCTGGCGGCTGGCCGCGGCCGGCTGGCGGGTGCGCTACGAGCCCGCCGCCACCATGCCGCACCAGCACCGGGTACGGCTGCGGGCCTGGTTCGCCAGGCGCAAGGACTACGGGACCTCCGCCGCCCTGCTGGAACAGCGCCATCCGGGCGCGGTGCGCCCGCTGTCGGCCTCGGGATGGACCGCGGCGGCCTGGCTGGCCGCCGTGGCGGGCCGCCCGGCGGCGGGCGCCGTCCTGACCGGCTCGGGCACCGCGTTGCTGGCCAGGCGGCTGGCTCAGGTCACCGGTGAGGACTGGCCGCTGCCTGCCACCTCCACCGCGTGGCGGCTGGCGGTCCGGCTGGCCGGCGGCGGTACCCTCGCGGCCGCCAGGCCGCTGGGCAGCGCGATCTCGCGGACCTGGTGGCCTGCCGCCGTTCCCGCCGCGATCGCGGTCCGCCGCCTGCGGGTCCCGCTTGCCGCGCTTGTCCTCGCGCCGCCGCTGCTTGACTGGCTGGACCGCCGCCCGCCGCTCGATCCCGTGCGCTACGTCGCTGCCCGCCTGCTTGACGACGCCGCCTACAGCCTCGGCGTCTGGCAAGGCTGTGCCAGCCGCCGCACCATCCGCCCCCTGCTCCCCGTACTTAAGATCCGCCAGTTAGGCGATCCGCGTCCTGAGCGCTCTGGCGGTGTGCCCATTCGGTGATGTCGTGGTGGTTGATGGCCGCGGCCATCAGGTCGGGGAAGGAGTCTGGGGTGCAGGCGAAGGCGGGGACGCCGAGCTGGGCCAGGGCCGCTGCGTTGTCGTGGTCATACCCGGGTGCGCCGTCGTCTGACAGCGCGAGCAGGGCGATCACCTGCGTGCCCGCGGCGGTCATATCGGCGATCCTGCGCAGCATCTCGTCCCGGTTGCCGCCCTCGAACAGGTCGCTGACCAGGATGAGGATCGTACTGGCCGGGCGGGTAACGAGCCCCTGGGCGTAGCCGAGCGCCCGGTTGATGTCCGTTCCGCCGCCGAGCTGGATGCCGAACAGCACCTCGACCGGGTCGCTGAGCAGGCCGGTCAGGTCGACGACCGAGGTGTCGAACGCCACGACCGAGGTGCGCAGCGACGGGACCGACGCCAGTACCGCGCCGAACACCCCGGCGTACACCACCGACGCGGCCATCGAGCCGCTCTGATCCAGGCACAGGATGATGTCGCGGGCCACCGCCTGCTGCTTCCTGGCGTAGCCGACGAGCCGCTCGGGCACGACGGTCCGGTACTGCGGCAGGTAGTTGCGCAGGTTGGCGCGGACTGTCCGGTCCCAGTCGATGTCGGCCGCGCGCCTCGGCCTGGCGGCCCGGCTGGCCCGGTTCAGCGCCCCGGTGACCGTCGAGCGGGTCCGCTGCGCGAGGCGGCGCTCCAGGTCCCTGGTCACGGTGCGGACCACCGCGCGGGCCGATTCCCGCGCCTGCTCGGGTATCACCCGGCTCAGCGAGAGCAGCGTGCCGACCAGGTGCACGTCGGGCTCGACTGCGTCGAGCATCTCGGGTTCCAGCAGCAGCCTGGTCAGGCCGAGCCGCTCTATCGCGTCCCTCTGCATCACCCGGACCGCACTGACCGGGAAGAACGTGCGGATGTCGCCGAGCCAGCGGGCCACGCCGGGGGCCGAGGCACCCAGGCCCGCGCGGCGAAGCGGGGCCTGGCCGTCCTGGGCACCGGTGTCGTACACGGCGCCGAGCGCGGCGTCGGCGCTCACGTCGTCGCCCGCCAGCTCTACGCCGGTGCCGTCCTCGCCGCCGAGTACGAGCCGCCAGCGCCGCATGCGCTCGTCGCGGCCCGTGCCGCTCATGGCGCCGCCCGGCGCGACGGCGCGCCAGCTCCGAGAACACCAGCTCCGAGAACACCAGCTCCGAGAACACCAGCTCCGAGAACACCGGCGCCGAGAATGGCGGCGACGGCCCGGACCGCGATGGCGGCGCGATCGACGTCCAGGTCGTCGTCGGCATCGGCGGTGACCGCGGGGACCCGGCCGGTGCCGTCCAGCCGGGCCGCCTTCTCCCCGATCGCCCGCCGCTCGGGCGGCGCGAACCCGCCGAAGGTGCGGCGCAGCGCGGGCAGCACGGCGGTGAAGGCATCCTGGCTCAGCCCGGCAAGCCAGCCGTCGGCCAGGCCGAGCAGCCTGTTGTCGTGCACGAGCAGCAGGCCGCTGCCGGAAAGGAAGCCCTCGGCCCAGCCCGCGGCGGCCGCGGCGGGGACGGCCGCGGACAATTCCCTGGACATCCTTGCCGCCACGTCGTCCATGCTGAGCCGGTCCGCATCGAGCAGCAGCCTCGTCAGCCGCCCGGAGATGAGGGGGGAGCACCGAGGCATCAAGCTAGCCAGCGCATCGAGCCAGCGATCACGGCTCGGCACGTCGGAGAGCAGCCCGGTGGCGGAGTGCACGGCGTCGATGCGATCCCGCATGGTGCGTTCGGCCGTGTCGTCAAGGGACGCCACCGCAACCGGAAGGCCGGCGCATATCCGGGTGATCATCTCGACGGCAACCTGGCTCAGCCGGGCCGGGTCGGTGCCGCGCACGTCGCCGTACCTGGCCGCCCGGACCAGGGCGGGCAGCGCGGCCATCAGGCGGGTGACGTCGGTGTCCAGCGCGGCGCGCTCGCTGACCGCCGCGAGCACCGCGGGCAGGGCATCGCCGAGATCCGCGAGCAGGCACCGCTCCAGCAGCCCGGTCAGCTCCTCAAGCGACGCGGACCCGGAGGCTCGCGACCGGGCTTGCTCGGCGGCGGCGGCGGCCACCGTGCCGCCCCACATGCCCGCCTCGATCACGGCCAGGTCCAGCTCGGGGCGCCAGGTCAGCCGCCAGCTCTCCCGGAACGTGCCGATGTTCGTCGGGCCTTCGCGCGACGTGCCCCAGTCCACGCCGAGCAGGGCTAGCCGGTGCAGCAGATGACTGCGCGCCAGGTCGTTCGGCTTGCGCAGGTCGAGGTCGAGGTCGCGGGGCGCCGCCTCCGGCCGCAGCCGCAGGCGGCGCTGCTGGTCGTGCAGGTCCCGCTGCAGCGGCATCATCGGGGTCGCGGCCGGCACCGCCCCCAGGCGCTCGCCGACGACAAGACGCCGCTGGATGAGTCCGGTGAGCAGGTCACTGCCCTCGCAAAGGACCGCGCGGGCCGCCTCGGTGACCTCCTCGAGCCCGGCCAGCGGCCTGCCGCGCAGCGCGGCCAGCGCCTCGGCGAGCCGGACCGACTCGATCACGTGCGCCGGCGAAACTCCGGTTCCCTCGGCGCGGAGCACGGCGGCCGCCTGCGCCAGCCACCGCTCGATCGGCTGCCCTTCGCAGTGGAACAGGTGGTCATACCAGCCGGGGGAGCGGATCCCTGCCCCGTAACCTGAGGCGTAGGACAGGCGGCCGTAAGTCCAGGGGACCCAGGTGAGGGCGGCCTTCACCTTAGGCAGCCCGCGCAGCAGCCGGTCATCCGCCGCCGCGGCCGGGAGGTCCCGCAGGGCCGGCACGTGCCAGGCTCCGCACACCACGGCGATCCGCCGGTAGCCTTCCCTGACGGTCTTGCGCAGCACCTTCCGCATGTACGCCTCGCGGATCGCGTCCCGCGGGCCGGCCTGGCCGGCGGCCCGCAGCAGCCCGATGGCCTCGGCCAGCGCGCCGAAGACGGCAGGCCCAGGGACGTGCTCAACCACGTCCTCCCACCAGCGCTCCGGATCGTCGTATCCGGCGGCCTCGGCCAGGTCGGCCACCGGATCGGTGCGCGGCTCAGGTGCGGAGTGGTCGCGCATCGCCAGCTGGTGCGCGGCGGGCAGGTCGCAGAACCGGACGGGGATCCCCGCCTCGAGCGCGTACCCGATCGCCTGCCACTCCGGTGAGAACACCGCGAACGGCCAGAACGCGGCGATCTTAGGTTCCGCGGGCACGTAGGCGAGCAGCGCCACGGGGGGCCGCATCTGCGCATCCGCCGCCAGCGCCACCAGACCGTCCGCCTCGGGCGGTCCCTCGATGAGCAGCACGTCGGGGCGCTGCTGGATGAGCGCGGCCCGCACGGAGCGCGCCGACCCAGGCCCGTGATGCCGCACCCCGTACAGCGCCACCGAGTCCACGCCAGGCTCCTTACCCGGCGGCCTCGCGGCAGGCACGGTAGAACTCGCTCCAGTCGTCTCGGTCACGGACCACGGCCTCCAGGTACTCATGCCACACCACCCGGTCGGTCACCGGGTCCTGCACCACCGCGCCGGTGATCCCGCCGGCCACATCGGCGGGTCGCAGGGTGCCGTCGCCGAAGTGGGCGGCCAGGGCCAGGCCGCTGGTGATCACGGAGATCGCCTCGGCGGTTGACAGGGTGCCGGTCGGCGACTTGACCCTGGTCCGGCCGTCTTCCGTGACGCCCTGGCGGAGCTCGCGGAAGACCGTGACCACGCGCCTGATTTCGTCCGCACCTGACAAGACGTGCGGCAGGTCGATCGAGCGGCCGAGCTGGGCCACCCGGCGGGTGACGATGTCCACCTCCACGTCGGCCGAGGCGGGCAGCGGGAGCACGACCGTGTTGAACCTCCGGCGCAGCGCGCTGGACAGCTCGTTCACCCCACGGTCCCGGTCGTTGGCGGTGGCGATGACGTTGAAGCCCTTGACCGCCTGCAGCTCGCCGCCGAGTTCCGGGATGGGCAGGGTCTTCTCGGACAGCACGGTGATCAGCGCGTCCTGCACATCCGAGGGCATCCGGGTCAGCTCCTCGACCCGCGCGATCCGGCCGCCCGCCATCGCGCGCATCACCGGGCCCGGCACCATCGCGTCGCGTGACGGGCCCTCGGCGATCAGCCTGGCGTAGTTCCAGCCGTACCTGACCGCTTCCTCGGCGGTGCCCGCGGTGCCCTGCACCATCAGCGTGGAGTCACCGCAGACGGCCGCGGCGAGGTGCTCAGACAGCCAGGTCTTCGCCGTACCCGGCACGCCGAGCAGCAGCAGCGCCCGGTCGGTCGCCAGGGTTGCCACGGCGACCTCGATCATCCGGCGGGAGCCGACGTACTTCGGCGTGATCTCGGTGCCGCCGGCGGTACCGCCGCCCAGCAGGTACGCGGTCACCGCCCACGGGGACAGCCGCCAGCCAGGCGGCCTGGGCCGGTCGTCGGCGGCGGCAAGCGCGGCCAGCTCGGCCTGGTACTCCTGCTCCGCGTGCGGGCGCAGCACGGCGCTGATCCCGGGTTCAGCCGCCACCGTTGTCATCCTCGAGCTCCCTCAGCATGTCGTGACGAAATCGCAGCACCCCCACCGCCGCCCGGACGGCAGCCGGCGCGTCGGGCCCGGGCTCGGCCAGGGCACCAGGCGCGCCGAGCGACGGATCGGCCCGCCGGGCCAGCCGCCTCAGCGCCTCGGTCACCGTCGGCGTGCCGACCGGCCAGCCGGTGAGCGCCCGGCCGAAGAGCGCGGCCGTCCAGTCCCTGTCGTGCTGTGCGGCCGCGGCCCGCGACCAGCCCACGAACAGCACCGGCGTCCAGTCGCCCGCGGGCACCGCGAGGACCTGGGCGGCCGTCAGGCCGAACGCGTCCGTCCAGGCGCGAAGCGGGGTCCTTGCCAGGATCTCGACCACGAAGCGGTTCAGGTCGGCCAGCTGCGGGCGCCCCGCGACCGGGCTCGGCGCTATCCCGTCGCGTCGCATCGAGGCGTCGGACCCGACCGGCGGGACGGTCACCAGGCGCGTGCCGCGGTTGCCCTGCTCGATGCGCAGGCAGCGCAGGGCGCGTTCGGTCATCCGCAGGCCCAGGGCCGAGCCAGGCAGGGTGGCCAGCATGAAAGCGGCCCGGCTGCGCACCTCGGCCGCGCGGTCGTCAAGCGCCGCCTCGAGCAGCGGCTCGTCGGCCGGGCCGAGTCCGTCGGTCAGGACGGCAAGGAAGCCGGCGCGTTCTGCCGATCCCGCCTCCTCCCAGCTGGCCGTGACGAGCTCCCTGGCCGCGGCGGGATCGGTGGCGCGGAGGGTGGCCAGGTAGCCGCGGCGCTGGCCGGGGTCGCCGAGCCGCCAGGCGTCCGCGGCAGGCCCGGTTTCCTGCGCCGCGAACTCCCAGTCAGGGTTGAGCCCGGCCAGCCACCGGGCCCGGGAACCGCCCGCCTCGGTGACCAGGCGCCGCCATCCGGACGACTCCGGGTTGGCCCGGGCCGTCTCGAGCAGGGCCGGCAGCAGCTGCGGGGGAGGCCGCAGGCCCCTGGCCGCGGCTGCGCCGAGCCACTCGGCCAGCAGGTCGGAGTGCTCCCCGCCCATTATCCTCGCCAGGCGGCGGGCGGCGGCCGGGCTCACGGCGGGCCCCGGGTCAGGCTCGCACCCCGGCAGCGGCTCCGCCGGACCGGGCCGCTGGCCAGCCCGGCGCGCGGCGGTCATCAGCGCTGCCTGGTCGAGCAGCATGCCCGCGGGGTCGACCGGGCCCTCGGCGAGGCCGACCGGGCCCTCCGCCGAGCTGACCGGGCCTTCTGCCGAGCTGACCGGGCCTTCTGCCGAGCTGACCGGGCCTTCTGCCGAGCTGACCGGGCCTTCTGCGGGGCCGACCGGGCCCGCTGCGGGCTCCCGCACCGCGTCGCGGCTTCCCGGCGAGCCGGGAAGCCGCGCCAGGGGAGCCATCGCCGATGCGGTATCCACCGTGGCCAAGCCGGGGATCTCGACGCGGGGAACCACTGCCCGTTCGGTACCAATAAGACTCGCAGTGACCAGGTCCTTCCACTTACTCATAGCGCTACTGCCGCCCCGCCCTGATCCCAGGCGGTCAGCGGCCACAGGCCGCGAGGGGTCCACTCGCCGGCCACCGTCAGCGGGCGCCCCCCGGAGAGCGCGAACAGCGGCCAGCAGGCACCCGCGGCCGGATGCAGCGGCAGGGCGTCGCCGGCGGCGTCGGTCAGGCAGGGCACCGGGGCACGGGCCGGAGTCGCCGCGAGCACGGCGGGCCAGCTGTCCAGCCAGGGGTCCGCGCCGAGCGCCGCCGCCCACGAGGCCAGCAGGCCCGCGGCCGTTCCGCCGGGCGGCGGGCCGCCGGGAGCCGCCTCGTGGCTGGCCGCGACCACCGCGCGCAGCGGTACGGCGCCGGGGTAGAAGGCGAGGTCCGCGTCGGCCTCGGTGCCGACGGTCAGCGAGTCGTCGAGCGGCTGGCCTGCCGGGGCGAAGCTGAGCACGAGGGCGTACCTGCCGCTCCGGAGTCCGCGCAGCCATACCCGGCGGGCACGGAGCCGGTCGCGGTCCAGATCCCGGCGGGCCAGCACGGCCCACCGGTCCCGGACCGGCGGGCCGCTCGCGAGCACGTCGGCCTTGCGCACGGTGAACCCGATCCGCGACCGGATCGTGGCCTGCAGCGGCGGCGGCAGGCCGGCCTGGCCGCGGTAGGCGATCGCGAGCAGGCGGAGCAGCGCGTACTCCTCGAGCAGCCTGCCCTCCCAGCCGGGGCCGGAATGCGGGACCGCGGCGAGGGCGCGAAGTCGCTCGGCCAGGCCCGGTGCCTGCGCGTCGACCATGCGGGCGGCGATGTCGTCCCAGTGCCTGTAGCCGGACTTCTGGCTGTCCGCCAGGCCCTGGCGGACCTGATCGCACAACCAGCGGTCCAGCTCGGCCAGGCCGGACGCGACCCTCGCCTCCCGTTGCTCCGCCACAGGGGCACACTACGCTGAGCGCCGGCATAAAGGTCCGCACGCGACGGTTGACTGCTATCCGGAGAAGCAGACCAGGCAGAAGGAGGCACGACAGTGAAGGCAGTGCGATTCGACGCCTACGGCGGGATCGACGTGCTGAAGGTCGTGGACGTGCCGCGGCCGGTCCCCGGACCGGGCCAGGTGCTCGTCCAGGTCAAGGCGGCCGCGATCAACCCGGGCGAGGGCAAGATCCGCGCGGGCTTGCTAGACGCGCTCTGGCCGGCCACGTTCCCTTCCGGGCAGGGCAGTGACCTGGCCGGGATCGTCGCCGAGACAGGTCCAGGCAGCACCGGAGTCTCGTTCGGCGACGAGGTCATCGGCTTCACCGACAACCGGGCCAGCCAGGCCGAGTACGTCGTGGTCGAGAAGCGGAACCTGACAGCTAAGCCGGCCGGCCTGCCGTGGGTAGTCGCCGGATCGCTGTACGTCGCGGGAGCAACTGCATATGCAGCCGTGCGAGCGGTCACGCTGACCGACGGCGACACGGTGGCTGTCTCCGGCGCCGCCGGAGGGGTCGGCTCGCTCGCCGTCCAGCTGGCCAGGCGCGCCGGGGCCACGGTGATCGGCATCGCGGGCACGGCCAACCACGACTGGCTCGCAGGTCACGGGGTGATACCGGTGGCCTACGGCGACGGGGTGACCGAGCGGATCCAGCAGGCGGCGGCGAAGCTCGACGCGTTCATCGACACGCACGGCGCGGACTATGTCCAGCTGGCGCTCGAGCTCGGCGTCGAGCCCTCGCGCATCGACACCATCGCCAACTTCGAGGCCGTGAAGCGGTACGGGGTCAAGGGCGACGGCAACGCGGCAGGAGCGAGCGCCGCGGTGCTCGCCGAGCTCGCCGGGCTGATCGCGTCCGGCCAGCTGGAGCTGCCGGTGGCCGGTGTCTACCCGCTCGCCCAGGTGCAGGACGCCTACAGGCGGCTTGCGCAGGGCCACATCCGGGGCAAGATCGTCCTCGTGCCATAAGGTCCCTGGCGTGACCTATTCCGCGCTGTCTCACCTCGACTGCCCGCGCTGCGGCGCCCGTCACGACGCCGACCTGGTGCAGGGCACCTGTACCTGCGGGTCGCCGCTGCTTGCCCGTTACGACCTGCGGCAGGTGGCCGGCCTGACGTCTCCGCAGGACATCGCGGGCCGTCCCGCGGACCTGTGGCGCTACCACGAGCTGCTGCCGGTCCGCGAGGCCGGTCACGTGGTGAGCCTGGGCGAGGGGATGACGCCGCTGCTGGCTATGCCGCGGCTCGGCAAGGCGCTCGGCGTGCCGAGCCTGCTGATGAAGGACGAGGGCCTGATCCCGACCGGTACCTTCAAGGCACGCGGTGCCGCGGTGGGCGTGTCCAGGGCGGCCGAGCTGGGGGTGGCCGCGATCGCCATGCCGACCAACGGCAACGCCGGGGCCGCCTGGTCGGTCTACGCTGCCCGGGCGGGCATGCGCAGCCTGGTGGTCATGCCGGCCGCCGCCCCGGCGATCACCCGGGCCCAGTGCGTCGCCGCCGGGGCGGAGCTGTACCTGGTGGACGGCCTGATCGGCGACGCCGGCCGGCTGGTCGCCGACGCCGTGGCACGCCGTACCGGCTACCTGAACGTCGCCACGCTCAGGGAGCCGTACCGGATCGAGGGCAAGAAGACGATGGGCCTGGAAATCGCCGAGCAGCTCGGCTGGCGGATGCCCGACGTGATCGTGTACCCGACCGGCGGGGGAGTCGGGATCATCGGCATCTACAAGGCCCTCCGCGAGCTGATCAAGCTCGGCTGGGTCCGCGGTGAGCTGCCCCGGCTGGTTGCGGTCCAGGCGGCGGGCTGCGCGCCGATCGTGGCGGCCTTCGACGCCGGCGCCGCGGAAAGCGAGCCGTGGCCAGACGCGCGCACGGTGGCCTTCGGCATCACGGTGCCGAAGGCGCTCGGCGACTTCCTCATCCTCGAGGCGATCTATGCCACCGGCGGGACCGCCGTGGCCGTCACTGACGAGGCGCTGCTCGCCGATCAGCGACAGGTCGCGCGGCTGGAAGGCAGCTTCGTCTGCCCCGAAGGTGCCGCCTGCTTCACCGCCGTGCGGCAGCTGCGCGAGTCCGGCTGGCTGGCCGAGACGGACGAGGTGGTCGTGCTCAACACGGGCACCGGGCTGATCTATCCGGAGACCATGGCCGCCGAGGTGCCCGTACTGCCCGCGTCCGGCTCGTGCGCGTAGTGTCATGGCATGAGCGAGATGCTGCCGCTGTTCCCGCTCGGCGCCGTGCTCTATCCCGGCATGCTGCTGCCGCTGCATATCTTCGAGGAGCGGTACCGGCAGCTCGTCCAGGATCTGCTCGACAGGCCCGAGCCGCGGCAGTTCGGCGTGATCGCGATCCGCAAGGGCCGCGAGACCGGTATCGACGGGGTGCATTCGCTGTACGAGATCGGCTGCACCGCGACGCTGCGCCGGGTCGGCAGGCGCGAGGACGGCCGTTTCGACCTGGTCACCGTCGGTACCCAGCGGTTCCGGCTCATCCGGCTGGACGACACGCGATCGTATTACCAGGGCGAGATCGAGCCGCTCACCGAGGATGTGGTCGACCCGGCCGCGGGCGCAGCTGTGGTGCGTGCCGCGCAGGCCGCCTTCCGGACCTACCTGGACGCCCTGATCGAGTGGGGCGGCGCCACGGTGGCAGTCGAGGACCTGCCCGAGGAGCCGACGCTGCTGTCGTTTATCGTCGCCGCGGCGATGGTCATCGACCTGCCGGAACGACAGGCGCTGCTGGCAGAGCACGACACGGTGCGGCGGCTGAACGCGGAGCGCGCGCTGCTCGCGCGGGAGACCGGCATGCTACGCACCACAACGTCACGGCCGGCGCCGGACCTGAGATATGCACCGTATAACCCGAACTGAACGCGACCGGCTTGGGTAGGTCTACGCCATGACTGAACCCGACGACATCGCGACCAGCGCCGCCGTGGTGGCGGCCGACGTCACCGAGGCCAAGGACCCGCAGGACCGGCGCAGGCTCGTCGCCGCGTTTACCGGGGCGGCGGCCTCGGGAGCGCGCGCAGCGGGCCGGGGCGTACGGGCCGCCAGGCGCGGCGCGGGCTCCGGTGGGGGCTGGCTGGCCGCCCAGGTCATCGCGATGGCGCCGCGGCTGCGGGTGCGCGACATCCAGGCTCTGCGCGCGCAGTTCCCCGGCAAGCTGGACGAGGAAATCGCCGACGCCCTGATCGAGGGCGCGGCCCGTGCGTCGGCCGCGGCGGGCGGGGCGGCCGGGGTCTGGGCCGTGCTGCCGGTGCTGCCCGCCGTTCCCGCGGAGGTGGTGGCGGAGACCCTGCTGGTCGTCGGCATCGAGATCAAGCTCATCGCCGAGCTCCATGAGGTGTACGGCACGCCGGCCCAGGGGAACCTGGCCGAGCGGATGTCCGCCTACGTCGCCGCGTGGGCACACCGCAGGGGAGTGTTCATGATCCCCGGCGGCGTGGTCATCGCGGCCGGGTCACCGCTGGCGCGGCTGCTGCGGCGGCGCCTGGCCGCCCGGGCGGGCCGAAGCGCGTTCTCGCTGGGCCCGCTGCTCACCGGCGCCGCCGTGGGCGCCGTGCTCAATGGGCGCGAGACCCGCAGGCTCGGCCAGGCGATCCGCCGCGATCTGCGCCGCCACGCGCTGACGGGTCGGTAAGGCGCAGTTGCCGCTACCCGGTGAGGGCGTAGTTGACGCTACGACTGGCCGGCCACGTTCTGCAGGCGCACCTCGCCGTGGGCGATGAGCCTGCCCGATTCGTCAGTGACGTTCACCTGCCAGAGCTGCTGGGTCCGGCCCTGGCTGAGGGCGGTTGCCTCGACGTTCACCCGTCCTTCCGCGACCGACCGCAGGAAGTGGGTGGTGTTGGTCAGTCCGACCGCGACCTGGCCCTGATCGCGCACCGCGGTGCTGGCCCCCACGCTGGCCACGCTCTCGATCGCGGTGGTGTAGACGCCGCCGTGCACGATGCCCCACGGGGTGTGATGCTGCGGGCCCAGCAGCAGGTGCCCGGTAACCCGGGAGCCGGTGACCTCGTCGAACACGAGGCCGGCGGCGCGCAGGAAGGCGCTGCCATCTTCCAGCGGGTCCGCGGCCAGGCTCGGCGCGGTCGCGGCCAGCCGGGTCGTCTCCGGGCCGCTCCGAGCGTCCATGCCGCTGCCTCCGTCTCGCTCGCGCCTGACTTCCCGACCGTACACGCGGCGCCGGCTGATGCCCGGCGGATAACCGAACTGCAGCGGACCGGCTACCCTCGGGCTCATGGACGCGCCGCTGTCGCTCGCCGAGTGGACGGTGCTCGTGCTGCTCAGCCAGCAACCGGCGCACGGCTTCGCCATCGCGCAGCTCACCGAGCCCGGCGGGGAACTCGGCCGGATCTGGCGGATTCCGCGGCCCCTGGTCTACCGGGCGATCGGGCGGCTCCTCGATGCCGTGCTGGTGACGCCCGTATCGGTCGAGCCGGGCCTGGGCCCGCAGCGGACCATCTATACGGTCACCCCTGAGGGGCGCCGGGCGGCACAGCAGTGGCTCAGCACTCCGGTGGAACACGTCCGGGACATCCGGTCCCACCTGCTGCTCAAGCTCGCCCTGCTGCACCGGGCCGGCTGCGATCCCGCCGACCTGCTCAACCGCCAGCGAGCCGCCCTTGGTCCGATAGCCCAGGCCATCGAGGCCAAGCAGGCCGACCTGGACGGCTTCGATGCCATCTTGCTGGCCTGGCGCCGGGCGACCGCGGTGGCCGCGCTCGCCTTCATCGACGACATCACCCCGCTGACCGCGCCGTCATCCCCCTGAACCTTCCGAAACTGGTCCGGGCGCCCGGTCCGCGATTGATCCGGATCCGGCCCTTGTGCCGCTCAGGGCATTGTTGTCTTATTGTTACTACCCAACGGATGTCTCATTGTGACTACCACGGATCGAAGGAGATGGCACCCCCATGACTGTCACTGTTGACAGAAGGGTCGAGGAGTTCACTGCGACCCCGCGGAAGCTGTTCATCGACGGGCAGTGGACCGACGCAGCTTCGGGGAAGACGTTCGAGACCCCCAACCCGGCCACCGGCGAGACCCTGGCCAATGTCGCCGAGGGAGACGCGGAAGACATCAACAGGGCCGTAAGGGCGGCCCGCAAGGCCTTCGATGACGGCCCGTGGAGCCGGATGACCCCTTCGGACCGCGGCCGGCTGCTCTGGAAGGTCGGTGACCTGATCCTGGAGCACGCCGAGGAGCTCGCCCAGCTCGAGTCGCTCGACAACGGCAAGCCGGTCGGCGTGGCGCTGGCCGCGGACGTGCCGCTGGCCGCGGACCTGTTCCACTACATGGCCGGCTGGGCCACCAAGATCGAGGGCAACACAATCAACATCTCGGTCCCGTACATGCCGGGCGCGAACTTCCACTCCTACACGCTGCGCGAGCCCGTCGGCGTCTGCGGCCAGATCATCCCGTGGAACTTCCCGCTGCTGATGGCTGCGTGGAAGCTCGGTCCGGCGCTGACCACGGGCAACACGGTGATCCTCAAGCCGGCCGAGCAGACGCCGCTGAGCGCGCTGCTGCTGGCCCAGCTCATCGCCGAGGCAGGCATACCCGACGGCGTGGTGAACGTGGTCACCGGCTTCGGCGAGACCGCCGGCGCGGCCCTGGCCGCCCATGACGACGTTGACAAGGTGGCCTTCACCGGCTCCACCGAGGTCGGCAAGCTGATCGTGCAGGCGGCGGCGGGGAACCTCAAGAAGGTCTCGCTGGAGCTCGGCGGCAAGAGCCCCAACATCGTGTTCGACGACGCCGACACCGGCGCGGTCGAGGGCGCGGCCAACGCGATCTTCTTCAACCACGGCCAGTGCTGCGTGGCGGGCTC
>Ga0209693_10000339_pt1 | contig 18698 bp, 17 predicted proteins | sample HubBroMetageWRM3_FD_188345 | JGI IMG/M metagenome (GOLD analysis project Ga0209693, IMG submission 188345) | Warmed soil microbial communities from the Hubbard Brook experimental Forest, New Hampshire - Hubbard Brook CCASE Soil Metagenome WRM 3... | ecosystem: Environmental > Terrestrial > Soil... | reverse complement strand
TGGACACCGCGACGACCTGCGCGCCCGCGACCTGACGGTCCCCGGCTTGCCGGCGCAACTGGAGCACCGACTCGTGCACCAGTCCGTAACCGTGCAGCCGGCCCGCCGACAGCTGCCCGCCGGCGGTGTTGAGTGGTAGTTCGCCGCCGAGGCTGATGCGCGACCCGCCTTCGACGAACGTGCCGCCCTCCCCGGGCTTGCAGAACCCCAGCGCCTCCAGCCAGACCAGGGCCAGCACGCTGAACCCGTCGTAGAGCTGGACGGTGTCGACATCGGCGGGCCGCAATGAGGTGCGGCTCCACAGGTGCTTGGCCGCGCCCGTCGCGGCCATCTCGGCGAGTGCGGGCTGCTGGTCCCACGAGTAGCGGCCGCGGAACGCCGTCCCGACGGCCTCGACATAGACCGGGCGGGCACGCAGGTCGGCGGCGGTGTCTGCGGCCGAGACGATGACCGAGGTAGAGCCATCCACGGGAACATCGCAGTCGAACAGGCACAGCGGCCAGGAGATCATCCGCGCGGCGAGGTAGTCATCCAGAGACAGCGGATCGCGGTAGACGGCAAGGGGATTCAGCGCGGCATGGCGGCGGCAGGTTAGGGGGATCTGCCCCAGCTGCGCACGGGTGGTACCGAACTCGTGGAAGTGCCGGGTGGCCAGCATGGCCAGCCAGTTGGACGCCGACGGAGCCCCGAACACGCGTGACCACCCCATCACGTTCGGCGGGGCCTCCCCGTCCGGGTCGTAGACCGCCGCGCGCCCGCTGCCTCGCTGCGCCGTCGATTCGGTCACCGTGCGGTAGACCAGTACATGGCGAGACAGGCCCGCCGAGACGGCCATCATGGCCGCCACGATCGCCGACAGCTGGCCGGGCAGTTCGGCAGAGCCCTGGAACCAATTCGGTTGCAGCCGCAGCGCATCGATCACCGCGCTGGGCGGTGGGCCGGCGTATCCGAACGACGTGAGGTTGTCTCCACCCGGATAGGTGGTGATCCCGTCGATGTCCTCGCGCCGCAATCCGGCGTCCTCGATCGCGGCCAGCGCCGACTCCACGGTGAGGTCGATCGCCGAGCGTCCCAGCCGCCGACCCACCGCGGACTGCCCGATGCCCGAGACGACGGAGTCGTGCTCGAAATGGCGGCTACTCATGGGGCCACCGGCCGGAACAGCGGGTAGTACAGGCCGTGGCGGTGCAGGAACGCCACCTCCACCCGGTCGCCGATGCGCACCGACCAGGGGTCGCAATCGACGATGTTGGTGGTCAACCGCAGATCGTCCTGTTCGTCGATGCCCACAATCGCGATGACATACGGCTGCTGACCGGGCGACCACTGTTGGACGTTGACCGTGTAGGTGAGGACGGTGGCCAGTCCCGAAACGGGCTGGGGGCCCACGTCGCGGCTCAGGCACCGCGCGCAGGCCGACCCGCCCGGATGAGTCCGGTAACCGCATGTCGCACATGTCCAGAAGCGCAGCACGCCGTCGGCTCCGCTGAGCCAGAAGAAGTCGTTAGGGCCGTCGAGGCCGAACCGCTCCCGGTGGAGCAGTGGGTCGGTCTGAACGAATCGATGAGTGATCGTGGTCATTGCCCTCCGTCGCAGCGGCGCGGTATATAGGTATAATAGTAACCTAAAATGGCTGGATCTGGATCGCTCGTCCGCGGGGTCCATCCGCCGTCCAGGCAACCAGGAGGTCCGCATGATCATCGACGGTGCCGTCGCATTCATCGCCGGGGGTGCCGGGGGGTTCGGTGCGGCGACCGCGCGCCGGTTGCATGCGGCGGGGGCGACCGTCGTCGTGGGTGACCTCGACGAGGTCAAGGGTCGGGCCGTCGCCGACGATCTCGGCGAGCGCGCCGTGTTCGTGCGTACCGACGTGCTCAGCGAAGCCAGCGTCACGGCCGCGCTGGCCACGGCCGAGGAGCTCGGGCCCGTGCGCATCGCAGTGGTCGCCCACGGCGGCACCGGCTCACAACGCACTTTGGACCGGGAAAACAAGCCGGCCGACCAGGAGCTGTTCATGAAGATCCTCACGGTCTTCCTGGGCGGCACCTACAACGTCGTGCGGCTGGCCGCGGCCAGCATCGCCAAGGCCCAACCGCTCGCTGAGGGGGAACGCGGGGTCATCATCACCACCGCGTCGATCGCGGCGTTCGAGGGCACCATCGGGCAGGCCGCTTACAGCGCAGCCAAGGGCGGCGTGGTCGGCATGACGCTGCCGATCGCGCGCGACCTGGCTCCGGTCGGTATCCGGGTGGTGACCATCGCGCCGGGCACATTCCTGACGCCCGCCTTCGGGGACGCAGACCCCGAGGCGCTCGACGCGAAATGGGGCGCGGCGGTGCCGTTCCCCAAACGCATGGGCAGGCCGGCCGAATACGCCCAGCTGGCACAACAGATCGCCGAGAACATCTACCTCAACGGCGAGACCATCCGCGTCGACGGGGCGTTGCGGTTCACCCCCCGCGGGGTGGGCTAAGTCATGGACACCACGAGCGGGGAGTTGGAGCGTGGGCGCGACGGTCCCGTCGAGATACTGACGCTGAACCGGCCAGAGCAGCGCAACGCGCTGAGTCCCGCGCTCCTCGAGCAGCTTTCGGCCGCGTTGGCCGACATCAAGCGCGAGGCCGGGGTACGGGCGGTCGTGCTCACCGCCGCGGGGAACCGAGCGTTCTGCGCGGGCATGGACCTCAAAGCGTTCGCGGCCGGGGGAGTGCTTCGGGACATGGCCGCGACCGCTGAGTTCACCGAATTCACCCGCGGCGAGCACGCCAAGCCGGTGGTAGCCGCGGTCAACGGCGCGGCGGTGGCGGGCGGCTTCGAACTGGTGATGGCGTGCGACCTGGTGGTGGCCGCCGAGCACGCCCGATTCGGCCTGCCCGAGGTCAAACGCGGCCTGTTCGCCGCGGGTGGCGGGGTCGCGCTACCCGCGCGGGTGCCCCTGGCGGTCGCGCTGGAACTCGGGCTGACCGGAGACCCCATCGACGCCGAGCGCGCCTACCAACTCGGGCTGGTCAATCGAGTCGTGCCCGCCTCGGAGGTGCTCACCGTCGCGCTTGACCTGGCACACGCCATCGCCGGGAACGCGCCCCTCGCCGTGGCCGCGACCAAGGCGATGATGCGGGCGACGATCACGCGGAGTCCGTCGGCCGCCCTGGAGATGGTCGAGGAATACCGCGAGCCCATCTTCGGCAGCGCCGATGCTCGTGAGGGCGCACTCTCGTTCGCCGAACGCCGTCCGCCGCGGTGGGAGGGGCACTGACTCCCGCGACGGAGCCCTACACAGCCGACTCAGCAATCCGTAATGAAACCGAGGTGGATCATGCCCGATGCCGTCATCGTCAACGCCGTTCGCACCCCGATCGGCACCGCCTTCAGGGGATCGTTGACCGAGACCCCGCCAGAGGACCTGGCGCGCATCGTGCTCGCCGAGGCCGTCCAACGCTCGCAGCTCGATCCCGCGGCCTTCGACGACATCGTCCTGGCGGAATCCAATTACGGCGGCGGCGATCTCGCCCGACACGCGGCGGTCGAGGCGGGCCTGACCCAGGTGCCCGGGCAGGCGGTCAACCGGCACTGCGCCGGGAGCCTCACGGCGGTTCAGGTCGCCGCCGGGGCGATTCACGCAGGGATGGACCGGGTGATCGTCGCCGGCGGTGTCCAGTCCTCGTCGCTCAATCCGGTGCAGCGGCGCCGGGTGGTCGGCACCGCCGACGACTGGATCGAGGACTGGGCCAGTCCCGCCCATCCCGACACGGCCGAGGCACCCAATCGCGATATGACCATCACCGTCGGCTGGAACACCGCCGTCGAGGCCGGGATCAGTCGAGAAGACATGGACGCCTGGGCGTTTCGTTCGCACCGGCGGGCGGTCGAAGCCATCGACCGGGGCGCCTTCGATGACGAGATCATCCCGGTGCGGGCACGGCAGCGCGACGGCAGCGTGAAGGACTTCGCCACCGACGAGCACCCGCGGCGGTCGACGTCGATGGACAAGCTTGCCTCGCTCAAGCCCATCCATCCAGAGATCGAGGGTTTCTCGATCACCGCCGGGAATTCCAGCGGCGTCAACGATGCGGCGGCCACACTGACCGTGGTGTCCAGTGACGTGGCCCGGGCGGAGCGTCTGCAGCCGCTTGCCACGGTTCGGGCGTGGGCCAACGTCGGGGCTCAGCCCCGGCTCAACGGGCTGGCCGTGATCGACTGCGTCCACCGCGTGCTGGGCCGTGCCCGCCTACGGATCTCCGACGTCGCGTTGTGGGAGATCAACGAGGCCTTCGCCAGCGTGCCGATCGCGGCATGCCGGGCACTGGGCATCGACGAGGCGATCGTGAACACCAGCGGTAGCGGGTGCAGCCTGGGGCATCCCGTCGCCGCCTCCGGCGCCCGGATGCTCACGACGCTCACCCACGAACTGCGCCGTCGGGAAGGCGGTTACGCTCTGGCGACGATGTGTGCCGCGGGCGGGCAGGCCGGGGCTATTGTCCTCGAGGTCCACTGATCCGCGGCTGCAGGCCGAACCGTTGCATGAAGACATCGGCGGTTTTGGCGTGTTGCTCGTAGCGAACCTTGCTGGCCTGCAGCGAGGCCAGTCGCCGTTTCGACTCTTCCAGTGCCTTCGGGTCACCGCCGGATGCCTCGAATTCGGCGATGCGCTGGGACTCAGCGACGATCTCCTCCGAGAGCCGAGCGGCCACTTCCCGGTAAGTCAGCAGGTCATAGTCATCTTGAGACTCGTCGCGACTGACCAGCTCGGGCTCTCTGGCGGGCGTCATCGCCGGCATCTCCTCGTCGTCACAGTAATTTGACAATCATAGATCGGATTAAGCTTGAACCCCGATCCCGATTTGTAAATAATCATCTGATATAACTATTTAAGCCTCTGTGGTCTGAGCGTACAGGGGTCAGGGTCCAACGGGAGATGTGGTGAACACTTCGGCTACTGAGCCTCAGCCAGCCTCAAGCACGCGGGTGGATGACCTTGCCGCCGCCGTCGGACGGGGTTCGCTCGCGGTTCTTCTCGCCTGGCGCGACGCCGAGGCGCCCGAACACCCGTTCCTGTTCATCGAAGACCAGTCGGCGTGGACATTCGGCGAGCTCACGACCGCAGCGGCACGGCTTGCCGGCGAGCTGGCGGCTGCGGGTGTGTCGCGCGGCGACAGGGTGTTGTGCCGCATCGGCAACGACGAGCGGTTCCTGGCGGTGCTGGCGGCCGGGTGGTCGGTCGGTGCGGCCGTCATCGCGATGCATCCCGGCGTACCGCACCGTGATGCACACCGCGTGGCGACCTCGATGGATGCCCGCGCGGCGGTGGTGGACCCGGGCGAGGCGGACGACCTGAGCGTTCTCGGACTCACCGTAGTGCCATTTGCACGGTTGACCCACGAGGGTGTCGACGGGGCGCTGGCGCTGGCGGTACCCGATGTTGCCGGCGATGAGCCTGCCTTGGTTCTGCTCACTTCGGGTTCCACGGGTGCGCCGAAAGGTGTTGTGCTGACTCACGACAACGCGTGGTCGAACCTTCGCGCGACGGTTTCGGCGTTCCGGTCCAACACCGATCCCAGCCCGTTGCCGACGGTGGCCAAGCCGCCGAACCTGATCGCCAACCCGCTTTCCCACACCGCGGGTGTGGTGCGCCTGCTCTTCGCGCTGTATGTCGGCCGCGACGTGGTGTTGCTGCGAAAGTTCGGCGGCGCGCTGGCCAAGCGACTGGTGGACCAGTTCGGTATCGACAATCTCACCCTTAATCCGGCCATGCTGCGGATGCTGCTGGACGAGGTGCCCATCGGGCAGAAGCTGGGCGCGGTGCGCTACGTGTCCTCGGGCACCGCGCCGCTGACTCCCGCGGTGCGCGAGGAATTCGAGTCGCGGTTCGGTGTACCGGTATTGCAGGCCTATGGCCAGACCGAGGCGTTCGGCGGCATCGCGATCGAAAGCGTGCGCGATGTGCTGGCCGGGCGGCGCAGAGCCGGCTCTGTCGGACGGGCGCTGCCCGGCGTCGAGATCCGCATCGTCGACGAGCACGGCGTTGAGAGGCCAGGCGGGTGCGACGGCGAAATCTGGGTTCGATCCCGCTCGGCGACCGTCGGCTACCTCAATTCCGACGAGACGACGCCTTTGGGCTCCGACGGCTGGTTGCGCACGGGTGACCGCGGCTATCTCGACGGCGACGGCTACCTCTACATAACCGGCCGGGTCAAGAACATCATCATCTGCGGCGGATTCAACATCGCCCCGGAAGAGGTCGAGGCGGTACTCGAGGACGACCCGCGGGTGGTGGAGGCCGTGGTCATCTCGCGCCCAGACGAGCGACTGGGAGAGGTTCCGGTGGCGGTGGTCGAGTCGACCGCGGCGCCCGAGGCCCTGCTCGAGCAGGCGCGGTCGCGCCTGGTCTCCTACAAGCGGCCCCGTGCCCTGTTCACCGTTTCATCGCTGCCCAGGGTCCCTAACGGCAAGATCGATCGCGCCGCGGTGGCCCGGCTGGTGACGCAGTTGGAGGGCTCCGGCAGCTGACGGTGGGTGAGTGGCCACCGGCTCCTTTGTGGTTATTCCGTTGCGGCGCACCACCTACGGGCATGCATAGCGGCGTCAGGTGCGCTCGTGCGCGAGCCTGGCCTGGGCTTCGCGCCGCACGATCTTGCCAATGTCATTTCTGGGTAGCTCGTCCCAGACGACGATCCGCTCCGGCGTCTTGGACCCACGCAGCCGCTCACGCACATACGCGATCAGTTCGAGTGGTGTGGCTGTCGCATTCGGGTGAAGGACGACGGCACTCTCGATGCGGTATCCCCACTCGTCGTCGGGGACGCCGACCACGACGGCGTCGGCGACGGCCACATGGCGCAGCAGGACCGCTTCGATTTCGGCCGGTGCGATGTTTTCGCCGCCGCGAATGATGGTGTCGTCAGCGCGTCCAACGACGAACAGGTAGTCGTCGCGGTCGAGGTAGCCCGTGTCGCGGGTGTCGAAGTATCCATCAGGGTCAAGCGTTGAGCCGATTCCGGCGTATTCACCGGAGATCTGCGCCCCGCGAACCCAGATCCGTCCAGCCCGGCCGTGAGGCAGCGGATTGCCGTCGTCATCGCGAATCTGAAGGTGCACACCGGGAAGCACGTGACCGGCGGAGTGGAGCCGGGCCCGCACGATGTCGTCGTCGCTGGCAGTGGCGGCGCGGTGGTCCTCGGGGCTGAGCACGGCGATCGTCGAGCTCGTCTCGGTCAGGCCGTAGGCGTTGACGAAGTCCACCTCCGGCCAGGCCCGCAGGGCGCGCTCGATGACCTGCGGCGGCATCGCGGCGCCGCCGTAGGCGACAGTGCGCAGCGTTGGCACGTGCAGGTCTTCGTCGTCTGCGTTGACGATGCGGGCCAGCATGGTGGGCACGACCAATGCATTGGTGATGCGTTCGCGGCGTGCGAGGGCCAACCATTGGGCACCGCTGAACTGCTCCAGGATCACCGACCGGCGGCCCGCGTAAAGGTTGGTGACGGCGTTCGCCACCGCCGCGATGTGATACGGCGGCACGCTGATCAAGGCGGCGTCTTCGGGACCGGCCGAGGCGAATTCGACCGTGTCGAAAACGTAACTGAGCAGGTTGGCGTGCCGGATGACCACGCCCTTGGGTGCCGACGTCGTGCCGCTGGTATATATCAGCACCGCCGGACGGTTGTCGTCGGGCGCCTCCGTGGCGGCCGCAGGTTCATCGAGGGCGGCGCTCCAGGTCGTCATCGAAAACGTCTGGATGCCTCCGGCGGCAACCCGTTCACAGTGTTCGTCGTCGGCGACGGCCACCGCGTTGGGATGGTGGGCAATCAACTGCCTTAGTTGCTCGTCCCCGAGTCGGTAGTTCAGCGGGATGAGCGGGACCCCTGCCCGGGCGGCAGCGAACAGGCTGGCCGGAAAAAGAGGGCTATTGACGCCGAGGTAGATCAACCCGTCGGCATCCCTAGCACGCAATATGCGCGATCCGGCGAGACTGCGCCGGCGGAGGCGCTCCGCTGTTGTTCCTCCGTCACGAAAGCCCAGCACGATGCGGTCACCGAAACCATCGGCGGCCATGTCAAGGAGTAGGGAGAGGTTCATCGTCGGTGTTCCACGGGTGGTGTGTTGGGATGCTCAGTCCGACGCCGGTAGAGCCTTGACCGCCTTGATGATCATCGCGATGTCGTCGACGGCCAGCGAGGCGGCGCCGGCTTTCGTGCACAGTAGTTCGACTGCACCATCCGCGCTTTCGTAGCGCTTGCCCAGTTGCGTGCCGTGGTCGTGGCCGTCCAGCGGTGCCAGGTTCGGATTGTCTGCCCCCGCGGTTTCCAATTCCGCCGCCATCGCGACGCCGCCGCAGGTCAGGAAGACGTCGTCCGCGCTGGCCTTGATGACGATCACCGTCGTGGTGTCGGTTGCGCTCACCAATCCTTGACCGACCCGTAGGCGCAACATGCCTCCTCGATTGTCTGGCTTACCCGTCTGGCGGACACGTATTCAGTCATATTAGTTCAATTAGTTATCTAAGGCAAAGGCGTTGGCATCGGAGCCGGCACCGTGGATGGCACCGCGCGGCGCTACGTCGCAGCGGCATCCCGAGCGCGGACCATGATGTCGATGTGTCCTTGCTGCACGACTTCGTCATGCTGGTTGAGGAGCTCGAAATAGCGTTCGACGACGCCACGGTCGCCGCGGCTTGTCCGCCTGACGTCGGTGATCGTCAGACGGAAGTGGACGGTGTCGCCGATGAACAGCGGCGCACGAAACTGCCAATCGCGAATGCCCAGCATCGCGATGGCCGTACCGCTGAACAGCCCGGTTCGGTCCAACAGTCCGGTCAAGATTGCCAACCCGAGAAGGCCATAGACGACGCGCTGCCCGTAGACGGTGCTTCGAGCGAACTCGACATCGGTGTGGATGGGATTGAAATCGCCACTGAGCCCGGCGAATCCGACGACGTCGGTCTCGGTGATGGTGCGTGCGGGGCTCAAGAAGGTATCACCGGCACTGAGCTCTTCGAGGTACTTCGCCTGCATTGTCTTCCTTACGGTGGTGCGCGACGGCCAGGCGCCAAGCCTCGAGGCCGCCGGCGGGCCGAGCGGCATGCCGCACGCAGCCATTGGCTTTAAGCACCTTTAAAGCGATAGCTTAGACATCGAATAATCGGAGCACCAAGCCGCCACTTCCGGGTGTGGCCGAGCACACGACGTGTCGGAGGCTGAGATAACGATGTATGATACTGCTATTTATACGGAGAGGATGGGCTATGACCAGCGTGACGGCACCCGAGGCGGCCTCGGAGCAGCCCGAGTTCGGCAAGCTGACACCAGCTGGCCTTGAGGCATTCCGCGGCAAGATCGGGGTCGACTGGCCGTATGACCGTTGGACCACCTGGAATGAAGTTGCGACGCGCGACGGGATCCGTCACTACGCCAACGGCTTCGGCGACGACAACCCGCTGTGGTGCGATCCCGATTACGCCGCGCAAACCCGATGGAACGGCATCATCGCCCCGCCAGGATTCCTCGAGGGAGCGGGTCTGACGCCCAAAGTGACAACGCCGCCTGAAGTGCGCGCCCGCGGTCGTGGCGCGCTGTCGGGCGTCCATATGTTCTGGGCGGGCGACCACATTCGCTATTTCCGGCCGGTCCGTGAAGGTGAGCGCATCTGGGTCCGCCGTTTCTACACCGACATCAAGGAAAAAGAGCGCTCGCGGTTCGGTGGAAAATCGGCCGTCTCTGTGCGCCGACGCGTGTACTGGAATGACGCCGGTGATCTCATCGCTATCTGGGATGCAGACTTTGTCCACACCGAGCGTGCCACGGCGGCCGAACGTAACACCGACAACAAGCCGTTGGTGCAACACCACTACACGGCCGCGGAGCTGGACGAGGTGGACGAGCACTACGCCCTGGAGTCGATTCGCGGCGGTGAGAAGCGCTACGTGGAGGATGTCGAGCCGGGTGAGACGTTCACGCCGCGGTTCCGCGGTCCGTTGGTAACGGGCGACGTGATTGCCTGGTTGCAAGGCAACGGCCGCCACGAGATTTTCCCATACCGGCTGAACTGGAAGAATCGGCAGCGGATGGGCGGCTTTTACTCCCGCAACGAATTCGGCGCGTGGGATTCGGCCATGCGCGTTCACTGGGACGATGCCTTCGCACGGTCGGTCGGCGCGCGCCGGGCCTACGACTACGGGATGCTGCGCAACGCGTGGCTGATGCACGCGGTAACCGATTGGATGGGCGACGATGCCATCATCGTGGCCGTCGACGACCGGGTGACCGCGTTCAACACATTGGGGGATTTGACCAAGATCACCGGCCAGGTGTCATCGGTCGATGAGTCCAGCGGTTATCCGGAGGTCCTCTGCTCGGTAGCGTGCCACAATCAGCTCGATGAGCGGACCGCGCACGGCACGTTGCGGGTGCGCCTGCCGTCGCGGACCAATGGCTTACCGTCCTATCCTGATCCGCCGGCCGATCACGGCTTGCTGCCTGGTATGCCCACGCCGGAGGAAGGCCCCTGGGCTCGCTAGGGAACGTTGTCGTCTGAGGCGGTCATCACCGGCGCCGCCAAAGGCAGCGGGCTGGCGATTGCGCGCGTGAGATCGCCTCTCTTGCAGTCCTGTTCGGCTATGCTGGTGCCGCGTCACTCCGGTGCTTCGAGAGCGGTGTCGAGGTCCAGCCGCGCCGCCAGCTGCGCATGAATGTCGGATAGGTGGTCGCGCCAGTGCTCGAGCGCGGCGTGCACGGCGCCGGCTGAAACCAGTTCAGCCAGCTTGGCGTGGGCCTCGGCGGATCCGTGCGTCAGCCCGATGTCGCCGCTGCGACTCGCGCTGGCCAGGCGCCGGACATGGCCTCGAATGAGGTAGTGGAGCAGCTTGCAGTACTGGGCAAGGACCGGATTTCCGGCGAGCTCGACGAGCCGGACATGAAACTGATCGGCCGCCTTCGTGGCGGCGGCGCCGTCCTCGGCAGCGCGCTGCTCGTCAACTAGCGCGGAGAGGTTCTTGATCGCGTCGGCGTCGTGGGAACGGGCCAGTTGCGCCACGGCGGCAGGCTCGATCATCAGCCGGGCGGTCAGCACGTCGCCGAGCGTGGTCTTGCGATGCCGCAGCAGATCACTGAGATAGCGGGTGGCCAATTTCGTCGTGGGGCGAAGAACCGTTGTGCCGCCGCGAGATCCGCGCTGCACCGTGATCAGGTGCTCGGTTTCCAGGATGCGAAATGCCTGCCGTAGTGTCGGGCGCGACACTCCGAACCGCTTGATCATCTCGGGCTCCGACGGCAGTAGGTCACCCTCGGCCAACTCGCCGAGGACGATCTGCTTGCGGATCTGGGCAGCTACCAGCGAAGCGGCGTTGGAGGAGGGCTCCTCCGCGTCGGTGACCAACTCAGACAAGGTCCTACCTCTGCGCTCTCGCCGTCTAGCCTTCGGCACCCATGCGTGTGGTTGAGGTCAATTTATCACCGATTCATTTATGGAATCACGGTTGGCGCGCGGGCCAAGGCCGTCGAGCAACCGCGCATGCTGCTGGCGTCAGCGGCGTCCCCGTATTTCCGCAGGTGCCGCCGGATGCTAGTATATCGTTTATTGATAGAACGAATACCTCGGCCGTGTCTTCGGGAGCACGAGTGATTGCTACGTCCGCCGCGAGCGAGCAGGACGACCTGCGCGCGACCGCGCGAGCGTTCTTCGCCAAACACTCCGACGAGCCGGCGGTCCGTTCGGTGATGATGAGCACCGACGGCTACGACCCAGATCTGTGGCGGCTGATGGCCGACCAGCTCGGTTTGCAGGCCCTGCTGATTCCGTCCGTATACGGCGGCGCCGACTTCCGATTCGTTGATGTCCAGGTCGTCGTGGAGGAAATGGGCCGGGCGCTGGTCTGCGCCCCGTATCTTTCGTCTGCTGTCCTGGTGGTCCACGCCCTGCTCGCAAGCGGCGATGCGGACCGCTGTGCCGAGCTGCTTCCCGGGATCGCCGATGGAACCCGCATCGCCGCGCTGGCTTTCACCGACGCCAGCGGCTGCTGGGAAGCAACGACTGGCGAAGTACACGCACACCATGGCCGGCACGGGTGGACGCTGAGGGGTCGTCGGCGGTTTGTCCTCGATGGTGCGGTCGCCGATAGGATCCTGGTCGCCGCCATCACGCCGGCGGGCCCGTCGCTGTTCGCGGTGGACAACGCCGCCGCCGGGTTCCGCGCAACGCCGTTGGCGACCATCGATATGACCCGCCGGCAAGCCGATTTGACCTTCGAAGACGCCGACGCGTTTCTGATCGGACAGGCCGGCGCCGCCGACGGCTATCTGGGCCGCGCGTTCGATGCCGGTCTGGCAGCGCTGGCCGCTGAGCAGGTGGGCGGCGCACGTCGGGTGCTGGAAATGAGCGTGGAGTACGCCAAGATCCGGCATCAGTTCGGTCGTCCGATCGGATCGTTTCAGGCCATCAAGCACAAGTGTGCGGACATGCTGATGCAGGTGGAGTGTGCCGCGACCGCGGCGCACGCGGTCGGTGAGGCCATCGACGAGAACTCCGCCGAGACCACCACACTGGCCAGCCTGGCGAAGGCATACTGCTCGCAGGCGTACTGCGGTGTTGCGGCCGAGAACATTCAAGTTCACGGTGGGATCGGGTTCACCTGGGAGCATGCGGCGCACTTGTACTTCCGCCGTGCCAAGTGCAGCCAGGTGCTGTTCGGAAACGCGACCTTCCACCGCCAACGACTGCTGAAGGAACTCGGATTGTGAGCACACCGGCCGAGCTGGCCACCACCTTTCGCGACGCGGCGCTCGCGGCCTTGCCAAGTGCGTCGGCCTACATTGAGGGCCGGTGGGTAGTCGGCGGCGGTCAGCGATACGCACACCTCGACCCGGTCGGCGGTGAGCCGCTGCGCACCTGGACGCTGGCTGGGCCCAGCGAGATCGACAGTGCCGTCGAGACGGCGTCTCACGCGCAGACCGAATGGGCGGAAGTGTCCCCGGCGGACCGACGGGACAAGCTCCTGGCGCTGGCCGACACCATGCTGTCGGACGCCGACACGCTGGCCTCGATGGTGTCGCTGGAGATGGGCATGCCGCTGAGGATGTCGCGGGCCGGGGTGCGCGCCGCCGTCGAATGGTTCCGGCACTACGCCGGTCACGCCGACAAGATTGACGGTGTGGTGCCCTCCGTCGGGCCGACTCGCGCGGCGCTGGATTACACCCGGTACAAACCCTATGGCGTAGTCGCCGCGATTATCCCGTGGAATGGGCCCGTAATGGCCCTTGCGCTCAAGGTCGCCCCAGCCCTGGCCGCCGGCAATGCCGTGGTTGTCAAACCCTCGGAATTCGCGCCGTTCTCCAGCCTGTACTTCGCGTCGTTGGTCACGGCCGCCGGATTGCCCGCCGGCGTCGTGAACGTGGTGGCGGGTGGTCCCGACGTGGGAGCGCGGCTCTGCGCTCATCCACAGATCAGACTGATTTCCTTCACCGGAGGTGCCGCGGCCGGACGCGAGGTCTCCCAAGCCGCATCGGTGCGCCATCTACCGACCATCCTCGAATTGGGCGGCAAATCAGCTTCACTGGTGTTCCCCGACGTCGACATCGACAAGGTTGCCAAACTGTCCGCGTTTATGGGCATCGCCCAAAACAGCGGTCAGGGTTGCTTCCTGCCGACAAGACTGCTCGTGCACCGTTCCATTTATGACCGCATACTCGACGGCGTCGTTGCCGAGGCCAACCGGTTTCGGCTGGGTGATCCTTTCGATCCGGCGACCACCATGGGCCCCGTCGTCAACGCCGGTGCCCGCGACCGCATATTGGGCATCATCGACGCGGCGCGGCGCCGGGGGGACGGTCGCCTGGCGTACGGCGGGGCATCGGCGACCGGTGACCTCGCGGGCGGAAACTTTATTCAGCCAACCATTTTCGCTGAGGTGGACCCGGAAAGCCCGCTCGCGCAGGACGAAGTGTTCGGCCCGGTTCTGAGTGTGATGGCATTCGACGACGAATCAGAGGCGGTTAGCATTGCCAATAACAGCCGCTACGGTTTGGCTGGTTACGTGTGGACGACGGATCTCGGGCGCGCGCACCGCGTCGCCGAGGCATTAGACGCTGGCTATATCTCTGTCAATGGCATGGCTGCCTTACCGCCCGCGGCGCCCTTCTCGGGGTGGAAGGAAAGCGGACACGGTGTCGAGGGTGGTCGGCATGGCCTGCATGAGTATCTGCGTATCAAGAATGTTCACGTCCAATGGTGAGCAAACCGCAACGCCCGCCGTCCGATCGAGCCTAGGCCGTTCGAACCGACCGAAGGATTTCCGATGACCCCCTCCTACAAGACCGCCTATGAAACCGTGCTCTTCGACGTCGCCGACCACATCGCCACCATCACATTGAACCGGCCAGAGGTGATGAACTGCTTCAACCAGCAGATGCTCGACGAGTTCAGCGAGATATGGCGTATCTGCCGCCATGAAGACGACATCCACGCCGTAGTTTTGCGCGCCGCGGGCGAGCGCGCGTTCTCCACGGGGGTCGATCGCAAGCTGGGCCGTTTCCGCCATCCGAACCCGTTGTCCGAAGACGATCCCGGATTCTGGTTGGGCGCCAAGCAGAACCGAGTGTGGAAGCCTTTGATCCTGGCGATCCATGGTCTGTTCGCCGGCGGAGCCTTTTACTGGCTCAACGAATGCGATGTCGCGATCTGCTCCGAGGACGCCACGTTCTTCGACCCACACACCACCTACGGGATGGCGTCGGCGCTCGAACCGGCGGCATTGCTGCGGCGCATTCCGTTCGGTGAGGTGATGCGCATTGCGCTGTTCGGCAACGAGGAAAGGCTCAGCGCTGCAAGAGCATTGAGCATCGGGTTGGTCACTGAGGTGATGCCCCGTGAGCAGCTGTGGGACCGGGCCCACACACTTGCCGCACGGCTGGCCGAGAAACCGCCGCTGGCGGTGCAGGGCACCGTGAAGGCCGTATGGGATTCGCTATCGATGACTATCGAGGCGTCCCGCTCGGTTCCGTTGATGTACACGCAGCTCATCAACGAGAAGACCAAGCTGGGGTTCGCGTCGGGCGCTGAACGTACGTGGGAAATCCGTTGAGACACAAGCACCGCGCCGTTCGGTATTGGGGCCGGGGGTAGGGTCATGCAGGCCAACGAGTTCACCCGGATGCGTCTGAGCGCCGAGCTGGGCGTCGCGACTATTACGCTGAATCGCCCCGAACGACGAAACGCCTGGGGCGGCCACACCGCCGCGGAGTATCGGTGGGCATTGCACTGGTGTCATGTCGACCCCGAGGTGCGGGCCGTGGTCGTCACAGGAGAAAACGACTTCTGCGTCGGCGCCGACTCGGCGGCCCTAGATGACATCGGGGACGGCGGCGGTGCCTATGAGCTCGATCGGGTGGATCTGCCCGATTTCCCGGCTGAAACGCCACAACACTTGCGCCGCAACCACTTCTATCCTCTGGCTATTTCCGTTCCGGTTATTGCGGCGATCTCCGGCGCTTGCGCGGGTGCCGGCTTCGTGGTTGCCAGTTACGCCGATATACGGTTCGCTGACCGGCAAGCCAAGGTGGCAACTGCGTTCGCCGCACTCGGGTTACCGGCGGAGTACGGGCTGGGATGGTTGCTGCCACGCATCGTCGGGTCGGCAAACGCTGCCCAGCTGTTGTATTCGCCGCGTCCGATCACCGCCGCACGCGCCGCGGATCTCGGCTGGGTGCAGCGGGTCTGTGAGCCCGGCGAGGTGGTCGCGGACGCCGTCGCGTACGCGCGAGGATTGGCCACCGGAAGTTCTGCCGAGTCGCTGCGGATGATGAAACGGCAGCTGTTCATCGATTCGGCACTCGGTTTCGACGACGCTTATCGTGCCTCGGTGCAAGACATGAACACCGCGCTGGGGTCGGCCGATTTCCGGAAGGGCGTGCGGGCGCTGCGCACGAAAAGACCGCCTGATTTCCTGGCCGCCCGCCCGCCCGCCGACGAGGCATAGCGGCTTGGCTTCAACCGATCGGCGTGTCCCGCAGTTTGCAAATCTTCGGATACAGAACCGACTGATAATATAACGAATGATCTTGGTGCAAGCGTGAGATAGCCGAGAAAGTGGAGTGGCTTTGATGAGCGGTCGCGTGGCCGTCTACAAGACTGCACGTAGGTGCCCTACCTGTCGTGCTGAGCACCGCTAGGGGAGCCCATGGCGAATGTGGTTCGCGCCGTACAGCTTCCGAAGATGGCAAACATGGTCGCAGCCGATCTTCGGGAGCAGATCATCGAAGGTGTGCTCAACGAGGGGGACCCGTTGCCACCCGAGGACCAACTCATGGAACACGCTCGCGTCGCACGTACCACGGTGCGGGAGGCGTTGCGGATCCTGGAATCCGAGGGTCTGTTGGTCGTTCGGCGCGGAGCGCGTGGGGGAGCGCGCATACGCACTCCCAGCGTGAGCAACGTCGCTCGCTATATCGGCCTGGTGTTGCAATGTGAGGGCGCCACCCTCCGGGATGTCTACGACGCTCGGCTAATGCTCGAAGCGCCGGCGGCGGGGTTGTTGGCGCGCGCTGATGACCGCGGCGACATCGTGGCCGCTCTGCGGGAAGCCTTGGCCGATGAGGAAGAGGTGCTGGAGAACCCCGTCGAATTGTCCCGCGCGTACGGGCGCTTTCATCAACTGCTGGTTCAGCTATCCGGATCGCAGACCTTTGAGGTGCTCACCGGGGTGTCGAACCGCATTATCCAGGCCCAAGCCGACCGGTACATGAGTTCGCGTGGCTCCCAGCCCGAACGCAGGCGGGCCACCGATGCGGCTCACCGGGCGCATGAGCGGTTGGTCGACCTCATCGCCGCCGGTGCGACCCAGGATGCCGAGGAACTATGGCGCAAGCACCTCGCCGCGGGCGACGTTGAGTTGCTCGCCGATCCAGAGGTCAACAGCGTTCTTGATCTGCTGGACTGACCAAGCGCCACTTCTGCGATCCCATCCGAACGTGGACGACGCCTACGGCTGCTCGTAATCGAAGGCCCCGGATTTTTCCAAAGTCCGGTAATGCGAGCTATCATAGATCGAATAATCTTTGGGTGCCGTTGGGTGGGTGACATGTGAGTAACGAACTGCGACGCCGGCTACGGGAGTTTGTGGCTGCCAACCCGCCGCCGGATCTGCGCGGAGTCGGCAAGCCGGAGCGGATAGCCGGCCAACGGGCATGGGCGGCGACGATGTACGTCAACGGACTTGCCGGTCCAGCGTGGCCACGCGAGTACGGGGGGATGGCGCTGACTTTCGCTGACCAAGTCGCTTACTATGACGAACTCGCCACGCTTTCGGTGCCGCCGCATCCTGGTAACGGTCCCCTCATCGCGGGCCCCACCCTGCTGAAGTTCGGTACCGAAGAGCAGAAGCAGCGGTATTTACCGGCGATGCTGCGTGGCGATGAGGTTTGGGCTCAAGGCTTTTCGGAGTCTGAGGCTGGCTCGGACCTGCAATCGCTGTCCACCACTGCAGTCCGCGACGGCGATCACTACGTGGTGCGTGGTGCCAAACTATGGAGCAGCTACGCCGATCTCGCCGACATGATGTTCGCGCTGGTGCGCACCGGGTCGCGCAATTCTGGCCGAGATGGCATCAGCTATCTGCTTATCGACCTGCATGCCGACGGAGTCGCGGTGCACCCGGTGCGCGACATGAGCGGGCACGCGCGGTTCTGCGAGGTCGTGTTCGACGACGTCCGGGTGCCCGTGGCCAACCGCGTGGGCGCGGAGAACGGCGGCTGGCCGTTGGCGCGCACCACTCTGGGCAACGAACGGGCCGCCCGGTCGTTGAGTCAGGCGAGTGCCTACCGACGCCGGTTGGACTCGCTGACCAGACTATTGAACCGTCGGCACGCACTTGACGACCCACTCGCCCGAGACAGGTTTGCGCAGTGTGTCATTCATGTCCGGATCTTGTACCTGCACGCCGTCCGCGCGATCGCCCTTCATGAGTCCAATTCCGATCCCGGGCCGTCCGCGTCCGTCGCGCGCTTGTATTTCAGTCTGCTGGAACAGGAGTTCCACGAGCTTGCCATCGACCTCCTCGGCCCCGACGCGCTGATCGCGACCGGGCCGGCCGCTGTCGAGAACGGCCGCTGGCTTACCGGTTTCCTGCACTCGCGCGGAGCAACCATCGGTGCCGGCACCGCCGAGATACAGCGCAACACCATTGCCGAACAGGTGCTCGGACTGCCCCGCGACGAATCTGTGTTGTGAAGGCCAGCGATCGAGTTGCGAGCTTTATGGTTCCCCGACGAGGCTCCAACGAGCCATTTTCCTTGTGGACAAAGACATTCACCGACCCGCGACTGTGCGCTGCGGTTGTCGACCGGTTGACGTTTGCCGGGCGGATCATCGAAACCGGCAGCACCTCCTACCGACTCGCCCCCGGCCGCAAGGCAGATCCGGTGAGGTAGAGACCGGCGCGTTCAGGTCGCCCAGAGCTCGGGCCTTCTACCGTTGGGAAGCTGGCTAGGGGCTTGGGAGCGATCGCGGTAGCCCGAACGATGGAAGCACGCTGTTGTCGAAGCGGGTCATGGCGCTGATCCGGTCGCCGGTGAGGGTGAGCACGTAAAGGCCGGTTCCGTGGCGGATGCCGGTCGGGGCGCGCAGGTAGGCTCCGAACGCCGGTTGACCGTTGGCTCGTGTTGAGATGAGGTCGAACCTGCGACCTGCACGGAAGATGCTGGCGCAGAAGCGGGCCA
>Ga0209693_10000336_pt1 | contig 18734 bp, 14 predicted proteins | sample HubBroMetageWRM3_FD_188345 | JGI IMG/M metagenome (GOLD analysis project Ga0209693, IMG submission 188345) | Warmed soil microbial communities from the Hubbard Brook experimental Forest, New Hampshire - Hubbard Brook CCASE Soil Metagenome WRM 3... | ecosystem: Environmental > Terrestrial > Soil... | reverse complement strand
CATGTTTTCGCCGCAAGGCACATTCTTCTCTGCCTGATGCTTGCCCTCACGTTGATCTCGCAGTTCGGCATCATGCCTCGCATGGACACTCTGCGGGCGTCTTTGGGTGAAGTGAGTTCCGTGCCTCTCGACAATCCTCAACGCATCCAGTTCGACGCGCTGCATGTATGGTCGACGCGCGTGGAAGGTGCGGTGCTGCTGTTGGGATTGGTGGTGGTGTATTTGACTGCTCGTACCGTATAGCGAGTAGGCTCTAACATCCTCACTTTTTACAAAGGGGCTGAAGCGTGAACTGGATTCTAGGTGTTGGGTATGCCGTAATCGGAATGGCAGCGCTATTCAGGGCGGCGCCTCTGTCCGCCCGATACAACGCTTGGACCACTGGTCTGCGTGAACGTCATCCCAACGTCAACCCGCCGCCAACGCCGGAATGGCGAGCACGGAACACAAAGATTATGACGATCATGTTTCGGATTGCCGGTTTGTTCTTTGTCGGACTTTCGATCATGTATCTGCTGCCACTGATTAGCGCTAGAGGGCACTGACATTCGACGGGCAAGCTCCCTTCTAGCGGGTTTGGGCATTGGCCCATTGATCATTTATCCTGAGGCGTTGCTAGAAGATTTCTGAAATCCTTTGTGTGCGCCCGCTGTGGTTTCGTGCGAGCAATCGCATCCGTAAAGGTTAGAAGCTTCCCCTATGAAAACCGGCATTATTGGCCTGCCTCAGGTGGGCAAGACATCGTTGTTTCGGATTCTGACCAAGGCCCATCTTTCGGATTCGGCGCGGGCGAACCCGCGCGAGGCGCACATTGGCGTCGCCAAAGTTCCGGACGACCGGCTCGACCGCCTGGCCGCGCTTTACAACCCGAAGAAGCTCACACATACGTCCGTCGAATACGTGGACGTTGGCGCCATCGGCCAGGAGGCATTGAAAGACAGCGCCTACGCCGCTCATCTGCGAAATGTAGATGCGCTTGCCCACGTGGTGCGAGTGTTCGACGATCCTTCGGTACCGCACACGGGCGAGATCGATCCGCTGCGTGACATCAAGAACGTTGAATTCGATCTGCTGGTCAGCGATCTCGGACAGATCGAAAAGCGGCTGGAGCGGCTGGAAAAAGATCTCAAGAAGATGAAGACGCCGGAGCTTGAAAAAGAATTCGAATTGCTGAAACGCGCCAAAGTGCAGGTGGAATCCGACAAACCGCTGCGCGAGATGACGATGACTGCCGAGGACAAGAAGCGGATCAAAGGTTTTATGTTTCTCAGCGAGAAACCGATTTTCTACGTACTCAATATCGGCGAGTCGACCGAACTGGGCAAGGAACTGGAAGAGGCGGTGAGCAAGTACAATCTCACGGAAATTGCCGCGCGGCCAAACGCCGCAGCCACCGCGATCTGCGGCAAGGTCGAGGCCGAACTCGCCGAGATGAGCGACGCCGACGCTGCGGAATTCCTGTCAAGCTACGGACTAACCGAGAGCGGCCTGGTGCGGCTGATTCGCACGACTTACAAACTGCTCGGCCTGATTTCATTCTTCACGGCCGGTGAAGATGAATGCCGCGCCTGGCAAGTTCCGGCCAATTCCCGCGCGCAGGAGGCTGCCGGCGCGATCCACTCCGATCTGGAAAAACATTTCATCCGCGCTGAAACGATTCGATGGGATCAACTCTTAGAAGCAGGCTCCGAAGCTAACGCCAGGGCTAAGGGAACGCTACGGCTTGAGGGAAAAGATTACATCGTGCAGGACGGCGATGTGATGCATATCCGACACAGCGGTTAGCCCTGAGTCTCGAGTCCCGAGCATCTTTTGTAATGCACGCATGGGTGGCAAAGTCACAATTTTCGGTGTTCTGTTTTGGGAACTGACATCAAATTGGGGATTGCAAGTGGTCCACGTCCTGAACGCTACTTGTAAGCTGAAGTGGTGGGCAGACACTACAAAGATTTAATTGCATGGCAGAAATCGATGGACTTGGTATCCGCGCTCTACGACGCGACTGAATCATTTCCCAAGCGCGAGACATACAGCTTGACCGATCAAATGCGCAGGGCTGCAGTTTCCGTTCCAGGCAATATCGCAGAGGGACAGGCCCACTATACTGATCGCGAGTTTCGCCATTTCCTTCGCCGTTCGAGAGGATCAGTTGCCGAACTTGAAACTCAGGTAATGATCGCGCGGCAAAGAAATTATCTTTCTGAATCCCAAGCCTCAGAACTTCTAAAGCGAACGGACGAAGTAAGCCGCATCCTAAGCGGCCTCATCAATTCGCTTGGACAGCAACTTCCATCATCATCGATTTGACGACATTCCCCGTTAATCGATACCTTTACTCGGGACTCGCGACTCAGGACTCTAAACTTAATGCATCCCATTGCTACCAGCGTCCTACTCGGCCTCACGGCCGCCGCTGCTAACGTTTTCGGCGGGGCGATCATTGTGCAGCACAGTTGGGAGCGGCGTTATCTGCGCTATTTTGTCGCGCTGGGCGCGGGATTCATGCTGGCTACAGCTCTGGTTGAGATGGTCCCGGAGAGTCTCGAGCTGCGCGGCCGGAGCGCGGCTTATCTGATTCTGTTCGGTTACCTTCTCATTCATTTCTTCGAGCACACCGTTACGCCCCACTTCCACTTTGGCGAGGAGACGCACAAAGACGAGTTCATGCATTCCCACAAGGGATACTCGGTGCTGCTCGGCCTGATCATCCACACGTTCTTCGACGGCATCGCCATCGCTTCCGGATTTCTGGTATCGAACGCACTGGGCTGGATCATTTTCTTCGCCATCTTCCTGCACAAGATTCCCGAAGGCTTCACGGTGAGCTCGGTCATGCTGGCCAGCGGGCGCAGCCGGGGGACGGCCTGGGGAGCGTCAGTGATTCTGGGCGGGGCAACGCTCGCCGGGGTGTTGACCATGGCGGTCTTCCGCCAGCACGTTGATGCGGGACTGCCGTTGGCGGCAGGCGTCACGATTTATGTGGCGGCTTCCGACTTGGTTCCCGAGGTCAACAGAGAACCGGGAGCCAAAATGGCGCTGTTAGTCTTCGTCGGGGCGGGTGTCGTATTTCTGCTGGATGCGTTGTTTCATGGGATCTGAAAATCAGTAGCCAGCACCCAGAACCCAGAAAACCGAGCAGATACTGGGTACTGGGTACTGGCTAATAGGTACTTGGTTCTCGCTAGTCAACCGAATGCTTGGCGGTGTAGCCGTCGCGGGAAACGACTTCGATCTTCTGGTCTTTGCCCTTCTGGTCTTTCACCTTCAGCGGAGCGCCCTCGGGCGTCAGCACTTCGACCTTCAGCTTGCGGTAAGTGCCGTCCAGTTTGGTGTTCGTGGGGTGATACGCGAGCGAGTACTGGTTGCGGATGTCGTTGCCAATATCCTGAAAGTCCTCGCCATACTCTCCCTCAAAGCGAGGAAAGTAGGCGCGGCCCCCGGTGATGGCAGCGAAGGTTTTCATTTCATTATCGGCCTGAAGGTAATCCATTTCGCTGGCGTGGATGCCCGCGCCGCGGTTTCCGGCGTAGCCCAGGATCCGGGCGATTTGTCCCACACTGATTGGGAAAATGGTCACATCTTTCGTATCTTTGACTTTCTTGGTGATCTGATCGAGCGTGAGCTTGCTGAAGCTGTCGAATCCGGTCGTGATCAATATGATGTATTTCTTCCCTTCGACCCGGTCGAGTCGATCGAGCGTGTCATACAAGGCGTCAAAGAGATTGGTCTCGGAGAATCCTGGCATGCGCAACTGGTTCAGCGCGCCATAGACAGCTCTCTTATCCTGGGTAAAATCCACGAGAATGTGCGGCTGCATGTCGTAGTAGGAAACCGCAACCCAGTCGTCTTTCGTGAGGGTGTTGGCGAATGCGTAGGAAGCCTGTAGAGCGTTAATCATAAAGCTGTAGCGCGTGGCTCCGAACTCCACCAGCAGAACGGCCGTGATGGGCGCCTTCGTAACGTTGAAGCTGGAAATCTGCTGCTGGGCTCCATCTTCGAACAGGCGGAAATTTTCCTTCTTCAAGCCAGGAATGAACTGGCCGCTCTTAGTGGTGACCATCACGTCCACATTCACCAACGGAACGTTGACCTTAATGGAGTAGTCCGGCATGCCCTCGACCTTGGGCGTCGAGGCGGGCGGCGGAGGCGGTGGAGGAGCATTGTCGGGATTTTTCTTCGGGATGGAGTAGGGCCCTACGTCGCCGGTGGGTCCGCCGGCATCCGGAGGAACGTCCTGCTTGGGTTTGCCGTTATTTTGCGTGTTGTCTTGCGGTGGTGCTTGTGACTGGTCTTGACCGGATGCTGGAGTGACGCCACAAAGAAGGATTGAGAGCACAATAGCCAGCATGAGGCTGGTGAAATTCTCGAAATGCGACCGCCGGTTCAGGACCATCCATTTGGCACACATATAAGCCTCTGAGGAAATGGAGATTAAGACGCTATGGAGCGAAAATTCCCTGTGCTAGTATAGACGCAGAGATTCGCGATTGGGATGTTTTGCCCGGCTTCCGATTTCCCCCTCCTGGCAATGACTTACAATTTGGCCGAGTCTAATGCGAAATAGGGTAGGGCTAGCATCATCCCTCCCAGCGTGGTTCATGAGAAAACTAGCTTCCTTCATCGCCCTTGCTTGCCTGTCTTTCCCTTCTTTTGCGTCTGCCCAAGCCGGTTCTATGCAGGCTGGTTCTGCTGGGTCGGTGCAGAAGGTCCAAAATCCTCAAATCATTACCCTTAGCCAGATTCATACCGGCATGCGCGGAGTCGCTTACACCGTGTTTGAAGGCGTGAAGCCGGAAGCCATGGAAGTGGAAGTGCTTGGCGTGTTGCACAACGTGAATGGACCGAAGGGCGACATTATTCTGGTGCGGCTGCACGGGCAGAAGGTGGAATACACGGGCGTGGTCGCGGGCATGAGCGGCAGTCCGGTTTATTTCGACGGCAAGCTGGCCGGAGCGCTCGCCTTCCGCATCGGAGAATTTTCGAAGGAGCCGATAGCCGGGGTTACGCCCATCGCCGACATGCTGGAAATCAGCGCGCTTGACCGCTCGCCCGCCGAAGACGCCTCTGCCGTCAGGCCCTCAGTGACTGCGGTTGCGGGCAAGACTGCCGCGCCCGGCGAAGCCTCCGCGCTGCCCGCGTCATTGGGTTCTGCGGGAAGAGATTTTACGAATTACCTGAAGCCCATCGAGACTCCGCTGGTCTTCAACGGATTCTCCGAGGAGGCGATTCAACTTTTCGCAGGGCAGTTCGCCTCGGCGGGAATTGTCCCCGTCATGGGCGCGGGATCGGTGAGCAACGACAAGCAGCCTGAGCCGCTCGAAGCCGGCTCGGCCGTGAGCGCCATCTTGGTCCGCGGCGATATGGATATTGCGGCTACCTGCAGCGTCACTTATGTCGATCCGCAGCGGCTGCTGGCTTGCGGACATCCTTTATTGCAGTTCGGCTCGGTTGACCTGCCCATGAATAAGGCCGAGGTCCTCGCGACACTGGCATCGCCACTCAACGCTTTCAAGATTGTCAATACCACGGAGTCGGTGGGAGCTTTCGTCCAGGATCGCCACACCGGAATCATGGGCGTGTTCGACCGGCAGCCGGAGATGATTCCGGTCACGCTCAGCATTCACAGCAGCACGGGAGAAAAGCAATTCCATTACGAAGTGCTGAACAATCCCAAGCTGACGCCCGTCGCGCTCATGGTAACGGTGTTCAACGCGCTGCACGGGGTGAACGAGTTCGGCGAGGAGATCACGTACCGGCTCGCCGGCAGCATCGGAGTGAAGGGTTTCCCAGCAGTCACGATGCGGAACATGTTCGCTCCTACGGAAAACGGGCAGCCCGCGGCCATGCAAGCAGCGATCTCGCTGGGCGAGCGCTTCGGAAGCATCTACGACAATCCCTATAACGCCCCCGCTATCGAGGGCGTGAAGCTGGATTTCGACCTGGTGCGCGAGCGCCGCTGGGCGCGGCTGGAGAGCGCCCGCACTGACGTGACGGAAGCTCGTCCTGGTGACAACATTACGCTTGAAACCGTTCTCGCCCCCTACCGCGGCGAGCGCATTGTGCAGCAGATTCCACTGAAGATTCCAACCTCGGCGAGCAAGGGGACGTTGCGCATCCTGGTGAGCGACGGCGAGACGCTCGACCGCATTGGACATGGCAATCCGGCGTTCGGCCACAAGCTCGATCTGGCTTCTACCATCGCGCTGCTCAACAAGGAGCACTCCAACAACCGCCTCTACGTCTCGCTGCTCGAGGCCGACCCCGAAGCCCGCGTCGCCGACAAAGTGATGCCCACGCTTCCCATCTCGATCATGAACGTGATGGATGGCATGCGCGGCAATCAGGAAATGATTGTCAGCGGCGAATCGAACGTGGATGAAACGGCAACGGCTCCGCTGGATTATGTGGTTTCTGGAGTGCAGTTGCTGACCATCACGGTGAAATGAATCGGGACCTGCGAGCCTGTCCTTGGTTCGAATGCGATCTGGTTACTTTGAATCGGGAGTCTTCGGTCGCGAGGCGCGTTCCTTGAGAATGTAATACTTGATCCAAACGTTATCGCCATCGCCGTCGATGATCCGCCTTCTGCACCAAGCTAGCGGGTAGGAATGCCCGGCTCCCCAGATCAGCGGATAGGATTTTTCTCCTGCCGCGGCGTCGTCTCTCTCCCATATCGCTCCAGGTTCGCTCCGCCGGATTACCTCTCCAACATACGCACCGTAAGCCGACCCGAGCCCTTTTTCGCTGATCGACGATGGGTTCTTCGCATATTGCTCATGGAGCTGGCCCAGAATTTTCTCCACGCTCTTAATGGACTCGACGCTGTAATCGAGATGGATGTGGTTCTGACTTTCGGCGTCCTCCACCGCCTGAGACGCTAACCATTGGATGAACTCGTCGGTGCTCTTGAAGGCTCGCTCCCCGCTCCTGCTGCGACGCCACAGCAAGAATAACGAGGCGCATAGAACTAGCAGTAGCGCCATCGCCAGAGCTGATTTCACGGTCATAGGTTCGGCGCGTTCACTTTATCCATCCCGCCAGCGACGCCGCTTTATCCATGTGCCGGAAACCATCCGTCTGCAACGCTGCCAGTACCATCAGCGTTCCGTTGTAGCCTACGTGAGTCAGAAAACTTGAGGCCACGGACTTCGTGACTGCCCGCACCGTGGTGAGTACGACGCCGACTAAAAATATGATCAGTACCGCTCCCCAGGAACGCCCGTACTGAAAAAAGTGGATCAGGCCGAAAGGCAAAGCGGTGAGAAGAATTCCCCAAACTGCTCCCATCCGCCGCGCTATCACCGGATAAAGAAATCCGCGAAAGAAGAGTTCTTCCATCAATGGTCCGAGGCTGACGGCGAAGGCCGCGGTGAGATAGGCATCGGAAGGACTGGCGAAAAATTGATCGAAGGGCGTCTCTTTCGGCATGGGCAGAAACCGCCCCAGAAAGTCGAGACCGAGCATGACGACTCCCAGACCCACCAGACTCACTCCGGCGATCCCCGGCCAGTTCCACCGAACTCCTTGCCAGAAACGCGTGTGGTATTTCCCCTCGACCAGCAGGATCATAAACAGCGCAACCGCCGCATAGGTGAGAAGCTGGGAAAGCAGCGCCAATACCGGCTTCTGCGCCACATCAAACCAGCTCTCGTGCGGATAAGCGAACCGGTGCGCTCCCACAACAACGAGGAACTGCACGATAAAAAGCGTGAGCAGCGTGAGTCCGGTGATCTGCAGCACATCCCAGCCGCTCCACACGGGGTCCTCGCCAGCTTTCGGCGCGGATCGGGCCGGAATAAGCGCAGGCGGCGGGAATGGTTCGACAATCAACGGGACCGGCGTTTGCAGCTCACTATTAAGCGGCGGAGATTCAAGGTGCGGATTTTCGGGTAACGCCAAGCATATCCTTTCCCACAACTAAGCACCGAGGAGTACTGCCCGAACCCATCTGATGCTGCTGACTCGAAATTGTTGCTTCATTCAGGATTCTACGACAGTTATCGCCGCTGCGCAGGACAGTCCGCGTCATTCAAACGATTCTCACTCAGCAAACAACACGACCTCCAAGGCGCAACGAAACCTTGGAGGTCGTGGAAAGTTGCGAAACTGCAGCTAGTCGGCAGTTGAGTAATAGCCGTGGATGCTGGCTCTTGCCAGCACGTGGTCGAACATCGCGCGATACAGAGCCTCGCCGTTAGCCGGAAAATTCGGTGGCGCCGAGGGCAACTTGAGCCATGTGTCGAGAGCGTACACGGTGATGACGTAGTCGTGGACGTACGGAGTGTAGTTGTTGGGCGGGCACGGGCCGTCGTATTCGGCACCATAGTAGAAGTCATTAAAGACCTGCTGGCCGTATGTACTTCCGGCAACGCCGGCGTCCTCGGGAAGTTCGTTCGTCTTGGGAGAAATGTTGTACATACCCCAGTGCGTGAACGCCGCCGTCACGTCATAGAGGGTTACGACGAAACTCTGCGTGCCGAACGGAGCATGCTTCCACGACACCTCCGGCGACTGATCTCCGCCGCCGCTGACGTAGGTGCAGTTGTTCGAACCGAGAATCATGCTGAGCGGCAGATCGCCACCGTTGGTGAACGTCGTGCTGCTTACCTGGAATTTGTGTTGCCAATCCGGGTTGGCGCCGCTTTGCTGAGCAACGGCGGTTATAGACGCCAACACGAGGGCCAGCGCGACGGCTGGACAAACCATGTACTTTTTCATATGGCTCTCCTTATCTTGAGTCAGGTTTCATTGGTACGAACCTCATTCCGATTGGGATCGGGAAGCCGCGGAGTTTGGGGAACCGGGAAGACAGGCGCGGCTCAGGCGTCCATTAAACACCCGTTTCGGCGCGCAGTGAACAAGAAATGTTAAAGGAAATCGACGAATTGCGGTTGTGCTGGCGGGTTCTGGGGTATCGGGCTAAGCGCTCCGCTTGCCGTTGCCCGCAAAATACCCCGTCAGCGCTTGCCCCGTGTAAGACTTCTTCACCCGCGCCACTTGTTCCGGCGTGCCCTGGGCTACGATCCGCCCGCCTTCTTCGCCGCCTTCGGGACCGAGGTCGATGATCCAGTCGGCGTTGCGGATCACGTCCAGATTGTGTTCGATGATGACTATGGAATTGCCCAGGTCGGTCAGTCGGTGGAGCACGTCGAGCAACTTCTTTACGTCGTCGAAATGCAAGCCCGTCGTCGGTTCGTCGAGCAAGTAAAGAGTCTTGCCCGTCTGCCGCTTGCTCAACTCGCGGGCCAGCTTGATGCGCTGGGCTTCACCGCCGGAAAGCGTAACCGCAGATTGACCAAGATGAATATAGCCGAGACCCACATCGACCAGCGTTTGCAGCTTCTGCTTTACCTGCGGAATATTTTCGAGAATCGGCAGCGCGTCGGAAACCGGCATCTCCAGCAGGTCAGCGATCGAGTAGCCGTTGTATTTCACCGCCAGGGTTTCGTGGTTGTAGCGCCGTCCGCCGCAGACCTCGCAGAGCACGTATACATCGGGAAGAAAATTCATCTCGATACGGCGCTGGCCCTCACCCTGGCAAGCCTCGCAGCGTCCGCCGGAAACGTTGAAGGAGAAGCGTCCGGGCTTATAGCCCCGCTCGCGCGCTTCCGGCAGCATGGCGTAGATATCGCGAATCGCTGTGAACACGCCGGTATAAGTTGCCGGATTCGAGCGCGGCGTACGCCCGATCGGCGACTGATCGATCCGAATGACTTTGTCGACGTTCTCCGCGCCCATGATCGCCTTATGCTCGCCAGATTTCTCGCGCGACCGGTAAAGCTGCCGCGCCAGGGCGCGGTAAAGAATGTCGTTGACGAGTGTGGATTTGCCTGAGCCTGAAACTCCGGTCACAACCGTCATCACGCCGAGCGGGAAGGTTACATCAAGATTCTTGAGATTATTTGCCTTCGCTCCCAGAATCGTCAGCGCCGCGCCGTTCTTCTGCCGCCGCTCCGGACGCATCTCGATCTGCACCCTGCCGGAGATGTAAGCTCCGGTCAGCGAGTTCGGCTCGCGCATGATTTCTTCGGGAGTTCCGTGCGCCACCAGGCCTCCGCCGTGACGCCCCGCACCGGGGCCGAGATCGATTACATAATCCGCGCGGCGAATCGTCTCTTCGTCGTGCTCCACTACGAGCACGGTATTCCCCAGGTCACGTAGGTTTTCGAGCGCCGTCAGCAACCGCCCGTTGTCGCGATGGTGCAGGCCGATCGAAGGTTCATCCAGCACGTAGAGCACGCCCCGTAGCTTCGAGCCGATCTGCGTAGCCAGACGAATGCGCTGACCTTCGCCTCCAGATAAAGTCGCCGCCGAGCGGTCGAGCGAAATATAGTTCAGTCCAACAGCATTCAGAAATTGCAGGCGCTCGACCACTTCATGCATGACGCGGCCGGCAATCTTCTCTTCGCGGCCCGCGAGCTTGACGCCCTGTGCCACTTCCAGCGCCCGTGAAATCGGCAGCGCGGTGAACTCGGCAATCGACATGCGGTTAACTTTCACCGCCAGGCTCTCCGGCCGCAGCCGCTTGCCATGGCACGCCGGACATTCCGTCGCCGACATGTGATCCATCAGCCAGTCGCGGTAGCCCTCGGAGGTCGACTCCTCGAGATTCTGTTTCAAGTATCCGAAAATTCCGCGGAATCCAGTCTTGCCCCGGCCCGACTCGCCATTCAACAGCAGATCCTGAATCTGCTCAGGGAATTTCTCGAACGGCCTGTTCAAGTCAATGCCGTGTGCCGCCGCCACAACCTGCAGACTATGAATCAGTCCCTGCGACGCCGAGCCGGGTCCAAGACCACCTTCGAGTAACGGCTTTGACCAGTCGGTGATCACTTTTGCGGGATCGAAATCGTAGCGACTGCCGAGGCCGTGGCATTCCGGACAAGCTCCGTACATACTGTTAAAAGAAAAAGATCGCGGCTCAAGTTGCGGCACGCTGATGCCGCAATCCGGACAAGCCAGCTTTTCGGAATAAAGCTGCTCGTCACCACCGACCACGGCGACTTGCACCAAACCACCCGCCAGCTTCATCGCCAGTCCGACAGACATTTCGAGGCGATGCTCGATGCCCGGCTTCACCAGCAGGCGGTCGATCACCACTTCGATGGTGTGGTTCTTGCGCTTGTCGAGGTGCAGGTCGTCATCCAGATTCACGATTTCGCCGTCGACCCGCGCCCGCTCGTAGCCGTGTTTGAGCAGGGTCTCCATCTCTTTCTTGAATTCCCCCTTGCGGCCACGCACGATCGGCGCCAGCACCATTACACGGTCATCAGGGGTCAACTGCATCACGCGCTGGACGATCTGCTCGGCCGATTGCCGGCTGATGGAACGACCGCACTTGGGGCAGTGCGGCACTCCGATCGAAGCGAACAGCAGGCGAAGATAGTCGTAGATCTCGGTGATGGTTCCGACGGTCGAGCGCGGGCTGCGGCTGGTGGTCTTCTGCTCAATCGAGATGGAGGGGCTAAGTCCATCAATTGCATCGACATCCGGGCGTTCCATCTGGTCCAGAAACTGCCGCGCATAAGTCGATAAAGTCTCGACATAACGGCGCTGGCCCTCCGCATAAATCGTGTCAAAAGCGAGCGAGGACTTGCCTGACCCGCTCAGTCCGGTAACCACCGTGAGGGTGTTACGCGGAATCTCAACGTCGATGTTTTTGAGGTTATGCTGGCGCGCCCCGCGCACCGAAATCTTGGTAATAGCCATTTAGTCTGGGGTGGATTGCCCTTCCGTAATGTCGACAGTTCTACAGACATGTTCGACATTAGGAATGCACAACTCTACTCCGTATCTTAATCGTCAATAGCGGTGAGCGTCAACGCAGGTAGATTGAAGAAGCCGCGTATACGAAACTGGAGCCTGTGGCATCTGAATACTGCGCAATTACCGCAGCCAAAATAAAGGGTGGATCTTGATTTCGTTCTTCATGCCTCTGATTCTGTGCCTCACGGTAATCGCATCCGTTGGAATTGGCGTTCTAGCCGCGTATACCGCAGTCATCGTCATCCTGAATGCCTTCGGCCGAGGCTCGCAGCAAGTGCCTCGCGCCACCGAGGAGCGCCCGCGTCTTGTTCTGGTGCCCACGCATCGCCACGCCAGCGGGGACTAAGAGTCGCAGCATTTTCCCGCCCGCACTAAACACTGCCGCCGCTCAGAATCGCAGCACGACACCCGCCGAATAACGGATGTTATTTTCGGTGCTCCCGCCGACGTGAGTCTGCAGAAAATCCAGTTGCACCGGACGGATTCCAATTAGCGGCGACACCTTGATGTCCAATCCACCGCCGAGCGCGACCGCGAATCCGTTGTTCGACCCTGAAACCGATCCCCCCGCTCTGGCAATGCTCGCCGAACCTAAAACATGAGCTTCGCCAAACAGCGCATGGATGAAAGGCTGGTATCTGCTCGGATTGGCTATGCGTATAACTGGCCCGCCCGTGAAGGTATAAAGGTGAGTGCTGACAGGAATGCCTCCGACCGGCGGAAGGACCACTGTTGGCGTCGCATAGCTCCCGGCGACGTCCACAGTGAGGCCAAAATAGCGGTTGTAATACCCGCTTACCGAAGCGTTCCACCCGTTGAGCACAAAGCCGGTAGAACCGGTTTCGCCCTGATCGCCATAGGAATCGACGAGCTGGTATCCTCCGAAAACTTCTGCACGCGGCGCCTCTTGCGCCAGGGCCGCCACAGATAGAAATACCAAACAGATATTTGCGAAGATCCATATCTTTATCTTTCTCATTACCTTCACCTCTTGAGCGTTATCGAAACCAGATTGTGCACCCACCGCGCGGGGCGTTTATCATCGGAGACAATCAACTGAAACGGTCCGTTTTTCTCAAGAGGCTTGCCGTCGCGCGCGTCGGCCACCAACACCTGACCCGCGTGAAATTCTGGATCGACTTCGGCCAGCGAAAGCACGACAGAATATCCGTCGGAACCAGTAGCGACGACGTAGCCGGTCATCGCTTCTCCGTGAAGTTCCTTGCCGAGAGGTGCGTTCACCTTAGCCAACAACGAAGCGAGCGGAACTCCGGAATAGGCTTCATCGGCGTTCGTATGCCCGTTGTGTACGGTGACGGTGATCTGTGGCAGGGCCTGAAAGTCCGAGGGCGAAAACACCACAGAGGCATGGCCTGGGTCAGCGGACAGCACAAGCGAATCCCGTGGATAAACGGGAGTGGGGGAACTGGACGCGCCGATCTGCAAGAGCACGGGGACGATTTGGGTGGCGCTCGGTTGTCCTACTGAGGTCGCGATATAGATGCTCTCAGCCCAGGTCTTGAATCCCTGCGCGGAAACAGCAAGGGTGTACCCGCCAGCTTTCAGATTGATCGCGCACTGCCCGTGGTCGTCGGTTTCGAGTTTGGCCGGAACCCGATCTGGAGAAGTCAGGCCCAAAGACGGCATAAGCCGGATCTGCGCGTGCGCGACAGCAGCTCCGGATTGATCGCTCACGCGGATGATTTCAGGCGTGGTCGTCGCCTGCTGGGCCAAAAGCACAAAGGGGGCAAACAACGCGGCAAGGATCAAGCCGACATTCACATTTCGCTTGCGCATTCTGGAAGAATAGCGCGGACGCGCGCCGCTGTCAGCAGCCCGCGCCGCACGAGCTATCAGAAGCTGAAGCGGCCACCGATTGTCGGAGCACAGTTGTTGTTGTAGTTATACGGAACGCCGGGGCCATGAGGAATGGCGATCGCGAGACCGCCGCTCACCCAGGAATACGCAACTCCGACAAAACCGTCGAAGCGCTTGGTGAAGTGATGATCCACATAGAACGACCCCTCGTTAAGGGTGCCCGCGCAGGAAGCGCGGAAGCCGGCTGCGGGCGAGCAGGCCGGAGGAAGACGGAAGTCGTTCTGCCGTTGTTGATACCAGGAGAAAGTAAAGTCGGTTTTGCTGAGGTAGGTGTACTTCACACCCGTCCACCAGATATTCACTAGCTTCTCGGTATCCAGATTGTTGTCTTCAACCCCGCTCATGATGTAACCGCCCTGGTCCTCGGCGCCAACGCCCAACGGGTTCTTCGGATTGTTTTGCCAGATGTATTCATACCCGGCAAAAAACTTGAACGGGTCCCGCGCATACTTGGCCGCAAACATGACTGCGTAGTTGTCAGTCACGATGCCGTAGACCGTGTCGTTCGGGTCGATCAGATTGGGGCCCAAGCCGGGCCCCCCGTTGATGGGGTTGGTATTGATACTGTCGGTGGTCGACTGAAATGCCTGCCCCCCGGCCTGACTCTGGGGCCCCAGCAAGGGGTTCAACACGCTGATCGCCTGGTTGTAATGCTGGGGGACGATGTCGGCGGAGAACTTGCCGTACTCCCCACCGAGGTCGAATCCATAGGCGTTGTTATGCGCCTGTTCCGGCGTACAACTTGTGGCACTCCAGATTGTGGCGTTCGTGTAGCAGCCGGCAGAACCACTGGCGAATTTGTACATCGCGCCGAAATGGACCGGGCCATAAGTGATGCGATACTTCACGGCGTCATCCCAACGGCTGTTCTCGGTGTCGCCGCCGCCGGCCATCGTGCCGTTGTACCCGATGTAGGAAAAGGCATAGCTGCCGCCAGCCGGATCGTAGAGCAGCATCGCATCCGTGCCGAGCGAGCGCTGACGGCCGAAGGTCAGCGTGCCGAAATGCGCCGACGATACACCGCCATAGTATTCGTCATTGAAGGGTTGGCCCGCGCGCGCGCCGTCGATGGCTATCGAATAGCTGCTCCGGGGAAGGCCGTTATTGATGATGTCAGTCTTTGATGCGTTTGCGAGCAGGCCGGACTGCGGATTGATGCCAGTTGAAGCGTTGAACACAACGGACCATCCAGGCCGAAACTCTGCCTTGCCTCTGATGCCCAGACCCGTCTGCTGCAGGTTGTTCGGCGCGACGAGGAATCGATGTTGATAGCCGTTTCGGTTCACCAAAGACTCGCCTTCATAGTTATAGCCGTTCTCCGGCAAGCCGTGGGTGACATAGCCAAGACCGACGTCATACGCACCGTACACGGTGATGCCGTGCCAGGTCAGCGCGCAATCAGTGGTGGCGAACTCATGGCCGCTCGTGCACGGGTCGCGGTCCTGTGCCGAGGATAACGTCGATGAAATAATGATAACCACGGCGGTGAACAGCAGAACAATCTTACGCACGAGGGCCTCCAACGTTAGTGATTTGAACGAAGAATTAGGAAGTGTATATGAACTATCGTTTCCATGTCCAACTCGATACGGATATATGCACTTGCCTCGCAACTTGAATTAGGAAGGCGTGATGTTGACCGTCCTCCGTGTTGACTGTAGGATTTCGTTCCGATGCCGAAGAACCGCAAGTCCGGACGCAAGAATGACTTGTTACTAAAGCTCCGCGACGCGGCTCTGCAACTGGGAATCAGTTTCCCCACCATCAAGCAGTGGATTTACAAGAAGAAGATCCGCAGCGTCCCGACCGCTGGCGGACATCACCGTATCCCGCAAAGTGAACTCGATAGGCTCCTCTTCCGAACCCGAGGGAAAACAGTTGCGGAACGAACTCAGGCGGCGCGCCGCGTAAGCGGGCGCAATCAACTGGTAGGCCGTATTGACCAGGTTCGCATCAGCGGCCTCATGGCCGAAGTAAAGATTTCTATTGGAGAGCAGCAAATTACTTCCATCATCACCGCAACCTCAGCGCGCGAAATGCACCTCAAGGCCGGCCAGACCGCGGTCGCGCTGATCAAGTCCACAGAGGTGATGATCCTTCGCGTGGGAGACTGATGGCCGGAGACTGGTTCCGGGTCATTCGGAAGAGTTCCAGCACGGCCGAGGCGGCCATCGTGTTAGCATTTACCTGTAGTCGCATTTCTCTCTCCGCTCTCCGCAGGCGTGCGCATGTCCCGCTCTCTTAGCACTTCCGTTCGCGTTCTTCTGGCAGGTTGCGTGCTCCTTTTGAGTCTCGCCTCCCGCGCTGCCGAGCCGTCGCCGTGGCTTGAGATCCACTCCACGCACTTCACCGTCATCACCGACGCGGGAGATAGAAAAGGCAAAGAAGTTGCCGTGCGCTTCGAGCAGATGCGGGCGGTCTTCGCTGTCCTGCTGATGAAGGAGCGCCTCCACGAGCCGCTGCCGCTGACGATTATCGCTTTCAAGAACGACAAGGACTATTACCAGACGGCGCCGCTGCGCCATGGTCAGCCGATCAACGGTCAAGCCATCGACTCTCAGCCCATCGACGTTCCCGGCTTTTTCCTGCCCGGAGAAGACCAGAACTTTATCGTGCTGAACCTGGCCGAGGAGGAATCCTGGCGCGCCGTCGCCCACGACTTCGCCCAGCTGCTGCTCAACTACAACTATCCTGAAGTCCAGGCATGGTTCGACGAAGGCCTTGCCGAATATTTCGGTTCCATCCGCGTCGACGACAGAAAGTACGAGATCGGTGGTGACCCAGAACTGCGTTCTGCCACCACGAGTGCCAATCCATCGAAGTCCCTCACCGAACTTCTCGGCGGACAAAATGGCGGCCAGTCCTGGCTCGCGCTTCCCGACCTGCTCACCACGAAGCCCGACAATGCAACCTACACCGAAAGCACGCACCACACGCTCTTCTACGCCCAATCCTGGATGACGATGCATTACCTGCTTCATGATAAAAAACTGCCGCAGACAGGAACCTATTTTGACCTGGTCGAGAACCAGCACGTCCCTGTGGAACAAGCGGTGCAGAAGGCCTATGGCATGTCTCCCGAGCAGTTCGACCAGGAGGTGAAAGATTACTTTCATTCGCTCACACCTTTGTTCCAGGCGCTGGACGCTTCGAGGCAACCGGGTTCCCATGCCTACATGCCGCAGGTCTACGAAGTGCCTGAGATCGTAGGGCCAAGTGACAGCGCGATCACATCCAAGTTTCTCCCCGAAGCGGATGCGCGCGCCACAGTAGATGAAGTGAAGATCAGAATTCCCGATCGCCACAACGCCGCGCTGCAGGAATTGCAGACGCTGGCCACGGCTCCCAGCCCAACCCAGGTTAGGAAGGCCAACGAGAAAAAAGAAAATAAGAATGAGAGCGAAAAAGGCGAGGACAGCGCGGCTCTACCCGTCGCAGTCCCCGGTAATGAGGTTGCCCATCGCGCCCTTGCCTGGGACCACCTGCAGCACAGCGAGTTTGAAGACGCTGCCGAAGAACTGGGTAACGCTGCGGCGCTCAACCGTAGCGATATGTGGATCCGCTACTACTTCTCGGTGCTGAAATACCGCATGGCGCAGGCCAAACACACCGACATTCAGGGGCTGCCCAACATGATGCAGGACCTGCGCGCGGTGCTCGAATGGTATCCCGAATTCGCCGACGCCTATGACTTGATGGCCAGTGCGCGCCGCGAAGGCGGTGGGCCGGCAGGCGCCATGCAGGCCGAGCGCGCCGCCATCCAACTCAGCCCGCGGAACCAGCTGTACGTTTACCATATGGCGGAAATTTACGTCTCCGACAAAAAGTGGGTTGCTGCGCAAGCCTTGCTGGAACTCTTGAAGACCAGCAGCAATCCGCAGGTCGCCGCCGCGGCTGGCCAACAGCTGGCGCAGCTTGCCAACGAGCAGAAATACGGAGTCTCACCCGCGACCGCCGCCGCGGCCAGCAAACTCTCCAAGCCAAGTTCCCCGTTCGATGTGCTGGAGCAGGACGCAGCCAAGCGCGCCGCCACCGAGCAGACGGCGCAATCCGGCACAGCGGACAAACGGCCTACGAAGTTCCTCGAGGGCAAGCTGGTCGATGTGGATTGCTCCCAGTCCCCGGCGGCCGTTCTTACCGTGAGCTCCGGCAGCGCAGTTCTCAAGCTGCGCACCGCGGACTACAAGTCAGTGCTGCTCATCGGGGCCGACGCCTTCTCCTGCGAATGGAATAACCGCGCGGTCTCGGTGAATTACAAGGCCCGCGGAATGTCCGACGGCGATTTGGTGTCGCTGGAAGTACGGTGAAGCATCCCCTTCGCCTCCGCCGCTTGTCATCCTGACGAAGTGGAGTTCCCGGCGAGGCCGGGGACTCTCGAGGAAGGACCTCTGCACGTTGCCGGTGCTATGTGGATTTGTGCCGCGAAATATTCTTGCGTGCGCTCGCTGAAGGGCTTGAGTTGGGGCTCGTTTTTCGCCTTATCTCGCGATACCCCCTCCCCCCTGGGGTCTAACGGAATCATCGAGTTAGCACGAAATTCCCCGCAAAATCCGGATGTCAAAGAACTTAGATACTAAAATCCGTGAAACAAAGGACTTAGCGCGTGGCGAGTCGCTGTGTAGCGAACCGTCATGGCCTCGACCATCATCGCTGATTTGAATTTTGGGGGCAAGGTTAGATGTCACATGGTGGTTGTGGAAAAGTTGAAGATCGAGTGTTGAGGTCCGTGGTGCCCAGCTTTGCAAAACCAGCAAAGCTGGGGCAGCCTTAGTTAGATACGGCGCCTGGAAAAGATGGGCCAGCCCCCCCTCAGGATGACAAGCAGGGCGGGCTGGGGTCCAAGAAGAAACCCTCCCGCTGGAGCGGGAGGGTCTGTGACCGAGTAGCGGCGGATCTAAGCGCGGACGACGTTGCCCGCCTGAAAGCCTTTGGGGCCTTTGAGCAGATCAAACTCCACGGTCTCACCCTCGTTCAGCGAGCGGTAGCCGTTCTCCTGGATGGCGGAGAAATGCACGAAAACGTCCTCTCCCGTGGAGCGCTGGATGAAACCATATCCCTTCGCCCCGTTGAACCACTTTACTGTTCCCTTC